>Ga0194137_10000014_pt1 | contig 123417 bp, 105 predicted proteins | sample TARM_MetaG_T3_14_FD_134025 | JGI IMG/M metagenome (GOLD analysis project Ga0194137, IMG submission 134025) | Freshwater microbial communities from Pennsylvania, USA, analyzing microbe dynamics in response to fracking - TARM_MetaG_T3_14 (version 2) | ecosystem: Environmental > Aquatic >...
CTCAAAGCGGCCTTGGGCTGCCGGGTCCATGGCATCGGCATGCTGCTGCATGGCCTGCTCGCCATCGTGGCTGGACAGGCCCTGTGCGCCTTGCTGGCGGGCGCTTTGGCTCAAGGCCTGTCCCAACTGGCGCGCGGCGTGGAGCTGGGCCACTGCCTCCTGCGCATCCATCTGCGTGCTGTTGACGCTGGCGCCCTGTGCGTTGCGCGCCGTCGTGCTCAGGAACAGGCCCTCGCCTGCACGGACCACCGCCCAGCCGTCGGTGTAGCCATAGAAGCCTTCGCCCAGCCATTGGCCGCGCTGGGCATGGCCGCTACCGCCCTGGGCGCTTTGCTGGATGATGTGGCCCAAGGTCAGTTCACTGTGTCCGGTGTCCACGCCGTAGTTCAGCAGGCGCATGCGCAACTGGCCATGGTTGTCGTCGACCAGCCATTGGTTGACGCCCTGTCCGGCCAGGCTTGGGTGGTGCCAGCCTGAGAGGGTGCCTGGGTGGTTGGCGCCTGAGTCAACGCCAGCAGGCCAGGGCAAGTCGTGCACGCCGTTGTGAAGCTGGCCGATGACCAGTGGCCGGTCGATGTCGCCGTCGATGAAATCCACGAGCACTTCACTGCCCGTGCGGGGCGTGAAGACCGCGCCCCAGTTGGCGCCGGCCGAGGCCTGTGCCACGCGCACCCAAGTGCCGCTTTGGACGTTACCCGGTGCGTGGCCCGTGTTGGCACCGCCGGGTGTCTGAGGCGCATGGAGCGCGCCAGGCAGCGGCGACGCGCCACGCTGCCAGCCAAACTGGATGCGGATGCGACCATCGCGGTCGGTCGTCAGCGGCTCGTTCTCGGCGGCCACCACGATGGCGGTTTGCGGTCCCGGCGCGGTCGGCCGCTGTGGGGGCATCGGCACGATGCGCACCGATGCCGGAAGTGCACGGAAACGGTTGCGATAGCTGCCCTGCTCAATGTCTGTGCGTTGCAGGATCTGCGCGGCCTGGTGCCCCAGGTTGTTGGCGGCTTCATGGGTGATGCCCAGTGCGCAGAAGCCGTTGTCGCCGCCCAGGTCATACAGACTGTGCTCGGTGATCTGGAAGATGTCGCCAGGGCTGAGCGCCCGCACGGCACTCTGGCCTGACGCGAGGTATTGCCTCAGTTCTTGCGCATCCAGCAAGGCCTGGGCCCGGTCGGTGGCCACCTTGCTGCTGGCAGGCTGAGCAGTGCCCACGCGGCCATCGGCAAAGCGGCGCACGCCGTGCCCCTGGTAGTGTTCCAGGGCGGGCACCGCGCTGGGTGCGTCTGCGCTGGCATGGCCACTGACGCCCACGAGCTGGCGTTCGTCCCAGGCACCCAGCGACACGATGTTGGAGCCGATCTGTCGCCCCACGGACCAGGCGGTGATCGTGTCTTGAGCCCCATCCTGCTCAAGCCCGAAGGCCTGGGCCATGGCCTGCTGCAAGCCATCTCCAGGGCCCGCACGCAGGTCCGCACGACCGAAGCGCAGCGGCCCAAGATCACGGCGCTGGGCCTGCTGGTCGAAGACGACCAGGGTGTGCTGTTTGGTGTCATGGTCGACACGCCAGCTCCAGCCTTCACGGGCCATCAGCCTCGTCGCGAAAGCCCAATCCGTTTCCCGGAACTGCGTGGTGATCTCATGGATGGGCCCCGGGTCGGCCAAGTCAAGTCTGAAGCTGGCCTGGGGGTAGGCCGAGAACACCTCTTCGATGATGTCGGCACTGCTTGCATCCTGGAAGATGCGCGCGTCCCGCCTGTGCTTGAGCCAGTGCGTGAAAGCCGCCACCACCAGACGATATACGCCCAGCCCGCCATCGCTGCCCAACTGCCAAGCCTGCACGACATGGCCATGCCAGTATCGCCAGGTGCCATCAGCCAGCTTCAGGTGCAAAGTGACCCGCGCGCCCATCAGCGCCTTGAGTTCGAGGTGCGCATTGGTGCTCAGGCAGTCGAGCTCGGCCCACAAGGGCTCATCGGCCTGCATGGCCTCATCGAGCGTGAAACGCTCGACCACCAGCGCGCCATCGGGCAAGGGCGTATCAATCTGGATGAGGCGCGTGTGCTGGCCGATGGCGATGGCGCTCTTGAGGCGCAAGAGCCCCTCGGTGCCGAGGCCAGCCAGGGCCTGGAGCCCATGGGGAGACGAGCCCGGCAAGCCGCCGGGCAGAGAAACAGTCATGTCGATCACTCACCTGAACATTTTTTGGGGTCCCCCTGGCCAGTGCTAAGACTTCGAACTGGACTGGCTCGGGGTGGCCGGATTTTAGGCGAGCTATCCCGCCGCGTCGCTCCCACCTCCAGGTGCCCAACAGGGGGGCGCTTGACCTTTCACTCAGCACTCGCGCCTTCAGCCCCGGTCTGGGGTCGTGTGAACTGAGCGGCCTTGCCCCCTCAACTGTCCGCATCATCGAAGCAGACGGTGCACTACCCTGAAGCGTCCCCAACTCTGCCCGCGACGCGACGCGCGCCGCCTCACAGCCATGTCACGTCTGCTCATGCCCCTGATGGCCGGCCTGCTGTGCATCGGCACGGCCCTGGCCCGTGAACTCCACGGCCAGGATCCGGTCAGGACCTCGCTCGTCGCCCTGGCACGCGACACGCAGGCCGCCGGCCTGCCCGCCGATTCGCGCCTGAGCCTGAGTCGTGCCTGGGTGGAGGGCTCGCAAGCCGAGGTGTGCGCCGTCGCGCGCGGTGCCGATGGCGACCTGCTCGTCAAGAACGGCAGGCTGCAGATGAAACAGGTGTTCTTCCGCAAGCAAGGATCGCAGTGGAAGGTCGAGCGTGCCAAGCGCGTCGTCATGGGCGAAAGCGACTCCATCGACACGGCTTGTGGCCGCCCGTCCGCCGACACCATGATGGCCGCCGCGCTCAAGGAGATGGACGCGCACCCGCCCACGGCTGGCATCGTGAACAAAGCCGCCCACACCCCGGCCAAAGCCACGGTCAACTGTGACGCGGGTGACGCGGCTGAACCCAAGCCAGGCGGCACCGAGCCATCGGGCCGAGGCGTGGTCAGCATGCCCGGCCGCAGCCTGCTGCACACCACCCCTGATCTGGCCTGCTACATGGGCAAGCACATCGTGGGCGGCGACAAGGTGATCATCCAGGCCCAGGTACCTGGTTGGACCAAGGTGAGCTACACCCATCCGGTCACACATGTGACGACGGTGGGTTGGGTCAAAAGCGAGCGCGTGAAGCGCATGGATGACAGCGGCGCACAACAAACCGCACTCAATCCTTGAGCAGACACGGCGTCACGGCCGTGTTGAAGTGCCTTTGACGCCGAATCCAGGCTCCGCTTGACGAGCACGAGCCAGGGCGCGCCACTAACCTTGCTGCATGGAGGCGCAACTCGTCTGGTTCAAACGCGACCTGCGTGCGACAGACCACCGTCCACTGCAGCAGGCCCTGCTGCGAGGCCCGGTGGTGTGTTTGTACGTGATCGAGCCTGCGCTGTGGCGCGAGCCCGATGTGGCACGCCAGCACTACGACTTCCTGCAGGAATGCCTGCACAGCCTCGACCATGACCTTGCCAGACTGGGCCTGCGCCTGTTGGTGCTCACCGGCGACATGCCCTCGGTGCTCGAAGCCTTGCACGACCAGTTGCCTTTCCAGGCCCTTCACGCTCACGAGGAGACCGGCAACGCCTTCACCTTCCGGCGTGACCTCGCCGTGCGGCAGTGGTGCCGCGATAAAGGCCTGCCCTTTCATGAGTATCCCCAGTTCGGCGTGCGACGCGGCCTGAAGAACCGCGACCGCTGGCAAGGCCTCTGGGAGGCTCACATGGCCGCGCCGCTGGATACCATGCCCGACTGCCCAGCAGGCGCGCCTTTGAGCCAGGACAGCCCGGCGTGGCCACATGCACACGAACTGGGCCTGGACGACGACGCTCCACCGCATCGCCAACGAGGTGGCCGACAACGCGCCCTGATCGCACTGGACAGCTTCCTCTCGGAACGTTGTGAGCGCTACCGAGGCGGCATCTCCTCGCCCTTGAGCGCGCCCTCGGCCTGCTCACGCCTGTCACCCTACCTGGCCATGGGCTGCCTGAGCATGCGGGAGGTGGTGCAAGCCACGCGCCTGTGCATGGCGCGCACGGCGCCAGACGACCCGAGGCACCGCGGCCTGCAAGCTTTTCAAAGCCGACTGTACTGGCACTGCCATTTCATCCAGAAGCTGGAGAGTGAACCTGAACTGGAATGGCGCAACATGCACCGCGGCTATGACGGCCTGCGGGAGGCGGACTGGCAAGACAGCCACTTCAAGGCCCTGGTTGAAGGGCGAACCGGCTGGCCCCTGGTCGACGCCTGCGTGGCCATGCTGCGCGACACGGGCTGGCTGAACTTCCGCATGCGGGCCATGCTGGTCTCGGTGGCCGCTTACCCCTTGTGGCTGCATTGGCGACCGGTGGGCGAATGGCTGGCCCGCCAGTTCCTGGATTACGAGCCTGGCATCCACTGGAGCCAGATGCAGATGCAATCGGGCACGACCGGCATCAATGCCACGCGCATCTACAACCCCATCAAGCAGGCGCAGGACCACGACCCTCAGGGCCACTTCGTGCGTCGGTGGCTGCCGGTGATGCGCCGCGTGCCGAGCGCCTGGCTGTTCGAGCCCTGGCTGATGCCGCCGCAGGTGCAGGCCCGCTGCGGCCTGCGTGTCGGCCAGGACATCCCCTTGCCGATCGTGGACCTGGCCACCGCCACCCGTCTGGCCAAGACCCGCTTCTATGACCGGCGCCTGCAACCCCAGGTCCATGCCGCCAATGCCGGCATCGTGCGCCAGCATGGCTCGCGCATGCGACGACGCGACCCGATGCCTCAGCCTCGATCAGGTGCGACCGACCATCAGCTCACACTCGGTTTTTGAAACGTGAGCATGGCCGAAACCAAACTCAGGTTGATCCTGGGTGACCAGCTCAACCCTGGTCACAGCTGGTTTTCAGAGCGACGTGATGACATCGTCTACGTCATGATGGAGATGCGGCAGGAGACCGACTACGTGCTGCATCACGCGCAGAAGATCCTGGCCATCTTCGCGGCCATGCGGGCCTTCGCGCAGCGGCTCAAGGAAGCCGGCCACCGCGTGCGCTACGTGAAGATCGGGGAACCCAGCAACCGCCAGGACCTCTGCGCCAATCTGGAAGCGCTGGCCAGGCACTATGGCGCCAGCACCTTCGCCTACCAGGAGCCTGATGAATGGCGACTGGACGCGCAGCTGCAGCGCTGGTGTGAAGGGCCTGCCAAAGCCATGGGCTTGCACTGCAGCATGGTCAGCAGTGCGCATTTCCTCACCACCCGAAGCGAGGTGCAAGCGCTGTTTCAGGGCCGCGCCCAGTGGCTGATGGAGCACTTCTATCGGCACATGCGTCGCCGCCATGGCGTGCTGCTCGATGCGCGCCAGCAGCCCGAGGGCGGCCGCTGGAATTTCGATGCGGACAACCGCAAGCCCTGGGTGGGCCAGCCGCCCGAGCCGCCTGACTGGCGCAGGCCACATGATCACAGCGCCCTGTGGTCGGAGATCGAAGACGCGGGGGTGCGCTCGTTTGGCCAGCCCTGCGCCGACGCCCTGCCCTGGCCGCTGGACCGCGAGGAGGCCCTGTCCCACCTGGACGCCTTTGTGGCTCGGTCACTGCCTCATTTCGGCGATTACCAGGACGCCCTCAGCAGCCGCGCCAGCAGGCTCTTTCACTCATTGCTGTCTTTTGCGCTCAACACCAAGATGCTCTCTCCCCTGGAGGTGATCCAACGCGTGGAAGGTGCATGGCAGGCAGGTCAGGTGTCGCTGTCCTCCGCGGAGGGCTTCATCCGACAGATCCTGGGCTGGCGCGAGTACGTGCGTGGCGTGTACTGGGCGCGCATGCCCGGCTACGTCGAGTGCAATGCCCTGGACCATCAAGCCCCTTTGCCCGCGTGGTTCTGGAGTGGCCACACCCGCATGGCCTGCGTGGCCAGTGCCATCGGACAATCGCTGTCACAGGCCCACGCACACCACATCCAGCGCCTGATGGTGATTGGCAACCTGGCCTTGCTGGCGGGGCTGTCGCCGCAGGCTTTGCACCAGTGGTACCTGGGTGTCTACATCGATGCCTTCGAGTGGGTGGAGGCCCCCAATACCTTGGGCATGAGCCAGTACGCCGATGGCGGCTTGCTGGCCACCAAGCCCTATGTATCGAGCGCCGCCTACCTTCACCGCATGGGTGACCACTGCCGACAATGCAGCTACCAGCCCAAGGAACGGCTGGGCGAGCGGGCCTGCCCTTTCAATGCGCTGTACTGGGACTTCCACCGGCGGCACGAGCCCAGCCTGCGTGGCAACCATCGCTTGCAGATGGTGTACCGCCAACTCGACCGCATGGCCCCAGCCGAGCAACAGGCGATCAAAGAAAAAGCTGCCCAGATCCGCCGGGACCTGGACAGCCTTTAGCGACGTCCTGGTGGCGCTTGCGGCCTTGTGTCAGATGTCGATCTCGACGGCGTCGCCGTGCAGTTCCATCAGCTCGCGGCGCGCGGCGGCCTCGCCCTTGCCCATCAGTTTGTTGAACGAGCCCTCGGTGGACGCGAAACCAGGCTCGCCATAGGCCACAGGCAGCAAACGGCGGGTATCGGGGTTCAGCGTGGTGTCCCACAGCTGCTCGGCGTTCATCTCGCCCAGACCCTTGAAGCGGCTGATGGACCAGGCACCTTCGCGGCAGCCTTCCTTGCGCAGCTTGTCCAGCGTGGCGGTCAGCTCGCCCTCATCGAGCGCATACAGCTTGGCGGCAGGCTTCTTGCCGCGCGCGGGCGCATCCACACGGAACAGCGGCGGGCGGGCGATGTAGATGTGGCCCGTTTCGATCAGCTTGGGGAAGTGGCGGAAGAACAGCGTGAGCAGCAGCACCTGGATGTGCGAGCCGTCCACGTCCGCATCGGAGAGGATGCAGATCTTGCCGTAGCGCAGCCCTGAGAGATCAGGCGTGTCGTTCACGCCGTGCGGGTCCACGCCGATGGCCACCGAGATGTCGTGGATCTCGTTGTTCTTGAACAGCAGGTCGCGCTCGACCTCCCAGGCGTTGAGCACCTTGCCGCGCAAGGGCAGCACGGCCTGGGTTTCCTTGTCGCGGCCCATCTTGGCGCTGCCGCCGGCCGAATCGCCCTCCACCAGGAAGACCTCGTTGAGCGCGAGATCGCGGCTCTCGCAATCGGTGAGCTTGCCGGGCAGCACGGCCACGCCTGAGCCCTTCTTCTTCTCGATCTTCTGGCCCGCGCGCTGACGCGCCTGCGCCTGCTTGATGACCAGCTCGGCGAGCTTCTTGCCGTAATCGACATGCTGGTTGAGCCACAACTCCATGGCCGGCTTCACATAGGTGCTCACCAGGCGCAGGGCATCGCGGCTGTTGAGGCGCTCCTTGGTCTGGCCCTGGAACTGCGGGTCCAGCACCTTGGCCGACAGCACGAAACTCGCACGGCTGAAGACGTCGTCAGGCATCAGCTTGACGCCCTTGGGCAGCAACGAGTGCATCTCGATGAAGCCCTTGATGGCGTTGAACAGGCCATCCTTCAAGCCAGCCTCGTGCGTGCCGCCCGCCACCGTGAGAATCAGGTTGACGTAGCTCTCGCGCATGGGCGAGCCCTCTTCGGTGAAGGCCACGCACCAGGCCGCGCCCTCGCCTTCGGCGAAGTTCTCGCTCTCGTTGCCGCTGGCGTACTGCTCGCCTTCGAACAAGGGGATGATGGGGTCGGTCGTGAGCGTCTGCGTGAGGTAGTCGCGCAGGCCGCCCTTGTAGAGCCAGGTCTGGGTTTCACCGCTCTTCTCATGCGTGAGCGTGATGGTCACACCCGGCATCAGCACAGCCTTGCTGCGCAGCATGTGGACCAGCTCGGCGCGCGGCAGCTCGGCGCTTTCGAAGTACTTGGCATCTGGCCAGGCGCGCACGGTGGTGCCGTTCTTGCGATCGCCACTGGCGGCCGGCCTCACCGTGACGGGCTCGATCACATCGCCGCCGCTGAAGGCCAGCTGGGCCACCTGCTTGTCGCGGCACACCATCACCTGCAGTCGGGTCGACAGCGCATTGGTCACGCTCACGCCCACGCCGTGCAGGCCACCGGAGAAGCTATAGGCGCCGCCCGAGCCCTTGTCGAACTTGCCGCCTGCATGCAGGCGCGTGAACACGATCTCGACCACGGGCACCTGCTCTTCGGGGTGCAGGCCGAAGGGAATACCCCGGCCGTCGTCTTCCACGCTGACCGAGCCATCGGCATGCAGCGTCACGGCAATGCGCTTGCCAAAGCCGGCCAAGGCCTCGTCGGCCGCGTTGTCGATCACCTCCTGGATGATGTGCAGGGGGTTGTCGGTGCGGGTGTACATGCCCGGGCGCTGCTTGACGGGCTCCAGGCCCTTGAGGACGCGGATGGAGCCTTCGCCGTAGTTGGCGCTGGGTTGGGTCGACGCGGGAGCGGCTTTGGGTGAGGGCTTGGATGACATGGGCGCCGATTCTATAGTTGGCCCGCGGCCCCGGTCCAGACAGCGGGAACACCCTCAGGAGCATTCGCGCATCAGGCGCTATTTATCGCGGCATCGGGGCACTATGTCACGGGCATCTACCCTGCACGGGCGTTTTGGCGCGGCCACATCACCTCCCCTCGCCTCACACTGGAGGCAGTCACCCGTTTTCCCCATGGACGAGCCCGCCAAGTCAACGTCAAACGACCGCATCCAGGCCAGCAGCCGCCCCACCTCGAGCGAGGCGCTGCACCCGACCGCGATGCAGGCGGAGCACCTTCACCGCACCACGGCACATGAGGCCATGCCCAGCGCCTCGCTGGGGACGGTCGCCGTGTCCGTGGCCACCACCGTGATCCTGTGGCCCCGTGTGCCCCATGGGCTGCTGTGCACCTGGCTTGCCTTCAAACTGTTGGTGGTCGTCGGCCGTGTGGCGCACATGCGGCACTATGCCCGGCATGGCGGCCCGGTGGCGCCCTTCGTGTCCGCCTACCGCTGGGGCGTGCTCCTCGACGGGCTTGCCTGGAGCGCCCTGGGCTGGGGCCTGACGCCGCCAAGCAATCTGGAGATCGCCGTGGTGACCATCGGGGTGCAGCTCAGCGTCGTGGCCCTGGGCGGCGCCATGATGTACAACGATTTGCTCGCCGGCCGCGTCTTCCTGCTCATCATCCTCGTGCCCAACGCCTTCTATGCGCTGCACCGCGGCGATGACCTGGGCGTCTTCTGCTGCGTGGCCTACCTCTTCGCGGTCATCATGTTCATGGGCGAAGCCAAGCGCACCAACCGGCGCATCAACGAGCTGCAACAGTTGCGCGAACAGGCCGATGAAACCGTGCAGGCGCAGGCACAGGCCCTAAGGGAAGCCCAGTCGTTGAGCCAGATGAAAAGCCGCTTCGTGGCCACCATGAGCCATGAGATGCGCACACCGGTGCATGGCATCCTGGGGCTGCTGCGTGTGGCCCGCCCGCTCGTCCACGACCCAGAGGCCTTGCGCCAGCTCGACCTCATCCGCAAGGTTAGCGACCATCTGGCCGGCGTCATCAACCATGTGCTGGACTTCTCCAAGATGGAGGCCCACGCCCTGCCCATCCACGAGCAGCCCTTCGATTTGCGGGCGCTGATCCAGGAAGTGGCCGACACCTGGTCCCTTCATTGCCAGGACAAGGGCCTGTCCCTGCAACTGGAGATGCACCTGGCGCGCCAGCTCACGACCGTGCAAGGCGACCCGCAGCGCATCAGGCAGGTCCTCTACAACCTGATCGGCAATGCCGTGAAGTTCACCGATCAGGGCCGCATCACCCTGCGCGTGAGCTGTGATGGTCAGACACCCATGGTCGACTTCAGCGTGCAGGATACGGGCATCGGCATTCCCCCTGCGGAAATCAACAAGATCTTCCACCCCTTCGAACAGGCCGAAGGCACCTACCAGCGGCAGTTCGGCGGCACGGGCCTGGGCCTGACGATTTCCAGGCAGTTGTGTGTGGCCATGGGGGGCGATCTGGTCTGCCAGAGCAAGGTGAACGAAGGTTCGGTGTTTTCGTTCTCGCTGCCGCTGCCGGCTCAGACGGCAGCGTCCATTGTGCACGCGCCTCATCAGGCATCAGACAACGGTGTGATCCTTCACCCCGATGGCCGCGTGCCTCATGTGCTCCTGGTAGAGGACAACGATGTGAACGTGATCATTGCGGAAGCGGAGCTGAAGCGCCTTGGCGTGCAGGTCACCACGTGCCATGATGGCCTGAAGGCCCTGGCCTGGCTGGCCGACAACCAACCCGACCTGGTGCTGATGGACTGCGACCTGCCCGAGATGGACGGCATGGAGGCCACACGCCGCATCCGCGAGCAGGAACGCCTCACCGGCCGCGAAGCCATCGCCATCGTGGCGCTGACGGCGCATGGCCCCGAGGTCTATGCGGCCAAGCGCCTCAAGGCGGGCATGAACGACCACCTGGCCAAGCCCTTCACCTCACAGGCCTTGCGCGCCGTGCTGATGCGCCACCTCCGCAAAACGGCCTCCGCGATGGCTTGACCTTGTCTCTCGCTCAAGCGCTGGCCTTGTCAGCCGCCGCAGGCACCACCCGCGCGAACACCGTCGATATCGGCACGAGGTTGAGCCATTCCCTCTCGGCTTCGGAGCCTGAACCATCGACCACCTTGTGGAACTGGCGGAAATCGGCCTTGAAGCGATCGAGCGCGCCGTGCTGCCACAACACCGTGGCCAGCACATTGAGGTGGTCGATGCGCTGGTCGTAGGTGCCAGGCTTGACGCCCGCGCCATAGAAGAAGGTCGGGATGCGGTGCGTGCCTGTCATGTAGGCATCGCCGTGGCTGGTGTCGGTGCTGCCGTCTTCGTCGAAGGTGACGATGAGCAGGCTGTTGTTCTGGCGGGCCCACTCGGCATAGGGGCCGATGTGCTGACGCAGCCAGTCGTCAGCGGCCTTGGCCGTGTTGCTGTGGGCATCGTGCTGCTCGTTGGGCACGACGATGGCCACATCGGGCAGCTTGTCGAACGGCAGCGGCGTGCCGTCCGCACCCTTGTCGAAACCTCGAAAGGCCTGCTTGAGCAAAGGGTCACGGGTGGGCTCGAAGGCCAGGTTCACGCTCACCGGCATCACATGCCGGGCCAGATCACCCTTGAGGCCACGCGGGCTCGTGGGGTTGAGCTGGTCCGTCCAGTTGACGGTAGGGTTGTGCTTGCGGCGGTAGTCATCGCTCAGCGCGAAATTGGCGCTGCAAGGCGCCACGCTCGAATCGGTGCCGCAGTTCCAGCTCGGATAAGGCAGTGACTCGCAAAAGCTCAGGAAGCTGCCGCCACCCTGCAAAATGGCCGCGCCCAGATTGGGCGAGGTGAACGGCAGCCAGGCCAGCGGCACATTGCTGTTGGCCACGCCCACATTGGTCTCCGACTGCGTGGGCAGCGGTTTGCCGTCACGGTCGCGCAGGGCCACACCTTTGTAGGGCGAGCGCTCGTCTTCGAACCACGAAGGCAGCACACCCTGGTGGTGGCCGGAGAACAGGAACAGGTAGTTGGGCTGGCTGGAGCGCGTCGGCAAGGCCGAGTTGTAGGGCGTGCGGGCAAAGTTCGAGTTGCTGAAGCGCGCGCCTTTGTCTGCCAGCTCGTTGAAGAAACGCCAGTCAGACGTGTCGGCGTACACGGGCGCCTTGCGCTCCTTTTGCTGGCCCGAGGTGGCTTCGTAGGCCGAGAGGTTCTCCAGGATGACGATGACCGTGTGGTCCGGCTTCCAGGGTGGTGCCTCAGGCTTGCCCGCTTTCTCGGCTTTCTCGCTCTTGTCCGCCTTGGCCGCCTTGGCCGCCCAAGAGGGCAAGCCCACCGAGCCGGCCATGCCCGCGCCCACCAGGCCTTCGAGCCACTGGCGTCGAGACGGGCCGCCTACAGGAGGTACAGGCTGCGCATCGGTCGATGAATGCCCATCGCCAATGGGCGAAACGGGCTCGATACTGCCATGGGGTGGGGTGCTTGGCTTGGTCATGGGCGCCAAGATTAGCGCCAAATCTTCACTGGAAGTAAGCCATCATCCGCTCGAGCGCCATGGTCAACGGCATCTGCATCATCGGCAGCGTGAGCCACAGGCCGGTGAAGCCCACGCCCAGCGTGATCGGAAAGCCGATCGAGAAGATGTTCATCTGCGGTGCCACGCGTGCCACCAGGCCCATCACCATGTTGACCAGGATGAGCATGGACACCACGGGCAAGGACACCCACAGACCCAGCTTGAAGACCTCGGTGCCCCACACCTGAGGCTGCACGGTGTTCAAAAAGTCCAGCGGTGCGGCGGACACCGGAAAGGCGTGGAAGCTGCTGAGCACCGCGCCTGTCAGCATCAGGTGGCCATTCATCACGATGAACAGCCAGGATGCGGCCGTGCCATAGAAGCGGCTGACCGCGGTCACCTGCGTGCCGCTGAGCGGGTCAAAAAAGCTGGCGAAGTTCAGGCCCATCTGCAGGCCCACCAGTTCGCCCGCGAACTCGATGGCGGCAAACACCACGCGGGCGGCAAAGCCCATGGTCAGGCCAATCAGCACCTCGTGCGCAATCACCATCAACGCGGCAGCCGAATCGAGCTGGATCGGGGGCGACTCAGGCAGGCTGGCCTGCGCGCACACCACGATCAGGATGGCCAGGCTCAGGCGCACACGCCGGGGGATGACCCGCATCGACAGCACGGGCGCCGATGTGAACAGCCCCAGCACGCGAAAGAAGGGCCACAGCCAGGGCGTGATCCACGCCAGGAGCTGGGCTTCGGAAAAGCTGACCATGGACGGAAAGCTTTCTACGCAGCGGGCCTCAGCCCACCACGGCAGGAATGGACTGCAGCACCTGCTGGATGTAGTCCACCAGCTTGCTCATCATCCACGGGCCGGCCACGGCCAGCGTGGCAAAAGCCGCCAGCAGCTTGGGCACAAAAGACAGGGTCTGCTCGTGGATCTGCGTGGCCGCCTGGAAGATGCTCACCAGCAGGCCCACCACCAGCACCACCAGCACGATGGGGCCACACACCATGAGCAGGGTCAGAAGGCCGTCACGGCTGAAGGTCAAGACTTGTTGCGGATCCATGGTGGTTCTCGTTTTACAGAAACGTCAATTTCATTGAACGAAGCTGGCGGCCAGCGAGCCCAGCAGCAGGTTCCAGCCATCGGCCATCACGAAGAGCATGAGCTTGAAGGGCAAGGCCACCATCACCGGCGACAGCATCATCATCCCCAGGCTCATCAGCACGCTGGCCACGATCATGTCGATGACCAGGAAAGGAATGAAGATCAGGAAACCGATCTGGAAGGCGGACTTGAGTTCACTGGTGACAAAGGCCGGCACCAGCACGCGAAACGGCACGGTCTCGGGCTTGACGTCGCCTTCGATCTTGGCGAGCTTGACGAACAGGCCCAGGTCGGACTGGCGCGTCTGCTTGAGCATGAAGCTGCGCATCGGGCCCTGGCCACGCTCAAGCGCTTCGTTGAAGCTGATCTGGTTGGCGGCGAAAGGCTCGTAGGCGTCCTTGTAGACCTTGTCCAGCGTCGGGCCCATGACGAACATCGTCAGGAACAGCGACAGACCGACGACGACCTGGTTGGGCGGCGCAGCCTGTGTGCCGATGGCCTGACGCATCAGGCTGAGCACAATGGCGATGCGGGTGAAACCCGTCATCATCAAGAGCACGGCAGGCAGGAAGCTCAGCGCCGTGAAGAACAGCAGGGTCTGGACCGGCACCGAGTAGCTGTTGCCACCTGCGCCCTGCCCCACCAGCAGCGGCAAGGTGCTGCTGCCTCCTGCGCCGCCAGCACTCTGGGCCATCGCGGCCGTGGACGCGATCAAAAGCACGCCGGCCAGTACTTTGCGAGAGGCGCGCATCAGCCCTGCCCCTTGTCGGCTTGACCCAGTGAACGGCGCAGCAGGGTGGTGAACGAAGGCACGGTGTTGTCGCTTGAAGGCAGCGTTTGCGGTGCCATGGTGTGCAGGGTGTGGATGTTCTGCGCGGTCACGCCCAGGACCAGCCATTGACGGGCCTCGCCTGTGCCCACTTCCACGGTCACCAGGCGCTGGCCGGGGCCTATGTTCATCTGCGAAATGGGCTTGATGAGGGCGGCCGGTGCGCCACCCACGGCGCCCGTGGCCAGGCCTGAGCGCTTGAGCAGCCACAGGGTCAGGGGAATCAGGGCCACGATGGCCAGAAACCAGATCACGGTCAAACCGGAAGATGGCATGTGGAGTGGTACCTTGGCTCAGTTGCCCTTGCTCAGGCGACGCATGCGCTCGGACGGCGTCACGATGTCGGTCAGACGGATACCGAACTTGTCGTTGACCACCACCACTTCACCCTGCGCGATCAGAAAGCCATTGACCAGCACGTCCATGGGCTCACCGGCCATGGCGTCGAGCTCCACCACCGAACCTTGCGCCAGTTGCAGGATGTTCTTGATGGGGATGCGTGTGCGGCCCAGCTCCACGGTCAACTGCACCGGGATGTCCAGGATCATGCTGATGTCGTTGCCAGCTGAGGAGGCTTGACCCGGCGCGAAGTTGGCGAAGGCGGCCGGTGTCATCTGCGGCTGCGCATTGGTCACTTCGCTGGCGGCACCGGCGAACTCGTCCAGATCGGGTTGGGGCGTGGAGGCCTGTTGCGCCAGCGCGGCCTCCCACTCGGCGGCCATGGCGTCCTGCTCGGCGTTGGCACCGGACTCGGGCGGGAATTCTTCAGACATTGTGGTCTCCAAGCCAACTGGTGTTGCCGGCGGTCAAGAGCTTGTCGATGCGGATGGAATATTTGTTGTTCGAGGTGCCGTAAAAGCAGTCGAACACGGGCACGCCGTCTACCTTGGCCTTGATGATCTTTTCGAGGTCCAGCTCGATGAAGTCGCCCGGCTTGAAGGCCAGCAACTGCTCGACGGTGGCGGGCGCATTCGCCAGCTCGGCCACCAGATCGACCTCGGCGGACTGGATCTGCTGCGTCAGCAGCTTCACCCAGCGGCGGTCAGGCTCGGCCGAATCGCCCTGGATGGACGAGTAGAGGATGTCGCGGATCGGCTCCAGCGTCGCATAGGGAATGCAGATGTGGATCGTGCCGCTGGTGTCGCCGATTTCCAGCGTGAACGAGCAGCACACCACGATCTCGCTGGGCGTGGCCACGGTGGCGAACTGGGGCTGCATCTCCGAACGCTGGTAATCCATCTCGACGGGGTAGATGCCGTGCCAGGACTTCTTGTACTCGGCGGTGATGACCTCGACCAGGCGGTGGATCACGCGTTGCTCGGTGGCCGAGAAATCACGGCCTTCGATGCGGGTGTGGAACTTGCCGACGCCGCCGAACAGCGCGTCGATCACGCCGAACACCAGGGTCGGGTCACACACGATCAGACCGGACCCGCGCAAGGGCCGCACGGCCATGATGTTGAAGTTCGTGGGCACCACGATCTCGCGCAGGAAGGCGCTGTATTTCTGCACCTTGATGCCACCAACGGATACTTCCGGCGAGCGGCGGATCAGGTTGAACAGGCCGATGCGGATATTGCGGGCGAAGCGCTCGTTGATGATTTCCATCGTGGGCATGCGCCCACGCACGATGCGCTCTTGCTGAGCCAGGTTGTAGTCGCGAATGCCTTCCTTGGGCGCGTCTTCCTGCTCCAGCTTCTGGCTTTCGCCCGTGATGCCTTGCAAGAGGGCATCAACTTCGTCTTGAGAAAGGATCTGCTGGTTCATGGCCTAAAGGACTTCCGGGACCGTTGACGTGGTGTTCAGCAAGAGGGGATCACTGGATGATGAAGTTCGAGTAGTGCACTTGCACGATCGGGTTGTAGGGCTCGACGTGCTTTTTCTTCTTCTTTTTCTTTTTCTTGGGCGCATCGGTGTCTTCGGCGTCGGGGTTGTCCTCTTCGGGGTCCTCGACTTCGTAGCCCATGGCACGCGCCGCCTCGCGGCGGATTTCCTGGGCCAGCTTCTGCTTGCCCTCCGCGCTGAGCAGCTCGTCAGACGACTTGTGAGACAGGATCAGCAGCACGGCGTTGCGAATGGCGGGCATGTAGGCCTTCATCTCTTCGGCCATGTGCGGGTCGTCCACCTGCAAGGTGATGCCGACCTGGGCAAAGCGCTCGGAATCGCGGTCGGCCAGGTTGACGACAAAGGGGTCCAGCGGCACGAAAGCAGGCGGCGAGCCATGTTCGCCCTTGCCGTGCTCGGGCTTCTTGGCTTCCTTGGCGGGCTTGCCACCATCTTCGTCGTCGGCGGCGGCAGCGGCTTCGGCATCGGCCGCCTTCTTCTTCATCATGAAGAAAGCGCCACCACCGCCCACGACCAACAGCAGGGCCACGGCGGCAATGATGATGATGAGCTTCTTGGAGCCCTTCTTGGGGGCTTCGCCTTCAGCCGTGGCGGCGGGGGCAGCTGACATTCGCGTATCTCCTGGAGGTCATAGGAGGATTATTCGAAGTCAGCGCCGCCGCAATGGATCAATAAACGATGGGAAACACGCTTGATTCCCCCGCGGCGGCCGATGAGCCCTCAGGCGTAGAGGTCCAGACCGCCGAGGCGGCCAGGACGAGGTGCGGCAACGGCCCGCATGCCCACGGGCTCGCTGCCCGCGTCTGCATCAGAACCGCCGGACGCACCGATTGCGCGGCCTGAACCGCCTTGCGACTGGGCGGAGCCCTGGTTGAACTGCTGCTGCGCCGTTTGCGAAGAAACGTCGCCGCCCGTCATGTTCAACCCGACACCACTCAGTGCGCTCGACAGCATGGGCAGGCTGGCTTCGATGGCCTTTCTCGTTTCTAACGCCGCGGCGGCGAAATCCACCTGCGCGTTCTGGCCATCGAGTGAAATTTTCACGTTGATCGGGCCCATTTCAGCCGGATTCAGGTGCAACTCCGCGGTCATGGGGCCATCGCCGCGGGCCGAGCTCACCCACATGCTGACCTTGTCGGCCAGGGCCTGGGCGAAATCGGGCGAGTCCACGGGTGTGCTCAGGGTGGCCGATTCGTGGCGCGCCGTGGCGCTGGCCTCGCTCAGGCTTTGGCCAAAGCTGGCGCCTTTGACGCCGCCCGCCATCAGCCCCGCCAGCGGATCGAGTTCTGCGCGGGCATCTGCCCCCTTGGCGGTCTGGCCAAGCAACGCATCGACCTGCAGATTGGCATTGGTGCCGGCGGCCCCTTGCCACATGGCGTTGTCCAGCAACAGGGTGCCCTGTGCACCGGCCTTGGCGTCCGTCAGCCCCGCATCCTGTGCGCGGCCATCCGTGGCTTGCAAGGCCGCCGTGCCATTGGTGGAGGCGGACAGCCCGCCGTCCTTGTCGACCACGGCCCCGCCCTTGCCATGGGCCAGATCGCCATGGGTCAGGCTGGCCAGCCAGGCCATCATGCCGGCGGAGTCCCCGGGCTGGATGGTCGACGGCGGCGTCAGTTCGCGCACCACGGCCGAGCCATCCCCGGTGGTGGTGCTGAACTTCACCTCGTCCCTGTCATCGTCGTTCTTGTCCTTGGACTCGGTCTTGTCGCTGGCCTGGCTGCTGCGGCTTGTCTTGGTCGTGCTGCCCTTCTGAGAGGCAGCGGCGCTGGCGGTCTTGTCATCCGCATCGTCCTGGCGCTGCACAGACTGATTGGCCTTGTTGGCCTCCAGCTGCTTGTTGGCCAGCATGGCCTGCTGACGGGTGCGCGCCAGGGCCTGCTCAGCCATCTTGGCGCTGTCGTTGAGCGCCTGGCTGCTGGGTGCCTTGGGGGCGGGCTCGCTGGCTGGCTTGTCGGTGGTGGCGGCGCTGGGCACGGCGGTGTGCTTGTCCATCCACTGGGAAAAGGCAAAAGACTGGTTCTGACCATCGCCGCCCTGCTGAGAGCAGTAGCGCGCCAGCAGGTCGCTGACGGCAGGAGACACGCCGCTGACCGCAGGCGTGCCGCCGGAAGCATTCGTCGATTTGATCGGTGTCGCCATGTCGTGATCCTTGTCTGTGCCCGCGCCCGGTTGAGCTCACTGGGGACCCAGTCCCATGTTCGCCCGCCCCGCGCGCGAGGCCATCTCGTCGGTGGCTTTCTGCTCTTGCCGGTTCTGCTTGAGTTGCAGCTCGGCAAGCCTTCTGTCCATCAGTTGCGTGACCGCAGCCACCTTTCGCTCACGCTCGATGAGTTCGGCACGGCAACGCTCCATGTACAGGCGCGCCTGCTCCACCCTCTTATCCTGATCCGAAACGGCTTCGGCCAATCGCTGCATGAAGTCCTGATAACACCGCATGATCTCCATTCCACCCACCTGGCGAAATTGAGATTGCCAGCGCTGCTGGTACTCACGGCGCCAATCGACCAGCGATTGCGCCTGCTGGCGGGCGGCTTCGTAGGCGCGTTTGCCGCCTTCGAGCTCGGCCACGGCCTCGTCTCTGGCCTTCTCCGCAGATTCCAGTACAAGCATCAGCGATGAATTGGCACTCATGAAGCGTGTCCCCTGTCCCGTCGGACTCGGCTAAGTGTGTTCTCTACGGGCGATCTGTTCAAGCGCTCACGATCTGGTGCAGCTCGTCCACGCTGTCGTGCAAGTGCGCGGGTGTGTTCATCCCCTGCTGCAGCATGTTGGCCATGTGCGGGTGCAGCTTGACGGCCAGATCCAGGTCGTGGTCACCGCCCGGCGTGTAGGCACCCAGCTGAATCAGGTCGCGCGCCTTGCTGTAGCGCGACCACAGCTGGCGGAAGCGCCGCGCGTCGTCGAGGTGACGGCTCTCGGCCACGTTGTGCATCACGCGGGAGGCCGAGCGCTCGATGTCGATGGCCGGGAAGTGGCCCGATTCGGCCAGCTCTCGCGACAGCACGATGTGGCCGTCCAGGATGGCGCGGGCCGCGTCGGCAATCGGGTCCTGCTGGTCATCGCCCTCGGACAGCACGGTGTAGAAGGCGGTGATCGAGCCATGCCCGTTCAGGCCATTGCCGCTGCGCTCCACCAGTTGGGGCAGCTTGGCGAAGCACGATGGCGGGTAGCCCTTGGTGGCGGGCGGCTCGCCAATGGCCAGGGCAATTTCACGCTGGGCCATGGCATAGCGGGTGAGCGAGTCCATCAGCAGCAGCACATGCAGCCCCTGGTCGCGGAAGTGCTCGGCCACGGCTGTGGCGTAACTGGCGCCTTGCATGCGGGTCAGGGGCGGCGCGTCGGCCGGCGCGGCCACCACGACGGAGCGGGCCAGGCCTTCCTCGCCGAGGATGTCTTCGATGAATTCCTTGACTTCGCGGCCCCGTTCACCGATCAGGCCCACGACGATGACGTCGGCCTGGGTGTAACGGGCCATCATGCCCAGCAGCACCGACTTACCAACGCCAGAGCCGGCGAACAAGCCAATGCGCTGACCACGACCCACCGTGAGCATGGCGTTGATGGCACGCACGCCGGTGTCCAGCGGCTGGCGCACGGGGTCGCGCTCCATCGCGTTGATCGGGCGGCGCGCCAGAGGTTCGTTTCGCACATGGTGCAGCGGGCCCTTGCGGTCCAGCGGCTCGCCCTGCGCGTTCACCACCCGGCCCAGCAGGCCGCTGCCCACGGGCAGATGGCGCGTGCGGTCTTCGCTGCGGCGCCAGGGGTGGTTGGGCCGACCCAGCACGGGCGGGTTGATGGGGATGGTGCGCGGCACCACCCGGGCGCCGCTGGACAGGCCATGCACTTCGGCCGTGGGCATCAGGTAGGCACGGTCACCGGCGAAGCCGACCACCTCGGCGAGCACGGGCGTGGATTCTAGCCGCGTCTCGGAATGGATCTCACAGACCGCCCCCACGGGCAGGCGCAAGCCGGCGGCTTCCAGCACGAGGCCTGCCACGCGCACCAGCTTGCCCTGGTTTTCCAGCGGCAGCTTGGTGCCGGCGCAGGCATCCAGGTCGTCAAGGAAGCGGTTCCAGCGGTCCATCGCCACGTCGTGGCGGGCGCGAATGGGCATGTTCATACTGCTTCACCCTCTTCTCGCGATGAGGCACCTGCCGGCGCAACCGGCTCGGCCTCAGGCCAGTCATCCAGTTCGTCTTCACCTTCGGGCAGGCGCACCTCGGTCGAGCCGTGGGCCTCCTGGCCATCGTTCCAGGGCGCGTGGTGGCCCATCGAGGCTGCGGCACGCTCCCAGCGCGCTTCCACGGAAGCATCCACGATGGCGATGTCGGACTCAACCACACAACCGCCACGCGTGATGCTCACGTCCGGCACCACGCGGGCACCGCGCACGGCCAGCAACTCGCTCAGCTGCGACACGGCCATGGCGTGGTCGTCGGGGTTGAGGCGCAGCACGATCTGCCGGGCCGAGGCCAGCAGCGTCGTCAAGGACTGCTCGGCCACCTCCACCACCACCTCGGGGTTCTGCTTGAGTTCGGCGCGCACCACCTGGCGGGCCAGCTCCAGCGCCACACCGGCGATGCGACCGGCCAGTTGCTGCTCCAGGGATTCCAGCCGGTGGTGGAAATCCGAGGCCAGCGCACCAACCTGGTCGCTCATGTAGGCCGCCATCTGGACGGCTTGGGTCTGTTTGTAGCTTTCCAGCGCGGCCAGGCCATTGCGGTAGCCATCCTGGTAGCCGGTCTGGCGCGCGGCATTGACCAGCTCGTCCACATTGGGTGCGGGCGGCGCCGGCGCTTCATCAGCCTTGACCCCTGGCTCTTCTTCACCCGGGACACCGCCCACGATGGGGCGCTTCACGGGCTTGGCCGGGGTGGGCCTGGCACCAGCGGCTGCCGCAGGCTTGCTTGCCTGTGCGGCGGCGCCCATGGCTTGCGGGGCGTGCTTGGCACCGCCAGGCGCCGCAGCGGGTTTGGTGGCCGCGCGCATTTCGGCGGCGGCACGTTCGGCCAACGTGGGCTTACGCACGCCGCCCTCTTGTGCGGTGGGCTGCTTGGGCGGCGGCTCGAAAGTCTCCGGGGCCCATGCCGAGAAGGAGCCCAGCTCCTCGCGGGGAATGAAGCGGGTGTAGGAGTTCGGTGTGCTGGACGAGCCATTTGACGCACCGTTGGGCGAACCATTGGACGCCGGCCCGGACGCACCGTTGCCGTTGGACGCCGACGGGCTGCCGGGCTTAGACGTACTCATCGTCGCCTCCGCCGCCTAGGACGATCTGACCTTCGTCGGCCAGACGGCGCACGATCTTGAGCAGCTCTTTCTGCTCGGCCTCCACTTCGGAGAGCTTGACCGGGCCACGCGATTCCAGGTCTTCGCGCAGCGTTTCGGCCGCACGGCTGGACATGTTCTTGAACACCTTCTCGCGGATCTCGGGCGAGCCGCCCTTGAGCGCAATGATGAGCGATTCCGTCTGCACTTCCTTGAGCAGGGACTGGAAGCCCTTGTCGTCCAGCTTGATCAGGTCGTCGAAGGTGAACATGTTGTCCATGATCTTCTGCGCCAGATCGCCATCGGCCTCGCGGATGTAATCCAGGATCGAGGTCTCGTGGCTGGAGCCCATCAGGTTGATGATTTCCGCGGCAGGCTTGACGCCGCCCAGCGAGGCCTTGCGCAGTTGCGTGCCACCGGCCAGCACACGCGAGAGCACCTCGTTGAGGTCCTTCATGGCGGTTGGCTGGATCCCGTCCAGCGTGGCGATGCGCACCATCACCTCGTTGCGGTGGCGGTCGGTAAAACACTTGAGCACGGAAGACGACTGATCCGGATCCAGGTGGACCAGGATGGCCGCCACGATCTGTGGGTGCTCATTGCGCAGCAGTTCGGCCACCGAGCCCGGGTCCATCCACTTCAGGCTCTCGATGCCCGATACGTCGCTGCCCTGGATGATGCGGTCGATCAGGAGGTTGGCCTTCTCGTCGCCCAGCGCCTTGCGCAGCACGGCCTTGATGTACTCGTCGGTATCGGGCACAAGCGTGCCCAGCTCCACGGCCTCTTTAGAGAAGCGATCCAGCACCGTACCCACGCGCTCCCTGTTGACGGTCTTGAGCCTGGCAATCGTTTCTCCCAGATGCTGGACTTCCTTGGGCTCCAGGTGCTTGAACACCTCGGACGCCTCTTCCTCACCCAGCGACATCAGCAGGATGGCGGCGTCTTCAAGTCCTTTTTCGTCCATGGAATCGCGTCCTCGATCAGTTGTTCATCCAGCCGCGCATGAGGTTGGCCATGGCACTGGGGTTCTCACGGGCCAACTGACGGGCCGCGTCAAGGCGCTGATCCACGCTGGAGGGGCCCTCCAGCTGCGGCAAACCGTGGTCGGCGCCAGGCAGCTCCTGCGGGTCGTCGACGATGGCGCTGAGCTTGTGCGTGGCGTCTTCTTCAGGCGCGGGCACAGGCTGAGCCGCCTTGATGGCCGGGCGGATGGCGCCAAACACCACGATCAGCGCGGCCAGCGTCAGGGCGCCAGGCACTGCCAGCGTGCGGATCATGTCCACCGTCTCGGGTTGTTTCCACAACGGCGTGTTGTCCGGCTCTTCCTTGGTGACCTGGAAGGGCGTGTTGATCAGCTTGACCGAATCACCGCGCTTGTCATCGAAACCGATGGTTTCGCGCACCAGGGCGGTCAGCTGATCCAGCTCTTCCTGCTTGAGCGGCTGCGTCGTGGTCTTGCCCTTGGCATCGGTCACCGTGCGGTTGTTGATCACCACGGCAGCGTTCAGGCGCTTGATCGTGCCCGTGGCGTTACGAGTCACGCGCACGGTCTTGTCGACCTCGTAATTGGTCACGGCCTCGCGGCGGCTGTTGCCACCCGTGGTACCACCCTGGGCGGCTTGCAGCGGCTGAGAAGCGCCATTGATCGGGGCGGTGGCAGGCACGGGAGGCTGGTTGCTGGCGGCGCCCGGCACACCTGATGGTGTGGCCGTGCCCTGGCCAAGCTGCTCGGTGGTTTGCTGGCTGCGGATCGACGCATTGGCCTGCTGGCCCTGGTTGGGCTTGTATTCCTCGGCGGTGGACTCCACCTGCGAGAAGTCCAGCTCGGCATTGACCTGGGCGCGCAGATTGTCCTTGCCCACCACGGGCTCCAGGATGTCGCGGATGCGCTGGGTCAGGTTGCCTTCGATCTGGCGGACGTATTGCAGTTGCTGCGCATCCAGGCCGGACTGATCGGCCCCTTCTTGCGGACCCGACAGCAGTGCGCCAGTCTGGTCCACGATGCTCACGGCCTTGGGCGACATCTCCGGCACGCTGGACGACACCAGGTGCACGATGCCGGCAATCTGGCCACGGTCCAGGGTACGGCCCGGATAGAGCGTCAGCACCACGGAAGCCGAGGCCTTCTGCTGCTCACGGAAGAAACCGTTCTGATTGGGCAGCGCCAAGTGAATGCGGGCGCTCTGCACGCTGGACAGCGACTGGATGGAGCGGGTCAACTCGCCCTCCAGGCCGCGCTGGAAGTTCAAACGCTCCTGGAACTGGGTGACGCCGAATTTCTGGCTCTCCATCAGCTCGAAGCCCACCACCGAGCCCTTGGGCAGGCCCGCCGAGGCGAGCTTCAGGCGCACGTCATGCACCTTGTCGGCCGGCACCAGGATCGCGCCACCGCCGTCGGCCATCTTGTAGGGCACCTGCATCTGCTGAAGCTGCGTCAGGATCGCGCCGCCGTCCTTGTCAGACAGATTGGCGTACAGCACGCGGTAGTCACCCTCGCGTCCCCACACCATCATGGCCATGAAAATGGCAACGATCGCGGCGATACCGCCAGCCAGCATCAGCTTGCGCTGCATGGGCAGGGCCATCACCCGCTGGACGAATCCCGGGGGCTGCTGGGCGTTGTCGATCACCATGCCAGGTGAGGCGACTGCGACAGATTGAGGTTGAGCGACTGTGACTTCCATGGGCGGTCGAAGCGGTAGGGCCGCGCATCGCAATCACACGATGCCGCAAACCCGTCCAAACAGCCTCATTATTCGGAGTCAGGGCGGGTAAAAGTGCCGGAAACAGCCAGCCAAATGCCAAGCTCTTCCAAGCATTGGCGCGCCCAAGGATGCGTAGAGTGGTGACCATGGTGAACTGGATCACACCCTGACGGGACTTATCGGCATCATGGACCTGAAACTCAAGCCTTTCGATTTCGCGCAAGCCGCCGCCCGTGCCGGCATGTCCGACGTCGCCCGGCGGGTGGAAGCCAAGACGCGCCTGGACGCCACCGGGCAAAGCGCGGCCGTCGAGAAACCCAGTTTCCAGACCAGTTTCAGCAGCGCGCTGAACTCGATCAGCAAGTCCCAGGCAACCGCTGCCACCATGCAGCGCGAGGTGCAGTTTGATAACCCTACTGTCAGCCTGGAAGAAACCATGGTCGCCATGCAGAAAGCCCAACTCGGCTTCCAATCGGCGGTCCAGGTGCGCAATAAGCTGGTCCAGGCCTACACGGACATCATGAACATGCAGGTCTAGCCCACCCCCCGCGGCCGTTGGCCGCCCCCTCAAGGGGGCAACCACTGGCGGACCGGCAAAGCCGGATCCGCGGTGGTCGCTGGGGTTGGGGTGGAGGCGTGCTGAGTATGGCGCGCCTTTCACCTTCAAGAACTGACATGAATCCGCTGGCGTCTTCCCATCGGCCCATTCCACTGGGCCAGCTGCTCTTTTGCGGCGCCTTCATCGTGACGATGTCCATGGGCATCCGCCACAGCTTCGGCCTCTGGTTGCAACCCATCACCATGGCGCATGGCTGGACGCGCGAGGACTACTCGCTGGCCCTGGCGATCCAGAATCTGGTGTGGGGTGCATCCGGTCCCTTCATCGGCTGGTGGGCCGACCGCAGCGGCGCCTTCAAGGTCCTGTGGGCCGGCGCCGTGCTCTACGCGCTCGGCCTGCTCGGCATGGCCACAACCGGTCAGCACCTGGGCTTCGTGCTCACCACCGGCGTGCTCATCGGCCTGGCCCAGGGCTGCACGACCTACACGGTCATCTTCGGCGTGGTCGGCCGCAACGTCAGCGCGGCGCAGCGCTCCGGCGCCATGGGCATCACGGCCGCAGCCGGCTCTTTCGGACAGTTCCTGATGGTGCCCGTCGCCAGCGGCCTGCTCCACAACATGAGCTGGTCTTCGGCGCTGCTGGTGCTGGCCACCACCGCGCTGGTGATCGGGCCATTGGCTTTCGGATTGCGGGAAGCGCAGTTCTCGGCTGCATCGTCCGGCTCTGCCCAGCCCCTGGCACACGCGCATGGCGGGCAGACCGCCTCGCAGGCACTGGCCGAAGCCCTCGGCCACCGCGACTACCTGTTGCTGACGGCGGGCTATTTCGTCTGCGGCTTCCAGCTCGCCTTCATCGGCGTACACCTGCCCAGCTACCTCAAAGACCACCAACTGCCGCCGCAATTGGCCACCACCGCCCTGGCCCTCATCGGCCTGTTCAACGTGATCGGCAGCTATGCCGCCGGTGCGCTGGGTGCCCGCCTGCGCAAGAGCTGGATCCTGTCAGCCATCTATTTCCTGCGTGCAGTCACCATGCTGCTCTTTGTGATGGCGCCGCTGTCAGCCTGGAGCGTGGGCCTGTTCGCCGCCGCCATGGGCACCTTGTGGCTGTCCACCGTGCCCCCGACCAACGCCATCGTCGCGCAGATGCATGGCGTCAAACACCTGTCGATGCTGGGTGGGGTCGTGTTCTTCTCCCACCAGATCGGCTCCTTCATGGGCGTGTGGCTGGCCGGCCGCCTCTATGACCTCACCGGCAGCTACGAGGTAGTGTGGTGGCTGGCTATCGCCCTGGGCCTGCTCGCTGCATCGGTCAACCTGCCGATCCAGGAGCAGCGCACACCCGTGAGCAAAAGGCTGGTTGCGGCATGAAGAAGCTGTCTGCTCGCTGGCGACAAATCGGCCTGGGCATCGCCGCCGTGTTGGTGCTGGCCGCCGTCTTCTGCTTATATTGGCGCCCCGATATGGCCTTCGATCTGGCCACCCGACTCTGGAGTTGCATCTGACATGAGGACCAATGTGGTGATCATCACCGGCGCCTCCGATGGCATCGGCGCGGAACTGGCCCGCCAACTGGCGCAGGAAAGCGGCGGCAAGCTCAGCCTGGTCCTGGCCGCCCGCAGCAAGGACAAGCTGGCGCACGTCGCCCAACAATGCCGCAACCTGGGCAGCAAGGTGCTGGTGCGCCCCACCGATGTCGGCCAGGAGGCGGATTGCCGCGCCCTGATCGACGAAACCATCGCGCAGTACGGCCGCATCGACACCCTCGTGAACAACGCGGGCATGTCCGCACACGCAATGCTGAGCGATGTCCGCGACATGGCCTGGTACGAGCAGCTCATGCGCATCAACCTGTGGGGCAGCGCCTGGTGCACCCATGCGGCCCTGCCCTACCTGAAGGCCTCGCGCGGCCGCATCGTGGCTGTGTCCAGCCTGGCGGGCCTGGTTGGCGTACCCGGCCGCACGGCCTACAGCGCCACCAAGTTCGCGATGACCGGCTTCTTCGAGGCCCTGCGCATGGAACTGGCTGAGCACGGCGTGTCGGTCACCATTGCCTACCCCGGCGTGGTCGCCACCGAGATCCGCTACCGCGGCTTCAACGCGCAAGGGCAGGCAGCCGGCAAGAGCGGGCTCGATGAACGCGGTGCGATGCCCGTTGAAGAATGCGCCCGACTGATCCGCGTCGGCATGCAACGCCGCGAGCGCGACATCGTCATGTCCTTCAAGGGCAAGCTGGGCCGCTGGCTGAAACTGCTGGCGCCCGCACTGGTCGACAAGCTGGCCCGCGCTGCACTCAACAAGCAAAGCAGCGCGCATTGACAACCGCAACGGCCGCTCGTCCGTTGATGTCTCCTCTGGTGCTTTTACTGAATGCAGTTGGCGTGAGAGCCCAGGCATGGCCAGTAGAATTGCAGGATCAAAGGAATCAGCATGAAACCCATTTTTGGCAGCATCGTCGCGTTGGTCACGCCCATGCACGAGGATGGCAGCGTCGACTACGACACGCTGCGCAAACTGGTTGACTGGCACATCGCCGAAGGCACCAACTGCATCGGCGTGGTCGGCACCACAGGCGAATCGCCGACGGTGAACGTCGAAGAGCACCGCGAAATCATCCGCGTGGCCGTGGAGCAGGCTGCGGGTCGCGTGCCCATCATGGCCGGCGCTGGCGCCAATTCCACGCAAGAGGCGATCGAGCTCAGCGAGTACTGCAAGAAGGTTGGCGCCGACTGCACGCTGCAGGTCGTGCCGTACTACAACAAGCCCACGCAAGAAGGCATCTACCAGCACTTCAAGGCCATTGTCGAGGCCGTGGACATTCCTGTGGTGCTCTACAACGTGCCTGGTCGCACCGTGGCGGACATGCTGCCCGAGACCGCGCTGCGGCTGGCCAAGCTGCCCGGCGTCATCGGTATCAAGGAAGCCACCGGCAACCTGGAACGCGCAGCCTGGCTGATCAAGCAGGCCCCCAAGGGCTTCTCGATCTATTCCGGCGACGACCCCACCGCCGTGGCGCTGATGCTGCTGGGCGGCCACGGCAACATCAGCGTGACCGCCAATGTGGCCCCGCGTGCCATGGCCGATCTGTGCAAGGCCGCCATGGACCAGGACACCAAGGCCGCCGTCGAGTTGCACATGAAGCTGCTTCCCCTGCACAAGCACCTGTTCGTTGAGCCCAACCCGATCCCTGTGAAGTGGGCCCTGGCTCGGATGGGCAAGGTTGGTGGTACGCTGCGCCTGCCGCTGACGCCACTGAGCGAATCCGCCCAGGCGGTGGTCGAAGCCGCGCTGCGTGATGCAGGCGTGCTCTGACCTCCTTTGCTCGCTCCCTAGCTAGCAGGCTTTCGACCCCGTACCCGGCCCGCGCCGGGACTGAACCTCATTACCCATGTCGATCACATCACGTCAACAGACCCTCCTCGCTGTGAGTGCGGCGCTGGCCTCCGCGCTTGCCACCTCCGGCTGCTCCTCCATCAGCGACACCTTGGCGGGTGACAAGGTCGACTATCGGACCAGCGGCACCCAAAGCGTCAAGCTCGACGTCCCGCCGGACCTGAGCCAGTTGCCCGGACAGACACGCTACGGCCAGGCCCAGCCCTCGACGGTGAGCGCCAGCTCCCTGATGCGCGCCGACAAGACCGACGACGCCACCAGTAATGTGGCACCCAGCAAGGGCGCGGGCGTGACACTGCAGCGCCAGGGTCAGATGCGCTGGCTGGCCGTGAACCTGCCGCCCGAGCAGATCTGGGGGCAGGTGCGCGCTTTCTGGAGCGACGTGGGCTTCGAGCTCACGACCGATCAGCCCGATGTGGGCCTGATGGAAACCAACTGGTCCGAGAACCGCGCCAAGGTGCCGCAAGACGGCACCGTGCGCAAGGCGCTGGGCCGCGTCTTCGACATGCTCTATGACACGGGCGAGCGCGACCAGTACCGCACCCGCATCGAGCGCACGGCCACTGGCTGCGAGATCTACATCAGCCACAAGGGCCTGGTCGAGGAATACGAAGACGCCAAGAAGGACCACACCACCTGGCGCAACCGCCCAAGCGACCCCGGCCTGGAAGCCGAGATGCTGTCTCGCCTGATGCTCAAGCTGGGCGCCCCCAAGGATGCGGCAGCCGCCGTGAAGGCCGACAAGCCTGTGGCCACCGCCCCTGCGCCCAGCCAGGCCCGCATGAACGCAGACGGCTTGTCGCTGACCGTCGATGCCGACGCCGACACTGCCTGGCGCCGCGTCGGCCTGGCGCTGGACCGCAGCGGCTTCACCGTGGAGAACCGCGACCGCAAGCAAGCGGCCTTCGAAGTCCGCCTCTCGGACAACGACCCCGATGCCAGCAAGCCAGGCTTCTTAGCCCGCCTGTTCGGCGCCAAGGCCGAGAACCAGGATGGCCTGAGCCGCTACAAGGTGCTGGTGCAAGGCCAGGGTAACAGCAGCCTGGTCAGTGTGCTGAAGGACAATGGCCAGCCCACCACGTCCAGCACAGCGAAACGGATCGCCAAACAATTGCTCGACGAATTGAGCTGATTCGATTCCATATTCAGCCAAGTAAAATCCCGGCCTTTAGCCGGGATTTTTTTGCGCCGCACCATATTGGTCAAACCCAATAAGTGCCAAATATGGACGAAAAAAAGCCGCTCCAAGGAGCGGCCTTTTGTAGCATCGAACTTGAATTAGTTCGAAGCAGCGCTGGCAGCAGCCGAAGCAGCTTCCGGAGCAGCCGAAGCGGCTTCCGAAGCGGGAGCGGCAGGAGCGGCAGCCTCAGAAGCAGCCGATGCGGGCTCGGAAGCAGCAGAAGCGGCTTCGGGAGCGGCAGGAGCTTCTTCTTTCTTGCCGCAAGCGGTCAGAGCCATAGCAGCGATCAGCGAAGCCAGCAGGAGCGACTTTTTCATGCTTGTGTCCTCAAAAGGAGTGTCAATAAAACCGTGGTCTTGGAACTATGTGCAGAGCCCATAGTCCCATAGGTGAAACGAGACAAGGGCAAAGGATGCATCGCAACTAGCGTTGCTCCACATTCAGCCGGCGATTATACGTTGCCTAAGGCTATTCCCTATAGTCCCAGCGTCGTGGGCGGCAAGGCCTCGTGCGAGCGTTGCAAAATAGCATCAACTTCGCTCAGCCACGTCCGCAAAACACCTCTGTCGCGAGTCCAGACGCCCGTGCCGTGCAGGGGTTCGTTCAGCTTCAGGCCGATAGAGCCATGCAGCACGAACATGGGCAGCAGAGACGTCGCCAACTCCTCCGAAGCCTGCCAGCATTTGATGCGGTGCGCCCAGGTGCCCCGCCAGGCCACCCAGCGCGGATGGTGACGCGGGAAGGCATCGTAATGCGCGGCCAGCAGCTGGCAGTGCGTCCCCTTGGTCAGCAGGCTCCACTGGTGCAGCGCCTCCATCACGCTGCGTTCGCCCAATGGCCAGTGAACAAAGTCAATGTCCACCATCGTGAGATCGGTGGCTTGCGTCGCGGCCATCGCCATGGCGGCCCGTAAACGGTCCTGGAAATCACGCCAACTGCTGATCTGACCGGACTGCTCACCGTCCAACGCTGTCACAGGCACATGATCCATGGCGAACTCCTTTTCGGCTTGGTGCAACCCCGCTCAGGAATCGGGATGCAACCAGCCATCCTCGGCCCACTGTTCCAGCAAGTCTCGCAAAGCCGGGCTGGCCTTGGCAAGCTCTTCAACCGGCAAACGGCGCTGGTCAGCCAACAGCCGCAACTGCCGTGCGTCCTTGCCGCCCGTCAGCCATGACTCGCCATTGGCGAACACGCGCTTGTCGTCGTAAACCATGCGGGTGCGCGGATCAAGCCTGGCCCCCACGCCCGGCGGCAAAGGTTCGCCGGCCTGGAACCACACGCGCGGCTTGGGCTCGGTCAGCACCTCGCCCAGCGCCGAGCGCAAGGCAGCGGGATCTTTGAGCGCCTTGAACACGGCCTTGGCGGCAAAGTCCTGCAAAGCCTCGGGCACCAGGCCGGGCGTGGCCGTGGCCGGCTGCCCCGGGTCCTTGTAGAGCTGAGGCTGCCCTGTGGGCTCCAACGCCTCGACCAAGCGCACCAGCACCTCGCGCGCCAGTTCGGTCTCCTCGGGCACCCGAAAACCGATGGAGCAGGTCATGCATTCGCCCTGTGCGATGCCATCGTGCGCCCACTTCGGCGGCAGGTAGAGCATGTCGCCTGGCTCCAGCACCCACTCCTGCTCGGGCTCGAAGTTGCTCAGGATCTTCAGTGGCACGTCGGGCTGCAGGCTGGCATCGTTCAAAGGACCGATTCGCCAACGCCGCCGCCCATGCACCTGAAGCAGGAACACGTCATAGGAGTCGTAATGCGGCCCCACACCTCCGCCATCGGTCGCATACGAGATCATCAGATCGTCCAGGCGCGCGTCGGGCACGAAGCGAAACTGCTTGAGCATCTCGTAGGCCGCCGGCACGTGAAGATCGAGCCCCTGCACCAGCAGGGTCCAACCAGGCTGCGACAGCGCGGGCAGGCTGCGGCGATTCAGCGGCCCGTGAGACAAGCGCCAGCCAGGCTCAGCCACCTTGGATTTGGCCTTGCCTCCCTTGGTCTTCACGCCTTCAGCCAAACCCGAGGACTGCACGATCAGGCGCGACTCCACCTCGTCGCTTTCGGCCAGCGCGAACAGCTTGCTGCGCTCGATCGGAGGCTGCACGCCGGGCATGGCCTGGCGGATCAGCAAAGGCTTTTTCTGCCAGTAGCGGCGCATGAAGGTGACAGGCGAGATGCCGCCGAGCAGCGGCGTGATCTGGTCGATCTGCGGCGTATGCAAGCCGTACTCAACAGCCTGGGTGGTCTTGGATCTGGATGCGTTCATGCCTTCATTGTGCGGCCAGTCGCAGGGCAGGTGCTGATCGCGCTCAAGCTGGTGATGGGCCCAAGGCATGGCAATCCCCATGGCTCGTGAGATGATTCGGGGATGATCATTTCTTCTCCCTGCGTGGTGAGCTTGGTTTGGCGCCTGGAAGATGCCCAGGGCCAGCTCATCGACGAACTCGCCGATCCCATGGAATTTCTCGTGGGTGGCGACGATTTGCTGCCCAAGGTCGAGCAGACGCTACTGGGCCAGACACCCGGCTTCGAAGCCAACCTGCATCTGGAGCCCGAACAGGCTTTCGGCGATTACCACGCCGAGCTGGTCTTCTTCGAGACCCGCGACATTTTCCCCGAAGACGTGTCCGAAGGCATGCAGTTCGAAGGCCCGCCCGAAGGCTCGACCACACCTGATCTGCCCAAGGACGCGATCTACACCGTCACCGAGGTGTACGACACCCACGTGGTGCTCGACGGCAACCACCCGCTGGCCGGCCTGGCGCTGCGCTTGTCCCTGAAGGTCTGCGACGTGCGCACCGCCACGGAAGAAGAGGTCGAGCAAGGCTCGGTCTCGGCCTCGCCGTTCAGCTTCGCGCCGACGGTGCCGCCGGACGCCACGCTGCACTGAGCGGGCGCGTCAGCCCGGCGCTCAGCGCCAGAACGCTCAGCCGCGCCCGGTCGAACCGAATCCGCCTTCGCCGCGGTGCGAGGTCTCGAAGCTGTCAACCTGACGGAAACTGGCCTGCACCACCGGCACGATCACCAGTTGGGCAATGCGCTCCATGGGCTGGATGGTGAAGGTGGTCTGACCACGGTTCCAGCAGCTCACCATCAAGGGGCCTTGGTAGTCGGAGTCGATCAGGCCGACCAGGTTGCCCAGCACGATGCCGTGTTTGTGCCCCAGACCTGAGCGGGGCAGGATCATGGCCGCCAGACCCGGGTCGCCCAGGTGCATGGCCAGACCGGTCGGGATCAGGTGCGCCTGGCCAGGTTCCAGCACGATGGCCTCGTCAAGGCAGGCACGCAGGTCCAGCCCGGCGCTTCCTGGCGTGGCATAGGCGGGCAGGCTGTCGCTCATGCGGGGGTCGAGAACGCGGATGTCTACGGTGGTCATGCTTGTACGGCCTGAAGGCGGTTGGCCAGCTCCTGCATCAGGGCACGGGCCAGGGTGAGTTTGTCGGTGGGGCGGCCATCGGCCGGCAGGGCATGGTCGCTCAGCGCGTCCACGACCAGCAAGGTGTTGTCATCGCGGCCGAAGGTGGCCGGCCCCAGGTTGCCGATGATCAAGGGGATGCGTTTGCGCGCGAGCTTGGCCCGCGCGTGATCGAGCAGGTTCTCGCTTTCGGCCGCGAAACCCACGCAATAAGGCGGCTTGGCCAAGGCCGCCACGGCAGCCAGGATGTCAGGGTTCTCGGTCAGCGCAAAGGTCGGTGCGACCTTCTTGCCTTCCTTTTTGATCTTGTGCTCGCTGAGCGTGGCGGGGCGCCAGTCGGCCACCGCCGCGGTCGCGATGAACACGTCGTGCTTGGTGGCCCTGGGCAGCACGGCATCGTGCATCTGCAGGGCGGTCATCACGTCCACGCGCTTGACGCCACGCGGCGTGGGCAGGTGCACGGGCCCGGCCACCAGCGTGACCTCGGCACCCGCTTCGGCCGCCGCACGGGCCATTGCAAAACCCATTTTGCCGCTGGAATGGTTGGTGATGCCGCGCACTGGGTCGATGGGCTCGAAGGTCGGCCCGGCCGTGATCAGCAGGCGGCGGCCCACCAGCACCTTGGGCTGGAAGAAGGCGATGAGTTCGTCCAGCAGCCCGGCTGGCTCCAGCATGCGCCCGTCACCGATTTCACCGCAGGCCTGGTCCCCATTGCCCGGCCCCAGGATGAGCGTGCCGTCTGCCGCTAAGGTGGCCAGATTGCGTTGCGTGGCCGGGTGCGACCACATCTCGCGGTTCATGGCCGGCGCCACCAGCAGCCGGCAGCTTTCGCGGGGGCGCGCCAGGCACAGCAGGCTCAGGAGTTCGTCCGCCCTGCCCTGGGCCAGCTTGGCCATGAAGTCGGCACTGGCGGGCGCGATCAGCACCGCATCGGCCTCGCGACTGAGGTTGATGTGCGCCATGTTGTTGGGCTCGCGGGCATCCCACTGGCTGCTCACCACGGGGCGCCCGGACAGGGCCTGCATGGTGACCGCCGTGATGAAGGCACCGGCCGCTTCGGTCATGACCACCTGCACCGTGGCGCCAGCCTTGGTCAGCAGGCGGACCAGCTCGGCCGATTTGTAGCAGGCGATGCCGCCGGTCAGGCCCAGCACGATGTGCCGGCCGTGAAGATCTGAACGTTCTGACATGGGCTGTGACTCTAACAGGGTCCGCCCACCTCCAGGCAGGCACTCAGCGGATGCCCTGCCCCAGCTGATCACGGTAGGCGCTCGGCGACAAGCCCGTCCAGCGCTTGAAGGCGAAGGTGAAGGCGCGCCGGTCAGAGAAACCCAGCTCGATGCTGATGGACTCCATGCTGATGGCGCGGCGCTTGAGCATGGTCTGCGCACGCTGGCACTTGGCCTGCGACTGGACGTCCACGTACTTGACGCCTTCAGCCTGCAGACGGCGCTGCAAGGTCCGGGGGTGCAGCGACAAGGCGGCGGCCGTGGCCTCCAGTCCATCGCGCAGCAGCTCGGGACGGCGCTCCAGGGCCCAGCGGACTTCGTCGACCAGGCGGCGCTCACCCACTTCACGGGTCAGGCGGCGCTCGATCATCTGGCGGGCCTGCGAATGCATCTCGGGCACGAAGGTGTTGAGCGGCATGTCCAGCCAGCGACGGTCCATGACCAGGGCGTCGGCTGCCTCACCGAAGAACACGGGCACGCCAAAGTGCTGCGTGAACTGCTGCTGGTGGCTGGGCGCCGTGCTGGCCACCCGCACCGACAACAACCACTTGGAGCCCTTCGTGGCACGGCGGATCAACTGGTTGATGGCGGCCAATGTCACTTCACGGACATGGCACAGCTCGCGGGTGTCAACGTCGCGCACCGTCATCTCCACGCGCAGATGCGCCTCGGCGCCAAACTCATCGAGGTGGATCGCCATCCAGGGGGCCAGCAGCTCGCGTGCCCAACTGGCCAGCTCCAGCATCTCGCGCAGCGTCGAGCAGGAAGCCACGAAGGTGTCGAACTCTGCGAAATGCTCGAACACGAAGGCCTCGCCCAGCGCGAAGGGGAAGTGATGACCCTTGGCCACTTCCACGCACTTGGAAAACGCCCTGAAGAGATTGAGCGGTGGCACCTTCAAGGGCACCGTCACGTCGGGTGTCGAAATGCCGGCCTCTCGGAACACCGGTTCGATACTGAAGCCGCACGTGTTGGCGGCCTGACGCCAGCTGCCCAGGGCGGGCACCGGCACGGATGAGGAGGTCAGCGATTGCAGCATAGTGAAACAAGCCCGTATATCCAACACCATCAACTCTTTTGACAACTCGCATTCTCAAATTAAAGACTTGCTTGTTGTCCGTCATCAAACTTGCGTCTGGTTAAGTTCAGGCTAGGCGCTGGGCCGATGAGCGCGCAATATTTCACGTCCGACAAAAGGACCAAAACACGACAAAATCGCATCTAAATTGAATGGATTAACCCATTCGTGGAAGGCATTTACCCCCAATCCGCAAACAGCAATCGTCGCCGAGATGACTTTCTCATCTGACGACCTGTCAATCTGACTTTCAAGAAAGTCAGACAAGCTGACAAAAAGGACCCTCAGGTCTGCTGTTCGCGCCAGGCGCTCGGCGTGCTGCCTTCCCACCGTTTGAAAGCGGCGGTGAAAGCACGTCGGTCAGAAAAACCGAGCCGGGCGCTGATGTCGTCAATGGAGATATCGCCCTTGCGCAGCCACTGGCAGGCCAGTCGATGTCGCATGCGCGCCTGGACGTGCAGGTAGCTGTCGCCCTCGTCCTTCAGACGCCGCTGGAGCGTGCGGGGGTGCAGGTTGAGGCGGTCAGCCATGTCTTCCACGCCCAGGGCCAGCAGGCTCGGATCACGGGTGATGAATTCTTCGATCTCGGCGGCGACACCTTGCCGGCGCGCCTCCTTGCCCAGGCGCTGCTCAGCCAGGAAATGCGCCTGTTCGTGCAAGGCGGGAAAAGCGCCTTCCAGGGGCAGGTCCAGGATGCGGCGCTCGAACACCAAGGCGTCGTTGGGCGCGCTGAAGGTGACGGGGACCCCAAAGAAGCGCGAGAACAACTCGGCGTTGTGCGGGGCCGGCGCTTGCAAGGTGACGCCCACGAAGCCCTCTTCCGTGCCCTGCAGCGTTCGGCCGAACTTGCGGATGCACGCCAGGATGGCCTGGGACACCAGGCTCAACGGCAGGCCATAGGCGTCCAGGTTGGGCACGGGCACATTGAAGCCCACGTTCACCCGGGCCAGATCGCCCTCCTCTCTCACGTCCAGCGTCAGCCAGGGCAGGACCATGCGACGGGCCAGATCGGCCACGCGCAAGGCCTCGCGCAAGGTCGGGCTGGTCGTCAGCAGCGTTTCAAATTCGGGCAGGGACTCGAATGCGAAGGTGTCGCCCAGCACCAGCGGGAAGTGTTTGTCCGGGGGGGAGAGGGCCACACATTGCTCCAGCAGCGAGATGAGCTGCAAGGGCGAGACGCGGGCGTCTTCGAGCCGGATCAGGTCGATCTTGATACCCGCCTCCTTGAACAGAGGCTGGACGTTGAAACCGCATTTGGCCGCCGCTTTGATCCAGGCGGACAGCATGAACAGAGGGATGGGCTTGATGCCCATGGCCTCTAAGAGAGCTTGTGGTGGCAGTGGAATACGCATAAACGAAATCGGCACACCCCCATGGAGTGTGCCGAAGTCTAACCAACTACGGAGGGTTCAACCCAAGAAAAATCACCGCGCCATGGCGACACGCATCAATTCGCTGGCCTCGATGGGGTTCTGATGCAAATTGAACGCCTGCAGCCACTCCTCGTAGCCGGGCTGCTCGGTTTCATCCCAGGGGTGGTAGCCGGGCTTGTAGTACTGGAAGTAGTGGCTGTAGAGCGGGCCGACGAAACCACCCGGCTTGAGCAACCACCAGATGCCCTTGGCATTGAGCTTCACGCGCTGCCACCAGCTGAAGCCGTCCTGCTTGAGCATGAAGTTCAGGAACTTGAAGATCACCATGGGGAACTTGATCGTCGTGTGCAGCAGCGTCCAGATGCGCAGCGCGTAACCGACCTTGGCGTAGTCGATCATCACGTCGTAGGCCACGCCCTTGTGCTCGACCTCCTCGATCGCGTGCCAGGCGTACATGGCGCGCACCTTGGGGTGGGCGTCCTTGAGCACGTCGCGCTTGTCGAACAGGGCATGGGCGCCCAGGGCGGTGAAGTGCTCCAGGGCCGAGGTGATGCCCAGGGTGTATTCGCGGCTGAAGCGCGAACGGTAGGTCTCGAACAGCAACTTGGTGAGCCAGTCGAGCATGTAGTCCACATCAATGCCCTGCGCCTTCAGGTGCTCGTTGTACTGGTTGTGGACCAGGGTGTGCTGGCCTTCCTGGCGGTTGAAGTCCTTGATGTCCTGCAGCAGCTTGGGATCGGTGACGCGATCACGGAAGTCACGCACCGAGGTCATGAAGAATTTTTCGCCGGGCGGGAAGATCACCGACAGGGCGTCGAAGAAGCGGGACTTGAACGCGTCGCCGCCGAACCAGTACTTCGGGATCGTGCTGTCAAAGCCGAAATCCAGCTTTTCGCGCGGGATGATGGGATGGATGGCTTGGGGATGCGGCTTGGCCATGTTCTGACTTGTCTCCTCTTATCTCGGTTGGTCTTACTGTAGAAAGGAGGACATCCGCGTCACAGGATGGAAAGTGACACCAGGGATTTCTTCGCGACAAAGAAAAAGGCCTCCGAAGAGGCCTTGATCAGCGTCAAATGGCGTGTGCTGCTCAGGCAGACAGTGCCAGATCTCGGCGCATCTGCTCGCTGGCCTTGATCGGGTCCTTGGAACCGTTGAAGGCGGCCAGCCATTCTTCGTAACCACGCTGATCGGCTTCCTGCCAGGGGTGGTAGCCAGGCTTGTAGTAGGTCCAGTAGTGCTTGGCCATGGGTTGCAGCAGACCGCCCGGCTTGAACAGCCACCACATGCCCTTGGCCATGAGCTTGGCGCGCTGCCAGACATTGAAACCATCGTGGATGAAGAGCTGGCGCTGGATCACGAAGATGGTCCAGGGAAACATGACGGTGGCGTGGATCAAGGCCGCAACGCGCATGAAATAGCCGACCTTGGCGTAGTCTTCCATCACGTCGTAGGCCACGCCCTTGTGCTCGACTTCTTCGATGGCGTGCCAGGCGTACATGGCACGCACGCGGTGATCGGCTTCCTTCATCACGTCGCGCTTGTCGAACAGGCTGTGCGCGATGATGGAGGTGAAGTGCTCCAGCGCCGAGGTGATGGCCAGCGTGTACTTGCGGCTGAAGCGCTTGCGGTAGTCCACGTTCAGCATCTGGTCGACGTACTTGTTGAGTTTGTCGACATCAACGCCCTGGCGGCGCAGGCGGTCGTTGTCCTGGCGGTGAACCAGCGTGTGCTGCGCTTCCTGACGGTTGAAGCCCTGGATGTCTTCCAGCAGCTTGGGATCGCTGATCTGGTCCTTGAAGTCTCGCACGCAGACCATGAAGAACTTCTCGCCAGGCGGGAAGATCAGGGAGAGCGCGTCCCAGAAGCGGCTTTTGAACGCGTCGTCGCCGAACCAGTACTGGGGCACGTCGCCGTCCAGACCAAAGTTCAGTTTCTCGCGCGGAATGATGGGGTGCACAGCGTCGTGTTTGGGTTGTTGGGTGCTCATGTTCATCACCTCTGAATCGGTTCCTCGGTATAACTAATTTAGCCCTTTCCACACTAGCACGCACAGGATCACCGGTGACAGCAAGGGTTCAGGCGCGACAAACTCACACAGCTTTGATGCATCGCTGATCTGCACCGTGCGTTAGTTCACGAGCAACGCGACTCAAGGGCCCCTTCCGGTATTCCGATATCCATGGAGCCCCATGAGCAAGGAACCACCGCGTGGCCCTGTCTTCACCTGTTATTGATGCTGCACCGCAGCAAGCCTGGCACGGCATGGATGTCGTGCATCCCGAAGCGTTCCGCGCCTTGCTGCAGGGCATTGGCATCATCGCGGGGGTCACGCATGTGGCCTTCTGCGCGCTCTTCTTCTGGGCCCACGTGGCGCCCTTGGCCTACGTGAACATCGCCAGCGTGCTCAGCTATGTCTGGGTTTTCGAGCTGGCGCGTCGCGGGCATGTCGCGCGCGCCTGGGCTGTCACGGTGCTGGAAGTGCTGGGCCATGCCATCCTGGCCGTGTCCGTGATCGGCTGGGACACCGGCTTTCACTACTACATCCTGCTGGTCATCCCGGTGGCTGTGATCAGCACCATCAGGCCTGTGATCCTCAAGGCGATCACGGTCGTTGGCGTGATGATGAGCTACCTGGCGCTGGACATCGTGCTGCGCCACCGCGAGCCCCCGAGCGCTTTGCCGGCCGTGTTCATCGATGGTCTGCACTACTTCAACGTGGTCGGCGTGATGATCATCCTGATCTTCCTGGCCGGCTACTACTACTACCTGATCGACAAGGCGACGAAGGCCCTGCGCGACATGGCGTTGAGCGACCCGCTGACCCAGTTGCGCAATCGCCGGGCCATCACGGAGATGATCCGCCGCGAGGAAAGCCGCCTGCGGCGCGGGCAGCATCACCTGTCCTTCATCCTGTGCGACCTGGACCACTTCAAGGTCATCAATGACAGCAAAGGTCACGATGCCGGCGATGAGGTGCTCAAGGTGGTCAGCAAGACGCTGGCCAGTTGCATGCGGGACGTGGATTTCGTGGCGCGCTGGGGCGGCGAGGAGTTCCTGGCCGTGCTGCCGGATACTGACCCTGAAGGCGCCAAACTGGTGGCGGAGCGCATCCGTCGCAAAGTTGAAAATCAGGTGATCGACGTGGCGGGCATAGGCGAACCCTTGAAGGTCACGATGACCTTGGGCGTGGCCACCCTGCGCCCCGGCGAGGGTGCCGAGCAGGCCATCATCCGCGCGGATGCGGCCCTCTATGAAGGCAAGCACCAAGGACGCAACCGCGTGGCGTTCGCGTCCTTCGCACTCAACAGCTAGCGCCGATCAAAGCCTTTCGGCCACCCAGGCCTGCACGCTGGCCAGGGCCTTGGGCAGGCCGGCCGCATCGGTGCCCCCGGCCATGGCCATGTCGGGCTTGCCGCCGCCCTTGCCGCCCACCTGCTGGGCCACAAAGTTCACCAGCTCACCGGCCTTGACCTTGGCGGTCGAGTCGGCTGTGACACCGGCTGCGATCTGGACCTTGCCGCCTTCCACCGCAGCCAGCACGATGGCCGCAGTCTTGAGCTTGTCCTTGAGCTTGTCCATGGTGTCGCGCAAGGTCTTGGCGTCGGCGCCTTCGAGCGTGGCGGCCAACACCTTGATGCCCTTGATGTCCACGGCCTGCGCCATGAGCTCGTCGCCCTGGCTGGAGGCCAGCTTGCCCTTGAGCGCAGCGATTTCCTTTTCCAGCGTACGGATCTGATCCATGGCGGCGGCCACGCGAGCCGGCACTTCCTGTGGCGTGGCCTTGATCAAAGCCGCCACACCGTTGAGCGTGGTCTCCAGGTTCTGCGTGTAGGCCAGTGCGTTGGCACCGGTGATGGCTTCCACACGGCGCACGCCAGCGGCCACACCGCCTTCGGCGACGATCTTGAACAGGCCGATGTCACCTGTTCGCTTGACGTGGGTGCCACCGCACAGCTCCTTCGAGGAGCCGATGCTCAGCACACGCACGGTCTCGCCATACTTCTCACCAAACAGCATCATCGCGCCGGAGTTCTGAGCGTCATCCAGGGCCATGACCTGGGCTTGCGCGTCGGCGTTGGCCAGGATCTCGGCGTTGACCAGCTCCTCGACCTCGCGGATCTCTTCGTCGGTCAGCGGCGCATTGTGGGCGAAGTCGAAACGGGTGCGGTCAGCGGTGACCTGCGAGCCCTTTTGCTGCACGTGATCGCCCAGCACCTCGCGCAGGGCCTTGTGCATCAGGTGGGTGGCACTGTGGTTGCGCACGGTCTTGGCACGCAGCTCGGCATCGACCTTGGCGTTGATCGTGTCGCCGATCTTGATGGCACCTTCCACCACACGGCCATGGTGCCCGAACACATCGGCCTGGATCTTCTGCGTGTCTTCAACAATGAAGCGGCTGCTGTGGTTACGCAGCTCGCCGCTGTCGCCACACTGGCCGCCAGACTCGGCGTAGAACGGCGTGTTGTCGAGCACGATGACGGCGTCGTCCCCAGCGGAGGCCTGCTGCACCGAGGCACCATCCACATAGACGGCGGTGACCTGGGCGCCCTCTTGCGTCAGTTGGTCGTAACCATGGAAGGCCGTGGGCACGCCCGTGTATTCGAGGCCGGCAGCCATCTTGAACTTGCCGGCGGCGCGCGCCTGTTCACGCTGCCGGGCCATGGCAGCGTCGAAGCCGGCCTGGTCCACGGTCACATCACGCTCGCGGCAGACGTCGGCAGTCAGGTCAACGGGGAAGCCGAAGGTGTCATGCAGCTTGAAAGCGGTGTCGCCATCGATCTGCTTGGCGCCCTCGGCCAATGCGCCTTCGAGGATCTCCATGCCGTGGGCGATGGTCTGGAAGAAGCGCTCTTCCTCGGTCTTCAGCACGTCGGTGATGCGCTTTTCATGGGCGCGCAGTTCGGGATAGGCCTCGCCCATCTCGGCCGCCAAGGTACTCACCAGCGTATGGAAGAAAGGCGTGCGGGCGCCCAGCTTGTAGCCATGGCGGATGGCACGGCGAGCAATGCGGCGCAGCACATAGCCGCGGCCTTCGTTGCTGGGGATCACGCCATCAGCCACGGTAAAGGAGCAGGCGCGGATGTGGTCGGCGATCACCTTCAGGCTGGGGCTGTTGCGATCACAGTCACCTGCGCCGTTCGCGTCCACCGCCTTCTTGGCCGCGTCGATCAGCGCGACGAACAGATCAATCTCGTAGTTGGAGTGCACATGCTGGAGGACCGCCGTGATGCGCTCCAGACCCATGCCCGTGTCCACACTGGGCTTGGGCAGCTTGTGCATCACCCCGTCTTCGGTGCGGTTGAACTGCATGAAAACGTTGTTCCAGATCTCGATGTAGCGGTCGCCGTCTTCATTGGGGCTGCCGGGAGGGCCACCGGCCACATCGGGGCCGTGGTCGTAGAAGATCTCGGTGCAGGGGCCGCAGGGGCCGGTGTCGCCCATCATCCAGAAGTTGTCGGACATGTAGCGGCCGCCCTTGTTGTCGCCGATGCGCACGATGCGCTCAGCGGGCACGCCCACCGTCTTGTTCCAGATTTCGTAGGCCTCGTGGTCTTCCGAGTAGACGGTGACCCAGAGCTTGTCCTTGGGCAATTTGAACTGCTCGGTCAGCAGCTCCCAGGCGAAGCTGATGGCGTCATGCTTGAAATAGTCCCCAAACGAGAAGTTGCCCAGCATCTCGAAGAAGGTGTGGTGGCGGGCGGTGTAGCCGACGTTGTCCAGGTCGTTGTGCTTGCCGCCGGCACGGATGCACTTCTGCGAGGTGGTGGCGCGGGTGTAGGGGCGCTTGTCAAAGCCCAGGAACACGTCCTTGAACTGGTTCATGCCCGCATTGGTGAACAAGAGCGTGGGGTCGTCGCCCGGCACGACGGGGCTGGACGCCACGATGGTGTGGCCCTTGGACTGGAAGTACTCCAGGAAGGTCTTGCGGATTTCAGCGGCTTTCATGAGGGCTTTCTGCTTGTCACCACATCGCTGGCGCAGATCTGGCACGGTTCTGGTTCGGTTGGCCCCTGGCGGATGGGTCAGGTCGCGGTCATCGCGGTCAGGTCGCGAATAGGACCCCGTCCATCCGGATATGGGACGAAGCTTTCGATTATAGGTTTGCGCAGCCCTATCATTGCGGATCAAACCTGCCCCGCCATGATGGGCGCCCACAGAGGATAGAGACACATGAACACCACTGCCGCCCCGCTGGCCTCACTGCAAGACCCCACCCTGCTTAAAACCCAGGCCCTGATCGACGGCCAGTGGGTGGGCAGCACGCAGCGTTTCGCCGTGACCGACCCGGCCACTGGCGCCACCCTGGCCGAGGTGCCCAACCTGGGGGCCGAGCACACCGAAGCGGCGATTGCCGCCGCCAATCGCGCCTGGCCCGCCTGGCGCGGCCTGACCGCCAAGGCACGCGCCGCCATCATGATGAAGTGGTTCCAGTTGTTGAACCAGCACGCCGATGACCTGGCCCGCATCATGACCGCCGAGCAAGGCAAGCCGCTGGCCGAGGCCAAGGGCGAGGTGGGTTATGGCGCCAGCTTCATCGAATGGTTTGCCGAAGAGGCCCGCCGCGTCTATGGGGAAACCGTACCCAGCACCGACCCGAGCAAACGTTTCATGGTCGTGCGCCAGCCGGTGGGCGTGTGTGCCGCGATCACGCCCTGGAACTTCCCGATTGCGATGATCACCCGCAAGGTGGCCCCTGCCCTGGCAGCCGGCTGCCCGGTGGTCATCAAGCCGGCCGAGGCCACGCCGCTGTCGGCGCTGGCCGTGGCCGAACTGGCCCTGCGCGCCGGCATGCCCGCCGGTGTGCTCAACATCATCACGGCCGACGCAGACCAGTCCATCGCAGTGGGCAAGGCCCTGTGCGCCAGCGATGTCGTGCGGCATCTGTCCTTCACCGGCTCGACCGAGGTGGGTCGCATCCTGATGCAGCAATGCGCCCCCACGATCAAGAAGCTGGGGCTGGAGCTGGGCGGCAACGCGCCCTTCATCGTTTTCGATGATGCCGATCTGGACGCCGCCGTCGAGGGCGCCATGATCAGCAAGTACCGCAACGCCGGCCAGACCTGTGTGTGCGCCAACCGCCTGTATGCGCAAGCGGGTGTCTACGACGCCTTCGTGGCCAAGCTGGCCGAGCGCGTCAAGCAGATGAAGGTTGGCAACGGCTTCGACGCCGGCGTGACGCAAGGCCCGCTCATCGACGCCCAAGCACTCGACAAGGTGGAGACCTTGGTCGCCGACGCCTTGATCAAGGGTGCCAAGGTGGTGACCGGCGGTGCGCGCGCCGACATCCCTGGCGGCCAGTTCTACCAGCCGACGGTGCTGTCCAACGTATCAGCCAGCATGCGCCTGGCCCGCGAGGAGATCTTTGGCCCGGTCGCCCCGGTGTTCAAGTTCGACACCGAAGCCGAGGCCATCGAGCTGGCCAACGACACCGAATTCGGTCTGGCCAGCTATTTCTTCAGCCGCGACATGGGCCGCATCTACCGGGTCAGTGAAGGCCTGGAGTACGGCATGGTGGGCGTCAACACCGGCCTGATCTCGACCTGCGAGGTGCCGTTCGGCGGCGTCAAGCAGTCAGGTCTGGGCCGTGAAGGCGCCCGTCAAGGGATCGACGAGTACCTCGAGGCCAAGTACATCTGCCTGGGCGGGCTGGACAAGTAAGACCGCATCGCCCATGAAAAAGGGCCGGTCTGTGACCGGCCTTTGCGCATCTGGAGCGGGTGATGGGAATCGAACCCACGTTATTTGCTTGGGAAGCAAGAGTCCTACCATTGAACGACACCCGCGTTGCCAACCATTGTAGCTTGCACAGAATCAGCGCCTGTCCATGGCGACACTTTTGCGACACGCTCGTACAGGCCTCGCTATTGGGCTGGGGATTGAGCCCAGCAGATGCCAAACCTATAAGATCAAAATGATCTCAGGCTTCCGCTCTTACGAAGGGCAGAACGCCCTGCACGCCCAAAACAGAACGACGACGTGGTCGGCGCGATCGGGATGAAGTTGCGGCTCAATGGGGGCGGCAACTGGCAAAGCTTCAAGGACCGGCCGCACCATGAACTGCGGCCCACCTGGGCCGCCGACCTGTCTGAATACGACATGTTGGCCGAGCTTCGCGTGCGCGTCGCCGACGGCCAACCCATCATTTGTCAGGACTGCATCTTGCGACGCGCCACCAGGGCGATACCGCACAGGCCCAGCCCCAGCATCAGAGCAGGAGGCGCTTCAGGCACGGCGGCGGTAAACGGCGTGGCGTTCACCGGCGAACGCAGCGCGCCGTTGATGTCGATCGTGATCGTGCCAAAGTCCAGTGTCTTGAGCGGCGTGGCCAGGGCCTTGCTCAGATTCAAGCCAGAGGTGAAAGAGGCCAGCGCTGTATCCGTGAACACCAGATTGCTCAATTGCTGGTGCATATTCAAGGTCAGGCCATTCAAGCCAATATTCAAATTCGTGGCGGTGAATGAATACAGCGAGGTGCCTTTTGTCGTGACGCCATTGGCAGTAATATCTGCCAAAACCAGGTCTTTCGAGTAATCGATCACGAAATTGGCCAATACCACTGAGCGTGAGCCGCGCGTGATGGCCAAGGCCGACCCGGTGGCATCACCCCAGTTGGGCGATACCAGTGGCGAGAAGGGCGGCAGGCCCAGCGAAACGTCCACCTTGGTCACCGGCAGGTTGAAAGATGGCAGCAGGTCTCCGCTTGAGGACTTGACACCAGCTGCGGCGGAGGCGATGCCCAAGGCCGACATATTGGTACTGGCCGCGTTCATGGCGTCCAGCGCATCCTGTGACAGCGTGAAGACCGAGTTGGCCGCCAGGGCCGTGGTGTCCAGCGTCAAGGCACTGGCGGAAGTCGACAGCGTCAGGGAGGCGATGGCGGCGAGGCCAGCGGCTTTAAAGGTGTATTGGATGGTGCTCACGAGAATAACTCCTCGAAATCCGTTCTGTTGGATCAATCATGCAGCCAATCCCTTGATATGGGGGGACGCAAAACCTAGCGAAGACCCCAGTCAATTGCAATTAAAAGCAACGCTCGTGAAATAAGCACAGGGCCGAAAAGGCCGATTTACGGGTGTGCGGCAAATATGCAAAAAATGAAATCGTGAATACCTCACGACCACCCGCCTGCGCGCCAGACACCCCAGACTGAGGCACACTCTCGACCTCGATCGTGTTCAGCCACTTACTTGTCTTGCATGTCCAGCAGCGCCCCCGCCCCCAACGACGACACCCCCATCGACATCTCGGGTGACACCCACTCCTCCATACCGGCCCACGCGCGCACCATCCGCAGCTACGTGATGCGTGCAGGCCGCACCACGGAAGGCCAGGCCCGCGCACTGGCTGAATTGGGCCCGCGCTTTCTGCTGCCCTACACGCCAGGCACCCTGGACTTTGAGGCCACCTTTGGCCGCCAGGCACCCGTGGTGCTGGAGATCGGCTTCGGCATGGGCGACGCCACCGCCAAGATCGCGCAGGCCCTGCCCGACACCGACTTCATTGGTTGCGAAGTGCACGAGCCCGGCGTGGGCGCCCTGCTCAAGCACATCGGCGAGATGCAGTTGAACAACCTGCGCCTGATCCGCCATGACGCCGTGGAGGTGCTGGAAAACATGATCGCGGCCGACAGCCTGGCCGGCGTGCACGTGTTCTTCCCCGACCCCTGGCACAAGAAGCGCCACCACAAGCGCCGCCTGATCCAGCCGGCCTTCGTGGCCAAGCTGGTTCATCACCTTGCACCCGGCGGCTATCTGCACCTGGCCACCGACTGGGAGCCCTACGCCCAGCAGATGCTGGAAGTGCTCTCGGCCGAACCCAGCCTGGCCAACACGGCCCGAGGCTACGCCGACAAGCCTGCCTACCGCCCGTTGACCAAGTTCGAGAACCGCGGCCTGCGACTGGGCCATGGCGTGTGGGACCTGGTGTTTCGCAAGAAGCCCTGATCGCACGCATGAACGCGCATGAAAAAGGCGCGCATAAAAAAACAGCCTGCGCAGTGCAGGCTGTCTTGCTTTTGATCGCGCGCTGAATCAGTTGGCGCCGAACTTGTAGTCAGTCTTGGCCTTGGCCTTCAGGTCGTCGCGGAACTTGGCCAGCTTGGCCTGGTTCTGGCGCTGGAGGATCTGGGGTTTGACTTCGTCAAAGCTGGGGAACTTCGTTTCACGCACGTCTTCCAGCTTGATGATGTGGTAGCCAAACTGCGACTTCACGGGCGTGTCGGTCATCTGGCCCTTTTCCAGCTTGGTCAGCGCAGCAGAGAACTCGGGCACGTAGTTGCCGGGGTTGGCCCAGTCCAGATCGCCACCGTTCTCGGCAGAGCCGGGGTCCTTGGAGTTTTTCTTGGCCACGTCTTCGAACTTGGCGCCGCCCTTGATCTGGGCGATCAAGGCCTTGGCGTCTTCTTCCTTCTCGACCAGGATGTGGCGTGCACGGTATTCCTTGTCGCCGTTGGCCGCCTTGATCTTGTCGTACTCGGCGCGGGCTTCGGCGTCGGTCGTGGGGCTCTTCTTTTCGAAGTCCTGGAACAGCGCGCGGATCAGGATGGACTGACGGGCGAATTCCATCTGGGTCTTGTAGTCGGCGGTGGCTTGCAGGCCACGGCGCTCGGCTTCTTGCAGGAAGATCTCGCGCAGCACGATTTCATCCTTGACCTTCTGCTCCAGTTCGGGCGACTTGGTCATGGGCGGTTGGCCGGGCTGTTGAGGCTGCTTGAGGATCTGGTCCAGCATGGCATCGACACGGGCCTTGGGCACGGGCTTGCCATTGACGGTGGCGATGTTTTGCGCGAACACCAGCGGAGCGGCCAGCGAGAGCGTTGCGGCCAGCATGGCTGCCTTGGCGATACGAGAAGTCTTCATGGTGAGCGAATAAAGCTTTAGGAATGATTCATCAGACGGGTTCGGCTTTGATCGCCAAAGCATGAACGCCCTGGGGAATCAAATCGCGCAGGGCATCATACACAAGCCGATGCCGCTGAACGTGTGACAAGCCGTTGAAGCAGCCTGCCCGCACATGCACCGAAAAGTGCGTGCCCGAGAGCGCGCCACTGGACCCTGCATGCCCCGCGTGCTGGCTGCTGTCGTCCGTCACGGCACAGGACTCCGGCTGTAAAGCCTTGCGCAGTGCGGCTTCCAGCTGACTGGCGGTCACGGGAGCGATGCTCATCATGGAGCCCTTTCGTGGCGATAAGTTCAATCGGATTCGCCAGCCTTCTCGGGCTGCATGTGGCGCCCCAGATACAGGCCTTGCGCAAGGGTAAACACCAGGGTCAAGCCCAGGCTGCCCCACATCTTGAAATTGACCCAGGTACTCCGGGGAAAGTGGAAGGCCACCCAGAGGTTGAGCACGCCCATGCCGGCGAAGAACAGAACCCAGGCCCAGCCCAGCTGGCGCCAGACCGCGTCGGGTGCATCCACCTGCCCACCCATCATCTGCGCCAGCATCTTGCGCCCTTGCACGATCTCGGTGACAAAGAAGCCGCCCGCCATCAGCCAGTAGATGACGGTGGGCTTCCACTTGATGAAGGTCTCGTCGTGGAACCACAGCGTCAGGCCGCCCAGCACCACGACCACTGCCAACCCGGCCCACAGCATCTTGTCAACGGGCTTGCGCAGGACCTTGAGCACCACGACCTGCAGCAGCGTCATCGCAATGACCACGACGGTTGCCAACAGAATGGGCGACTCCTTGACGTCCACGCTTCCACCCGAGACCGCAAACCCCAGGTATTGATTCATCCACTGCGCGGCTTGCGCCTCGTGCCCTTCTGCCCATTTGAAGCTGGCAAAGAACAGGATGATGGGCAGCAGGTCGAAGAATATTTTCATGAATGGGCCGGCCGATTGACCGGCCGATGGTTACCGCGATCACTCGTCGCGCGGCACGAAGTCTAGCGCGGCCGAATTGATGCAGAACCGCTCCCCCGTGGGTTGGGGGCCGTCATCGAAGACATGGCCCAGATGGGCACCGCAGTTCTGGCAGCGCACCTCCACACGGATCATGCCGTGGCTGCGGTCCATGACGCGCTCGATGATGCCGTCCTGCGCGGGCTGCGAGTAGCTGGGCCAGCCGCATCCCGCATCGAACTTGGTCTCAGACTCGAACAGCTTGGCGCCACAGCAGATGCACTTGTAGGCGCCGTCCTCGAAATGGTCCCAATAGCGGCCCGTGAAGGCGCGCTCGGTGGCCGCCTCGCGGGTGACCTGGTAGTCCATGGGATCCAGTTGCGCACGCCATTCGGCGTCGGTTTTCTTGACTTTGTAATCGCTCATGATGAACAAGACACCTCGATGGCCTGGGCCCAGTCGGGCGGGAACCCTGCGTCGGCTTCTGCGCCAGGCTGCTCGTCGAACGGCCGCTGCAGGAGCTGATGCAGGCGCTGCACCTCACTGTAGTCGCCTTTTTGCGCCCGCTGGATCGCCAGCTCGGCCATGTGATTGCGCAGCACATAGACCGGGTTGACACGCCGCATGCGCTGCGCACGCTCGGCGTCCACGCTGCCCTCGGCACCCAGTCGATCGCGGTAGCGCTCGGCCCAGGCATCGAAAGCCGCACGGTCCAGGAACAGGTCACGCACAGGGGCATTGGCCTCGTGCTCGGGCGGCAGTTCGGTGCGGTAGTCACACAGGCGCCGGAAGGTGATGGTGAAGTCGGCTTTGCCTGTGGCCATGGCTTGCAGCAGATCAAGGGCCAGTTGCCCATCGGCATCGTGGGCGGTCTGCAAGCCCAGCTTGGCCCGCCAACGTGCGCGCATGGCCTGCGGAAAGCGCTGCTCGTAGGTCTGCAGCACGTCGATCACGACCTTGGCTTCATCGTCCTTGGCCTGCGGAATCAAAGGCAGCAAGGCTTGCGCCAGTGCGCGCAGATTCCAGTAGCCGATCTGGGGCTGGTTGTTCCAGGCGTAGCGGCCGCGGTCGTCTGAGTGGTTGCAGATGTGGTTGGGGTCGAAGCCATCCAGGAAGCCGAAAGGCCCATAGTCGATCGTAAGCCCCAGGATGGACATGTTGTCGGTGTTCATCACACCGTGGCAGAAGCCCACGGACTGCCAGTGCGCCATCAGCTCGGCAGTGCGCGCCACCACTGCATCCAGCAAAGCCAGCGCGCGGTTGGGGGCATCAGCCAGTTCAGGGTAGTGGTGCGTCACGACGAAGTCGACCAAGGCCTGCAAGACGTCGGCGTGGCCCGGCTCGCCGCTGTAAGCGAAATGCTCGAAATGCCCGAAGCGGATGAAGCTGGGCGCGACGCGCGCAACCACAGCCGCTGTCTCGATGGTCTCGCGGCGCACCGGCTGAGGTGAGGCCACCAGGCTCAGCGCACGCGTGGTCGGGATGCCCAAGCCATGCATGGCCTCGCTGCACAGGTACTCGCGGATGGACGAGCGCAGCACCGCACGCCCATCGCCCCGCCGCGAATATGGCGTCGCGCCAGCGCCTTTGAGCTGGATCTCCTGCGGGCCGATGGGCGCGTCGATTTCGCCCAGCAGCAAGGCTCGCCCATCACCCAGTTGCCCGGCCCACACACCAAACTGGTGCCCACTGTAGACCGAGGTGAAGGGCGACATGCCCGGCCATACGCCATTGCCCGTCAGCACAGCCAGGGCAGAGGTCTGTGGCCCATCGCCCGACTCATTCAGATGCCAGTGCACAGGCCAGCCCAGCTCACCGGCCAGGCCATGGTTGAGCGCCACCCACTTGGGGCTGGGCAGGGCATCCCCTTGCCAAGCCACACCCAATGGCGTTTGCCAGCTGGCCTGTGTGTACTCGCTCAATTGCGCGAACCGATTCAGCCATTTGGCGGGCTCGGGCGACCAGGAAAAGTTCTGTAAAGGGGAATTCAGTGCAGCAGACATATGTCGCGCAGTTTAGACAAGCCCCCCTGTCCCTGGGGCAGGGTCGGCTAATGAGACCGCTTAGGCTGTCCTAAGATGCGGCTCCCCCCGACTTTTGCGAGACCTCGAACGTGGATATCGTGCTGTTCATGAAATCTGCCCTGATGGGCATCGTGGAAGGTCTGACCGAGTTCTTGCCCATCTCCAGTACCGGCCACCTGATCCTGGCCGACTCGCTGCTGGAGTTTGCGCGCAGCGCAGGTGCGGACAAGGCCAAGGTCTTCGAGATCGCGATCCAGACCGGCGCCATCTTCGCCGTGATCCTGGTCTACATGCAGCGGGTGAAGGACACCGTCACCGGCATCGCTTCAGACCCCAAGGCGCAACGCTTTGCCCTGAACGTGTTCGTCGGCTTCCTGCCCGCTGTGGTGTTTGGCCTGTTGTTAGGCAAGACCATCAAGGCCCATCTGTTCAACGCCACGGTCGTGGCCACGACTTTCATCCTCGGCGGCCTGATCATCCTGATCGCCGAGCGCTTCGCGGCACAGCGTTCGCAGCATCGAATCGAAACTGTTGACGATATGAGTGTGCTGGACGCGCTGAAAGTGGGTTTGCTGCAATGCCTGGCCTTGGTGCCCGGCACCAGTCGTTCGGGCGCCACCATCATCGGCGGCATGCTGATGGGCCTGTCGCGCAAGGCCGCCACCGACTTCAGCTTCTTCCTGGGCATCCCCACCTTGGTTGGCGCGGGCGTCTACAGCCTCTACAAGGAACGCGCCCTGCTCTCGCCGGACGATCTGCCTCTGTTCAGCGTGGGCCTCGTGTTTGCCTTCGTGTCGGCCTGGATGTGCGTGCGCTGGTTGATCCGCTACATCTCCAGCCACAACTTCCTCCCCTTTGCCTGGTACCGCATCGCCTTCGGGATCTTCATCCTGGTGTCGGCGCACATGGGCTGGGTCACCTGGCAGGAGTGAGGTTCGTGAGGACCCGTGCGCGCACAATACGCGCATGAGCCTGCGACACCATGCCCTTGAGATCCTCCTGATACCCGACCCGGCCCGCAAAGCATCTGCTGCGCTGGCATGCTGGGCCGAAGTGGATCGGTCGCGCGCATTGGGCTTGACTGAACTGCTGCCTGACAAAGCGCGATCAGCGCACATCGCGCTGACGCCTGAGCAGCATCTACTCATGCCCGGCCGGCCCGACAAGCCCCAGCTCGTGCCAGCCAAGCAAGTGCCTTCGCGCTCGCCGTTCACGCTGGAAGGCCGTGCGGCGCTGCTCCACGCCATCTGCCACATCGAGTTCAACGCCATCAACCTGGCGCTGGACGCCGTATGGCGCTTCGCAGGCATGCCGGCGGCGTTCTACACGGACTGGTTCAGCGTGGCGGCCGAGGAGGCCCTTCACTTCCAGCTGCTGCGCGAACACCTGCAAACGCTGGGCTGGGACTATGGCGACTTCGACGCCCACGACGGTCTGTGGACCATGTGCGAGAAGACCAGCAAGGACATCCTGGCCCGCATGGCGCTGGTGCCCCGCACCCTGGAAGCGCGTGGCCTGGACGCCACACCGCTGATCCAGGACAAGCTGAGCAAGGCCGGCGACGCGCGCGCCGTGGCGATCCTCGACATCATCCTGCGCGACGAGGTCGGCCATGTGGCCATCGGCAACCGCTGGTTCCACCATCTGTGCCAGGCGCGCGGGCTCGATGCGGTTGCGCTCTATCCGCAACTGGTGCGGCAATATGAAGCACCGAGGCTGCGCCCTCCGTTCAACGAGGCCGCGCGCAAGGCCGCCGGCTTCACCGAGGAAGAACTGGCCTTTCTGCTTGGGGTGGACTGAGCACGGTTGCCGTCCAAGCCAAGCTCACCCGCGTGGGTGGTGCTTGGCGTGCAGTTGCCGAAGCCGCTCGCGCGCCACGTGCGTGTAGACCTGGGTCGTCGAAATGTCGGCGTGCCCCAGCAGCATCTGCACGACACGCAAGTCCGCGCCATGGTTGAGCAGGTGCGTGGCAAAAGCATGGCGCAAGGTGTGGGGCGACAAGGGCTGGGTGATGCCCGCCTGCAGCGCGTACTTCTTGATCAGTTTCCAGAACATCTGGCGAGTCATGGGCCCACCGCGCCCGGTCACGAAGAGGGCCTCGCTCACCTGGTTGCCCAGGATCAAAGGGCGCCCTTGACTCAGATAGCGCTGCAGCCACTCGCCGGCTTCCACGCCGAACGGCACCAGCCGCTCCTTGCTGCCCTTGCCCATCACACGCAGCACGCCCTCGTTCAGGCCCACGTGCACGGACTTGAGCGCAACCAGTTCGCTCACGCGCAGGCCGCTTGCATACAGCAGCTCCAGCATGGCCCGATCACGCAGGCCCAGCGACTCATGGACATCTGGTGCAGCCAGAAGTGATTCGACCTGGTGCTCGCTCAGGGTGCCGGGCAGGCGCATACGTTGCCTGGGGGCGTCCATGCGAACGGTGGGGTCCTCGGTGCACAGCCCTTCGCGCACTGCCCAGCGGTAGAAGCGCCGAAACACGCTGAGCCTGCGCCCGGCCGACGAGGGCCTGGTCTGGGCATGACGCGCGGCCGTATAGCCGTGCAGATCCGCCTCACTGGCCGAGACCAGCGTGCGCCCCACCGCCTGCGCCACCAGCCAGGCGCTCAGGCCTTGAAGGTCGCGCCGGTAGGCCGCCAGGGTGTTGGCACTCAAGCCGTCTTCAAGCCAGATCGAGTCGACAAAGCGGTCCAGGTGGGGATCCTGCTCGGCCAACCCCTCAGTAACCGCCACGCAGCAGCCCCTCCTTCATGCGGCGGTCCACCGGCTGGTCGCCCACAAAGATCTTCAGCACGCAGCGGTACAGATCGTCGCCGGCCACGGGCACGCCCACCACCTTGTCGTTGAAACGCAGGCTGACGCCCTTGTCCGGAATGAAATCCAGATCGAGCACGTCACCCACCTTGAGGTCACCCAGGCCGTCGATCAGCGCGCCCAGCTTGGTCAAGCGGTCTCCCAGCTTGACGCGAACCGCCGCGGGTTCGTGGTCCTCGATGCGGCCCGTCAGCGACTTGGTCAACTCGTGGCTGGGTGCATCGAGCATGATCTTGAGCCGGATGCGCTTGGGGCCCGGCATCGCCAGGATCTGGGCCGAATCCTTGCTCGGCGCCGACAGGTACAGCCCCGCCACGAAAGCCTTGATCCAGGCCACCCCGCGCAGCCCCAGGCCATTGAGGCGCAAAGTCCGGTCAGCGAGGCTGGTGGTGTCTTCGAAACGCTGGCCTTCCAGGGTCGCGACCTGGGCCTCGCCTGCCGCACAAGCCGCCAAGGGCACACCCAGACCAGCCGACAAACCCAGCGTCAGCGCGACAACGCCTGCCCGGCGCGCCGCGCGCCATATCCATTTCGCAGAAAGCATGAGATTCCCAGCAGTGCTTCGATAGTTCTTTGGAAGAGACAACGCGTCAGATGCTTGCCAGGTCGACAAGTAACACGATGCATCTGCGTAAACTATCGCAAAACAAAATAGCCTGCAGAACACCTGGGTTGATGACCCGGGCTCTGCAGGCTCAAGCCCCACCACCATGGGGCGACGTGTTCAGGACACGCTGGAGAGATCTGGAAAGAAATTCAGGCTGGACGCGCCGCCGCTCAGGGAGCAGGAACGTAAGGTGTCATCGACACGGGCTTGGAGCGGAACTTGACGGCGATGTCCTGGGTCAGGCTGCCGAAGTCGGTTTCGTCCAGCACGCCGCGGATGTAGGCCGGCAGCTTCAGGCCCGTCATGAAGGAGGTCTTCGTTTCCTCGGTCAGCATCAAGGTGTCCAGCACTTCGTGGGCCGTGATGCTCAGAGGGAACTTGTACTTGATGCCCAGCGGGGTCTGGGTGTTGAAGTTGTAGATGGCCTGTTGCTTGACCGTGGTCGCGTTACCTTTGAGCGTCACATCGGCCAGCACTTGCTTGTGGGTGTAATCGATGGTGAAGTTGGCCAGCGTGACGGCGTAGGTCACGCCCTTGGCGGTACGCGCAAACTGCAGCGCGGAACCGCGAGCATCACCCTTGGCAATCGACAGGCCGGAGCCAATGGTGATCGTGGTGATCGGCAGCTTGAAGGTGTTGTCGGTACCAGCAACGGCCGTGGCGTTACCCAGGGCGGTCACAGACACGGCTTGCAGGTCAAAAGCGTCCATGGCCAGCGAGGAGAAGGCCTGCACGGAGTCCGCAACCAGGGCATTGACGGGGATCGTCAGATTGGCGTGGGCTGTGGCCGTGGCAGTGACCAGCACGGCGGCGATGGAAACAGCACGGACGGACAAAGAAGAAAACCGCATCTCGAGGACTCCTAGGGGTCGATTTGCTTGCATTTCGCAAGTCGTGTTGATGTAGTAAGAATGGTGCCCCAGCCCCGCTCATCGAATGCCCCCTCGGCTCGGGGGGAGTCAACCCGGGAAACGTGAACAATGCCCGCAATACGAGGGTTGTTACTTAGCACGTTTCAGGGGGATTTATCAGGGATTACACCAATCTTACTAGCAATAACACTTAACCCGATCGGGTTGTCACCGAGTGCTCCTCTTAGAGCTCAGAACTCACCGCTGTTGTAGGCGCGACGGATTTCTTCCATGGCCTGCTCGAGCTTGGCCTGGGTACGCTCGGCCGGATTGGTCTTGGCCTGCCATTCGGCAAAGGCTGTCGCCTGCCGGCGCTTGAGCTCGGTCTGGCGATTCTTGGCCTGCATCTGCTGTTCGTCCTCGCCCATGGGCATGATCGTGTTGAACTTGGCCTGCATCTCTTCCAGGCGCTGGTTGCGCTTGGTTTCGTCCGGTTCGAGGTCGGCGAGCAAGACCGCGCCCATCAGATTGGCCTCGATCGGCGTGAACTCACCTGTGGCGAGGCGATCGGGCAACTCGCCCAGCAGAGCCTGAGCCATGCGCTGACGCTTCTTGGCTTCCTTGGTTTCGTCCAGCGTCTGCCAGGACTCGAAAGAGTGCTGATAGCGCAGATAGCCGACGATGCGCTGCCCCTCGGCCTTCTGCATGCCCATCTTCTCCAGGACCGCATTCAGGATGGTCCAGTCGTCCGGCTGAATGTCGGACGGGCGCCCATCAGACAGGACGGGGGGTTTGAGCGCGGCAACCGGATCGTCGTTGCCTATATTGGGCTTCAGCCAGCCCGATGGGCCGCCCTTGTTGTCTGCCAGGACAACACCACTGCGGTCATCGCCTTCCTTCTGGCCAAACCACCAGTAGGCCGCAGCACCCGCAGCAGCAACAGCCAACCCGACAACCGCGATCTGCCAGGTTTTGGAACGTTGGTACGTGATCATGTTTTGGGAACCTCTACGAACATCTGACCGAATTGTCCGCAGTCTGCACGAACAAGCCACTGCGATTGCATCACAGCATCAAGCCGTTGCCAAAAAACAAGTCCTGCAAACATAACAGCCGTTTGCAGGACTTCAAGAGCTTCTAGAGGAGACACAGGGGCCCCGGGCGCCCCTGCTAAAGAGTCGAAACGACTTACTGAGGGGTGTAAGGCGTCGTGGACACAGGCTTGGCGCGCGGCTTGACGGCGATGTCCTGGGTCAGGGTACCGAAGGTGCTGATGGAAGTCAGGGCGGACTTCAGCACGGGCGTCAGAGCCAGAGCTGAAGTCATGGTGGCAGTCATTTCGGGCGTCAGGGTCAGTTGATCCAGCACTTCGTGGCCGGTGATCGACAGGGGGAATTTGTACTTGATGGCCAGAGGTGTAGCCGTATGGAAGTTGTACAGAGGGGCTTGCTTGGTGGTGGTGCCGCCCAGGGGAGTGGTGTCAGCCAGCACTTGCTGCGTGGTGTAGTTGATGGTGAAGTTGGCCACGGTCACGGCGTACTTCACGTTGCGGTAGACGCGCGAGATTTCCAGGGCCGAACCGCTGGCGGAGCCGCCAGCGATCTTCAGGTTGTTGTCGATGGTGATCGAGGTGATGGGGAAGCTGTATGCGCCCGTTACGCCGTCCACGGCGGTGGCGTTGCCCAGGGGTGTCACGACCACACCGCCGACGTCGAAGGCGTCCAGCGACTCTTGCGAGAATGCCTGGACCGAGTTGGCAACCAGAGAGTTGGCGGGGATGGTCAGGGCCGCTTGGGCCGAGGCGCCAGCAGCAACCAGGGCGGTGGCGACGGCGATCGAGCGGAACGACAGGGCTTTTTGCATTTCGATGCTCCTAGTGGTGGTGGCCTGCTGCTGTGCGCAAACCGGTGTTGATGTGCGATTAATGTTGCCCGAGCACCAATTTCTTCACCCCCCCTGCTTCGGGGATCGATCCCCCCGTAAGTTGTCCAAAAGGCGTCAATCTCAGGGTAAGCATTGACGTAAAAAATACCACCCCTATTGGGGATTTCACCATAACCCGGTTTACGGCCACCGTTTTTCGATCCCCGAGCAAAATGCGCATTCGTTTGCGAGCCCAGTCACCCACACATGACGTCTTTCATACCCAGTTTTCACACCGCGCGCACCATGCAGACGAGCGATCTGGATGCCGTCATCTCCCTGCAAAGCACCTGCTACGCCCCTCAATTTCACGAACCGAAACAGGCCTTCGCCGCCAAGCTCAACGCCGCCCCTGCGAGCGCCTGGGTGATCGACGGCCCATCAGACCTGTTGGCCTACCTGGTCTGCCTACCCATAGATGGGGATGAATTGCCCGCTCTGCATGCCACCGAGTGGCATCCCCCACCCCACCCTCAGTGGCTATACCTGCATGACCTCGCCATCCACCCCGATGCCCGCGGTGCGGGCTTGGCGGGTGTCCTGCTTTCCAAGGCCCACGAACTGGCGTTCAGTCAGGGATGGCTGGCCGTGGGGCTCATCGCCGTTCAGGACTCGGTTGCGTTCTGGCGCAAGCAAGGTTTCGAGCCAGCCGAGCTGCCCTCGCCTTTGATCCGCGCCGAGAAACTGGCCAGCTTTGGCAAGGAGGCGACATTCATGCTGCGTCGCATCAAGGTCGATTGACGTGTTTTGATCCACCTCAAGTTTTCAGGGTGGCGGCGGCCTAGGATGCCCTCAAGCCACCCGGTCGCGGCTACAACGGACCGGACTGTTTCCCTTTCAACCAGGTCCGACCTGACTTGCCTGCCATGTTCAATCGCTCCACACGTTCCTGGCTGGCCATCGCGGTGTTGGTCGGTGCCGCTGGTGGCATCGCTTACTGGTTCAACGCGCACCGCGACCCGATGCCCGAGGGCCTGGTCCGTAGCAATGGCAGGCTGGAAGTGGAGCGCATCGAGATCGCGGCCAAGTACCCTGGGCGCATCGTCGAGCTGCCGGTTCGCGAGGGCGACCTCGTCAAGGCCGGCGACCTGATCGCGCGGCAAGACAGCACCGAGCTGGTCGCCCAACGCGCTGCGGTGGAAGCAGCCCGGCAGCGCGCCGTCCAGGCCACCTCGCGCGCTGCAGCCGAGACCGAGGTGCGCAAGGTGCAGGCCCGCATTGCGCAGCTGGAGCTGGACCACACCAACAAGCTCAGGCAAGACGCCTTGGTGTCGGGCGCGGAGGTGGAACGCCGCGAAGCCCAGCGCGATGGGGAACGGGCTGGCGTGATGGTGGCCACCGCAGCCATGGGTGAAGCCACGGCGGCACGCACCGAGGCCGAGGCGCAGATGAAACGCCTGGACATCGCCATCGGCGACATGAGCCTGCGGGCCCCTGTTGCCGGCCGCATCGAATACCGGGTGGTGGAGCCCGGTTCGGTCATCCCTTCAGGCGGGCGCGTGGCCACCTTGCTGGACACCAGCAGCGTCTACATGACGGTGTTCCTGCCGACCTCGATCGCGGGCCGCCTGCAAGTGGGCGATGAAGCCCGCGTGGTGCTGGACGCCGCACCGGAATACGTGATCCCGGCGCGCGTGTCTTTCGTGGCGGCAGAGGCGCAGTTCACGCCCAAGTACGTGGAGACGGCGTCGGAACGAGACAAGCTGGTTTACCGCGTCAAGCTCACCGTGCCGCCCGAGCTGGCACAGCGCCATGCCGCTTACGTGAAGGCCGGCTTGACGGGCTATGGCTATGTGCGCACTGATGCGAAGGCAGCCTGGCCCGCCAAGCTGGGCGTCAAGCTGCCGCCAGACGATGCCGCGACGCACTGAGCCGGGAGATGCGCGCATGCCCTCCCCGTTTTCCTCTGGCGACATCTCTGGGAATGTTTCGAGCCATGCCGGCTGGGCGGTCGAGCTTGCCGATCTGGGGCACGTCTATGGCGCCACGCGCGCACTGGACCACGTCGATCTGAGCTTGCCCGTGGGCAAGACCATCGGCCTGGTCGGGCCCGACGGCGTAGGCAAATCCACTTTGCTGTCCGTCATCGCGGGGGTGCGGAAGCTTCAGCACGGTGCAGTCAAGGTGCTGGGGCTGGACAGCTCGCAGGCCGACAACCGCGCCAGGCTGGCACCGCGCATCGCCTTCATGCCCCAAGGCCTGGGACGCAACCTCTACCCCACCTTATCGGTGGCGGAGAACATCGACTTCTTCGCGCGGCTCTTTGGCCAGGACGCCGCCGAGCGCAACGCGCGCATCCAGCGCCTGATGGACGCCACCGGTCTCGCGCCCTTTCGCGACCGGCCAGCAGGCAAGCTGTCTGGTGGCATGAAGCAAAAGCTCGGTCTGTGCTGCGCGCTCGTGCACGACCCCGACCTGCTGATCCTGGACGAGCCCACGACCGGCGTGGACCCCTTGTCGCGCCGGCAGTTCTGGTCTCTGGTGGAATCGCTCCGGCAGGAGCGCCCTGGCATGACCGTCATCGTGGCCACGGCCTATATGGAAGAAGCCGAGCGCTTCGAGTACCTCGTGGCGATGGACGCTGGCCGCATCCTGGTCTTCGATGAGACGCGGGTGGTGCTCGCGCGCACGCCCTCGCATACGCTGGAAGCGGCCTACATCGCGCTCCTGCCGCCAGACAAGCGCGGCAGCGGCGAACCTCTTGTCATCCCGCCCAGGCCTGAGGCAGATGGTCCGCCCGCCATCGAGGCCAAGGGCCTGACCCGGCGTTTTGGTGACTTCATCGCGGTCAAGGACGTGAGCTTTCGCATCGAGCGTGGCGAGATCTTCGGCTTCCTGGGCTCGAACGGCTGCGGCAAGACCACCACGATGAAGATGTTGACCGGCTTGCTCGATATCAGCGCTGGCGAGGCCATGCTGCTGGGCCAGCCCATCGACGCACGCGATCTGCATACGCGCATGCGGGTGGGCTATATGTCGCAGGCCTTTTCCTTGTATGAAGAGCTGAGCGTGCGGCAGAACCTGCGCCTGCATGCCAAGCTGTATCGGCTGGCAGGCGTGGCAGCCGAGCAGGCCATCGACGATGCCTTGCGACGCTTCGACCTGGCCGAGCATGCGGATGCCAGCCCGATGCAGTTGTCGCTGGGCATGCGCCAGCGCCTGCAGCTGGCCGCAGCTTGTTTGCACAAGCCCGAGGTGCTGATCCTTGATGAGCCGACCTCGGGCGTGGACCCGGCTGCACGCGACCTGTTCTGGCGTCAGTTGATCCAGCTGTCCCGCCAGGAGCAGGTCACTATCTTCGTCTCGACACACTTCATGAATGAAGCCGAGCGCTGCGACCGCATCTCGCTGATGCACAGGGGCACGGTGCTGGCTGTGGGTTCGCCGCAGGAACTGCGAGAGAGCAAGCAGGCCGATTCGCTGGAAACCGCCTTCATCGCCTACCTGGAAGCGGCCGACGACACCGTTCAGACTGCGCAGGCGGCCGCGAAGGTGCAGACGGCCTCCGCGCCGGCCCGTGCTTGTGCGCCGGAAGCACTGAATGAAGGCGGCAAGACAGCCGGCACGCGCCAACACGGTGGGGTGACGATGTGGCTGTCGCGCATGTGGGCCTTCGCCCGTCGCGAGACGATGGAACTCAAGCGCGATCCGATCCGCCTGACCTTTGCACTGCTAGGCCCCATCATCCTGCTGGTCACGGCGGCCTGGAGCATTTCCTTCGACATCGAGCACGTGGCCTTTGCCGTGCTGGACCACGACCAGAGCTACGACAGCCGGCAGTTGGTCGAGCACTTTGCCGGGTCGCGCTACTTCGAGCAGCATGCGCCGCTGCGTGACATCGCCGACATCGACCGCGCGCTGAAATCGCACGATGTGTCGCTGGTGCTGGAGATCCCGCCCAACTACGGCCGAGAGCTGATCGGCGGTCGCCACCCCGAGGTGGCCTTCTACATCGATGGCGCGGGCCCTTTCACCGCAGAGAACATCCGAGGCTACGCCACCGGCATCGTGCTGGAGCACGCCATGCGCTTTGCCCGCGAGCAACCCGGCCTGACGCCACCGACCCTGCCCGCCACGCTGGAGCCCCGCTTTGCCTACAACCAGTCCTTTCACAGCATCTATGCCTTCACGCCTGGCCTGTTGATGCTGGCGCTGATCATCATCCCCGCCATGCTGACGGCACTGGGTGTGGTCCGCGAGAAGGAGCTGGGTTCGATCATCAATCTGTACGGCTCACCAGCCAGCGTGGGGCAGTTCCTGCTGGGCAAGCAATTGCCTTATGTGGCCTTGGCACTGGCCAGCTATCTCACGTTGGTGTTCCTGTGCATCGTGCTGCTCGGGGTGCCGCTCAAAGGGAGCTTTCTCGCGTTGACGCTCGGGGCCTGGTGCTTCGTGTTCGCCACGACGGCGCTGGGGCTGCTGATCTCGGCCTTCCTGCGCTCTCAAGTGGCCGCCACTTTTGCTTCCGGCATCATCTGCCTGATCCCTGCCGTGAACTTCTCGGGCCTGCTGTACCCGGTGTCCACGCTGACAGGCGCGGCGCTGTGGGTCGGCAAGGGCTTTCCAGCTTCGTGGTTCCAGCTGATCAGCCTGGGCGCCTTCACCAAGGGGCTGGGCTTTGGCAGCTTCCTGCCGATGTATGCCGCGCTGCTGGGCTTCGGCCTGCTCTACCTCGGCCTGGCGCGTGCGCTGGTCGGCAAGCAGGAGGGCTGACGGCATGTGGCAATGGTCGCTCAACATCGCCCGACTGGCCGCCAAGGAGTTGCGCAGCCTGTTTGGCGACGTGCCGCTGATGGCGCTCATTGTCTTCACCTTCACGTTGGCGGTCTACAGCACGGCCAAAGGGGTCAAGGCTGAGGTCGCCAATGCCTCGGTAGGCATCATCGATTCGGATCACTCGGCCTTGTCCCAACGTCTGCGCGAGGCCATCCGTACGCCCTACTTCAAGCCGCCCAAGGACATCACCCCGCAGGAAGCCGGCCAGGCACTGGACCGCAGCGACGTGATCTTCATCATCGACATCCCGCCCCGCTTCGAGGCCGACGTCATCGGTGGCCGCGCACCTTCGGTTCAGGTCATGGTCGATGCCACCGCCATGACGCAGGCCGGCCTGGGCGTGGTCTACCTCAACCAGATCTTCTTCAAGGAGCTGCTGGACTTCTTCCACCAGCAGGGCATCGAGTCCATGCTGCCTGCCCAGCCCGTGATGCATGTGATGTTCAACCCCAACAACCAGGGGCACTGGTTCACCTCGGTCATGCAGATCGTGACGAACGTGACCGTGCTGGCGATCATCCTGGTGGGGGCGGCGGTGATCCGTGAGCGCGAACGCGGCACGATCGAGCACTTGCTGGTGATGCCCGTGCGGCCCAGCGAGATCGCGCTGGCCAAGATCCTGGCCAATGGCGGTGTCATCCTGCTGGCGGTGGGGCTGTCGCTGTGGCTGGTGGTGCACCTGTGGCTGCAAGTGCCGCTGGCCGGTTCGGTGACGCTGTTCATGCTGGGCACGGCGCTGTATCTGTTCGCGGTCACGGCATTGGGCATCATGCTGGCCACGCTGACCTCATCCATGCCGCAGTTCGGCTTGCTGGCCGCGCCGGTCTATGTGGTGCTCTACCTGCTGTCGGGTGCGGCCACACCGGTTGAAAGCATGCCTCTATTGATCCAGCATATCGTGCAGCTGTCCCCGGCCACGCAGTTCGTCAAACTGACGCAGGCCGTGTTGTACCGTGGCGCGGGTGTCGACATCGTCTGGCCACAGTTGCTGGCGGTGGCGGCGGCTGGCGCGCTGTTCCTGTCCGTGGCGCTGGCGCGGTTTCGTTCCATGCTCGCCCGTCAGGGTTGAGTTTCAAGCTGAGGATCTTCAACAAGAGAGGTTCACGTCATGAGCAAGGACATCCAGCTTCAAGGTGGCCAGGGCAAGGCCGAGCAGCAGTGGCGCGCTTTGGTCGAGCAGATCGACCGCCATGCGCAAGGCAAGACAGGGCAGATGCTGGGCGGCATCTCGCCCATCCAGACCACGCTGGTCTACCTGGACTGGCTCTCGCACCTCATGGCCTCGCCAGGCAAGCAGCTCGATGTGCTCAAGGGCACGCTGGAGGATGTGCAGGAGGCCACCGTGAAGCTGATGCAGCCCGGCCAGCACCCCAGCAACTGCTGCGATGACCCACGCTTCTCGTCGCCCGCCTGGCAGCAATGGCCGTTTCACCTGTATGCACAGGGCTTTCAGATCATGGAGCGCGCCTGGGACCGCGCCACCCACGATGTACCTGGACTGAGCCACAAGCACAGCGATGTGGCCTCTTTCGCTGCACGCCAGTGGATGGACGTGTTCTCGCCCTCCAACCTGCCCTGGCTCAACCCCGATGTCATCCAGGCCACGCGTGAAGAAGGCGGCGTGAACCTGTTTCGCGGCGCCATGAACTGGCTGGACGACGCCCACCGGCTGGCCCACAAGCAGGCGCCAGCCGGCACGGAAGCGTTCGAGCCGGGCGTCAATGTGGCCGTCACGCCGGGCAAGGTCGTCTTTCGCAACAAGCTCATCGAGCTGATCCAGTACAGCCCCGCCACCGACAAGGTCCATGCCGAGCCCATCCTGATCGTGCCGGCCTGGATCATGAAGTACTACATCCTGGATCTGTCGCCGCACAACTCGCTGGTGAAGTACCTGGTCGACCAGGGCCACACGGTCTTCATGATCTCATGGAAGAACCCGACGGCGGCCGACCGCGACCTCGGCATGGAGGACTACCGTGTGGACGGCGTCATGGCCGCCATCGATGCCGTCTCGAAGATCGTGCCTGAGCGCAAGATCCACAGCGTGGGCTATTGCCTGGGCGGCACCATGCTGCAGATCGCCGCCGCCACCATGGGCCGCGACAAGGACGATCGTCTCGCCACCATGACCTTGCTCGCCGCGCAAGGCGACTTCAGCGAGGCTGGCGAGTTGATGCTCTTCATCAACGAGGCCGAGGTCAACCTCATCGAGGCCATCATGGCCGAGCAGGGTTATCTCAAGGGCTCACAGATGGCCGGCACCTTCCAACTGCTGCATTCCAATGACCTGATCTGGTCGCGCCTGCTGAAGAACTACATGCTGGGCCTGCGTGATAAACCCAATGACCTGATGGCCTGGAACGCCGACACGACACGCATGCCTTACCGCATGCACTCCGAGTACCTGCACAAGCTCTTTTTGCACAACGAGCTGGCCAGTGGCCGCTATGAGGTCAATGGGCAGCCGATCTGGTTCACCGACATCCATGTGCCCTGCTTTGCCGTGGGCACCGTCACCGACCACGTCGCGCCCTGGAAGTCCGTCTACAAGCTGCACCTGCTGCCACTGGACGTCACCTTCGTGCTGACCAGCGGTGGCCACAACGCCGGCATCGTCAGCGAGCCTGGTCACCCGCACCGCAGCTTCCAGATCCACCATCGCCCACCAGAGGAACGCTACGTTGCGCCCGAGCGCTGGCAGGCCAACACGCCGCACCGGGAAGGCTCATGGTGGCCGGCCTGGGAGAACTGGCTGGTCAGCCATTCCAGCGGCCTGGTGGCGCCACCTCAAATGGGCCTGCCCGATCAGAAAAAGAAGCTACCCGATGCGCCGGGCGAGTATGTGCACCAGCTCTGAGTCGCCATGCCCCCAACCTTGCGCTTTTTGAAAATGCCTGGACCTACGCCCCCGCGCCTTGCTTTGCTCACCGCGCTGCTCAGCCTGGGCTTGAGCGCCTGCACCACCATCCGTGTCGATGTCCCCGAGCCCAAGGCCACGCCACAAGCCTTTGACGAAGTGCCGACATCCAGGTCGCCCGATGCGACTCAGACTCAACTGGCCTTGTCCCGTTGGTGGAAAGGCGTCGCGGACCCGACATTGCAGCAGCTCATCGAACAAGGGCTGGCAGCCAATGCCGATATCCGCGTGGCCGTGGCCAGGGTCAAGGAGGCACGCACCGTGGTCACCATGGCTGAATCGGCCCTGTATCCGACGCTGGAGGCCTACGGCTACACGGGCAGACAAAAGGTCAACGACGTCAGCCCGCCCAGCCTGCCCCTGCCTGTGCCGCTCAACCTGCCGGCGGTGAACGTCCCGATCAGCTCGTTCAACGGCAGCGGGTTCGCCGCCGCGTGGGAGGTCGATATCTTTGGTGCCCGCCGCAGCGACGCCGACGCCGCGCGCCAAGCCGCCCTGGCCTATGAAGAAAAGCTGCACGGCGCACAGATGATGGTGGCAGGCGACATCGCCAACAACTACATCGAAGCGCGCAGCATCGAATACCGCCTCCAGGTCTTGGACCGCAGCATCGCCACCGTTGAGCGGCTCAAGCGCTATGCACAAGGCCGATTCGACGCCGGCCAGGCCACCCGCTTTGACGTGGACCGTGTTCAAGCCCAGATCGAAAGCCTCAACGCGGCGCGAGCGCCACTTCAAAGCCTGCTCTCGGCCCGCCTGCGCCGACTGGCCGTGCTCACGGGACAGCAGCCGCAGGCCTTGAAAGCCCTGCCCAGCCCCAATGCCAACGCCCCGGCCGATGCCAGCGTGATCCCAATGCAGTTGCCTTCTGTCCTGCCCTCAGACGTTCTGGAGCGCCGCCCCGATGTTCGCGGCAGTGCCAACGTCGTGCGAGCCATGGCTGCACGCCTGAGCAGCGCCAAGGCCGACGTGCTGCCCAAGTTCTACCTCGGGTTCCTGTCCAACGATGGCCGGTTGGAAATTGGCAGCGTCCCCTCTGCATCGTCAAGCTTCACTGCCTGGGGTGCGGGGGTGCGCCTGCCCATCTTCGAAGGTGGGCGGATCGCCGCGAACATCAAAGCCAGCGACGCGCGGCTGGAAGCTGCAGCCGCTCAGTACGAACAGGCCATGATGAGCGCCCTGGAGGATGTGGAAAACGCCTACAGCGCCCGCCGCGCCCTGGACCAGCGTGCCCAGCAGCTCACACAGTCCTGGCAGACCGCGAGGGATGGCGCCGATCACGCCGACAAGCTGTTCCAGGAAGGCAGCGGACTTCTTCAGCCCGTTCTGGAGGCCCAGCTCAGCGCGCTCCAGCGACAAGACGACCTCATCCAGGCGCAGACTGCACGAGCCCTGACCACCGTGCTACTCTACAAAGCCATTGGTGGCGGATGGAGCCCTCCATGAAAGACAGCACACAGGCCTTTCGCCAACGCTACCGCGCCCAGGTCAGCCCCCGCTACAGCGCCTTGCTGCATGCCGGTTTTGTTTTCGGCCTGGGGCTCATGGCCTTCGTGCTGATGCTCCAGCAGGTCGTGCATGCACAGGCCTGGCAATGGCTGGCCGCGCCGCTGGGCCTGCTGGTTTTCAATGCTGCCGTCTACCTGGTGCACCGCCAGCTGGGCCATCAGAAGCGAAGCTGGGCCGCCCTCTTCTATGCCCGCCACACGGGCGATCACCACAGCTTCTTCAGCGAACACGCCATGAGCTACGACGACTGGCGTGACTGGCGCGTCATCCTGTTCCCGCCCTGGTTGATCGTGGTCTACCTCGCCGCCTTCGTGACGCCGGCCGTGTGGATCAGCAGCCTGCTCATGGGCAGCAACTTCGGCTGGATCTTCGGCGCGCACAGCCTGCTGGGCTACCTGCTCTACGAGTTCTTCCACACCTGCCATCACCTGCCCGAAGGCCATTGGCTGACGCGCCTGCCCTGGTTGCGGGAGATGCGCCAGCTACACCGCCTGCATCACCGGCGCGACCTCATGCACACGCACAACTTCAACATCGTGCTGCCCTTGATGGACAAGCTCTGCGGCACCCTGCACTGGGAACGCATCTGAAGGCCGAGCACTGCGCGCCCAAGAAAAAAGCCGCCAAGGCTTGCACCCTGGCGGCTTTGTCTTGGACGAGAGCCGGAATCAGTTCTTCGACTGGTCAACCAGCTTGTTCTTGGCGATCCAGGGCATCATGGCGCGCAGCTCGGCACCCACGGTCTCGATCGGGTGAGCAGCGTTCAGGCGACGGCGAGCCGTCATGCTCGGGTAGTTGGTGCGACCTTCCAGGATGAACATCTTGGCATACTCGCCAGTCTGGATGCGCTTGAGCGCGTTGCGCATGGCTTCGCGCGACTTCTCGTTGATCACTTCCGTACCCGTCACGTACTCGCCGTACTCGGCGTTGTTTGATATCGAGTAGTTCATGTTGGCAATGCCGCCTTCGTACATCAGGTCGACGATCAGCTTGAGCTCGTGCAGGCACTCGAAGTAGGCCATTTCAGGGGCGTAGCCAGCTTCGGTCAGGGTCTCGAAGCCCATCTTCACCAGTTCCACGGCACCACCGCACAGCACGGCTTGTTCGCCGAACAGGTCGGTTTCGGTTTCTTCGCGGAAGTTGGTCTCGATCACACCGCCCTTGGTGCCGCCGTTGGCAGCAGCGTAGGACAGGGCGATGTCACGGGCACGGCCGGACTTGTCTTGGTACACAGCGATCAGCGAAGGCACGCCGCCGCCCTTGAGGTACTCGGAACGCACGGTGTGGCCAGGGCCCTTGGGGGCGACCATGATCACGTCCAGGTCAGCACGGGGCACGACCTGGTTGTAGTGCACGTTGAAGCCGTGAGCGAAAGCCAGCACAGCGCCTTGCTTGATGTTGGGCTCGACGTTGTTCTTGTACACCTCGGGGATGTTCTCGTCGGGCAGCAGGATCATGACGACGTCAGCGGACTTCACGGCGTCGTTGACTTCGGCCACCTTGATGCCAGCGGCTTCGACCTTGTTCCAGGAAGCACCGCCCTTGCGCAGGCCGACCACCACGTTCACGCCAGAGTCACGCAGGTTCTGTGCGTGGGCGTGGCCTTGCGAACCGTAACCGATGATGGCGACTTGCTTGCCCTTGATCAGGCTCAGGTCGGCGTCCTTGTCGTAATAGACCTTCATATGGATATCTCCGTCGGAAAAACTGTTGATGGGTTCAGTCAGAAACTAGCGGGAAAGAGAGACGGCGGTGAGCCAGACTCAGACGCGCAAGATGCGCTCGCCGCGCCCGATCCCGCTGGTCCCGGTGCGCACGGTTTCAAGGATGGCGGCGCGGTCGATGGCCTCGATGAAGGCATCCAACTTGGCTGCGTCGCCCGTCAATTCGATGGTGTAGGTCTTGTCGGTCACGTCAATGATGCGGCCACGGAAGATGTCGGCCATGCGTTTCATCTCCTCGCGCTCCTTGCCAACGGCGCGCACCTTGATGAGCATCAGCTCACGCTCGGTGTAAGGGCCTTCAGACAAGTCAACGACCTTGACGACTTCGATCAGGCGGTTGAGGTGCTTGGTGATCTGCTCGATCACGTCGTCCGAACCGGTGGTCACGATGGTCATGCGCGACAGCGAGGGGTCTTCGGTCGTGGCGACCGTCAGGCTCTCGATGTTGTAGCCGCGGGCGGAGAACAGGCCCACCACGCGCGACAGGGCGCCGGCTTCGTTCTCAAGCAGAAGAGCAATGATGTGTTTCATGATGAATCGTCCTTGCGGGCTCTTGAGCCCAAGGGCGGTAACCCAGGGGCCGTGGCCACGTAGTGCCGATGAATGTGCCGATGAACGGCGTTTGCGCAACATCCCGCCCTGGTGCACCGCAGGCGTCACCCAGATACCGGCAAGTACCTGAGCGCCCTGCGCTCACCCGAGTCGGGCCTTTGAAAAGTCAGCGGATCACAGATCTTCGGAACCCAGCAGCATCTCGGAGATGCCCTTGCCAGCCTGCACCATCGGCCAGACGTTCTCCGTCGGGTCGGTGCGGATGTCCAGGAACACCGTGCGGTCCTTGAGCTTGATGGCTTCGCGCAACGCGCCTTCGACGTCCTCGGGTCGCTCGATCAGCATGCCCACATGGCCATAGGCCTCGGCCAGCTTCACGAAGTTGGGCAGCGCGTCCATGTAGCTGTGCGAATAGCGGCCGCCGTAGTCCAGCTGCTGCCACTGGCGCACCATGCCCAGGTAGCGGTTGTTGAGCGAGAGCACCTTGACCGGCGTGTTGTACTGCAGGCAGGTCGACAGCTCCTGGATGCACATCTGAATCGAGCCTTCACCCGTCACGCAGAACACGTCGGCATCGGGCTTGGCCAGCTTGATGCCCATGGCGTAAGGCAGGCCCACACCCATGGTGCCCAGGCCACCGGAGTTGATCCAGCGACGCGGCTCTTCGAACTTGCAGTACTGCGCGGCGAACATCTGGTGCTGACCGACGTCCGAGGTCACGTAGTAATCGGTGCCACGGGTCAGCTCGGCCAGCTTCTCGATCACGGCCTGAGGCTTGATCACGTCGGTCGACTTCTTGTAGTTCAGGCAATCGCGCTTCTTCCACTCGTTGACCTGGTTCCACCAATTGGCCAGTGCGTTCTGATCGGGCTTGATCGGCGATTCCTTGATCTGCGCGATCATCTCGAGCAGCACATCCTTGACGTCGCCCACGATGGGGATGTCGACCTTCACGCGCTTGGAGATCGAAGACGGGTCGATGTCGATGTGGATGATCTTGCGCTCGACCTGGGCGAAGTGCTTGGGGTTGCCGATCACGCGGTCGTCGAAGCGGGCGCCGACGGCGATCACCACGTCGGCGTTCTGCATGGTCATGTTGGCCTCATAGGTGCCATGCATGCCCAACATACCCAGGAAGGTCTTGTCAGACGCGGGGATGGCGCCCAGACCCATCAAGGTGCTGGTGCTGGGGTAGCCCAGCATGCCCACCAGATCGCGCAGCTCCTTGGAGGCTTCGCCCAGGATCACACCGCCACTGGTGTAGATATAGGGACGCTTGGCGGAGAGCAGCAGTTGCACGGCCTTGCGGATCTGACCGCCATGGCCCTTGCGCACCGGGTTGTACGAGCGCATCTCCACCGTCTCGGGGTAGTGGAACGCCGTGGTCTTGAGCGACACGTCCTTGGGGATGTCCACCACCACGGGGCCAGGACGGCCAGTGCGGGCGATGTGGAAGGCCTTCTTCATGGTCGTGGCCAGATCGGCAACGTCCTTGACGAGGAAGTTGTGCTTGACGATGGGGCGCGTGATGCCGACGGTGTCGCACTCCTGGAAGGCATCCAGGCCGATCGCGGGCGTGGGCACCTGACCGGTGATGATCACCATGGGGATCGAGTCCATATAGGCCGTGGCGATGCCGGTGATGGCATTGGTCACGCCGGGGCCGGAGGTCACCAGCGCGACGCCGACGTCACCCGTGGCACGGGCATAGCCGTCCGCAGCGTGAACGGCCGCCTGTTCGTGGCGTACCAGCACGTGTTCGATGGTGTCCTGCTTGTACAGGGCATCGTAGATGTAGAGCACCGCGCCACCTGGGTAGCCCCAGATGTACTTGACGCTTTCAGCCTGGAGACAGCGCACCAGGATGTCAGAGCCATTGAGGGTCTCGTTGGAGGGAGATTGAGCGTGGGCATCGGCCACGCCTGCGCGTTTGATGTCCGAAGGAGACATGTCCATGATGAATTGGAACCTTTCCGAATTTCTCTAACGAAAAACGATCGGTGCCCCTCTACACCACCACATCCCAGGCGGGATGCGACAGCAGCACTGCGACCACGGATGGCCGTGTGCTCGCCCTTGTGAGGCGGATTTGGAGCCTGCGCGGCCTGCCACTGGTGCCTACTTAAGGGTCGGGCTCTCCAGATTCAGACCAGATCGAGATGACGCAAAGACGAACATTATCGCATCCCTTAGCGTCAATTCAAGCGAACCCCAGGGCCACGCAACTTCACTGCCGCAGGTCGGTGCCATAATCCGGCCGCGAAATCGCTCGGCCACCGGCACATTCGGTCTTGACTCCCCTGCCCAGTCCCTCCTTCGAAGAAGAACTCAACGAGTTCCTCAAAAGCGTCGAACGTCGCGCTTTCAAACGCACGGTTTACGCCGTGCGCGACGAGGACGCGGCCCTGGACATCGTGCAGGACGCCATGATCAGGCTGACGCAGAGCTACGCCGACCGCCCCTCAAATGAGTGGCCCATGCTGTTCCAGCGCATCCTGTCCAACGCGACGCTGGACTGGTTCCGCCGCCAGAAGGTCCGCAAGGCTGTGTTCATGAACATCGGCGACCTGGAAGCGGCGGTTGACGACGATGACAGCGGCGACTTCAACCTTCTGGAGTCCCTGAACGTTGAGGAGGTTGGCACGGAAGGTGCTGACGATTCGGCCGGCAGACGCGAAATCCTGGCGCAGATCGAGGACGAAATCGGAAAATTGCCGGCACGTCAACGGGAAGCGTTTCTCCTGCGTTACTGGGAGGAACTGGATGTTGCAGAAACCGCCGCAGCCATGGGTTGCTCCGAGGGCAGCGTGAAAACGCACTGCTCGCGGGCGGTCCAGGCTCTAGCCAAAGCCCTTCAATCTCGCGGAATCACATTGTGAAAACTCGCCCCACCACCCCGCTGACGCCAGCGCAACGCGAGGCCCTCGAGGCCCGTTTTGCCCTGCGACTGAGCGCGCGCCTGGAACAGGGTGCGCAGTCTGTTCCGCACGACATCTCCGAGCGCCTGCGAGTGGCTCGCGAGCAGGCCATCCGAGCGGGCCGCGAAGCCCGTGCGGCAGCCTTGGCGCCTGTGGTGTCGCCCGTTGCGGTCGAAGTCAGTGTGGCGGGCCTCAGCACCGCCGGCGTCGGCGGCATGTCCGCTGGCCAGCCCTGGCGTGCTGGTAGCCAACATGCACGCGCCAACGACCACGGCCGCCGCCTTGACGACAGCCCGACTTCCTGGGGCTGGCGCCTGGCCTCGGCCCTGCCCGTGATCGCGCTGGTGGCCGGCCTGTGGGGCATCCACCGTTACTACGTGCAGGAGCAGGTTCAGGCTGCCGCCGATGTGGACACCGCCTTGCTGTCTGACGACCTGCCCCCCTCGGCCTACTCCGACCCGGGCTTTGCCGAGTTCCTGCGCTCTGACACGGGCCCGACCGTGCGCCCCATCGACAACACGCCCCCCGAAGCCGACGGCGACCTGCAAACCACCGATACTGCCCCCGCAACTGCCACGCCATGATGTTGTACCGCGCCCTGCTTGGCACGCTGCCCCTCGCCTTGCTGGCAGGTGGTCTGCTGTGGGCCGTTCATGGCCCCGCCCTGGCAGATGGCGCGATGCACAAGGCCCACGCGGCCGGCGTCACCGCTGATGCTGGCAACGACTGGCGCCAACTCACGGCTAAGCAGAAAAAGGTGCTCCAGCCATTGGCGCCGCACTGGGCCATGCTGGACGACACCGGCCGCGACAAGTGGATCAGCGTGGCCAACCGCTTCGACAAGCTTTCGCCCACAGAGCAGCAGCGCGTTCAGGAACGCATGATCCAGTGGGCCAAGATGCCCGCCCAGGAACGGGGCGAAGCGCGCCTGCGTTTCCAGCAGACCCGCCAATTGCCCCCTGATGAGCGTCAGCAGAAATGGGCGGCCTATCAGGCGCTGCCCATTGAAGACAGGGAAGACCTGGCGCGCCAGGCGCGCCGCAAAGCCAAGCCCGTTTACCTGGCAGACAGCATGTCGGGCCCGCGTGAAGCACGCCAGGCCTTTGCACTCAAGCGCAATGCGGCGGCACAGCGATCCGACAAGAAGTCCAATGTGGTTCCCAATGCCTTGACCGGCACAGCGCCGACGCAAACTGCTGTCGGCCCCACGATGGTCAAGGCTGGTCCTGGCGCCACGACCAGCCTGGTGTCGCAACGCCCGGCACCACCCTTGCACCAGCACACGGGCATGCCCAAGATCGCGGCCAGCAAGGGCTTTGTCGACCCGGTCACGCTCCTGCCCAAGAAGGGCGCGCAAAGCGCCGCCATGGCATCGCTGCCGGCTGCGGCTTCCGCCGAGCCGCCCCAAACGCAGCGCCGTTAAGCCGGCGCAAGGCTGTCCGGCGCAAAGCTGGTGTATCGTTCGGCCCTTGCTGAACGCCTGATCTGCTCATGACGGTATCCCCCGCAACGGCCGCAGTCGGACTGAGTGCCGCTGCCTGCATGGAACGCGCCCAAGGCCCCGCCCCCGGCTTGCGGCGACGACTGGCTGCATTCATCTACGAAGGTGTGTTGCTGTTCGGCTTGACGATGGCCGTCGGGCTGGTCTATGCCATCAGTGCCAACCAGCGGCACGCGCTGCAAGGTCGCACAGGCCTGATGGCCTCGCTGTTCTTGGCACTGTCCCTCTATTTCATCTGGTTCTGGACCCACGGAGGCCAGACCCTGGCCATGAAGACCTGGCACATCCGTCTGGTCTCCGAGCGTGGCGACCCGCCGACGCTCAAGCAGGCGCTGGCCCGCTATATCTTGTCCTGGCTATGGTTCATGCCCGCCTGGGCCGGTGCGTGGCTGGCCGGCTGGCACCAATCGAAGCTGCTCTATGGCGCCATGGGCATCTGGATCCTGATCTACACCTTGCTGACATGGCTATTGCCGCAAGGTCAGTTCCTGCACGACATCATGTGCCGTACGCGCCTGATCGACACAAGGGCCTGATTGACTCAGCCCGCACAGCCTGCCACCCCAACAAGAACAAGTCACATGTCCCTGTCTCTGTGTGTTTATTGCGGCTCGCGCAATGGTCTGGACCCCGACCATCTCGCTGCCGCCCGTGAAGTCGGCCGCCAGATCGGACTGCGTGGCTGGCGTTTGGTCTACGGCGGCGGCAGCACGGGTTTGATGGGCGCCGTGGCCGATGCGGCACTGGCCGAAGGCGCGCAGGTTATCGGCGTCATCCCACATCGCCTGATCGCGAAAGAACTGGGCCATGGCGGCGTGACCGAGTTACAGGTCGTCGACAGCATGCACGAGCGCAAGCATAAGATGGCCATGCAGTCCGATGCCTTCATCGCCCTGCCCGGCGGTATCGGCACCATGGAAGAGATCTTCGAGGTCTGGACCTGGCGCCAGCTGGGCTACCACCGCAAGGCTCTGGGCCTGCTCAATGTGGCCGGGTACTACGATGACCTGCTGCGCTTCATAGACCGCAGCCGAGATGGCGGCTTCCTGTGGCCCGATGTGCAGGAGTTGCTACTGGTGGACAACAGCATCAACAGCCTGCTGGACCGCATCGAAGACGAATTTGCCCGCCTGAAAGCACAAACGCCGCCGGACCTGGTTGAACCTGGCCCGGGCGGCGTCGCACCGGAGATCTGAGACCACCCCCTGCGCGCTTCACGCGCCCCCTCAAAGGGGCTGAGCCTGGACACGAAAGGTCCAGTGGACCTTTCGTGCCTGGCGAAGGGCTGGCCCACATGGGCCAGCGCGGCCCGCAAGGCACACCAGCAGACCGGCAAAGCCGGATCTGCAGTGTTCGCTGGATGGAACGGAGCGGGAAAGAAGGATCAGACGGCGGCTTCGTTGGTCTCGCCGGTGCGGATACGCACCACCTGCTCGACCGGAGTCACGAAGATCTTGCCGTCACCAATCTTGCCGGTCTTGGCGGCCTTGATGATGGCCTCGATGCAGCGGTCCACATCGTCGGTCTTGACGACCACTTCGATCTTCACCTTGGGCAGGAAGTCGACCACATACTCGGCGCCACGGTAGAGCTCTGTGTGCCCCTTCTGACGGCCAAAGCCCTTCACTTCGGTGACGGTCAGGCCGGTGACGCCCACTTCCGCCAAGGCCTCGCGGACTTCTTCCAGCTTGAAGGGTTTGATGACGGCAGTGATCTGTTTCATGGCGGGCGCTCCGATAGAAAAACAACAATATCCTCGCGATGCTGCATCGCATTGCAGCTATTTAAGCACGTCTGCGAGCCGTTCGGCGCAGTCAAATACGCGGAAAAGCCATCAAGCTCGGAAACGAGAGGTGATCGGGTAACGCCAGTCGCGTCCGAAGGCGCGGTGCGTGATGCGGATGCCCACTGGCGCCTGACGCCGCTTGTACTCGTTGATCTTGATGAGGCGCGTGACCTTGTCGACGTCGGCATGCTGGAAACCGGCCGCCACGATTTCTTCGATGGATTGGTCCAGCTCCATGTAGCGCTCCAGGATGGCGTCGAGCACCTCGTACTCGGGCAAGCTGTCCTGGTCGGTCTGGTTGGGGCGCAGCTCGGCCGAGGGCGCGCGCGTGATGATGCGCTCTGGGATCGGCTCGACCTGACCTGCCGCCTGCGCCTGGGCATTGCGCCAGCGGGACAGTCGGTACACCAGGGTCTTGGCCAGGTCCTTGATGACGGCAAAGCCCCCGGCCATGTCACCGTACAAGGTGCAATAGCCCGTGGCCATCTCGCTCTTGTTGCCCGTGGTCAGCACGATGGCGCCTGTCTTGTTGGACAGGGCCATCAGCAGCGTGCCCCGTATGCGGGCCTGGATGTTCTCCTCGGTCGTGTCCTCGGCGCGGCCCACGAACAGCGGTGCAAGCGATTGGTTGAAGTCCTCGAACATCGGCGCAATGGCGATCTCATCGTGGTGCACACCCAGGCGGTCGGCCATGTCGCGGGCATCGATCCAGGAGATGTCGGCCGTGTAGGGCGAGGGCATCATCACGGTGCGCACCTTATTGGGGCCCAGAGCGTCCACCGCGATGGCCAGCACCAGTGCCGAATCGATGCCACCCGACAAGCCGATGATGGCGCCAGGGAAGCCGTTCTTGCCGATGTAGTCGCGCACGCCGCACACCAGCGCAGCCCAGATCTCGGCTTCGGGTGACAAGGTCGGCGCCAACTCGCCCATGACCTGCCCTTGGGGATGCAGCGTCACCGCCAGGATGGCCACCTCAAAGCTGGGTGCGCGGGCGGCCACGTGGCCTTGTGCATCCACGGCGAAAGAGGCGCCATCGAAGACGACCTCGTCCTGCCCGCCCACCATGTGGGCATAGACCAGCGGCAGGCCCAGCGATCGGGCGCGGTCACCCATGCGGGCTTCGCGTTCGGCCAGCTTGCCGGCGTGATAGGGCGAGGCGTTGAGCACAACCAGGGCTTGCGCACCTTGTGCCACGGCGGCATGCGCGGGCTCGTCGAACCAGGCGTCTTCGCACACGAGCAGGCCCACACGCCAGCCCAGCACATCGACCACCACGGGGCCGAGGCCCGCTTCGCGGCCGCTGACGAAATAGCGGCGCTCGTCGAACACTTGGTAGTTGGGCAGCTCGCGCTTGGCGTAGCTGGCTACCACCTGGCCACCACGGATCAGGCTGGCCGCATTCAGGCGACGAGGAACAGACCAGGAGCGCGTGCGCACGTCATCGCCCAGCCCTGTTTGCGGATGGCCCAGCACCAGGTGCAGGTCAGGCAGATCGGCGAGGCTTTGGGCGATGTGGTGCACCATGTCGTCGCAGGCGGTCATGAAAGCGGGGCGCAGCAGCAGGTCTTCCGGGGGGTAGCCGCACAGGGCCATTTCCGGCGTGACCACCAGGCGCGCGCCATTCGCGTAGGCTTGGCGGCTGGCGTCGATGATGGCCTGGGCATTGCCCTTGAGGTCGCCCACGACGGGATTGAATTGCAGCAGAGCCACTTCCAGCGCGTGAGCAAGCGTGGCAACAGACGACACAGCGTTCATGAACAGTTTTGATCCAATGGGTGCGCCAAGCGGTTCGGGCGCGCAAGCCAGCATGGTACCGGGCCTCACGGCGCATTGGCACACGGACCTCGGCCAGATCCCCACTGACCAGTGGGACGAGCTGGTGCGCGGCCTAGATGGCGGCACACCGTTTCTGCGCATGGGGCTGTTGCGCGCCATGGTCGACACCGGCAGTGCCTGTGCCGATACGGGCTGGCAGCCACTGTTCCTGACCTTGCAGGATGCCGATGGCCGCATTCAGGGCGCCTGCCCCTTGTTCCTCAAAAGCCATTCATATGGCGAGTATGTGTTTGACTGGTCCTGGGCCGATGCGCATGACCGCGCCCTGGCTCGCCATGGGCAGCGCTACTACCCCAAGCTGCTCAGCGCAGTGCCGTTTTCGCCGATCCCCGGGCAGCGCTTGCTCGTGCGGCCCGGCTTGCCCCTTGATCAGCAGGATGCGGTGAGGCGACAGTTGCTGCGCGCCTTGACAGCGCGTTGCCAGCAGGAAGGCCTTTCGTCGGCGCACGTGCTGTTCTTGTCAGCGCATGAAGCCGAGCTGGCCCGCGAAGAAGGCTGGCTGATCCGACAGGGCGTGCAGTTTCATTGGCAGAACCGTGCACCGACACCTTTTGCGGACTTCGATGACTTCCTCGCCAGCCTGCACCGCGACAAGCGCAAGAAGATCCAGCAGGAACGCCGCAAGGTGCGCGATGCCGGCGTGAGCTTCGAGGTGCTGGTCGGCCCCAACATCCAGGACAGCGACTGGGACTTCTTTGCGCGCTGCTACGCCCAGACCTACCATGAGCGCGGTCAGCAGCCCTATCTGAGCCCAGCCTTCTGGCGCGAGGTCGCGCGCGCCCTGCCCGATTGCTGGGTGCTGTTCGTGGCGAGCCAGCATGGTCGTCGTGTGGCATCGGCCTTGCTGGCACTGGACCTGGACCAGCGCGTGGCCTATGGCCGCTACTGGGGCGCCTTGACCGATGTGTCCTGCCTGCATTTCGATGCCTGCTACTACCAGCCGCTGGCTTGGTGCATTGATCACGGCGTCCTGCGGTTTGAAGGTGGCGCACAGGGCGAGCACAAGCTCACGCGGGGTCTGTTGCCGGTTGGCACCTGGTCTGCCCACTGGCTGGAACACGAAGGTTTGCGTGATGCGGTGGCTGATTTCTTGATGCGGGAGACGCGTGGGATTGGTCACTACATGACCGAATTAGACGAACGAAGCCCGTTCAAACCCGGAGATCAGGACACTTGACACGGTGCCACACTGACAAGCGCCATGCACCAACTCAAAAACAGGGCAAAAGATGATATCGGTCGTCAACGCAAATGCGTCAACCATGTACCCGCCAGCCATATTGGACATAGAGGCTTCAGGCTTTGGCCTGGGCAGCTATCCCATTGAAATCGGCTTCGTCCAGCCCGGCGGGCAGACCTGGTGCAGCCTGGTGCGTCCGCTCGACGATTGGCAGCACTGGGATCCCAACGCAGCGGCCGTGCACAACATCACCCGAGAGCAGTTGTTCCAGTGCGGCCGCACGCCGCTGGAGATCGCGCAGTTGCTCAATGACCGCCTGCACGGCATGACCGTCTACTCCGACGCCTGGGCCCATGACTACACTTGGCTCAACCGCCTGTATGAAGCAGCTGACATGAGCCCCTCGTTCCGGCTGGAAAGCCTGCGCGCGCTTTTGTCGGACAACGACGCCGCGCGTTGGCACGATGTCAAGCGCCGCGTGGCGCTGAGTTCGGGCCTGGAGCGCCACCGCGCCAGTGCCGATGCCCGCCTGCTCCAGCAGACCTGGCTTGCCCTGCGCCAGGACCGTGAAGCCAAGCGCGCTGCCGCTTGAGCCTGCCACACCCTCTTCAATAGTTGGGCCGCTGTGCCGCTTCTTGCTGGCGCATGCGCTCGCATTCGGGATGCGCGCTGTATTCCGGCTTGCTGCAGTGGCGCTTCATGCAGATGGCCAGCAGGATGAAGGTCTTGCCCGCACAGGCCTTGCGCGGGCTCATGGCATCGGACGCATCAACCATCGCGGTGCTGCTGTTGTCCTCCTTGCGTGCGCTGGTGGTGGGCTCCTGGCGGGTTCGTTGATGTCGCCGGCGGGTGTCCTCTGAAGTGGCGACGGCGCGCGACGTCTTGTCGTGCGATTCGGCGTCAGTGGGCTGTGTGGATGCGGCGCCATCGGCGCTGGCATGGCGGCGGGCATCGCCCATCGGTTCGGTAGCGGCCATCGCAGTCTGTGCCGGACGGGCCTTGTGCGCCACACGTTGCAGCCACCAGACCGCCATCACGGTCAGCAAGGCCAGCACCACGAAGCCCCACCTCAGCCCGGTCCGCTGGTTGGGATGGGGAGCAGGCGCGCCAGCCATCGAGGCTGCCGTCAACGATGAGGATGAGGGCGCAGGCACCGGCATCGTGGGTGGCATGTTCCCGGCCGTATCAGCACCAGCATCATTGGCCGCCTTGGGCACCGCCTGCGGCCAGGTGGGTGCCGCGTTGAGCTTGCCTGCCGCAGGAATCGTGGTCATGTAGGCCTGGGCTTCGACGGCCTGGTGCCCGGGCGGTGGCTCGCGATCCCCCTGGCGCATCAACACGGTCTGGGGCGACCATGCACCATCTTTTGGTGCAGCGGTATCAGAGGCCGCGCTGACGATGCCTGACAACTCTCCCCGCCAGGCCGCGATGGACTCCGGGCGATCCTGAGGACGCACGGCCAGAGCATGATCGATGGCATCGACGAAGGACTCGCTGTAATGGCAATCGAAGCCACTGGCCAGGCCTTCCCGCATCTGGCGCAAGCAAGGCAGCTCGTCGTGGACGGCCCGTGCAGTGGCGGGTACGGGCGAGCGCCCGGTCACACAGAAATGGACCACGGCAGCCAGGGCGTACAGATCGGTCCACGGGCCCTGGCGGATCTGCGCCGTCTCGGCGTACTGCTCGATGGGCGCAAAACTGGGTTTGACGATGGCGGTCAGGGCCTGGGTGTGGTCGCCGATCACCTTGCGCGCAGCACCCAGGTCCAGCAAGACGGGACGCCCTCGGGCCGGGCCCGCCTCGTCGTCGAGCAAGAGGATGTTGTCGGGCGCGATGTCGCGGTGGTAGACGTTCTCGCGGTGCAGGCAGTCCAGCGCCCCCAGCAAAGGGGTGATCAGGCGACGAAGCCAGGCCTCATCGGGCGGGCCTTCCATGCCCCGGCGCACCTGAAGCAGCGTCTGGCCCTGGTAGTAAGGCATCACCATGTAGGCCGTGCCATGCTCCTCCCAGAAGCGGTAGACCTTGACCAACGAGGGGTGGTCGAAGCGGGCCAGCAGGCGAGCCTCGTTGATGAAGGAGCGCAGACCCAAGGCGAAGGTGTCGACATGGGCGGCCGAGCGCACCACAACCTCGGACCCCAACCCGCGACTGGCCAGCGCCGCCGGCATGTATTCCTTGATGGCGACCTGCCGCAGCAAGGCGTGGTCCATCGCGAGGTAGACGATGCCAAAGCCGCCGACACCCAGGATCTGCTGGATCTCGAACTCGCCCAGTCTCGTGCCTGAGGGCAGTGCGTCGTGTTCAGAAATGGTCGGCATGGAAATGGATGTTGGCCACCCAGTATGCCGGCAGCCCTCTCAACAGTGCGTCGTTGATGCAGCCGGCCAGCTTACCGCAGCCCGCACATATCACTTACCGAGAAAATTAATCTCAAGGTCAGCCGCTGGTATCCGAAAACCCCATTGCTGTCATTCACAGTCGGGGTGTCCATGTCTTCCCTCATCCACACGATGAACATGGGGACGCCCACCATTCACCGTCGCTCATCGGTGGCAGGCCAGTTGCTGGCTGCCGTCGGTCTGGTCGCCGGTCTGGCGTTGTCGTCCTCGCCACACGCATCGGCCCAATGGCCGGGCGCTTTGCTGGCCGGTGCCGCAGGCCTGTACATCTGGTACAGCCACAGGCGCGTGAACCGCGTGCTTCAACATACTTTGCAGACCGAGCGCCTTTGGCAGGCCGTGGCCACAGGCTGCGAAGTGGGCATCGTGATGCTGCGCCCCAGGCGGGACCAGCTCGGCCGTTTTCTTGGCTACGAGATTGCCGAAGCCAACGAGCGCGCCCACAGCCTCTTCAGCCCGGATGTGGAGAAGCTGGCGGGCCAGTTGCTCATTGATGTGCTGCCCTCGCAGTTGCACACCTCCTTCTTGCACCGTGTGAACGCGGCCATCGAATCGGGCCTGCCCCAGGTCGAGGAGCATGCCTTCTCGCGCCCCGGCAAAGCCCAGGACGCCGTGCGCTGGCTGCACCACCAGATCGTGCCGATCGACGGCTGCGTGGCACTGGTCATGCGGGACACGACCGAGGCCCACCGCACGATGCACGCCGCCCGCGAACGCGAGGCCTTCTACCGCACCCTGGTGGACTGCCTGCCCATGGCCGTGTTTGCGCGCAGCACCCGCCCAAGCAGCGCCGGCGAGTACGTGGTGTGGAACAAAGCCGCCGCCGAGATCATGCAGTTGCCTGCCGACAAGATCCTGGGCCGCAAGGCGAATGACCTGCTGCCGCCCGAGATCAGCCGCCGTGGCGACGAGCAGGATCTGGCCGTGCTGCGCGACCCGCGCATCCACCACTTCCCCAATCTGATCTACCGCACGCCCAACGGCGAACGCATCGTGGACCTTCTCAAGGCGCCTGTGTACGGTGTGGATGGCGAGGTGGACCACATCCTGTCGATTGCGCGGGACGTGACCGAGCAAAAGGAAGCCGCTGAGCAGCTCAGGCTGGCATCCCGTGTGATCGACGAGACCGGCGACGCCGTCGTGGTCAGTGACGCCGTGGACCGCGTCGTGATGGTCAACCCGGCCTTCCTCAATCTCACGGGCATGACACCGACCGAGGTGATCGGCCGCAGCGCCGAGCTGCTGGGCATGCCGCCTTTACGTGAATCGCACCTGCCCGGCGTGACCCAGGCTTTGCGTTCCGGCCAGCGCTGGTCGGGCGAAAGCCACCAGGTCTGCCAGGACGGTCGCAACCTCGACACCTGGCTGAGCGTGAGCACCCTGCGCAATGACATGCAGAAGGTCACGCAGCACATCCGCCTGTTCAGCGACATCTCCGTGCTCAAGGCGCATCAGCGTGAGCTGGCCGAACAGGCCCGCCACGACAGCCTCACCGGCCTGCCCAACCGCCGCGCCTTTGGCGAGCGCCTGAACCAGGCCATGGCCCGTGCGCGCCGCAACCCGCAGGCGCTGGCCGTGCTGTATGTGGACCTCGACGGCTTCAAGGGCGTGAACGATCGATACGGTCACGCGGCCGGTGACCGCCTGCTGGCCGAAGTCGCCACGCGCCTGCTGGCCTGCGTGCGCTTGACGGATTGCGTCTGCCGCCTGGCAGGCGACGAGTTCACCGTCATCCTCGAAGGTGCCGGCAACCCGGGCGAGGTCGTGCGCATCTGCCAGCGCATCGTCGAGCGCCTGTGCCTACCGCATGAGATGAATGGTGACGCCGTGGTGGTCAGCCCCAGCATCGGCGCAGCCGTCATGCAGGCGGGCGAATCACCCGACGCCCTGTGCCAGCGTGCCGACGCGGCCATGTACTCGGCCAAACACGCGGGCAAGGCTTGCTTCGTGATGTCCAAAGACCCTGTAGGCTCTGATGCCGAGCTGCACGAGCCTCGACGCCAGGGGGCGATTTGACGAAGATTACCCGCAATCGAGGGGCGCACCAGGCCGGTGCAAACCCACACAGATTGGTCGGTTACTGGTATAACTACCTAGTTCTTTAGGACGCTGGAGCAGAAGTTGCGGGCGTCCGTTCGTCACCTCTTCCCTCCTGTCGCGCATGACCCTATCTACCTCGTCGCTCACTGGTACTGGATCAACCCGAGCGCAACAAAAGCCCCGGGTCGTGATCATCGGCTGCGGCTTCGGCGGGCTGGAGGCGGCCAAGGCCTTGTCCGGGGCCGACGCGGAGATCGTGGTCATCGACCGCACCAACCACCACCTGTTCCAGCCCCTGCTCTACCAGGTGGCGACCGCGGGTTTGCCCGCGCCCGCGATCGCCGGCCCGATCCGGCACATCCTGCGCAAGCAGATCGCACGCGGCAACCTCACGGTGCTGATGGGCGAAGTCACCTCGATCGACACGGCTTCGAACTGCGTGGTGGTCGATGGCGGCGAGCACATTCATTATGACCACCTCATCGTGGCCGCCGGCGCGACGCACAGCTACTTCGGCCGTGACGATTGGGCCAAGTACGCCCCGGGCCTGAAGACGCTGGGTGACGCCTTCACCATCCGCCGCCGCGTGCTGACGGCGTTCGAACAGGCCGAGCGCGAAACCGACCCGAGCAAGCGCGAGCCCTGGCTGACCTTTGCCGTCGTGGGCGCGGGCCCCACCGGCGTGGAGATGGCCGGCACGCTGGCCGAGATCGCGCATCAGACCCTGAGCACGGAGTTCCGCCGCATCGACTCGCGCGTGGCCCGCATCATCTTGCTGGAAGGCGCGCCACGCGTGCTGGGCACCTTCACGGAAGACCTCTCCAAGCGCGCCAAGGAGCAGCTTGAAATGCTCGGCGCCGAGGTGCTGACCGGCGCCAAAGTGACCGACATCAACGCCTTCGGCATCCGCTACGACCTCAACGAAACCCAGGCTGACGGCAGCAGCAAGGTCGTCTCGCACTTCCTGCCCAGTCGCACCGTCATCTGGGGCGCGGGCGTGGCCGCCTCGCCCTTGGGCCGTGCGCTGGCCAAGAGCACCGGATGCCAGCTTGACCGCGCCGGCCGCGTCATCGTTCAGCCCGATCTGAGCTTGCCTGGCCACCCCAATATCTACGTGGTGGGTGACCTGGCCTCCGCCAAGAGCTACCTGGATCCGGCCAACCCGACTGCCGTGCCCGGCGTGAGCCCTGGCGCCAAGCAGATGGGTCGCAAGGCGGCGTTCAACATCATCCGCCGCATGCGTGGGCTGGAAACGCATGCCTTCCGCTATTTCGACTACGGCTCGCTGGCCACCATCGGCAAGCGCGCGGCCGTGGCCATGATCGACGTACCCTACACCAGGAAGCAGATCAAGTTCAGCGGTTTTGCCGCCTGGCTGTTCTGGCTGTTCGTGCACGTGTACTTTCTGATTGGCTTTCGCAACCGCATGGTCGTGATGATGGACTGGGCCTGGGCCTATTTCACTTCGCAGCGCCATGCCCGCGTCTTCCCCGACCCGCACGCGCTGGAGCCCAATGCCATGGTGGTGCGCGTGACGCCGCCATCGGTGCCGCCCGTGAGCGTGACGGCGGCCACGCCGATCAATACCGTCAGCAGCAGCTCAACCTCTGCACCAGGCTCGCCTGTGGCGCAGCCTTCCGTGTCGCGCTGAATCGAGGTGACCGTGGCGGACGTGTCGAACGCCCGCCGCCTCATCCCCCTGCACGGGTCCGGGCGGGCCGGCTCATGGCAACATGGGGGCCTGTGTTTTTCCTGCGCGCCGATTGGCGCCGCCCGCCGCCCGTGAATGCCCCCGACCTCGTCTCCAGCCCCATCGCTGCTCGCTTGCAGGCCCTGCGCACCCGCCTGGCCGACAAGGGCTGGCAAGCCGCGCTGATTCCCAGCAGCGACCCGCATCTCTCGGAATACCTGCCCGAGCGCTGGCAGGGCCGTGTCTGGCTCAGCGGCTTTACGGGTTCATCGGGCACCTTGATGGTGTCGGGCAAACAGGCCGCCCTGTTCACGGACAGCCGCTATTGGGAGCAGGCCGAGGCGGAACTGGCCGGCAGCGGCGTGGACCTGGTCAAGCTGGACGGCCCGGCTGTGCCTGCCTATGTGCAATGGCTGCTGGACCAAGGCGAACTCGCCACTGCCGCAGGGCACCAGCCCAGCCTGGCGGTTGATGGCACGGTCATGGGCCTGGCGCAAACGCAGATGCTGTCGGACGCGCTGGCGGCCAGGCAGTGGCAACTCCACACAGCCGATGACGTGCTGGACGGCATCTGGCCTGATCGCCCTGGCCTGCCCACGGCGGCGGTCTTCGAGCATGCCTTGCCCTATGCCGCCACGCCGCGCAGCGACAAGCTCTCAAGCCTGCGCAAGGCCATGGCAGACAAAGGCGCCACCCACCACTGGATCGCCACGCTGGACGATCTGGCTTGGGTGTTGAACCTGCGAGGCGCCGATGTCGACTACAACCCGGTCTTCCTGGGCCATGCGCTGATCGGGCTGGATGCGGCCCAGCTCTTCGTCGCGCAGGGCAAGGTCGATGCGGCCCTGCAAGCACGATTGCAAGCCGATGGCATCGCCGTGCACCCGTATGAGCAAGCCGTGGATGCGCTCAAGGCTTTGCCGGTCAACAGCACCTTGCTCATCGACCCCAAGCGCATCACCTGGGGCCTGCGCGAGGCCGTGCCCGCTGGCGTCAAGGTGATCGAAGCGATCAACCCCACGACGCTGGCCAAGTCACGCAAGACCGAAGCCGAGGCCGACTTCATCCGCGAGGCCATGGAGCGCGACGGCGCGGCCATGTGCACCTTCTACGCGCGGCTGGAACAGGCGCTGGGCCGCGAGCATGTGAGTGAGTTGACCATCGACGAATGGCTCAGCGCAGAGCGTGCGCGTCAGCCCGGCTACGTTTCGCTGAGCTTCCCGACGATTGCGGGCTTCAACGCCAATGGCGCCCTGCCCCACTACCGGGCCACGCCCGAATCCCATGCCCCGATCAGCACGCCGCAAGGCCTGTGCGCCGAAGGCTTGTTGCTGATCGACTCGGGCGCGCAGTACCTGGGTGGCACCACCGACATCACCCGCGTGTGGCCCATCGGCACGCCCAGTGCGGCGCAAAAGCGCGACTACACCTTGGTGCTCAAGGGCACGATGGGTTTGTCGCGCATGCGCTTCCCGCGCGGCACGCTGGGCCCCATGCTGGACGCCATCGCCCGGGCGCCATTGTGGGAGCACGGCATGGATTTCGGCCACGGCACGGGCCATGGCGTGGGCTACTTCCTCAATGTGCACGAGGGGCCGCAGTCCATCTCCAAGGCTTTGCCTGACGCCAACATGGCCATGCAGCCCGGCATGATCACGTCCATCGAACCCGCGCTGTACCGGCCCAGGCAATGGGGCATCCGCATCGAGAACCTCGTGCTCAATGTGACCATGACGCCGGCCGTGCCAGATGCCGCGCCCGGCTCGCCCGAGCATGGCGAGTACCTCGCTTTCGAGACGCTCACGCTGTGCCCGATCGACACGCGCTGCATCGATCTGAGCCTGCTGCGCGACGACGAAATCGCCTGGCTCAACGGCTACCACGCCGAGGTGCGCAAGCGCTTGTCTCCTCTTTTAACCGGGGATGCGCTGGCCTGGCTGATCACGCGGACAGCGCCGCTGACACCTTGAGCGTACGCCGGGCCGTCCGGCGCCTTTGCTGGCGCACGTAGCGTTTGACCACGCGCAACAGGTCGCTGCGCAGGAAAGGTTTGGCCAGGCAGTCGTCCATGCCTGCTTGCAGGCACTCTTGTTGAACCTCGTGCTGAGTGCTGGCCGTGATGGCCACGATGGGCACGGGCGCCCTGCCGTGTTGCGACTCGATGGCACGGATGTGCCGTGCTGCGTCGAAGCCGTTCATCTCGGGCATGTGGCAGTCCATCAGCACCAGGTCGGCTTCGTGTTCGGCCAGCCAGTCCAGCGCCACCTGGCCGTTCTCGGCGTGCGCGACCTGCAGGCCCATCTGCTCCAGCTCGGTTCGGGCCACGATGGCGTTCACGGGGTTGTCTTCCACCAGCAAGACCGTGGCCGTGTTATCAGCCGGCTCGGCTGCAGGTTGCGCGGGCAAAGGCGGGGCCGTGGAGGAGGTCGTGGCTGAGCCAAAGTCCGCATCCGCATGAAACACGCCTTGCAAGACGGCATGCACGAAATCCTGGCTGGAGGAGGCTGAGGCAGCCTGCTGAGTCTTCGCCTCGCGGGAGGCCGCGCCTACCAATGCCCTTGCTGCCACGATGGCAGATGTAGGCGTGGATACAGCTGTGGATGCAGGCTCAGGCACGCGCTTGAGCGGCAACAAGCACCTGAATGTGGAGCCCTTGCCCACTTCGCTGTCGCAACTCAGCTCTCCACCCATGGCCAGGCAGAGCTCTCGTGCGATGCTCAAGCCCAGGCCGCTGCCCGAGGCCTTGCGCTCGTAGCGCCCATCGACCTGATGGAAGGCATCGAAGACGCGCCTGAGTTCATGCGCAGGGATCCCGATGCCTGTGTCAACCACTTCCAGGTACACGCCCAGCGCATCCGGCGATTCGCGCAGCTTGAGCACCACGCTGCCTTGCTCGGTGAACTTCACGGCATTGCCCAGCAGGTTGTGCAGCACCTGCTTGAGACGCCCCCCGTCGACCGCCACGAAGTAGTTCGCTGGCAGGCTCGACTCCAGCAACACATCCAGGCCCTTGTCCAGCCCATTGACCGCAGCCAGCGAGGTCACCTCGCGCGCCAGTTCAGGCAGATTCAACACACTGGGAGACAGCTCGATGCGGCCGGCCTGCAGGCGCGAGTAGTCCAGCACATCGTTGATCACGCCCAGCAGATGCTGACCTGCGGCTTCCAGCAGGTTCATGCGCTCGTGCGCCTGCTGGCTTTCCAGCTCACTCCTGATCAAACGAGACAAGCCCAGGATGCCATGCAGCGGTGTGCGCATCTCATGGCTCATGGTCGCCAGGAACTGCCCCTTGGCCTGGCTGAGCTCTTCGGCCTCGCGCAAGGCCGCAGCCTGCGCCGCGGTGATGCGGTCATTGTTGAAGCGCAGGAACAGCAACTCACTCATGCGCCGGTGCGCACGCCCGGTTTCCAGCCACAACGCCCCGATAAAGCCCAACACCGTGACAAAGCCAAACAGCCCCAGCACCGAGAACTGGAACGCGCAGTAGATGGCCGCCGAGCTCAGCATGGGCACGAGCCAGCAACGCGCGCTGACCTGGTCGACCGTCAGCATGAAGGCACCGCAGGCCGCCAGGCCGATGATCGAGCCCACCAGCGCGGCCTGCAACTCCACGTGGCCCTCCAGGGGCATGACCCACAGCATCATCGACCAGCAGGCGCTCAAGGACAGGATCGACAGCTTGTTGCGCTTGAACCAGCTCGGGTGATGCCGCTGTTTCGAGCCATAGTAGAGGTAGCTGTGATAGACGTGCATCGCCGAGCACAAGCTCAGGACACCCAGCCAGACCCAGGCCTGCGTCTCCATGGCGCCCGGCCGCAAATAGGCAATCAGCATGGTGATGAAGCAGGCCAGGCCCACCGCGATGCTCGTCCCCAGCGGAATGTGGGTGAAGATCATCCGGGTCCGGGCGAACTGGACCTGCTCGGCGAGTGGACGGCTGCTGACGTGATCGGCTGGCATTTTCGAGCGCCCCATGAGGCGGTGGCGGCATCCTGCCGCTGGCAACGAGGCCAGTATCGGCATGCCTTTCAAAATGCGACACCGTAAACGCCCTTGGAAGCACTGCACAAAAGACTGACACCACCCGTCCTGGGGCCCCGCACATCGGGGACATGCACCAAAGCCATCTCAGGAAAACGCGACAGGGCCTCTCATGCACCAAATCAAGGCAGAACACCAGGCCAATCCCCTTTGATCCAAGGCAAAAGGGCTGGCATCCGGTTTGCTTAAGATGTCAACAGAGAGGAACGACGCATGTCGTTGCTTCGAAAAGGTGGCTAGGGTTCCGGCCTCGCTCGCAGCGAGGCGACTGGTCCGAGAGCCACCGGCCCGAGTCGGCTTTCACCGACCCTGGCTCCACGGCGGGACAAAAGCCCGGGAGGTTCGCTTCAGCCCATGAAGTGTCCTCTCACGTGTCCCAAAACCCGCCTGGAGTGAGTGTCCCATGCAAGCCGACGAACAGCGTAGTCCGTCACCCAATGATGAGTTGGATGACCAAAGTGCCTGGAGCCATGGCCGCGGTCGCCGCGCCCATGGCTCCCCAGGCACCCCTTCCAACCTCGCTGATCTTCCCGACAACCCGCCTGCCTCGCAGCCCGTGGATGCGCTGCCGCATTGGCAACGCTTCGCGCCCGAGCTGCCGGCCGAGCGCGTGATGTGGTCGGAGATCGTGCCCGGTGGCGGCCACTGGTCTTATGTGATGCCGCGCGGCAGCCGCCTGCGCATGGTGGCCCTCGACGTCGGCGCCAACCTCAGCATGGTGCTCTACCACGCCCGCGAAAAGCTGGAGCGCTACAACATGCCCGACTCGCTCAAGGCCCAGCACACCGCGCACTACACCCGTGGTCATGTGCTGATGAGCGATATGGGCCGTGCACTGGCCAGCATCACTGAAGACACCGCGGGCTGGCACGACCCCATGGGCGGCCTGCTTGACGCCGATCGCCTCCACGCCAAGTACGGCGAACGCAGTTTCCACAGCCACCGCAACGCCATGTACCGCAGCGGCAAGGACGGTCTGCTCATCGAGATCGGCAAATACGGCCTGGCGCGCCGCGACCTCATCGCCCCGGTCAATTTCTTCACCAAGGTGTCGGTGGACGCAGAGGGCCGCTTCCAGTTCGCGCCTGATCACGCACAGACAGGCGCGATGGTGGAGTTGCGCTTCGACATGGACACTTTGATCGCCTTCTCCACGGCGCCGCACCCGCTGGACCCACGTACTGATTACGCGCCCGGCAAGGTGGGCCTGGCGGCCTGGAAGTCAGGCCCAGCGCCGCAGGACGACTTCAACCGTGCCTTCCGCCCCGAGTGCGCACGTGCTCTGCACAACGCCGACATGTACTACCTCTGAGACCACCCATGACACTCAGGAGACACCCATGACCGCTGCCGCCATCCGCATCCAAGAAAGCCCGCTCGACCCGGCCCAGGCCATCGTCAACCACGTGCTGCCCTCTGGCGAGCCCTATCTGCTGCTGATCAAGCAGGGCCAGACCCTGCGCATCGTCGACCTCGAAGGCAACCAGGCCGTCGACGTGATCTTCTACAACGCCAACGACGGCGCCGAACACTACAGCGCCACCGACACCATGCTGGCGCAAGGCGGCATCTACCTGACCACGGGCTCGGTGCTGATGTCCAGTGAGGGCCACCCCATGCTCACCATCGTGGCCGACACCTGCGGCCGACACGACACCCTGGGCGGCGCCTGTGCGGCCGAGAGCAACACCGTGCGCTATGCCCTGCAGAAGAAGTTCATGCACAGCTGCCGCGACAACTACCTGATCGCTCTTCAGCACGCCGATATCGGCCTGGGCAAGCGCGACCTCGTGCCCAACGTCAACTTCTTCATGAACGTGCCCGTCACCGAAGACGGCCAGCTGACCTTTGCCGACGGGGTGTCCGGCCCTGGCAAGTATGTGGAGCTGCGCGCCGAGATGGACATCCTCATGCTGGTGTCCAACTGCCCGCAGCTCAACAACCCCTGCAACGCCTACAACCCCACGCCGGCCCAGTTCCTGGTCTGGGACTGACGCCGAGACCACATGCCTATGTTCGACACCGTTCTGATCGCCAACCGGGGCGCCATCGCCTGCCGTATCATCCGCACGCTGCGCAAAATGGGGCTGCGCAGCGTGGCCGTGTACTCCGAAGCGGACGCCGACGCCCGCCACGTGGCCATGGCCGATGCCAGCGTGTGCATCGGCCAGGCGCCTGCAGCACAAAGCTACCTGGATACCGAACGCATCCTCGCCGCCGCCAAGGCCACGGGTGCAGGCGCCATCCACCCGGGCTACGGCTTCCTGTCTGAGAACCCCGGCTTCGCGCAAGCCTGTGAAGACGCCGGCATCGCCTTCATCGGCCCCACGCCTGATCAGATGCGCGCCTTTGGCCTCAAGCACACGGCTCGCGCCTTGGCGCAACAACACGGCGTGCCTTTGTTGCCGGGCAGCGAGCTCTTGCAAGACGCCGCCGACGCACGCCAGCAGGCCGCTCGCATCGGCTACCCCGTGATGATCAAGAGCACGGCCGGCGGTGGTGGCATCGGCATGCGCCTGGTGCGCAACGAGGCCGAACTGGACGCAGCCTATGAAGCGGTTGAACGCCTCGCGCGCGCCAACTTCAAGGACGCGGGCCTCTTCCTCGAGAAGTTCGTGGAGCGCGCCCGCCACATCGAAGTGCAGTTGTTTGGCGATGGCCAAGGCCAGGTCGTGGCCCTGGGCGAGCGCGACTGCTCGGCCCAGCGCCGCAACCAGAAGGTGATCGAAGAGACACCAGCTCCCGGCCTGAGCCACACCACGCGGCAAGCCCTGCTGGAAGCTGCCGTTCGCCTGGGTGAAGCGGTTCAATACCGTTCGGCAGGCACCGTCGAGTTCGTGCTGGACGCCGACACCGGCGCCTTCTACTTCCTCGAAGTCAACACGCGCCTGCAAGTCGAGCACGGCGTGACCGAGCAGGTCACCGGTGTCGACCTGGTCGAGTGGATGGTGCGTCTGGCGCGCCAAGACCAATGGACGCTGTACGCGCCTCAACCCAAGGGCGCGTCGATCCAGGTACGCCTGTATGCCGAAGACCCGGCCCGCAACTTCCAGCCCAGTGCCGGCGTGCTGACCGAAGTGGTCTTCCCGAACGACGTGCGCGTGGACGGCTGGGTGGACCGCGGCACGGACGTACCGCCCTATTACGACCCGATGATCGCCAAGCTCATCGTCACCGCCGACACGCGCGAGCAGGCTGTGGCCCGGCTGCAAAAGGCCCTGGCGGACACCAGCCTGGCCGGCATCGAAACCAATCTGCGCTATCTGCGCGCCGTCACCGCATCGCCAGTGTTTGCCAAGGGCGAGGTGGTCACGTGCACGCTGGGCCAGTTCGAATGGCACCTCCGCGCCATCGAGGTGCTGGAAGGCGGCGTGCAGACCACCGTGCAGGACTGGCCCGGCCGCACCGGCTATTGGGATGTGGGCGTGCCGCCTTCCGGCCCGATGGATGACCTGCACCTGCGCCTGGCCAACAAGCTCATCGGCAATGAACAAGGCATGGCCGCACTGGAATGCACCGTGGGCGGCCCCAGCCTGCGCTTTCATGCCGACACCGTGATCGCGCTCACGGGTGCCCCCATGCCCGTCACGCTCGATGGCGTGAGCCTGCCTTGCACCCATATCTTCAACAAGGCCTGGCCCATCAAGGCCGGCAGCACGCTCAAACTCGGCACCACACCGCTCACCGAAGGCGGTGCCCGCACCTACCTGGCCGTGCAAGGCGGCCTGGACGTGCCGCTTTACCTGGGCAGCCGCAGCACCTTCACACTCGGCCAGTTTGGTGGCCATGCCGGCCGCACCCTGCGCACCGGCGACATGCTGCACCTGGGCGGCATCCCTGAAGGCGCGGTGAATTGGCAGACGCTGGTCGATGCCCCCGCGCCCCACCCTGCCCATGCCCTGCCACAGGAACTGGCGCCCACTTTGAGCCGCCACTGGGACATCGGCGTGATGTACGGCCCGCACGGTGCCCCCGACTTCTTCACGCCCGATGACATCGGCGTGTTCTTCTCGACCGACTACCAGGTGCACTACAACAGCAGCCGCACCGGCGTGCGCCTGATCGGCCCCAAGCCTCACTGGGCCCGCAGCGATGGAGGCGAGGCCGGTCTGCACCCATCCAACATCCACGACAACGCCTACGCCATTGGCGCCATCGACTTCACCGGCGACATGCCCGTGATCCTCGGCCCCGATGGCCCCAGCCTGGGCGGCTTTGTGTGCCCGGCTGTCGTTGTGGGCGCAGAGCGCTGGAAGCTCGGTCAGCTCAAGGCCGGTGACACCGTGCGCTTTCACGCGCTGACACTGGCCCAAGCCCAGGCCATGCAGGCTGCGCAGGACGCTCTGGTGCAGGCCATCGGCCGGCAAGCCTCCACTGAAACCACGTCACTTCAGCCTGGCAGCCTGGGCTTGCCGCAAGGCCTGCCAGCACACGAAGTGGCCTCATCGCTCACCCCCATCATTGACGAGCGCCCGGCCGACGGTGAAGCCGTGCCCGCTCGCATCATCCGCCAGGCTGGTGACCGCTATGTGCTCGTCGAATACGGCCCGCTTCAACTGGACCTGACACCGCGCTTTCGCGTTCACGCCGTGATGAGCGCCATGCAAAGCCAGCGCGACCAAGGCCAGCTCGCCGGCATCGTGGACATGACGCCAGGCATCCGCTCACTGCAGATCCACTTCGACCCCAGCTCGCTGACACGCATGCGGCTGCTCGACGCCATCAACGAGGCTGAAGCCAGCCTGGCGGCCAGCGGCGATTTGGTTGTGCCCACCCGCACCGTGTGGCTGCCCCTGTCCTGGGACGACAGCGCCACGCGACTGGCCATTGAGAAATACATGCAGTCGGTGCGACCCGACGCCCCCTGGTGCCCCAGCAACATCGAGTTCATCCGCCGCATCAACGGCCTGGACAGCATCGAGGACGTCAAGCGCATCGTCTTCGACGCCAGCTACCTCGTGATGGGTCTGGGCGATGTTTACCTCGGCGCGCCCGTGGCCACCCCACTGGACCCGCGCCACCGCCTGGTCACCACCAAGTACAACCCGGCCCGCACCTGGACGCCCGAAAACGCCGTGGGCATCGGCGGTGCCTACATGTGCGTCTACGGCATGGAAGGCCCGGGCGGCTACCAGTTCGTGGGTCGCACCATCCAGATGTGGAACCGCTGGCGCGATGCCCGAACAGGCGCGGTCGACTTCGAAGCCGGCAAGCCCTGGCTGCTGCGCTTTTTCGACCAGATCCGCTTCTACCCGGTCAGCGAAACGGAACTCCAGCAACTGCGGCACGACTTCCCAGCCGGCCGCTTCAAGCTCAAGATCGAGGAAGGCCACTTCAGCCTCCAGGACTACCAGCGCTTCCTGAGCGACCACGCCGACAGCATCGCCACCTTCAAGCAGACGCAGCAGGCCGCCTTCGATGCCGAGCGCGAACGCTGGCGAGCATCCGGCCAGGACGGCAGCCTGAGCGAGCCCGACACGCCTGTTGGCCAAGACGTCGATGCCGTCCCCGAAGGCGCCACGGCCGTGGGCAGCCCTGTGCCGGGCAGTGTGTGGAAAGTCCTGGTCAACGAGGGCGACGAAGTCAGCGAAGGCCAGACCCTGGCCATCGTCGAGTCCATGAAGATGGAGTTCCCCGTGCTGGCCCCCGCCTCAGGCAAGGTGCTCCAGGTGCGCTGCCAGGAAGGCCATGGCGTCACGGCCGGGCAAAACGTGGTGGTGATGGCTCAGAAGGTGTAGCTCACCCCGAACTCGGCCGACAGCTCGCCGTCCTTCTCCAGCGAATCGAAGGGGAAGGAGCGGCGGTACAAGACCTCGTACTTCAGGCCGATGTGGTTGGTCAGCTTGTTGCGCAAGGCCAGGCTCATGGTGCGGAAGGTCTCGCGCCGGCTTTGCTCCTGTGTTCCGCTGAACTTCAACGACAGCTGATCGGTGATGTCCCACATGGCCTTCAGTGCCGTCGTGTACAGCACCTCGCTGATGTTCTCGCCATCGTCCGAATGGGCCACCCGGTAGCCTGAACCCAGCTCCAGGTTGACCATCCAGTTGCCCTCGCCCCCGAACTTGCGCCCACCGCCCACACGCAAAGCCTGTGCAGACTGGTAATAACCAAAGCGGTTGTGCCGGATGCGTGGCGACACGTAGGCGTAGTACGGCGAGTCATCGAAGAACTGCTTGAACTTCAAGCTCGCGTCATAGCGATCGCGGTTGAGAGAAGGCGCGTTCCCCTCCTCCTTGATGTACTCGCGGTCGAAACGCAAGTCGCCGTCCAGCTCCTTTTGCGCCATGGGATAGGCCAGATCGGCGGCCAGCGTCAAGCGGCGGCTGGTGTAATCGGTCTTGCTGTAGCTGTACTGGCCATCCAGGTCGCCCGTCAGCACATGGTTGGCTGGCTCGGCCGCCTGGCACCACACCGGCACCACCCATGCCGCAGCCAGCAGCATCACCCGCTTCCAGACACCCTCTCCACGCATACCCACAACACTCACCCACGAAACACATGGTGAGCATCATGCCTGCATTCAGGCAAGCGGCGGCGACGAGTCAGACGTACTGCGCCAAGCCCTGCGCGTCGAGGATATGGATCTGGCGGCGCTCCACCGAGATCAACCCCCTGGACTGCAATTCATGCAGGATGCGAGAAAAGTGCTCGGGCGTGACCGACAGCAAGGACGCGATGGTGCCCTTGCTGGCTGGCAGGGACACCGTCAGGTTTTGCTGCTGCGTGGGCTCTTCCGGCACCGAAGGCGCATGCAGAAGGTAGTCCACCACCCGCTGGACGCCCGAATGCAAGGTCACCGCCTCGATGTCCTTGAGCAGGCCGTTCATGCGGCGAGACAGCCCCTTGAGCAGGCGCATGGCCAGGCCCGTGTTGCGCTCCAGCTCCTGCACCAGCACCGGCTTGGGCACGAACAGCACCAGCGCGTCCATCAAGGCTCCCGCATGGACACCATGCCCCGACTCGCTGAATGCCAGCGCCTCGCACACGCAACCTCCCGGCGAGACAACCTCCAGCACCTTTTCCTGGCCATTGGCCGCCTTCGCATACAGCTTGATCAGGCCATCAACCACGAAATACAGCCCCTCGCAGGCCTGCCCCGCCTGGAACAGATCCTCGCCGCGTGCCAGGTGTTTCGTGCTGCTGAAGGCGGCAATCCGTGCCAGCTCCGCCGTGCCCATGCCTTTGAACAGGGCCAGATCGGCCAGACAGGACACCAGATTCAATTTTCGCGATCCCGCCATCTTGCCCCCGCGATCCAGTGAACAGGGGTTCATTCTGGCCAGCCCTGGGAGAGGCGATTTTGATGCGGCTCAAATGTGTGCCAATGGACGCCCTCGTGCTGCACCACTCGCTTTCCCGAAGATTGCGGCGGCGCTTCGCAGGTGGTATGAATTAAAAATGTGCACCCCACTCCAGCCCATCGCCCCCAGCATCGATGACCCCATCGCCCTGCTGCTGGCCTGCCACGACAAGGTCCGACGCTTCAGCACGCTGGCCGTGCGCCTGCGCGATCACCTGGACGTCCACGCGCCGGACGAGCAGGCCCAGGAGGCCGCCCGCTCCGTGCTGCGCTATTTCAATGTGGCAGCGCCCTTGCACCACGACGACGAGGAACAAGACCTGTTCCCCGCCTTGCGCAGCCTGGGTTTACCAGTACTGAATCAGGCCATGGACCAGCTCGACGCGGAGCACGCCGAGCTGGCGAGCTTATGGCGTAGCCTGCAAGACTGGCTGGAGGACACGGCACAGGGTGTGGCACACGCCCCGCCGCAGGAGGTCGAGGCGTTCGCGCGTCGCTACGCGGCCCACGCCCAGCGAGAGGAAGACGAGGTCTACCCCCATGCGGGGCAACTCAGCCCGGCACAGATTGACCACCTCTGCGCCGCCATGGTGGCCAGGCGCACCGCTGCCTGAACTGAAGCGGCGGCGGCCTGAAGCTCAGACCGTTACGCTTGCGCGTTGCCTGCACGCGCCCCGCGATGCCGGCGGCTCCACAACGCCACCATCAGGCCCGACAAGGCCAGGTACACCACGGAAGGCTCCGGCACAACCGTCACGCCCATTGGTGAGGCCAGAACATGCGAGGTCGGCAAGACCAGGGCGTCTACGGCCATCAGGTGGCCGCCACCCTTGCCGAAGGCATAGCTGAGTCCACCCAGGTAGGCATTGCCCGCCAGCGAGGCATCGTAGTACACGTTGTAGGCACTGTTGATCGCGCCCAACTGCGTCAGGCCGCCCTGCAGGTTGAACACACCCACGTACAAGGCACCACCCGCCGAGGCATTGCCATCGGTCAACAGGTATTGGCCAGACGTGCCCAGCGACACTTCACCCCAGGCGAAGTTGTTGAAATAGCCGTTGCGTGACGTCCCGTAATCGGCACCACCCAGGGCCAGCTTCTGCACGCCCTGGCCATTGAGGATCAGCGAGGCCTCGTCGGTGTGCCAGGCTGACGACATCTGGCTGCCATTGAGGAAGCTGCCCGACACCGAGAACGAGTCGGCTCCGGCCGTGATCCAGCCCGAGCTGCCAATGGTCAGATCCTTGAAATTGCTTGTTGAGCCAGTGCTGCCGAAATGCCCCTGGTTCGTGAACTTGCCCGTGAAGGCGGCCTGACTGGATTGAACCCGCATCTCACCGTTGTTCACCACATTGCCGGCGATGCTGCCACCCGCACCAGAGAACGTGTAGACACCGTTGTTGGTGAGCTTGTCCGCCACCTTGACTGCGGTGCCATCAGTTTGGTTGAACTGCCCTGCACTGCCCACCGTCACGGTCGTAGCGTTAAGCCCGCCACTGCCTTGAATCGTCGTTGCGCCACCTTGGATCTTGTAGGTCGACACCGTGGTGCTGCCGCCGATCACCACCTGACCGCCGTCTTGCTGGATGCTGCCAGTGCCATTGAGCGTCCCGAGCTGCGAGAAGTTGCCGGCCACGATGAGCTTGCCAGAATGCGCCCAGGTGCCATCGTTCTCGAACTGACCGCTGCTGGCGACATTGATCAGGCCCTTGTTGGTCAGCGTCGCGCCAGCATAGTTGTAGGCCTGCCCCGTCGAGATCTTCAGGGTACCGGTGTTGTTGAAGCTGGCGCCCGTGCGGTTGGTCATCACCTCCACGATGTCCAGCGAACCGGCATTGTTCGCCGTGCTGAGGTTGTGCAGCAAGCCACTCTTGAGCGTGCCCTTGTTGTTGAGCACACCGTAGTTGTAGAGGTCACCATCGCTGGCTTGTGTGTACCCGCTGGCCACCGTCAAGGTGGCATAGTTGTTCACCGTGCCGCCATATTCCAGAACGACCTTGCCTGCCTTGGCCTCACCAAAAATGAAGTCACGGTTGAACACGATGTGGCCCAACCCATTGCTGTTGATCAGGGTGCCGCCCGTGAAATCGTAGTTGCTGCCCGCAGCGAGTTCGAACACGCTGTCGGTGGTGGTGATGGTGCCGTGGTTGATCAGCGAGCCACCACTGAGGGTGCGGAACCCATAACCCGAATCGATCACCCCGCCCGCGTCATTGATGAAAACGCCGGTGTTCTGGACGCCCGAGGTCTTCAGGGTTGCGCCGGCACGGTTGCGGAAGGTGCCCTGGTTGTCGATGGTCGCATCACTGATCACCACGAGGGTGCCCCGGTTGTCGAACGTGGCACCGGCCTGGTTGGTCAGTTTGGTGAACGACACATTGAAGCTGCCGTTGTTGACGACGCTGCCACCGTTGATGAAAGGCCCCCAGGCCGCACCGAACGTGCCGTTGTTGACGATCTTCGCTTTCGCCTTGTTGACGAGTTGCGCGTCGACCTGGAAGGTACCGCTGTTGGTGAGCGTGCCCACGTTATTGAGTGACACATCCACGGTCAGCCCGATGACATGCAAGCTGCCCGTGTTGACCAGCGACCTGTTATTCGTCAAGCTCGCATCAGTTTCGAAATTGAAGCCGTTGCTGAAAACCTTGGCATTGTTGGTGAGCGCGCCCTGGCTGGACAAACCGTCCACCCCCACGCTGACGAGCGTGCCTTGAATCACCCATTCATCGCCTGCGGGCGGGGTGTTATCAAGTGTGCAAATTGCACATGGTGGTAAATAAACCACCGCCGCGTTCGAGATGGATGGCACCAGTGCACTCAGTCCCAGCGCGGAAACGAAACCGAGAGAAGCGTACAGGCGAGATGCGCGGCTGAGAACAGGATTGGGCAGCTTCATGAATATCCCCAGAATTGATTGATTCAAATCACGCCCGCGCTCAAGCTCCAGAAGGCTTTTCATTAACAGCTGAGCCTGTCGTGGTCGTTATGGAATATTTTCATCAGTTGCAAGATGATGTCCATCCCTAAGCGGGGCTACTCCCCCTCATGTGGGATATTCGAAACTGATTAAGGGCTGACACCAATATTCAAGCCACCGATGTACGGATCCAGGCTCGATGGCCTGAGCGATCTGCCGCTGCCATGGTCCCCTTCACGCGCCAGCGCGCCATCCGACTTGCCAACACTTCGGCGGCAAGTTACACAAAATATCAATTATTGATTGACACAGAAATGTTTCATGAAATATGATCCATCGCAATTCATCGTAATGAACCATGTCCCCCAACCCCAAGAACCTCGTTCTCAACCTGCTGCTGGCCAATGACGGACAGCCGCTGAGCGCCGCCGATGCGGTTGGCGCGTGTGCGCTGTTCGGCATCCGCGAGAACAGCGTGCGGGTGGCGTTGGTACGACTGGGTGCGGCCGGGCTGATCGAATCCGCCGGGCGGGGCAGCTACAAGCTTGGGCCACAGGCCGCCAAGCTGGCGGCGGAGCTGGCGCATTGGCGCAGCAACGAATCGCTGGTCTGCGAATGGCATGGCGCCTGGATCATGGTGAGCACCGGCCACCTGGCCCGCAGCGACCGCACGGCCTTGCGTGCGCGCCAACGGGCCCTCGCCCTGCTGGGCTTCAAGGAGCTGGACGACACCTTGCATGTGCGCCCGGACAACCTGCTTGGGCACGCCGCCGGCATCCGCGAGCGTCTGCACAAGCTGGGCCTGGAGACCGATGTGCCGGTCTTCACCGCCACTGACATGGATGCCGCACTGGATGCACGCGCCCGCGCGCTGTGGCATGGCGAGGCACTGAACAAAGCCTATGCGCAAACCCGCCTCAAGCTGGAGACCTGGTTGGCGCATGCCGACGAACTGGAGCCCGATGTGGCCGCCCGCGAGTGCTATCTGCTGGGTAACGAGGCCATTCGCCAACTGGTGTTCGACCCCATGCTGCCCGAGCCGCTGGTCGATGTGGCTGAGCGCCGCGCCTTTGCCCATGCCGTGCAGGTCTTTGATCAGGCTGGCCACCGCATCTGGCAAGGGCAGCTCTCGTCGGTCACCGGCTCCACGGCCAGCAAAGCCGGCACCAAGGCCACCCAATCCAAGAGCGGCAAACAGCCCCTCACCCACTGATCTCTGCGAGTTTCGCCATGTCCAGCCAAGCACCAACGTCCACCAACGCGTCCATCGATTCGCCTGCAAACGAACCCGCAGCGTTCACGGCCACGCCCAGTGACCTGCCTGCCGTCACCAAGCGCCGGCTCAAGGACTTGTTCACCCGCGAGCAGATGGCGGAATTGACCGCACGCTCCGACCTGTGGGGCGCCTGGGCCATTGGCTCGACCTGGGGCGTGATCGCCCTGGCCTTTGCGGTGCTGGCACGCTGGCCCAACCCGCTGACCTTTGTTGTTGTGATGGCCGTGCTGGGTGGTCGCCAGCTGGCACTGGCCATCCTCCAGCATGAGGGCTCGCACGGCACGCTGTTCAAGAGCCGCTGGGCCAATGACGTGCTCACCGACTGGCTGTGCGCCCGCCCCATCTGGCAGAACCTGCCCAAGTACAAGGTACACCATCTCGGCCATCACACCCGCACAGGGACCATGGATGACCCCGACATCTCTTTGCATGAGGACTACCCCGTCACGCCGGCGTCGCTGCGACGCAAGATGCTGCGCGACATCGTCGGCCTGACTGGTCTCAAGCTCGTATTCGGTCTGGTCATGATGGATGTCGGCGTCTTCAAGTGGACGGTGGCCAACCACATCGAGCGCCTGCCACAAGAAGGCCGCACCTGGCCCGAGCGCGTCACGACCACGCTGCGCAATATGGGCCCGATGCTGATCACCAATGCGGCACTGTGGGGCATCCTCGCGGCCACGGGCCATGCCTGGCTCTACTGGGCCTGGGTGCTGGCCTTCCTGACCTTCCTGCCGCTGTTCATCCGCATTCGCTCCATTGCCGAACACGGCTGCCTTGACCGCTCGCCCGATATGTTCCGCAACACCCGCACCACGCGTGCCGGCTGGCTGGCCCGCGCCACCGTGGCCCCGGTGAACGTGAACTTCCACATGGAGCACCACCTCATGGCCTCGGTGCCTTATCACCGGCTGCCTCAGATGCACGCCTGGCTGCGTCAGCGCACCGATGTACCCGAGCCGCCCAGCTACGTGCAAGTGCTCAAGCTGGCCAGCGCAGGCCAGGCTGCCAGCTGAAACCAGCTCAACGCATGATGACCGGCCCGCCCTTGGCCAGCGCACGCTGGTAGGCAGGCCGCGCTTCCATGCGCTTGACGTAGGCCGACAGGTTCGGGCAGCGCTGGGCGTCGTCGGCGCGCGACATCAGCGCGCACACCGCAAAGCTCATCTGGAAGTCGGCCAATGTGAGGCGGTCGCCTGCGAACCAGGCATGCTTGCCCAGATGGTCTTCGATGAAGGCCATGGAGGTGTTGACGTTCGGGTCGATCAGCTGCTTTTGCACCTTCTTGCAAAGCTCGCGCGCAATCGGCTTGACAAAGAAGGGCATGGGCTGGGTCGGGATGGTCATGAACACCAGCTTCATCACCAGCCAGTTCATCAGGGAGCCTTCGGCGAAGTGCATCCAGAAACGCAACTGCATGTGCTCGGGCGTGCCGGGCTGCGTTGTCAGGTGAGCGGCTTCGCCCGGGGCCTGCGCGCCATAGCGCTCGACCAGGTACTCCAGGATGGCGCCAGACTCAGCCACCACCAGATCCCCATCGGTGATCACGGGTGACTTGCCCAGCGGGTGGATCTGCTTGAGCTCGGGCGGTGCCAGGCGCGTGACCGGGTTGCGCTTGTAGATCTTGAGCTCGTAGGGCACGCCCAGTTCTTCAAGCAACCACAGCACGCGCTGCGAACGGGATGTTTCGAGGTGGTGGACGGTGATCATGGGCGGCAGCATACCTCGCTCTCAAAGGGAAAGCGTGCGCAGCCATCTGATCACATCCCGCATCACAATGTGTGCATCCCTTCAGTGCATCCCTTTAGAGACACAGACCATGGCCCGCAACCCAGCCAGCATCAGCCCGACCGCCCACTACACCGGCTACACCTGGTTCGCGCATGGCTTGTCGCACCCGGCCCTGGTCACACCGCAAGGCCGCCTGATGCACACCGCCTTGCGGCCGCTGCACGGTCTGGCCGCATGGACGGGCGCGCCCACGCTGGAGGCCTTCCTGCTGGCCAGGCACAAGCTGATCGACCTCCTGCTGGACCAGGCGATTGCCGAGGGCCGGGTCAGTCAGGTGATCGAAGTGGCGGCCGGCTTGTCACCCAGAGGCTGGCGTTTCAAGCAAAAGCACGGAGGCAGGCTGCGCTACATCGAGTGTGATCTGCCCGACATGGCTGCCCGCAAGCGCCATTTGATCGAGCAGGCTGGCCTCATCAGCCAGGGGCATGAAGTCTTGCCCTTGAATGCCCTGGCAGACACCGGCCCACTGAGCCTGTCAAACCTGGCCGAGGGGCTGGACGCCACGCAAGGCACCGCCATCATCACCGAGGGCTTGCTCAACTATTTCGACACGCCAACCGTACAAGGCATGTGGGCGCGGTTTGCAGCCGTGCTTCAGCGCTTCCCCAATGGCCTGTATCTGTCGGATCTGCATCTGGGCAACATCAACCGGGGCTTGGGGATTCAGGCCTTCAAGGCCTTGCTGTCGACCTTCGTCAAAGGGCAGGTGTTCCTGCACTTCAACCACGAGCAAGAAGCCGAAACCGAACTGCGTCGGGCCGGCTTCGCCATGGCCAAGTTGCACCACCCGAGGCACTTCGCCGCGCAGTTGCACTTGAGCATGCAGCCTGGCACCGACGCAGTGAGGGTTGTCGAGGCGCGCACCTCACGCGCCGAATAACTCTCGAACAGGCCTCGAACAGGCCTGGCCCTCAAGAACGCTCAAGACCCCGAGACTTCCAGGCCGCCACCTGCCGCCTGGTACAGCGTCACCAGCGCCCCAAGCCTGTTGAGCCGGTTGGCCGCCAGGTTGTTCTCGGCCTGGCGACGGGTCTCCTGGGCATCCAGCCAGGTCTTAAGCGGCACGGCACCGGCACGGTAGCGCGCTTCGCTCAGACGCTCGGTGTCTTGTGCGGCCTTGACGGCTTGCGTGAGCTTCTCGCCCTGACTCTCATACTGCACACGGGCAGACAAGGCGTTCTCGACATCGGCCAAGGCCTGGTACCAGCTCTGCCTGTAGCCCAACACGGCCGACTCGTAATCGGCTTGTGAGACGTCGATGCTGCGCTGCATGTCACGCCATTGCACGAAGGGCAGCGTCAGCCCCGCACCCAAGGTGCCCACTGGGTCACTCAACACGCTGGACAAGGCCTTGCTGCTGCCACCCACGCTGCCTGTCAAGGTGAAGGTCGGATAGAAACTGGCGCGGGTGGCATCGACCGTGGCCAGGAACTTGCGCAAGCGCAGCTCGGAGGCCCGCAGATCCGGCCGCCGCGCCAACAGGGAGGCTGGCGCACCGGGCTGCACATCGGGCAAGGTGCCGTCCGGCAGGCGCAAGGACTCCTTGGCGGCCACGGAAGGCGGAGCATCAAACAGGATGGCCAGGGCATTGCGCGCCTGCACACGTTGCTGCAGCCACTGCGTGTGGCTGGCCTCCTGAGCGGCCAAGGCCTGCGTGGCCTGCGCCAACTCCAACCCGGACGCGGCCCCCACCTTGTACTGCGCCTCAACCAGTTGCAGGGTCTGGCGCGCGTAGTCGATGCTTTGCTGGCTGGCCTCCACACGTTGGTTCAGATAAGCCACCTGCCAGTACAGATTGGCCACTGTGCCCACGAGGGACATGGCGGCCGCTTGCCGATCCTGTTCGGTGGCCTGCGCCTCCCAATCAGCCACATTGCGCAAGGACGCCAGGCGCCCCCACAAATCGACCTCCCAGCTCGCGCCAGCCGTCACGGTGTTCAGGCGCGTGGTCGGGCCGCCATCCAACAGGCGCGAGGCGGTGCTGTTGCCCTGCACGGTCAAGGTCGGCAACTGGTTGCTGGCCGCCTGCCCTGCCAGCAACTGTGCCCGGCGGACCTTGATGGCCGCCTGTGCCAGATTCGTGTTGCGCGCCAGCGCATCCTCAATGAGCTGCGTCAAGACAGGATCGTTCATGCCCTGCCACCAGGGCGCCAGGGCAGCCTGTGTGGACGGGCCTTGCGCCCAGTTCTCGGGCACGCGCACGTCCGGCTGTTTGTAGGGCGTGGTCGACGCGCACGCACTCAGCAGGGCAACGGCCAGCGCCACGCTGCCCCATTGGCTGGCACGGCTCAAGTTGAAAGTGTTCACGCTGTGTTTTGTCATGATGAGCTCACTGTCTGGACAAGGCGTCCACGGGATCGAGCCTGGCCGCATTGCGCGCCGGCAGGAAGCCGAACACCACGCCGATCAAAGAAGAAACGCCAAACGCCGCCACGATGGACGACACCGAATAGATCATGCTGAAGCTGCCGCCACCCACTTTGTCGAAGACCAGGCCGATCCCCAGGGCCAGGCCGATGCCCAGCACACCACCGATCAGGCAGACCAGCACGGCTTCGATCAGGAACTGCCGCAGGATGTCGCCCTGACGCGCCCCCACGGCCATGCGCACCCCGATCTCCTGCGTGCGCTCGGTCACCGACACCAACATGATGTTCATCACGCCAATCCCGCCCACGATCAGGGAGATCACGGCAATCGAGGAGATCAGCAGGGTCATGGTCTGCGTGGTGCTCTCTATGGTCTGGCGGATGCTGTCACTGTTGCGCACGAAGAAGTCCTGCGTGCCATGCCGCTGGGTGATCAGCTTGGTGATGCCTTGCTCCGCCGCCGCGGAGGGCACGTCGTCGCTGATGCGCACCGTGATGTTGCGCAGCCAGCGCACGCCCAGCAAGCGCCTCATCGCTGTGGTGTAGGGTACCCAGACATTGAGGTTGTCCGAGATCATGAAGGCGCTTTCCTGCGGCGAGGTCACCCCCACGATGCGCACCGGCACCGAGCCCAGGAAGATCACCTGCCCGACCGGGTTCTCGCCATTGGGAAACAAGGCCTTGTGCGTGTTGGGGTCGATCACGGCCTCTTGTGTCTGGCGCCGCACGCTGTCGGCATCGAAGGCCTGGCCCTGCGCCAGGGTGTAGCCCTTGACCCGGAAGAAATCCTCGCCCACGCCGGTGATGTTGGCCGTGGCCTCCACATTGCCCAGACGCAGCGTGACGCTGGTACTCACGGTGGGCGTGACGCTGTCGACATAGCTCAGTTGCGACAGCGCGTCCGCATCGGCCGGAACCAAGGTGCGGATGCGCCCCGCCTGCCGGTCACCGAAATTCTTGCCCGGGAAGAGGTCGATCGTGTTGGTCCCCATCGCGGCGATGTCCTTGAGCACACGCTGGCGCGAGCCCTCGCCCAGGGCCACCATCGACACCACCGAGGCGATGCCAATGATGATGCCCAGCATGGTCAGCAAGGTGCGCAAGCGGTGCCCGGCCATGGCACGCAGGGCCATCGTGAAGGCCTCGGTGAAGCGGTCCCAGTTGGCGCGCCAGGGGTGCGGCGGCGGCGTACCCTCTTCCTGCTTGGGCGCCTCGGGCACATGGGCCTTGTCCTGCCGCCGGTCCGAGATGATCACGCCATCGGCAAGCTCGACGATGCGCTGTGCGTGCTGCGCCACCTTCAGGTCGTGCGTCACGATGATGACGGTGTGGCCATCGGCGTGCAGCTCTTCGAGGATGCGCATGACCTCCTCGCCGCTGGTGCTGTCCAGCGCGCCAGTGGGCTCGTCGGCCAGGATCACATCGCCGCCGTTCATCAACGCCCGCGCAATGCTGACGCGCTGCTGCTGACCACCAGACAACTGCCCCGGCCTGTGCGAGGTGCGATCACCCAGACCCAGACGTTGGAGCAAGGCCGCGGCACGTGTGTGGCGCTCGCCCTTGCCATGGCCCGCATAGATGGCCGGAATCTCGACATTGCCCGACGCACTCAGATCGCCCAGCAGGTGGTAGCGCTGGAAGATGAAGCCGAAATGCTCTCGCCGCAAGCGCGCCAGCTCATCGGGCTCCAGATCGGCCGTGGCCTGGCCCGCCACTTGGTAGCTGCCGCGCGTGGGCCGATCCAAACAGCCCAGGATGTTCATCAAGGTGGACTTGCCCGAGCCCGATGCCCCCATGATGGCCACCATCTCGCCGGCCTCGATGCGCAGGTTGATGCCCTTGAGCACGGCAACCAAACCCTCGCCCGAAGGGTATTCGCGCCACAGGTCGCGCACCTCCAGCAAGGCTGGACGGCCAGCATCCATGGACGACGTGCTCATGCGGTCACCACCCATGGCATCAGAACATGCCAGGCGGCCGGCGTGTGCCACCAGCGCCACTGCCCGAGCTGGAGGCATCGCCCACCACGACCAGCTCGCCTTCCTTCAAGCCATCCAGCACCTGCGCCTGCACCCGGTTGTTCAAACCGATGCGAACCTGGCGCTTGACCACCTTCTGCCTGCCATCGGGACCTTCCAGCACACTGATCTCGTAAGTCTTGCTCTTGCGGTCCAGCCTGCCCAGCGCCGAGGCCGGAATCACCAGCGCGTGATCGGCTTTGTTCAGCACGATGAAGACCTGGGCCGTCATCAGCACGCGCAGCTTGCCATCGGGGTTGGGCACATCGAACAGGCCGTTGTAATAGATGGCCGTGGTGGTCGACGTCGAGGCCGTCACCTTGGCGTCGGTCTGATCCGACTCCGGCACGGGCTCGACCCCACGCAAGGTGGCGTTGTAGCGATGCAGCGGCTCCCCCAGGATCGTGAAGTAGGCTGGCATGCCAGGCTTGACCCGCACCACATCGGCCTCCGAGATCTGCGCCTTGATCTGCACCTGATCCAGCTTGGCCAGCTTGATGATGGAGGGCGCCGACTGGATGGCGTTCACCGTGCGCCCCTCTTCCGCGATCACCGCAATCACCACGCCGTCGATCGGTGCCGTGATGCGGGTGTAGCCCAGATTGACGCGCGCCGTGTCCACCGAGATATTGGCCTGCTTGATCTGCGCATCCAGCACCGCGATGTCGGCCGTGGTGGTGGCCAGCAAGGCTTCGGCATTTTCCAGATCGGCTCTGGCACCTGCGTTGAGCTTGACCAGCTCCTGCTGGCGCTTGAAGCTCAGCTCGGCCTGCTTTTGCAAGGCCACTTTGGCGCGCCGCTGCGCATTGAGCAAGGCCACCTGGGCCTCGGCATTGCGCAGCGTGTTGGTCTGCGTGGTGGAGTCGATCTCGGCCACCAGCTGGCCCTTCTTGACCTTGTCGCCCAGGTCCACATACAGGCGCTTGATCTGGCCGGAAACCTGGGCGCCCACGCTGACTTCCTTGTCTGCCTGGATGGTGCCGCTGGCCAACACGGTATCCTCGATGTCATCGACGCTGACCTTGGCGGTGATCACCTGTGGCGCTTCAGGCGGGGTAAAGAAGTAGCGCTTGATGCCCCAGCCTCCCGCCACCACAAGCACCACACCCACGACCAGACGCCAGCCCGACAACCACTTGTTCTTGATTCGAATGCTCATGTCACCAGTTTCCATGCACTCTGTAGATACCGCACCTTCGCCAGATTAATGGAATGTAAAGTCGCTTCATGAAACCGGTCACACTCATCACGGGCGCCAGCCAAGGCATCGGCGCCGCCACCGCCAGGCTATTGGCCCGTCAAGGCCACGCCGTGCTCATCCACTACGCCCATCAGGCCGATGCCGCAGCAAAGGTAGCGGACGACTGCCGCCGATTGGGGGCACCTCAGGCCATCATCGCCCAAGCCGACGTGTCTCAAGAGGAGCAGGTGCTCAATCTGTTTGCCATCGCGGACAAATCTCTGCCGCCCTTGACGGGCCTGGTCAACAACGCCGGCATCGTGGACAAAACCGCCTGCCTGGCAGACATGGGTGCGGCGCGCCTGCAACGCATGCTGGGCGTCAATGTGCTGGGCTCGATGCTGTGCGCGCGCGAAGCCGTCAAGCGGATGTCGACAAGACTGGGCGGCCAGGGCGGCGTCATCGTCAATGTGTCGAGCAGCGCGGTGCGCACCGGCTCGCCCAATCTGTATGTGGACTACGCCACGAGCAAAGGCGCCATCGACGTGCTCACCAATGGGCTGTCCAAGGAGGTCGCGGCGGAAGGCGTTCGCGTGGTGGCCGTGAGACCCGGTATCACCGACACGGGCATCCACGCCACCGGCGGTGAACCCGACCGCGCGGCCAAGCTGGGCCCGACGCTGCCCATGGGGCGTGCTGCGCGCCCCGAGGAGGTGGCCGAAGCCATCGTCTGGTTGCTGTCGGATGCGGCCAGCTACACGGCCGGCGCCATCCTGGACGTCAGCGGCGGACGCTGATCGAGACGCCCAAGCGTTTCAGAAGGAAGACTGGGCAGACAGATAGAGCCCCTGCTGCCGGTCCTTGCTCACGACATTGCCCAGGTTGACCCAGGCCAGGGTCAGGCTGCCACCACGACAGGGAAACCAGGCCACGAACAGGTCCCAGGCATCGTCTTCACGAAGGGTGGCGCCACCGGCTTCCAGATTGTTGGGCTTCATGCGGTATTCGGCACCCAGCACGAAGTCGTCTCGCAGCATGATGCCCAGGCTGCCTTCGAGCTGGAGCGTGTGCTTGTCATGCCCCGGGCCGCCAAAGCCAACCAGGCCGAACTGATTGGCGCGGGTCAGGCGGGCCGTGCCCGAGGCCAGCACATTGCGACCAGCCAAGCCACCCAGCCACAGCTTGGTGGCCACGGCATACACGTCGATGTCGCTGCTGCTGACTGCGCCCAGCGCCTTCACCAGGTCCACATCGTCCACCTGCTTGTACTGCGCGCCAAAGGACAACTGGGGCATGGCCCTGTCCTGGTCATAGACGGCATCTCCCGCCACCCTGAACTTGGCACCGACCACATTCATCTCGATGGACTTGCCCGGCACCACATCGCCGAGCTTGAAAGACCAGCGCGCCATGCTCAACTCGACGCTGTCCTTGATCCCCACGGCCGCGCCGGCGATCTTCAGGTCGTAGCCGCCTTGCGTACCCAGGTGCGTCACAAAGGCCGAACCACCATTTTGGTTGCTGCTGCCCGTGCCGGTGACGGTGGCCCAGGGCGTGAGGCCGCCGCCGCCCGCTCCTTCCACCTCGCTCACGCCCCAAGTTCCCAGGAGCCTGTCACCCGCATGAGCCAGGGTGCTCAAGCTCATGCCACAGGCCATTGCGCCCATGCAGACCATGGGCAAGAGCACGTTCCGCCTCATAAACCGTCCTTATTCAGGGTTTGACATGGGAAAACAGGTCCAATTACACAGATGGATATCGACGGGATTCAGGCAACATTGAGGTGCGCCTCCTCGCTTGGAGGGGCATGGTCTTGCTTCAACTCCTTCGGACTGGAATTGCCATGACACTGAGCAGCCCGCTCGCCTTGTGGAGCAGCTTCGGCCTGGAGCGTCGCCGCCACCTCCAACTGGCCGCGATCGGCCTGACCGTCAGCTGGGCCCTGGCTGTCCTTCTGGCCTGCAGCACCACCAATGCCCAGCTTGCGCTCTACCAGCAACTGGGCGGCCCTGCCGGGATTGCCGCCATCACAGACCGCACGCTGGACCGCGTCTCCACCGACCCACGCAGCAGCCGGTCATTTGATGGTATCAAGATGGCCACGCTGAAAAAAAGCTTGGCAGCCTACATCTGCAAGGTGGCTGATGGCCCCTGCGTGTACGAAGGCGAGACCATGGCCCATGCTCACGCCCAATCCAATATCTCCGGCGCCGAGTTCGACATCATGGTGACGGTCTTGCGGGAAGAGCTGGACCGTGCAGGCGTGTCTGAAGCTGCCAAGAATGAACTGCTGCGTCGGCTGGCGCCAACCCGACGCGACATCGTCGTCAAGTCCTGAACGGAGCTGACCATGAAAGCAGCACAAACACCTGCCTCATTGGGACTGCTTGTGTGCCTGGGCTTGATGCACAGCACATGCTGGGCGCTGGTCCAGCAGATCAAGGTCTTGAGCGACACCGGGCAGCCTGTGGCGGGTGCGGCCGTCTCCGTGTTCGTCAAAGGCGTCAAACCCACGGCAAGCCCGGGCACGACCGCCGACATGGCACAGCGAGACAAGAACTTCGCGCCCAAGCTGCGCATCGTGCAAACCGGCACGTCGGTGAACTTCCCGAATTTCGACACGGTGCGACACCACGTGTATTCGTTCTCGTCGATCAAGACTTTCGAGATCAGGCTCTACGCTGGCACCCCCGCCGCGCCCATCGTGTTCGACAAGCCCGGAACCGCCACCCTGGGTTGCAACATCCACGACCGCATGCTGGGCTACATCCATGTGGTGGACACGCCCTACTTCGGCGTCAGCGATGCCAACGGGCAGGTCACCGTCGATATCCCCGCTGGAGAACACCAACTCAGGGTCTGGCTACCCACCATGGGGGAGGCCAATCCAGGCCTGGAGCAGCCGTTCAAGACAGCCACCGAGGCCGTTGTGATCAGGGTAAAACCCTAGTCCGTCATCACACTTTCACATTGGGCTTGCACACTCCTGCCTGAGCTGGTTACCAGATTGACCTGGATCCAGCGGGAGGAAAGCCTGACCTGACTTGTCGGCCACCGCAGTCAAGGCCTGCGCTTTTGTTCCCACCTACTTCTCAGCCTCTGTGCCCGCGCTCACACACCCAATAAATAGAGCACGAGCGCCACACGGGCCTGCGCAGGCGTCAAGTCACCGCACGCCGCGAACACATCCCCCTCACGACTGCCGACGCCACCGCGCGCCACGCGCGAACTGCGCCAGATCGTCACCCCCTGGGCTGCAGCGTGAGCCAGCACGGCTTCCAGCCCCTTGTGCAGGGTGCCATGCCCTGTGCCGGCCAGCACCAGGCCTTTGAGCGGCCCGTTCTGCCTGGCGTGCGCCAACGCCGCCTCCACGAGCCAGCCATCCGCATCGGCATGACTGGTGATGATCTCCACGCGAGGCAGGGGGGACGCCAGCACCTGCCAACCCGCGCCGCCGCTCGCAGGCCACGGCGTGACCACATTCGACCACTGCCCCTGATCGTCCACCAGGGCCAGCGGTGGCTTGCCTCCGCCGTCGAACGCATCCAGCTCGGATGAGCAAGCCTTGCGCACCTGCGCCCCCGCCCAGATGCGGCCGTGCAGTACCGCGACCACGCCCCCCAGACCGCGCTGGGCAGCTTCCTGCACCACGCGAACGGCATCGCGCAGATTGCCCGGCCCATCGGCATCCAGCGCAGTGGCGGGTCGCATCGCTGCGGTCAGCACCACCGGTTTGTCGCCATCGACCAGCCGGTGCAGCAGGTAGGCCGTTTCATCCAGCGTGTCGGTGCCGTGCGTGATCACAACACCGGCCACATCTTCGCGCGCCAAGTGCTTTTGCAGCTCGCGCCCCAGCTCACGCCACACGGCCCAGCTCATGTCCTTGCTGTCGACCTGCGCGACCTGGACCGCCTCCAGGGGCACATGCCTCAACTCAGGGACGGCATCGACCAGTTGCGCCACCGACAGCTGCGCGGCCTTGTATTGCCAGCTGCGTTCGGGGTCCTGGCCCGTACCGGCAATCGTTCCCCCCGTTCCCAGAATCACAATGTTTTGCATGCGACTTCAAGCGCCCCATCAAAAATACTGGACAAACCAACAGTCCTGTATAAAATGACAGCAAAGCAACCCAGTGTTGCCGCCATCCACCAGCCTTCACCACCTCAAGCGATGTCGAACGATAAACCCAAACTCACGCCTCGCCAGCAGGAAATCTTCGAGCTGATCCAGCGCGCCATCGCACGCACCGGCGCGCCCCCCACGCGAGCCGAGATCGCCGCCGAGCTGGGCTTTCGCTCGGCCAACGCCGCCGAAGAGCATCTGCAGGCCCTGGCCCGCAAAGGCGTGATCGAACTGGTGGGCGGCACATCTCGCGGCATTCGCCTCAAAGCCGGCGCCCTGCGTACCGTCAACGAAACCCGAAAGCGCGGCGAAGGCGATGCGGCCTCCACCGGTGCCAAGGTTTTGCCCTTCAGCCTGCCTCTGCCGGGCCTGGAGCAACTGGTCTTGCCGTTGGTCGGTCGTGTGGCGGCCGGCCATCCCATCCTGGCGCAGGAGCATGTCGAGCAGACCTACTCCGTCGAGCCCGGCCTGTTCGCCCGCCGCCCCGATTACCTGCTGCGCGTCAAGGGCATGAGCATGAAGGACGTAGGCATCCTCGATGGCGACTTGCTGGCCGTGGCTCGCACACGCGAGGCCCGCAACGGGCAGATCGTCGTGGCCCGCCTGGGTGACGAGGTCACGGTCAAGCGTTTCCAGCGCACGCCGCAAGGCATCCAGCTCCTGCCTGAGAACCCCGATTTCAAACCCATCCTGGTCTCGCCTGATCAGGAGGATTTCGAGCTGGAAGGTCTGGCCGTGGGTCTGATCCGCAACCAGTTGCTCAACTAGCTTTCTCCCACCAGACGGGTGGCGGGCATTGGCATCACCAGGCCGGTGATGCGATCCTGTCTGGTGGACCCTTCACTGAATCCTGCCGAACTTCATCTGTTGTCACCCGGAGTTCACCATGATTCATCACCTGGCCCGTGCATTCTTCGTTCGCAGCGCAGCTGCGCAAAACCCCAACCCCACCGGCAAGCCGCCCTCGGACGGCACACGCCCCGCTGACACCCCCGCCGCCCGCCCTGTCAAGGCGCGGCCCATCACGCCGTGGAGCGTGCCCTCGCGCCCATCGGGCCAGAGCCCAGGCAACCAGGCTGCGCACAAAGCTGCCGCCGTCATTCCTTTGCGTGCCGCCAGCTTGGGCAGTGCCACCTCGTCAGCAGCCCGCCGCGTGCGGATCAGCACCGACCCCGCCGACGCACGCCGCACCGTGATTGCCGGGCGCTTCGCCGAGGTCTGTGCCGCACTCGACCGCCTGGTCATGGAGCAGGAAGCCACCACGGCCTGATCCCAAAAAGCAAACCCCGCTGGCATCGCTGCGCAGCGGGGTCTGTTGTGCCAGGCCAGCGGTTTGCAAGCCTGGCAGCGAGTGAGGCTGATCAGCCCATGTGCAGGCCACCGTTCACCGAGAAGTCGGCGCCCGTGGCGAAGCCGGCTTCATCGCTGGCCACCCAGGCCACCATCGAGGCGATTTCCTCAGGTGTACCCAGGCGCTTGACGGGGATCGTGGCCACGATCTTGTCCAGCACGTCCTGGCGGATGGAGCGCACCATCTCGGTGCCGATGTAGCCGGGCGACACGGTGTTCACTGTCACGCCCTTGTTGGCCACTTCCTGGGCAAGGGCCATCGTGAAGCCGTGCATGCCGGCCTTGGCGGCCGAGTAGTTGGTCTGGCCGAACTGGCCCTTTTCACCGTTCACCGAGCTGATGTTGACGATGCGGCCCCAACCACGGTCCACCATGTCGTCGATGATCTGCTTGGTCACGTTGAACAGGCTGTTCAGATTGGTGTCCATCACCGCGTCCCAATCGGCCTTGGTCATCTTGCGGAACATGCCGTCACGGGTGATACCGGCGTTGTTGACCAGCACGTCGACCGGGCCGTGCTCGGCCTTGGTCTTGCGGAAAGCCTCCACCGTCGAGTCCCAGTCAGCCACATTGCCGACGGACGCGTAGAAGTTATAGCCCAGCGCCTTTTGCTCGTCGAGCCACTTTGCGTAATCACGGCTAGGGCCGCAACCCGCGATGACCTTGAATCCGTCCTTGTGCAGACGTTGGCAAATGGAGGTACCGATACCGCCCATGCCGCCGGTCACGTAGGCTACTTTCTGGCTCATGAATTTCTCCTCTAGGGGATGAATAAAAACTGCTTTTCAGTCGGGGATCAGCGTTCGATGGTCAGGGCCACGCCCATACCGCCACCGATACACAGGGAAGCGATGCCCTTGCGGGCGTCACGCTTTTGCATTTCGTGCAGCAAGGTCACCAACACGCGGCAACCTGATGCACCGATGGGATGGCCAATCGCGATGGCCCCACCGTTCACATTGACCTTGCTGGTGTCCCAGCCCATCTCCTTGTGAACGGCGCAAGCCTGGGCCGCGAAGGCCTCGTTGATTTCGAGCAGGTCCAGATCGGCAGCCTTCCAGCCGGCACGCTCCAGCGCGCGGCGGGAAGCCGGCACCGGGCCCATGCCCATGTAGGCCGGGTCCAGCCCGGCGCTGGCGTAGGAGGCGATGCGGCCCAGCACCTTCAGGCCGAGCTGATCGGCCTTCTTGGCGCTCATGACCAACACGGCGGCCGCGCCATCGTTGATGCCCGAGGCATTGCCTGCGGTCACCGAACCGGCCTTGTCGAAAGCCGGGCGCAAGCCAGCCAGCGCCTCGGCATTGCTCTTGCGGTTGACGAACTCGTCGGTGTCGAAAACCAACGGGTCGCCCTTCTTCTGCGGGATCAGCACCGGCACGATCTCGTCCTTGAAGCGGCCGGCATCCTGCGCGGCAGCCGCCTTTTGCTGCGAAGCCAGCGCCAGTGCGTCCTGCGCCTCGCGAGAAATGCCGTATTGCTTGGCCACGTTCTCGGCCGTGATGCCCATGTGGTACTGGTTGTAGACGTCCCACAGGCCATCGGTGATCATGGAGTCGATCATCTGCCAGTTGCCCATGCGCATGCCCTCGCGCGAGCTGGGCACCACGTGCGGCGACAGGCTCATGCTTTCCTGACCCCCAGCGATCACGATCTCGGCGTCACCATCGCGGATGGCCTGGGCCGCCAGCATCACGGCTTTCAAGCCGGAACCGCACACCTTGTTGATGGTCATGGCCGGGACCACATTGGGCAGACCCGACTTGATCACCGACTGGCGTGCCGGGTTCTGGCCGCAGCCCGCCTGCAGCACCTGACCCAGGATGACTTCGCTGATCTGGTCACCAGCGAGGCCTGTTCGTTTGAGCAAGTCCTTGATCACCGTGGCGCCCAGCTCGGACGCGGGTGTCTTGGCCAGAGTACCACCAAACTTGCCAACGGCGGTTCGGGCGGCTGCAACGATGACGATGTCAGACATGCTTCTCTCCTTTTGGGATCAGGGGGACAAGCCCGCCCAGGGTACGGGCGGACACCAGGTTTCAGGCCTTGCGCAGGACGTAGCGCCCAGGTGCGGCCTCGATCGGCGGATAGCGTTTACTACCTGGCTGCTTGGGCGCGGGAACCATGTCGCCGGCCTGCTTGCCGAGCCACTCGGCCCACACGGGCCACCAGCTGCCCGGGTTTTCCTGCGCGGTTTCCATCCACTCTTTGGGGCTTGCTGGCAAACCGCGTGCCAGCGAACCGGAGGTCCAGTAGCTGCGCTTTTTTTTCTCCGGCGGATTGATCACGCCGGCGATGTGCCCCGAAGCGCCAAGCACGAAGGTCTTGGGACCTTGCACGATCTGCGTCGAAGCGTAAGCGCCGCCCCACGGCACGATATGGTCCTCTCGCGAACCATAAATGAAAGTCGGCATGTCCAATCGACTTAGATCAAGAGGCACGCCACAAACCTTCACGGCGTTGGGCTCGCGCAGTTTGTTCTCCAGGTAGGTGTTGCGCAAGTACCAGGTGTAGAAGGGCCCGGGCAGGTTGGTGCTGTCGCTGTTCCAGTAAAGCAGGTCGAACGGCGGCGGCATCTCGCCCTTGAGGTAATTGCCCACCACATAGTTCCAGACCAGGTCATTGGGGCGCAGAAAGGAGAAGGTGGCCGCCAGATCGGTGCCCTTCATCAGGCCGCCGCCTTGCGGGCTTTGCGGGCCCATGGTCATCTCGCGCATGCGCACCATGGCCTCGTCAACGAAGACATCCATGATGCCGGTGTCGGCAAAATCCAGGAAGGCAGTCAGCAGGGTCAAGCTCGCCACCGGCTTCTCGTTCTTGGCGGCCAGAACCGCCAGGGCAGACGCCAGCAGCGTGCCGCCAACGCAGAAGCCCAGCGCATTGATCTTCTCGACACCGGTGACGTCGCGCGTGACGTCAATGGCCTTCATCACGCCGTGCTCGATGTAGTCGTCCCAGGTGCACTTGGCCAGGCTCTCATCGGCGTTGACCCAGCTGACCATGAACACGCGGTGGCCCTGCGACAGCAGGTAGCGCACAAGCGAGTTGTCGGGCTGGAGATCGAGGATGTAGTACTTGTTGATGCAAGGCGGCACGAAGAGGAAAGGCACTTCGTGGACCTTGGGCGTCAGCGGCGCGTACTCGATGAGCTGGAAGAAGGCGTTCTCGAAGACAACAGAGCCGGCCGTGGTGGCCACGTTCTTGCCGACCTCGAACACGCGCTCATCGGTTTGGGACATGTGGCCCTGGCGCAGGTCGCTGAGCAGGTGCTGGAGACCTTGCTGAAGGCTCTCGCCCTTGGTGTCGACGGCTTTTTTCAGCACCTCGGGGTTGAAGGCCAGGAAGTTGCTGGGCGCGGCGGCATCGGCCCATTGCTGCACGGCAAAGCGCACGCGCTGGCGGGCCTTGGTGTCGCCTTGCAGGCTGTCGGCCAGGCGCTGCAAGGTACGGGCGTTGAGCAGGTACATCGAGGCCATGAAAGCGTTGGCCGGGCTACCGCCCCATTCCGGTGCATCAAAGCGGCGGTCGGAAGGCTTGAGCTGATCGGGCTTGTCCAGCGCCTGGTTCCACAGGGTGCTGGCCTGCTGGACGTAATCCTGCTGGATCTCCTTGAGCGTATCGGGGGGCACGCTCAAGCCGGCAATGGATGTGAGGCTGCTGCCCAGGCTGCGGCCCATGGCTTCGAGCGCCTGCTGCATGGGTTGCAGTGCCGGCATGCCAGCCGCAGCCCCGCCCTGCCCGGCCAAACCCGCCAGACCAGGCCATTGCTTCATGGCCTCGGCACTCATCCCAGCCGTCATATTCGGCAGGTTCTGGAAGTCGAACTGATCGAGTCCCGGCATCTTGAAAGCACCGAAAGCCGCAGCTGCCTGTTCGGCAAAGGGCGAGGCATTCGCGGCCTTGCTGGCATCGGCTTGAGACATGCCCGGCTGTTTGTCGACCGGTTGCTGCTCGGGTGCCGGCTTGGCCTGCGCGGGGGCTTTGCGGGCCGCCGCCTTCGCGCTGCTGGCCCCGGTCGGCTTGGTCGCGGGGCGTTTGGTCTTGGAGGCCGGCTTGCTGGTTGGCAAAGCGGCAGCATCACGCGTTGTCACGTCCTCCACAGCGGCGGTGCGCTGGGAGCGTGACCGTTGAGGAACAGCCATATGTCTCCTACTTGGAATCGAGGGGGCATCCGAAAAAATGATGCCTCCGTCATGTTGCGTATTCTGACCTCGGTTTTTTGATGGAACGCGTCAGTCGATGACTTTTGGCTTGTTTTCAACATGGGCCCAACGGTCATCAAGCTGTCGTTGTGGCCGGTTCTTCTGCAAGACCTGTTCCACAATGACAAGCGCCCGAGGGCAGGACGATTCGCATCAAGGATGTTGAGGAAATTGCCCCGCGGTGTCTGCGGGATTTTTACTAACTAAGGCATCAGTTCAACGGGATAACGTTCGATGTGGATCGTGGTCATTGCCTGGATGTACGTGGTCTTGATGATGTCGCTGGCCGAGGCCACCAGTCCGCAAGGCTCCTGGCTGGGCGCGACCATCACCTTCATTTTCTATGGCGTGGCGCCCCTGTCGCTGGTGATGTACCTGCTGGGCACGCCGGCGCGCCGCCGGGCCTTGCGCCGGGCCGAGGTCGTCGAAGTGGCCGAGCAGAACCACCCGCCATCAGCGCAGACAGATGCTGGCGGCCTGCCGGCCGGTGACGCGGTCGCGCCGGAACGAAAAGAACCGTGAGGCCTCCGACACCGTGCACCACGTGCCGCCCAGGATTTGCCGGACACCCCGGGTGCGCAGCAGGTCGGTCGCCAAGCCAGGCAGATCGGCCAGCCATTTGGGCTCGGCCTGCGCCGACGCCTTGGCATCAGGCGCTTGACGTGGTCTGAAGCGCGCATGCCTGGCACTGGTGTCCGCATAGGGGTCGACACCAAAACCGATGAGGACGTCGGCACCCACCTCGAAATGAGCCGGTCCGATGCAGGGGCCCAGCCAGGCCAGCAGATCGGCCGGATCGCAGGAGGCCGCCTCGCACAGCGCCTCAACACCCGTGTGGGCGATGCCCTTGCCACCCATCTCACCCACGCCGGCCAGACCACGCCAGCCGGCGTGCAATGCGCCCACGCCCCTCCCCTCGGGCGCGGCCAGGAGGATGGGCAGGCAATCGGCCACCATCACCGTGCAGCCCAGGCCAGGCTCCGTGGTGATGGCGCCATCGGCCTGGGGTTGCGGTGCAGGCGTCGGCGCGCCATCTGCGCTGGCAGGTGGGAGGTCTGAATGAGAAAGCCGGATCACGCGGTTGCCGTGCACCTGGGTCATCCAGATCTGCCTGGCCTGCATGTGGCGCGCAAATACAGCGCGGTTGTGAGACACGGCTTGGGGGTCATCCTGAACGTGGTCGCCCAGGTTGCAGTGGGCATAAGGCCCCTGGCTGATGCCGCCACCCCGGGCACTCATCAAGGCACCCACACGGCCACGCAGCGCGTCGCCAAGCTCGAGGTCCATCCAGCCTGATGGCAGGATCTGCGGGGAATGAGGAGATGTCATGCGCGATGGTGAAATGCGGGCGCCGGCTCAGGGGCCGCTATGATCCCGCCCCGATGCTACCTCGCCTCCTTGCCGTACCCCGCCCTCACGCCGCTCGAGCCGGCGTGGCCCTTGGCCGACGTCGGGCCGTGTCACCTCGCTTGCGCCAGTGGCTGTCTGCGCCTGGCTCGCTGACAGCCCGACTGCGACTGCATGGCCAGGTCAAGGTACAGGTGATCAGCCAGGGCCGCTGCACGCTGTGGCCGCAGGAACAGGCCGCGCTGGGCTGTCGACAGGGCTATGTCCGCGAAGTCGTCCTGCGCATCGATGGGCGCCCAGCCGTCTGGGCGCGCAGCAGCACGTCCCTGCAAGCCGTCAAAGGGCCTTGGCGAGCCATCAAGGGCCTGGGAACGCGGCCGCTGGCCGAGCTGCTGTTCGAGCACCGGCAGGTCTTGCGCGACCCCTTGGTGGCGCAGGCCTTCGCACCGAAGTCGCCCGAGCGCTGCCATCTGGCTCGTCAGTGGTCCCGGCTCGAGCATGAGCCTGACAGCCCGGCGCCGATCTGGGCACGCCGCTCCGTGTTCTGGCACCGGGGGCATCCGCTGCAGGTGCTGGAGAGCTTTGCGCCCTGGGTGACGTTCCTACCTGCTGGGCCGAAGCGGCGCTGAGCATCTCCAGGGCTTGGGTGTGAAAAGGCAGCCACAGCCCGGGGGTTGTGATGCCCTAAACTGCGGGCATGCTGTTTTCACGCCGAATCGAGCACTGCCAGGTCTGCGGCACGCCGGTCGAGCACAAGGTGCCCGAGGACGATAACCGGGAGCGCGCCGTGTGCCCCGCCTGCGGGCACATCCATTATGTCAACCCGCTGAACGTGGTCGGCACGCTGCCCGTCTGGGGCGAGCAGGTGCTGCTTTGCAAGCGCAACATCGAGCCTCGCAAGGGCTTCTGGACGCTGCCCGCCGGCTTCATGGAGCTGGGTGAAACCACCGAGGAAGGTGCCGCGCGCGAGACCGATGAAGAGGCAGGCGCCCACATCGAGATGCAGGGCCTGTACTGCGTGCTCAACGTGGTCAGCGCGGGTCAGGTCCACCTGTTCTACCGTGCCCGCCTGCTGGACACCGAATTCAACCCCGGGCCCGAGACCATGGAGGCCCGGCTCTTCCTTCAGCACGAAATCCCCTGGGACGACCTGGCTTTCCGCACCGTTCGCATGACCTTGGAGCGCTTCTTCGCCGACCGCGTCGAGGGTCAATTCGGCGTGCATTGTGCCGATATACGCTGATCCAACCTGCGCTGACGCCTGATGTCTCGTGCGGGAACAAGCCACACGACCGCATTCATGACCGCCACGCTGGACACCGCCAACCCGAGTTCGCCGCCTGCTTCATCTGCGCAGGCCGAAGCGCCACAGGCCGCCGGGCCCAGGCTGCGCGAAGACCTGATCGCACCCGATCCGCTGCTGGACTGCCTGGTCGAGGTCTGCCGCCTGCATGGCGTGGCGGCCTCGCGCGCGTCGCTGACCGCTGGTCTGCCGCTGGACAAAGGTGCCCTGCCCCTGGCGCTGGCTGAGCGCGCCGCCGCCCGGGCTGGTCTGGCCACCAAACTGCAACGCCTCACGCTGGCCCGCATCGACGACCTCACCCTCCCCGCCATCCTCATCCTGCATGGCGACCAGGCCTGCGTGCTGCTGGGGCGAGACAAGGGTCAGTGGCGCGTGCTGCTGCCCGAAACCGGGCAAGGCGCCATCACGATGAGCACGGCCGAGCTGGAGGCCCGCTACAGCGGCGTGGTGCTGTTCGCCCGCCCGCATTTCAAGTTCGATGCGCGCACGCCAGAAATCCGCGCCACCCGCGCCAGCCACTGGTTCTGGGGCCCGGTCATGGCGCAGCGCTTCGTCTACCGCGACGTGTTGTGGGCGGCGCTGCTGGTCAACCTCTTCGCGCTGGCTTTCCCGATCTTCTCGATGAATGTGTACGACCGTGTCGTGCCCAACCACGCCACCGAGACATTGTGGGTGCTGGCTGTGGGCGTGGCCATGGTCTTTGGCGGCGACCTGTTCATGCGCCTGCTTCGCAGCCATTTCGTGGACGAGGCCAGTGCGCGCATCGACGTGCAGATCTCGGCCTCGCTGATGGAGCGCGTGCTGGGCATGCGGCTGGAGAACCGCCCGCATTCGGTGGGTTCGTTTGCAGCCAACCTGCGTGGCTTCGAGCAGGTGCGCGACTTCATCGCCTCGAGCACGGTCACGGCACTGATCGACCTGCCCTTCGCGCTGCTGTTCGTCATCGTCATCGCCTGGATCTCGCCCTGGCTGATCCTGCCCGTGTTGACGGTGTTCACGCTGATCGTGGTCTCGGGCTATGTGCTGCAACATCGGCTGCATGAGTTGTCGCAGAGCACCTATCAGGCCTCGGCTCAGCGCAACGCCACCTTGGTGGAGAGCCTAACCGGCATCGAGACCATCAAGTCTCAAGGCGCCGAAGGCCTGATCCAGTCGCGCTGGGAGCGGGCCAACCAGTTCCTCTCTGCGCTGAACGTGCGCATGCGCGGGCTGTCGTCCACCGCGATGTACACGACGGCCACGCTGCAACAGCTGGTGTCGGTGAGCATCATCCTCATTGGCGTCTACCTGATCACCGACAAGCAACTGACCATGGGCGGCCTGATCGCCTCGACCATGCTGGCGGGCCGCGCGCTGGCCCCTGCCGGCCAGATCGTGGGCCTGTTGATGCAGTACCAGGGCGCCCGCACGGCCATGGAGTCGCTCGACAAGATCATGGCGCAGCCGGTGGAGCGGCCCGCAGGCACGACCTTCATCCAGCGCAAGGAACTCAAAGGCGAGATCGAGTTCCGCCACGTGTCCTTTGCCTACCCGGGCCGGCAAGATGCGGCGCTCGACAACATCAGCTTCAAGGTCAACGCGGGTGAGAAAGTCGCGCTGATCGGCAAGGTGGGCTCGGGCAAGACCACATTGCAAAAGCTCGTGCTGGGTCTGTACCAGCCCACACAGGGCGCCGTGCTGCTCGATGGCATCGACATGCGCCAGCTCGACCCGGCCGACGTGCGCCGCAACATGGCCCACGTCTCGCAGGATGTGACGCTGTTCTACGGCTCACTGCGCGAGAACATCACCTTCGGCATGCCGCACGCGCAGGACGACGCCATCGTGACCGCCACCGACACGGCCGGGCTGACCGAGTTCGTGCACCGGCACCCGCAAGGCTTTGACATGCAGGTGGGCGAGCGTGGCGAGTTGCTCTCGGGCGGGCAGCGGCAGAGCGTGGGCATCGCCCGGGCCGTGCTGCACAACGCGCCCATCTTGCTGCTCGATGAGCCGACCAGTGCCATGGACTTCTCAACCGAAGCGCTGGTCACGCAGCGCATGCAGGCATTCTCGGAGGGCAAGACGGTGCTGCTGGTCACGCACCGCACGTCCATGCTGTCCTTCGTGGACCGCGTCATCGTGGTCGACCAGGGCAAGATCGTGGCCGATGGCCCGCGCGAACGCATCATGCAGGCGCTGGCCGCTGGCCGCATCTCGCGGGCGTCCTGATCAAGCAAGGAGACCACCATGAATGCCTTGCTCCGTACCGGACAAAAATTCATCGGCGTGCTGGAAGCCATCCGCCGCAAGATCGCGCCCGCGAGCGACCGCGTGCTCGACAAGCTGGCAGGCCCGCGTGTGACGCCCGAGATGGCAGCAGCTTCAGGCATGCGCTCCTTCGAGCTCGACGCCCAGGCCGTGATGAGCACAGAGCACACCTACCGCGCCCAGACGCTGGTGCGCAGCGCCTTGTTGCTGGTGGCCCTGCTGCTGACCTGGGCCGCGCTGGCCAAGATCGATGAAGCGACCAAGGGCGAGGCCAAGGTGATCCCATCCAGGCAGTTGCAGGTGGTGCAGTCGCTGGATGGCGGCGTGGTCTCCGAGATCCTGGTCAAAGAAGGCCAGGTGGTGGAAGCCGGCCAGCTGCTGCTCAAGATCGACGAGACACGGGCCACATCGGGCGTGCGCGAAAGCGCGGCCCAGGCCTTCGCCCTGAGAGCCAAGCTGGCCCGCCTGAAAGCCCTGGCAGAAGGCCATGCCTTCAATCCACCCACCCCACGCGAAGGCAATGCCGAAGAGCAGCGTGTGATCGACGAGGAGCGGCAGTTGTACGACTCCAAACGCTCCGAGTTGAAGGCCCTGGTGTCCATCAGCGAGGAACAGCTCACGCAACGGGAACAGGAGTTGAGCGAGGCACAGGCCAAACGAGATGCCGCCAAGCACGCGCTGGAGTTGTCTCAACAGGAATTGACCAAGACCCGTCCACTGCTGGCCACAGGCGCCGTCTCTGAAGTGGATGTGCTGCGTCTGGAACGCGACGTGACCCGCGCACGTGGCGACAAGGAGCAGGCCAGTGCACAGGCTTCGCGCGCCAAGGCGGCCATCGCCGAAGCGACCCGCAAGATCCAGGAGACCGACCTGTCCTTCCGCAACGACATCCGCAAGGATCTGTCGGAAGTGCTGGGCAAGCTCAATGCCTTGAACGAAGGCGCCGTGGCCCTGGCCGACAAGGTGGACAAGTCGCAGGTGAAATCGCCAGTGCGTGGCCGGGTCCAGCGCCTGCTGGCCAACACGGTGGGCGGTGTGGTCACGCCGGGCAAGGACATCGTCGAGATCGTGCCCTTGGACGACGCCCTGGTGCTGGAGGCCAAGGTCCAGCCGCGTGACATCGCCTTCATCCACCCAGGCCAGGCTGCAACCGTCAAGTTCACGGCCTATGACTTCTCGATCTATGGCGGGCTCGATGCCGTGGTGGAGAACATCAGCCCCGACACCGTGACCGACGAGAAGGGCAACAACACCTTCTATGTCGTGCGGGTGCGGACCAAGCAGCCCAACTTCAACGAGAAGATGCCCATCATCCCGGGCATGACGGCCGAGGTCGACATCCTCACAGGCAAGAAGACCGTGCTGTCTTACCTGCTCAAGCCCGTGCTCAAAGCACATGCCTATGCCTTGCGCGAACGCTGATCGGGGCACCGCGTCCGACTTCCTTTCAGCGCAACCTTAAGTTCACCGATGCGCGCCATGGCGTGACGCAGGCCTCAGCAAACGGGCCAGACCCGTCAACAAGCCGATGTTGACGAGGCCTGGCCCGTTTCACTTGGTGGCAAGGCCTCGACAACACAGTCCAACCCTGATAAGCGCAGCGCTAAAGCCTCGAATTAATCGGCGCATTGCCGCAATTGTTCACACACCTGGATCGCGCTGATCCCCCTTGCGCAGGACCTCGTCGCTATCCTCGCTTCAACAGCGTTGTTACGTTTAGAGAGGTCTCGTCATGCCCCAATCCGCGCAAGTTCCAGGCGGTGTTGTCTCCAGTCTTCAAGGACGTGCGAACGTCATCCCGGCCGGCGAAAAGAACGCTCGGCCACTTCAAGAAGGTGACCTGATTCAACCGGGTGATGTGATCCTTGCTGGGCAGGATGCCAAGCTGGAGATCACCGATGCGGACGGCAAGGCCTGGATGCCGCGTGACATGGAACTGGCGCTGGCCCAGATGAATGACAAGGCAGGAGACAAGAAGCATGCACATGCACATGCGCATGACACGGACCAGGCCAAGGACAAGAGCCTGGACGATGTCATCAATGCGGTGGACCGTGGTGATGAAGATGCAGCCGCCGCGGCTGGCCTGACAGGCGGTGCCGGTGGCGCGATGTCGCTGGGGCTGCGCGTGGACCGTGTGATCGAGACAGTCACGCCTCAGGAGTTCGAATACAGCACGCCGGACCGTGCGGCCACGGGCCAGTTCAGCGCTGCGGGCCTGCCTGCAAGCACGACGGATGCGGTCAACCATGCGCCGGTCATCAACGATCCGGGAAACCCGAATTTCGACCCCAAGACGCACAACTATCAGTTGACCACCGACGAGGACAAGGCGGTCTCAGGTCAGGTCAAAGCCACCGACCCCGATGGTGACCCGCTGACCTATGCAAAGGGTTCGGACCCGCAGCATGGAACGGTCACAGTCGACAAATACGGCAATTGGACCTACACACCCAGCACGAACTACAACGGCTCGGATTCGTTCACCGTCACCGTCTCAGACGGCAAGGGCGGCACGGCCACGTCCACCATTTCGATTGGCATCACCCCCGTCAACGATCCCCCCCAGATCGATGACCCGGGCAATCTGGACCCGAATACCGGGCACTACAACGTGCTCACCGAGGAAGACAAACCCGTCTCTGGCCAGGTCAAGGCCACGGACCCCGATGGCGACCCGCTGACCTATGCCAAGGGCTCCGACCCACAACACGGCACGGTGACAGTCAACGCAGACGGCACCTGGACTTACACGCCCAGCAAGGATTACAACGGCGCGGATTCGTTCACCGTTACTGTGTCGGACGGCCATGGCGGCACAGCCACGGCGACCATCGAGATCGGTGTGTTGCCGGTCAACGATCCGCCCAAGATCGATGACCCCAACAGCCCCAACTTCGACCCGGTCACCGGTCACTACGTCGTGACCACCGACGAAGACAAGCCCGTCTCCGGGCAAGTCAAGGCCACTGACCCCGATGGCGACCCGCTGACCTATGCCAAGGGAACTGACCCGCAGCATGGCACCGTGGTCGTCAATGAAGATGGCACCTGGACTTACACGCCCAGCAAGGACTACAACGGTTCTGACACC
>Ga0194137_10000015_pt1 | contig 123273 bp, 108 predicted proteins | sample TARM_MetaG_T3_14_FD_134025 | JGI IMG/M metagenome (GOLD analysis project Ga0194137, IMG submission 134025) | Freshwater microbial communities from Pennsylvania, USA, analyzing microbe dynamics in response to fracking - TARM_MetaG_T3_14 (version 2) | ecosystem: Environmental > Aquatic >...
AGCCGGTGCACCGGCTGATCGAGGCACAGGTCGAGCTGCGGCCCCAAGCCGTGGCGGTGCTCTTCGGCGACGAGGCGCTGACGTATGGCGAGCTCAACACGCGGGCCAACCGTCTGGCGCACCGGCTGATCACACTGGGCGTGGGCCCGGAGGCGAAGGTGGGGATCGCGGTGGAGCGCTCCCTCGAGATGGTGGTGGGTCTGCTGGGGGTCCTGAAGGCTGGTGGGGCGTACGTACCGCTGGACCCGGAGTACCCGGCGGACCGGCTGGCCTACATGGTCGAGGACAGCGGCATTGGGCTGCTGCTGACGCAGGGCGCGGTGAAGGATCGGCTGCCGGTGGTCGAAGGGCTGGCGGTGCTGGAGCTCGACAAGTTTGATCTATCGAACGAGCCGGCGCGCAACCCCGAAGTGGCGGTGCATGGGGAGAACCTGGCGTACGTGATCTACACCTCGGGGTCGACAGGAAGACCCAAAGGCATCGGCATCACGCAGGCGACACTGGCCGAGCACAGCCAGGTCGCAATCGGCTACTTCGGTCTCACACCCGAAGACCGCATGCTGCAATTCTCAACCATCAACTTCGATGGCTTCGTCGAACAATTGTTTCCGCCGCTGGTCGCCGGTGCTGCCGTGGTCCTGCGCGGCCCGGCACTGTGGGATGCGAATACCTTCTATCGCGAACTGATCGACAAGCGCATCAGCATCGCCGATCTGCCAACCGCCTACTGGCACTTGCTGGCACAAGATTTCGCCCGCCATGGCCCGAGAGACTATGGCGTCCTGAGACAAGTGCAGGCTACGGGCGAAGCCATGCCCCCGGATGGCGTGCGGGCCTGGCGTGAAGCGGGGTTGGCGCACATCAAGCTCCTCAACACCTACGGACCGACCGAGACGGTAGTCACGGCCACGGCGCAAGACTGCAAGGCCTACCTCGACAGCGAAGCAGAACTGCCGGCACAGATGCCGATCGGCTATCCCTTGGCTGGCCGTCACACCCACGTGCTGGATAGTAACCTGAGCCCCGTGCCTGCCGGTGTCGCCGGAGAGCTCTACATTGGCGGCGCTTTGCTTGCCCGCGCTTACCACGGACGTCGGAGTCTGAGCGCGGAGCGGTTCGTCGCGAACCCGTTCGGTGAGGCGGGAGGGCGGCTGTACCGCACGGGCGACCTGGTGCGGTGGAACAGAGAAGGGCAACTGGAATACCTGGGCCGGATCGACCACCAGGTCAAGATCCGGGGGTTCCGCATCGAGCTTGGGGAAGTGGAAGCGCAACTGCTGTCGCAGCCGGAAGTGCGGGAAGCGGTGGTGGTGGCCAAGGAAGGCCCGGGTGGGGCGCGGCTGGTGGGCTACGTGTCGGCGCAGGCCGGGCAGGAGATCGAGGCGGGCGAGCTGCGCGAGCTGCTGGGCAAGCAGTTGCCAGACTACATGGTGCCCAGTGTGGTCATGGTGCTGGAGAGCTTGCCGCTCAATGCCAACGGCAAGGTTGACCGGAAGGCGTTGCCGGAGCCCGGGTTTGAGAGCGGGCACGAATACGAGGCGCCGCAAGGGGAAGTGGAAGAAGCGCTGGCGGCGATCTGGGCCGAAGTGCTCGGCGTGGAGCGCGTGGGCCGGCACGACAATTTCTTCGAGTTGGGCGGGCATTCCATATTGACTCTTCAGATGCAGACAAAGTCGCAGCAGCGTTTCTCCATTCGTTTGCCTTTGCGGGCTTATTTCGATAATCCGACTCCCGCCTTATTAGCTGCGCGCCTGGATGAGGCGCGCGGTAGATCAGACGATAGTAAAGATTTTGAACAGATGGCAGCGCTTCTTGAGCAATTGGAGTATTGAATGAGTGTACATGAGCAGGAAATTGCTTCTCGGTTTGCCCGTCTTCCAATGGAGAAGCAGAGCGCGTTTTTGCTGGCATTGAAAGTTCAGGGAATCGATTTTGGCAGGTTGCCAATTGTTCCTGTCAGTTTCGAACGGAGAGGGGCACTGTCTTATGCTCAGGCGCGTCAGTGGTTTTTGTGGCAATTGGAGCCTGGGAGCACGGCGTACCACATCAGCGGGGCGCAGAAGCTGCGGGGCGAGCTGGATGTTGAAGCGCTGAATGCGAGCTTCGAAGCGCTGGTGGAGCGGCATGAATCGCTGCGCACGGTGTTCCGTGGTGGAGAGGATGGGCAGGCCGAGCAAGTCATCCGGGCGGATGGTCGAGCGCAGATCGAAGAGATCGACCTGAGCGCGGAGCCCGCAGGGGAACGCGAGGTGCGGATACGAGAGGCGGCAGCCCGGCTGCACCAGACGCCGTTCGACCTGGAAGCGGGCCCGCTGCTACGGGTGGGGTTGATCCGGGAAGCGGCCGACGAGCACGTGCTGGTAGTGGTGATGCACCACATCGTCTCGGACGGCTGGTCGATGCAGATCATCGTCGACGAGTTCGTGGCGCAATACCGCGCGCGGGCGCAAGGCCAGGCGCCGCAACTGGCGGTGCTGCCGATCCAGTACGCCGACTACGCGGTGTGGCAGCGCAACTGGCTGGAAGCCGGAGAGAAGGAACGACAACTGGCGTACTGGAAGGCACAGTTGGGCGACGGGTACCCGGTGCTGCAATTGCCGACTGACCATACAAGGCGGGTTGATGGGCGCTACAGCGCGGCCCGTCATGGTCTCGAACTGCCGAGCGAATTGGTGCTGGGCCTGCACCAGCGGGCGCGAGCCGAAGGGGCGACGCTGTTCATGGCGCTGCTGGCGGGGGTGCAAGCGCTGCTCCACCGCTACAGCGGTCAGCAAGACATCCGGGTCGGGGTGCCCATAGCCAACCGTCACCGCGTGGAGACCGAAGGCGTGGTGGGCTTCTTCGTCAACACGCAAGTGCTGCGCAACGTCATTGGTGGGCGGTTGAGTCTGGCGCAAGCACTCAAGCAGGCCAAGGAAGCGGCCCTCGGTGCGCAGACGCACCAGGATCTGCCCTTCGAGCAATTGGTCGAAGCGCTGCAGCCGGAGCGCAATTTGGGCACCAACCCGTTGTTCCAGGTGATGTTCAACCACCAGCGGCAAGACCATCGGGCGCTGCAGCAATTGCCCGGACTCACGCTGGAAGACTATGCGTTGGGCGAACAGGGTGCGCAGTTTGAATTGACAGTCGACACCAGCGAAGACGCTGATGGTCGCGTGCACGTGAGCTTCACCTACGCCGAGGAGTTGTTCGAGGCGGGCACGATCGAGCGGATGGTGGGGCACTACGTGGCGCTGCTGCAAGCGCTGGCTGAGCGGCCGCAGGAAGCGGTGGGCGAAGTGGAGCTGCTCACTGAGGCGGAGCGGCAGCAACTCAAGGTCTGGGGCGAGAACGTACAACGCTACCCGAACGTCGAGCCGGTGCACCGGCTGATCGAGCGGCAAGCCCAGGCCCATCCTGAAGCGGTGGCACTGCTCTTCGGCGACGAGGTGCTGACGTATGGCGAGCTCAACACGCGAGCCAACCGTCTGGCGCACCGGCTGATCAAGCTGGGCGTGGGTCCGGAGGTGAAGGTGGGCATTGCGGTGGAGCGCTCCCTTGAGATGGTGGTGGGACTTCTGGCGATCCTGAAGGCCGGAGGAGCGTATGTGCCGCTGGACCCGGAGTACCCGGCGGATCGGCTGGCCTACATGGTGGAGGACAGCGGGATTGGGCTGCTGCTGGCGCAGCGTGGGGTGAAGGATCGGCTGCCGGCGGCCGAAGGGCTGGTGGTGCTGGAACTCGACGGGCTGGAGCTGGCGGACGAGCCCACGCACAACCCCGAAGTGGCGGTGCACGGCGAGAATCTGGCGTATGTGATCTATACATCGGGGTCCACCGGACGGCCTAAGGGAGCGTCGATCCGCCATCGCGCATTGAGCAGTTGCATGACCTGGATGCAGCAGACCTACGGCCTGACAGCGACCGACACCGTGCTGCACAAGGCCCCGTTCTGCTTCGACGTGTCGGTGTGGGAAATCTTCTGGCCCTTGACAGCCGGCGTGCGGCTGGTGGTGGCCAATCCGGGAGATCACCGCGATCCCGCGCGGATCACCGAACTGATCCTCAAGCACGAGATCACGACGCTCAACTTCGTGCCGGCGATGCTGCAAGCCTTCCTGGCACACGAAGGCATCGAAGTGCAGACGCGCCTGCGCTACGTGATCTGCGGCGGTGAAGCCATGCCCGCAGCCACGCAGAGCGAAGCACTGCGTCGACTCAAGGGCGTAAGCCTGCAGAACCTGTACGGGCCGACCGAGACCACCATCCACGTGACCCGTTGGACCTGTCGGGATGACGGTCAGAGCCAAGTGCCAATTGGGCAGCCCATCTTCGAGACGCAAGCCTACGTGCTTGACGAATCGCTGGGGCGGGTGCCGCAGGGCGTGGCGGGCGAACTCTACATCGGCGGAGAGTTGCTGGGCCGCGGTTACCTCAACCGTTCGAGTCTGAGCGCGGAGCGGTTCGTGGCGGACCCGTTCGGTGAGGCGGGAGGGCGGCTGTACCGCACGGGCGACCTGGTGCGGTGGAACGGGGAAGGGCAACTGGAGTACCTGGGTCGGATCGACCACCAGGTCAAGATCCGGGGATTCCGGATCGAGCTGGGAGAAGTGGAAGCGCAGTTGCTGTCGCAGCCCGAGGTGAGGGAAGCGGTGGTGGTGGCCAAGGAAGGCCCGGGTGGGGCGAGGCTGGTGGGCTACGTGTCGGCGCAGGCCGGACAGGCGATCGAGGCGGGCGAGTTGCGCGAGCGGCTGGGCCGTGCGTTGCCGGACTACATGGTGCCCAGTGCGCTCGTGGTGCTGGAGAGTCTGCCGCTCAATGCCAACGGCAAGGTGGATCGCAAGGCGCTGCCGGAGCCGGGGTTTGAGAGCGAGCGGGCGTACGAAGCACCGCAAGGGGAAGTGGAAGAGGCGCTGGCCAGGATTTGGGCCGAAGTGCTGGGCGTGGAGCGAGTGGGCCGGCATGACAATTTCTTCGAACTGGGTGGGCACTCGCTAGCAGCGCTTCGCCTTGTGCGCGCGATCGGAGACAGACTGCCCGGCATGACTACTGCCCTAAAGGATCTGTTTGCCTGGCCCACGGTGGCAGAGCTGGCTAGGCAGGTCGCGCGTACCAGCGTTGGCTTGCCACTGAACGCCGTGAAGGGGGCAAGGTTCACATTGTTTGTGCTGCATGATGGATGGGGCAGCGTGCTGGACTACACAGGCTTGGCGCGCGCGCTGGAACCCAGTCGCTGTGCCGTGATCGGCTTGCCGTACTCGGTGTCGGATGCATCGGATGCACCGATGGATCTGGCGCAGCTTGCAGCTCAGCATGCGACCTCGATCATCCAGTCCGGCTATCAAGGGCCGTTCCGGCTCGCTGGCTGGTCCTTGGGTGGTGCCTTGGCACCCTTAGTGGCCGAGGTGCTGGAGCGCAACGGCCATACCGTGGAATTCGTGGGAGCGATTGACCCCTTCGTTCCACCAAGGTCGGGAGGTGAGGAGTTGGTCCGATTTGAGGACGAACTGAGGGAGTTTCTTGGCATTTTGCTGCCTCAACACCAGCACGAGCGTTTGCTGGCTCATCAAGTGGTGCGGGAGGGGCTTGCGCGAGCATATTCCGACCCCTACGGTTTGATCGAGTTGCTGGAGGCGTTGCTTGCGCTTGTCGCGCCCGGTGATCTGCATGAATACGAGTCGGTGGGGGCTCAAGAACTGGCAAACATGTTCCTGGGGGCCCGTACCCTCCGTGCAGCGGGGAACAGGGCTCACGCACGGGTCGAGTTGGTTGGGCGCATCAGGATCTGGTGGTCGCAGAATCGTCCGACCTTGGATAAGGAGGCATTTGTAGCCTGGGTGACAAGTTGCGGATCCATGGTGGAGAGTGTCGTTTCGGCCGATCACTTGCGTTTGGTGCGTTCTTCGGTGCTGTTTGATCAGCTACGCCAAGAGCTTTCACCGATTGGGTAGTGGATCGTTGTCAAGTACGTTTGCACAAAGAAAAGCACCCGCAACTCTTCGTGGCGGGTGCTTTAGTGGTGAGGTTTGGTAAGGATGCGGTTAGAAACGATACTTTGCGCTCAGCACTACGGTTCGCTCTTGACCGTACAAACACTGGTTGCCACCGCCGACCGATTCGAAGCAGGTCGCTACATGCTCCTTGTTTGCCAAATTGCGAACATTGAGTGCGACGCGCCATGGTCCGGTATCGTAGTGCAGCGCAGCGTCGAGCAATGTAAACGATGGGGTTGTTGAATTGTTGACCGCATCGTTATAGGTGGAGCCGACGTGTCGCACTCCGAAACCGATACCAAGTCCGCGCCAATCACCTGTTTGCAGGCTGTAGTTTAACCATGCCGATGCAATTTGCTTGGGGGTTGATGTTGGGGTCTTCCCTTTATCAATGTCATTGCTCTCGGTAATTTTCACATCGTTGTACGTGTAGTTCGCGATCAGATCGAGGCCTCTGGCCAACGTGGTTTTTGCCTCTAGTTCGAGACCTCGTGATCGCACGGCGCCCTTCTGTACCTGGAAGTCGGGATTCGCCGTGTCGACAGTGAGCACGTTGTCCTTACGCAGGTCGAACAACGCGGCGGTATACAAACTGCGCCCGTTGTCGGGAGTGAATTTGATGCCGATCTCGTACTGCTGTCCTGCTGTTGGCTTGAATGCCATACCGTTGGCGTCACGTCCGACGGTTGGGAGAAAGGACTCGGCGTAACTGAAGTAGGGTGTCCAGCCCGTACCGGTTAGGTAGGTGATCCCGAGACGTCCGGTAAATTTGTTGTCTTTCTGTTCAGATTCGCTTCCTGCCATGTGATCAAGAGACTTCAACGTCGTCCAGTCCATGCGCCCGCCCAGCGTAACCAGCCAGTTCGGTGTCAATCGCATCTGATCTTGTACATACATACCTAGTTGTCGCAGACGCTGTCCAGAGTCATCGAAATCTGCCGTTGGCGAAACCGTGACTGCCTGACCATAGATGGGGTTGATGACGTCCAGCGTTCCTACCTCGCCACTGAAAGTCAGATTGCTGGTGTTCTGTCTTTCGGCATCCAGACCAAACAGCAGTTTGTGCTCGATACCGCCAGTCTTGATCTGGCCCTCGAGTTGCGTGTCGATGGCCAGCTGTTTGTTGTTTTCCTTGAACACGCGTACTCGACGTTCCAGGGTACGCCCATCGCTCCCCAGACTGCGCGATGTGATACGGCGATAGGTCACGTCCACATCTGATAGGCGCGTGTTCTGACGCAGCGTCCAAACATCGTTCAATCTGTGCTCAAAAAGGTATCCAATAGCAGCCTGATCGTGGTCAAAGCCCGTGAACTTGGGTTCTCCAACGAGGATGGACGAGGATTTTCGAGTAGACGTGCCCGGTGGTGAGTAGCGAAATGCAAAACCGTCGTTTCGGTCACGCAAGAATTCGGACAGAATGGTCAGCGACGTGTCCTGCGATGGTTTCCAAGTTAGTGACGGCGCTAGATACATGCGGGTGTCGGACACTGCTTCACCATTGGTGTATTTATCCTGAGTGTCAGTACTGAGCCCGGAACCAATCAGTCGATACAGAACCTGTCCTCCCTGTTCGTCCAGTGTGCCGCCCACGTCTACCGCAACCTGACGGCGGCTCCTGCTGCCCATTTGAACCTCCACCTCGCGAGGAGCATCGGCTCGCGGACGTTTGCTAACGCGGTTCACGATTCCACCCGCATCGCCCTTTCCGTACAAGACCGATGCGGGGCCGCGCAATACCTCGATGCGCTCCAGGCCGTATGGTTCGCTGCGCTGGTTTGCAAAGGAGTTGGCGTCGGTATTCATCCGCAGGCCATCCTGGTAGAGCGATGTGCCAAAGCCAGAGAATCCACGAAGGTTGATCCAATCATCCTGCCCACGTGTATCTGCGCCGTACACCTGACTCACGACACCGGGAACGTATCGCAGAGCCTCCAGTACCGATATAGCCCCACGGTCGTCCAGTTCTTCACGCCCAATAACGGATATCGACTGGGCTGTTTCGATGATGGGGGTATCAGTCTTCGTCCCAGCTAGGCTGCGCTTGGCGACATAACCTGGCACAGGTCCTGCCGCAGTTTCTTGATCTGCCTTTGCGCGAACAGACACTACCGGCAATGTGGCTTCAGGACTGTCCTGCTTTGCATTTGCCGAGTCCCCTGCATGGGCAATACCGGTAACTAGAAGGCCGAGAAGGCCAGCTTGGAACGCGCGGGAGATGGGGGTGAGTTGTGCGGCATGCACCTCTCTTTCGTACAGAGGGGATTGATTTGTCATGGTTTTCGGACTATTGATGGGAAAGACAATGTGTTGGTTTAAGGGGCTATCGGAGTAGGAGTTCAAGATCGACCTTATTGAAAGTTCGAGGTGTTCTGGAGCGCGGCAGTAAAGATCTCGAATACATGATCGATCTGCCGCTCGGTGATAATGAGCGGAGGCAGGAAGCGAACGACGCTGCCGTGTCGACCGCCGAGTTCAATGATCAGCCCTCGCCGCAGGCACTCGGCCTGGATAGCGCTCGCGAGCGCTGGGCCTGCCGAAGATGGCGTGGTGCTGTCCTTGCCACATTCGGGATCGACGATCTCAACCCCGATCATCAAGCCTCGACCCCGCACATCCCCAATTTGCGGGAAGTCTCGCTGCAACTGCTTGAGCCCGTTGCTCAGTCGGTTTCCGACCTGATAGGCGTGTTCGTGCAAACCCTCTGTGCGAAGGAACCGAATGGTCGCGGAGCCGGCCGCCATGGCCAACTGGTTGCCACGGAATGTGCCTGCGTGCGCGCCCGGCTGCCACTGATCCAGTTCGCCTCGATAGACCACCACCGATAGAGGCAGACTGCCTCCAATGGCCTTGGAGAGTGCCACCACATCGGGCGTAATGCCTGCGTGCTCGAAGGCGAACATCTTGCCCGTGCGACCGAAGCCGGATTGCACCTCGTCGATGATGAGTGGGACGCCGGCCTTGGTGGTCAGATCACGCACACCGCGCACCCAGGCATCAGGAGCGGGGATGACACCGCCTTCACCTTGGATCGCCTCGAAGATCATGCCGGCTGGGTGGGGCACTCCGCCCTCGGGGTCATTCAGCACGGTTTCGATGTAGCGCAAGCCAGCTCGGATGCCCGCTTCGCCACCCAGCCCGAAGGGACAGCGGTAGTCATAGGGGTAGGGCAAGAACTGCACGCCCTGCAGGATGGAATTCAGGGGGCGCTTGGGCCCAAGACTGCCCATCAGGTGCAGGGCGCCCTGTGTCATGCCGTGATAGGCACCGTGGAAGGCCAGCATCGTGCCGCGGCCGGTTGCCGTTTTCACGAGCTTCAGTGCGGCTTCCACCGCGTCGGCGCCCGTGGGGCCGCAAAACTGCACCTTGGCGTCGCGTGCGAACTCCGAGGGCAGGATGTCGAACAGGTTCTGAACGAAGCGGTCCTTGACGGGTGTCGTCAAGTCCAGCGTGTGCAGGGGAAGTTCGTCCTTCAGCACTTGCTGGATTGCTTCGATGACGACGGGATGGTTGTGCCCCAGGGCCAAAGTGCCGGCACCCGCCAGGCAGTCGATGAAGACCCGCCCCTCCACATCCTCCACATAGATCCCATGTGCCCGCTTGAGCGCCAGCGGGATGCGGCGCGGGTAGCTCCGAGCATTGGATTCGCGCGCCGCTTGCCGTTCCAGCAAGGTGTTAGACGTCAGCGTGTAGGGCTGGGTCAGGGCGTTGTGCCGAAGCGCAAGTTCGTCGTCTTTCGGGGCAATGATGCGGTGGGCCGAGGCCACAGGAGTCAGCATGGTCAACTCCTTCCGTCAGAGGGCGGCAGCGACCATCCGCTGCGGAGAAGGCTGCGCCGTCGTCAGCAACGCGTCGCCGATTTCACCCGTGCGCACCGCGGTCACCGACAGCAGCGTGTCACTCAGACCATGTGTCGGCTCGCTGGCACCCTGTACGAAGATCGCCGGGTGGAAGTCGGGGGCGGTCTTGAGACGGTAGTGGCGGTCGATCTCGAAGTCACCGAGGTACGGAGCCAAGGAGGTGAGCACGGTCTTGTGGTACTGGCGCTCGTAACCAGTAGCCAGCACCACCGAGTCATAGCGTGCAGTGTTGGCCTGCTCGTTGTTCAGGTCGTGCAGCGTCAGGTGGATGCCATCGCTGGCGGCACGAACTTCCCTGACCTCGTGTCGGCGCAGGAATTGGTGACGTGTCTCTGCCTTGACCCTCTGCTCATAGAAGACCTTGAAGATCTGCTGGATCAGTTCCAGGTCAGGGCAGGCGTAGTTGGCGTGGCGGAACTCGCGCAGCAGTTCGGCGCGTTCGGCCGGCGTACGGCTGTACATGTAATCGACGAAGTCGACGTTGAAGATCTCGTTGACGAAAGGACTGTCGTCGGACGGCTTGATGGCCTGCGCGCGCATGACGAGGTCGACTTGCGGGGCATTGGGTCGGCCGTGGAGGTCCATGAAAATCTCGGCAGCGCTCTGGCCGGCACCGATGACGGCGATTTTTTGAGCTTGAGCATTGGCCGCGATGCTGCCCAGGTAGTTGTGGGAATGAAAGATCCGCGGGTCGTCCTTGAAAGGTCGGAAGCACTCGGGCACGTGAACGGTGCCGCCAACGCTTACGACGAGGTTGCGGGCCAGGCGCTCATGTACCTCGCCGGACTGGTCGCGAGAGCGCACGCGCAGCAGGGCGACTTCGCCGCCGCGCTTCTCCGGCAACACCTCGAAGACGGTTTCGCCATAAACGCAACGGTCTTCGAACTGGGCAGCTGCCCAGGCGAAGTAGTCGCTGAACTCGTGGCGGCTGGGGAAGAAGGTCTTGAGGTTGATGAAGTCCTGCAGGCGTTGCTTCTCATGCAGGTAGTTGACGAAGGTGAAGCGGCTGGTCGGGTTGCGCAGCGTGGCCAGATCCTTGAGGAAGGAGATCTGCATGTGCGCGTGATCGAGCACCATGTTCGGGTGCCAGGTGAAGCCCGTTTGTCGCTCGATGAACAGCGAACTGACGTTCTGGGCGCCGGCTTGCCGCTTCTCGTCCAAGGCGATGGCAAGCGCGATGTTGGACGGGCCGAAGCCGATGCCGATGAAGTCATGAATGAGCATGCCGCACTCCTTTGTCAGGTTGAATCGGCACCACATGGGTGCACCAAGTTGCCGGCCGCGTGTCAGGCCGGGTTACAGATATCAAGACGAGGTGCCCCGGCGTTTGTTTAGTCGACCTGCCTGGGGGGCGCTTTTTGGGGTGGCTTCGTGGGCGATGTGCGGCGACCCTTAAACAATCGAGACGGTTGTTCGTCTTGGATGCGTGGGTGTGGATCTGTGTGGTTCGCCGCGCGGCGTGCCTTCCTTGGTGATCAAGCTGGAGGCTCTGCACCGGTCATATCGCGCCGGGGCGTCCGTGCGCTCGCATGCGGGTCATTTCTTCTAACTTCGTGGTGATTGGGTGCGCATGACAAAGGCGAAGCTTGTTTACATTTGGTCGTTGAGGAATGCCGCGGCCGACAGGGCTGGGCAGTACATCGAATACAAAGGGGAGCGGCGGTACATGAAATCGCCGCTCGAGTACCTGGTCGAGGCCTTGAACGGGACGAAGCTGGGCGATGCTTACTCCCTGGAGGCGGTCATTTATGACGACGACGAGGGGTCGGCTCGGGACAGGGGGCAGGTCAAGGGCTACGGCTTCTCGTATCAGCCTGGCGGGCAGTGGTTCTATCCGCCCACGCTCGAGGTGGGCGGGCGGCGCGTGAACGATCTGCTGTGCGCCATTCCCTCTACGTACCGCCGGCTGCCCCTGGAGGCGGCCGAGCGTGCCGCGGGCAAAAGCGCGTTCGAGGCGCGCTTGCTCGACAAGTTACTGACGCTGGGAGCGGAGTTGGTGGTGCTCGACGGGCTGCTGGTCATCCTTGACGAGTTGGTGCGCCCGGGGGCACCGTTCGACCGCAAGATCGTCAACATTCATCCCGGCATCACCCGGATCGAGTCGCCTTACGAGCGACGCGGCGCCTATGCAACCCTTGATGCGTTGCATGGGGCAAAGGGGCAAAAGGTCGTGAACTGGCAGACGATGGAGATGAAGCCGGTGCAGGTGGTGGACATGACCGGGGCGTCGTTTCATTACGTTGACAACGGCATCGATTCCGGCGAGGTGATCCTCGACGTGCTCAATACCCGGATCGATCCGCAGGACACCATCCTGGAACTGCGCTGGAACAACTTCAACAACAGCCTGTTCCCGGCCCTGCAGCGGGGGCTGGCGCATATGGCTGGACTGTCTGATGTCGTTGCGAACGAGCCGGCATGATCACGTTCTACAACGCTGATCACGTCCATCATCAGGGCAAGATGGAGATGTTCCGCGGCGAGTTCGTGCCGTGCTTCGAGGTGGCGGTGCGCGCCGAGCGTGTGCTGGAGGAACTTCGCCGCCGTCAGTTGGGCGCCATTGAGGAGCCAGTGTCTTTCGACGATTCGGTGTTGCATCGGGCTCACGCGCCGCGCTACGTCGATTTCCTTCGCGGTGCCTGGGGCGAGTGGGTGGCGCTGAATCCGGCTCACCGCGATCGGGATGCACTGCCGTCGGTTTGGCCGGTACGGCAGCATCGCAGCGATTTGTTGCCCGAGAACTTCGCGGCACGCATGGGCCTGTTCTCATTCGATGTGGGTACGCCGCTCACCAGTGGTACATGGCGTGCTGCGCGCGGTGGTGCGGCGTGTGCGCTTTCCGCTGTCGAACGCATCCGCTCGGGTGCAAGGTCGGCCTTCGCGCTGACGCGTCCGCCCGGCCACCATGCCGGCCAGGACTTCTTCGGGGGCTACTGCTTCCTGAACAACGCCGCCATTGCGGCGCAGGCACTGCGCGACGGTGGTGCTGAGCGGGTGGCGGTGCTGGACATCGATTACCACCACGGCAATGGCACGCAGAGCCTCTTCTACGAGCGCGCCGATGTCTTCTTCGCGAGCATTCACGGCGATCCGCGGACCGAGTACCCGTTCTACCTGGGCTATGCCGACGAGGTGGGATTGGGGGCCGGGCGCGGCTTCAACCTGAACATCCCGTTGCCGCGAGGAACCCAGTTCCCTGCTTGGCGCGCGGCGCTGGCAGACGCGCTGCGCGCCATCGGCGACTTCCGTGCCGATGCGCTGGTGGTGTCGTTGGGGGTCGATACCTTCGAGGCCGACCCGATCTCCGGATTTCGGTTGTGCTGTGACGACTACCTCAGGGTTGGCGAGGACATCGTGCACGCCGGGCTACCTACGGTTTTTGTGCTGGAAGGTGGCTACGCGGTCGAGGAAATCGGTGTCAACGTGGTGAATGTACTGGAAGGATTTGAAGCGTGTTCTTCGTGAGCGGGTTGTCGGGAGTAGGGCGAGGCGCGGCTGCATGGCGCGCTTGGGCGTTGATGCTTTGCGGCGGGCTGCTGCTGTTTGCGGGGGCCTCGCATGCGAAGGCGCCGGTGCCATCGGCCCAGTCGGTGGCGACAGGTGTCGAGATCAGGCGCACCACGGACGGCATTCCCCATCTGCGCGCCGGCAGTTGGCGTGAACTCGGTATCGGGGTTGGCTATGTACAGGCGCAGGATGCGCTGTGCACCTTGGCCGAGTCCTTCGTCACCTACGAGGGGCGGCGCGCCTGGTTCTTCGGGGCCGATGGCCGACCGGCGCGCGACTCCACATTCGGAAGACCGAAGAACGTCGATCTGGACTTTTTCTTCCGCGCCTTCGCCGATGACAAAGTGCTGGCCAACTACAGGGAGCAGCACCCACCCGAGTTGAATGAGCTCGTCGACGGGTTTGCCGCCGGGTACAACCGCTATCTTGCGGATACCCGCAACGGCCGAGTTCGGGTCGTCGGTCGGTCTTGTCTGAAGCAAGCTTGGGTTCGCGACATTACTGCGGATGACATTCATCGGCGCATGTATGCGGCCCAGATTGCGGCCGGCTACGCCAAGTTCATCACCGAGATGGTTAATGCCAGGCCAGCGACGTCTGGCGTCGCATCCGGGGCGGCGGAGGGAGGCGATGCAGCGCTGCGCAGTCGGCTCGCTCAGCGAATCGGCACACAGCCCGGCGTTGGCAGCAACGCGCTTGCTTTCGGCCGCGAGGCCACAGGTGGAGACGGCGCAGTATTGTTCGGCAATCCGCACTGGTACTGGGGCGGGCCGGACCGCTTCTACCAGATGCATCTGACGATACCCGGCAAGGTCGATGTGGCGGGTGTAGCGTTTCTGGGCGTGCCAGTGGTCATGATCGGTTTCAATGACCAAGTGTCCTGGAGTCATACCGTGTCGGCGGCGCGCCGTTTCGGGCTGTTCGATGTGACGCTGGATGCGGCCGATCCGACGCGCTACCTGGTCGACGGAAAGACCGAGGTGATGACGGCGCGCGAGGTCAGCATCGACATGCGTGCTGACGATGGGGGCGTGCGTCGCCTGACGCGCACCTTCTATCGAACTCGCTTCGGACCGGTGGTGGACCTCGGCGGCCACAACGCGGCCTTCGGCTGGGGCGCAGGCCACGCGCTGGTCATTCGGGATGTGAATGCCGAGAACTTTCGCATCTTCCGCAACTTCTTCTACTGGAATCAGGCGAAATCGCTGGACGACTTCATCGCGATCCAGCGCCGCGAGGCGGCAGTTCCCTGGGTCAATACCGTGGCCATTGGTCGTGGTGAGGGTCGCGGGGACGGACAGGTCTGGTATGGCGATGTCGGTGCGATACCCAACGCCCCGGACGAGCTGCGCAAGGCGTGCACGACGCCGTTGGCTACGGGATTCGCGAGCGTGGATCCGCTCACCCCCGTCCTCGATGGCAGCCGCTCGGCTTGCGATTGGCGGGTGGATCCGACCGCGGTGCAGCCGGGCGCCATGCCGGTTGCTGCCTTGCCTTGGCTGCTGCGCGAAGACTATGTGGCGAACATGAACGACAGCTACTGGCTCAGCAATATTCGCCAGCCGCTGGAGGGGTTCCCTTCGCTACTCGGCGGCGAACGCAAGCCGTTGGATTTGCGGGGTAGATTGGGGCACCACATGGCGCTCGATCTGCTCCAGGGGCAGGCGACATCGGCCGAAGCCCTGAGTCGCCGCGTGATGAGGGATGTGCTGACACCGCGGTCCTATTCCGCCGAGTTGTTCAAGGGCGAGGTGCTTGCCCAGGCTTGTGTGCAGCCGGTCGTCGAACTAGATGCCGACATGCTGAAGGCAGCGGGGCTGGACGGGCTGGTGAAGGTTGGAACGGCGGCACGCAAGGTCGACGTCGCACGGGCCTGCACAGTCCTGCGTCGCTGGGCGAACAAGGCAGATCCCGGTGACCATGGTGTTTTGTTGTGGGAGGCTCTCTGGGCTCGCCTGGAACAGATTCCGGCCGACGATCTCTACAGCGTTGCTTTCTCCAGCGACGCCCCTTTGGATACACCTCGCAAGCTGCTGATGGGTGAAGGAACGGCGGCCAAGGCGCTGGCGGCGACCGTGGTGGAGTTTGGTGCCAAGGGGTGGTCGCTGGATGGGGTGTTGGGAGCACATCGCTTTGTGGCGAGCGGGGGGCATCGCTTCCCGATCTATGGCGGATGCCACTCGGCGGGCTATTTCACCGTGGCTTGCAACGATGATGGCGGCAACAAGTTGGGGCCGGATTCCTTGGCGAACAGCTACCTTCAGGTGGTGCGTTTCGGCCCGTCCGGGGTGGAAGCGCACACGTTGCTCGCACACGGCCAGGACGAAGCAGCAGTGGCTGGCGGCCAAGGTGCGGCTCCGGTTGCCCGGTATGCCCGCAAGGCCTGGCTGCGCTTCCCGTTCCGGGAGGATGAGATCGCACGCGATCCCAAGCGTAGTCGTCTTGTGCTGAGTCCCTGAGTTGGAGCGCCAGGATTGCTGGCCCATACTCGCTGCGGAGATCGTAACGGTTTGGGCGGCAGTCTGACCAATCTCGACTTGGAGAACAAGCGCCTATGGCATCGCTGGGCTACCCCGTCGCTCGACGATGCTCCGGTGCCAGCGGGCAGGCGCCGCAATAGCCTTGGCCGGGCAGCCGGTAGAACAGGCAGCACTGGCGGTGCAGGGTGATGGTGGCGGCAACACCGTTTTCGATACGCGCGGAAGCGCGCTGCCGGCCGTAGAGCAGGTTGGGGTGGCCGCCGGGGTGTGCTGGCTGTTGCAGCAGTGTCGTCCGGTCCGTGGCGACGTGCTCGGCGTTGCCGGTCAGCTCGAGCGCCTGATCGAGAATGGCTTCCAGGTAGCGCGCGGTATTGCCCCAGAGAATTTTCGGCGCGAGGTGAGTCTGTCTGTTGATGGCCGTGAAGAGCGGTCCGAGATGATCTTCAAGCAGGGTGTCGTAGCGGGCGCCCGTTGGGCTGCCTGGCATGGGGTGGCCCTCGTGGACAATGTGGAAGCGAATGGGGGCGCCCGTGTCGCCCAGACTTACCGCAACGTCGTCGGCGTGCATCGGCAAGCGGTGCTGCAGCACGCTTGCCGATGCGGCAACCGGCAGCAGCAGCGCCCACAGGTAGTCCAGGCTCCACGCCGACGCCGCGGCGCGCAGGTCATTGCCTGTGACGCCGAGGTGGGTTGCATAGCGTCGAATCGCGTTGCCGAGCAGGGCGTCGTCGCTAGCCAAGCGCGAGACGGGGACGGCCCCGGCTGGCCACCGGGAGGCGCAGTCGAGCGTCTCGCCATAGGCGGCCCATTCCCCCTGAAACAGGGGTGCGAGCAGGGGAATCATTGCCGCTCCCTCGGCCTATTGCTGCCCGTTGGGCGGCAGGGCGAGCGTTGGGGGTGATTTTGAAAGTCGGGGCTCATGCACCCATGACGTTCTGGCCGCGCAGATGTTCACCTAAACAAATGGTCGGGCCGTTCGTCATGGGAAGGATGGCCCCATAACTCGGGGTGGCGCGAGTTGCTCCCTCCTTCCTCCCTATTTCTGCTCAAGGTGAACCGGTTTGCTTACCTATCTGATTCAACAGTCGCGCAAGCTGCTGATCGCTGCGGCGTTGGCCAGTGTTACCAGCGGCGTGTGCAGCGTGCTGCTCCTCACGCAGATCAATGCGGCCTTGACGGCGACATCGTCGGCGGAGCGCGTGATACTGGCGTGGCGATTTGCGGCCTTCGCGGTGGCGGCGATGTTGAGCCAGATGGTCGCGTCCGTGTTGTTCGAGCGTTTGAACCAGCGTGCCCATGCTGACCTGCGGCGCTTCATTTCCGCGCGGGTGATCGCAGCGGACTTTCGCCGGTTGGAGGAGATCGGTGGCCCGAAGGTGCAGTCCGCCTTGTCGGAGCACAGCACGCAGGTGGCCGAGTTCTTCGTGAGCTTCCCGACGATCCTGGTGAATGCCATCATCGTGTCGGGGTGCCTGGTCTACATGGCCTTGCTCTCGTGGCAGGTGTTCTTGGCGGCTGTGCTGGTCATCGGGCTGGGCTCGCTGGGCTACCACTTGGCACACTTGCGGGCGATTCGGCATCTGGACGTGGCGTCGAAAGAGCAGGACCGCTTGTTCGACCACTTCCGCTCGCTGGTGGAAGGGGCCAAGGAGCTGCGGCTGCATGCCTTGAAGCGTCGGCGCTTCTCGGACGACGTGTTGGGCGGCTCGATCGAGACGGTTCGGCGTGAGCGCGCGTTCGGCATGTCGGTGTTCCTGGTGTCCTCTGCGTGGGGCAACTTCCTGATCTATGGCTTCATCGGGCTCGTGCTGTTCATTCTGGTGGGTGATGTGCCCGACCGGGGGCGCATCATGACCGGCTTCGCGCTGGTTTTTGTGTACATGGTGGCACCTCTGGAAAACCTGCTGCTGGCCTTGCCGCGCGCCAATCTGGCGAAGGTTTCCGGCGCCCGCATTGACGAGATCACGCAGCAGCTCGAGCATACCGAGAGCGATGCGGTGTCCGAACCCGTGCCGCGCCTGGAAAGCCTGATGCTGCAAGGCATCAGCCATCGTTACTACCATGAAGGCGTGGATGACCTGTTCACCCTGGGGCCTGTCGATCTGGCCCTCTCTCCCGGGCAGATCACTTACTTGGTGGGCGGCAACGGCAGCGGTAAGACCTCGCTGGCGAAGCTGCTGGTGGGCCTGTACCGGCCGGAGCAGGGCGCCATCCTGATCAACGGCGAGCCGGTCGGCGATGCCAATCGCGACAGCTATCGCCAGACATTCTCTGCGATCTTTTCGGACTTCCACCTGTTCGAGCAGATGCTCGACGCCGCATCTGCAGAACTGGATGCGCAGGGCAACGCGCTGCTGGAGAAGCTCCACCTGCAGCACAAGGTGCAGGTGCGCGACGGCGCCTTCACGACGCGGGCCTTGTCCCAGGGGCAACGCAAGCGGCTGGCCCTGGTGGTCGCCTACCTTGAGGACCGGCCTTTCCTGGTCTTCGACGAGTGGGCCGCAGATCAGGACCCGGTGTTCAAGGACGTGTTCTACCGGGAGCTGCTGCCTGAGTTGAAGGCCAAGGGCAAGGCGGTGCTGGTGATCTCGCATGACGACCGCTACTTCCATCTGGCTGATCGCCTGATCCGCATGGAGAACGGCCAAGTCATCGCGATCGAGACGCCTGCCGATCGCACATCGCTGAAATCGACGTCCGCGAATCTGACCGCCGTGTCATGACGGCTGGGCAGGTTGGAGTCGCCGGCCGGCGCTGGGGCATCGATCGTCCTTTGCTCGTGCTGGTGCACCGTTGGGTGGGGCTGGTCATGGCCGGCTTTCTGCTGATCGCCGGGCTGACCGGGGCGCTGCTGGCCTGGAATGACGAGCTGGAAGCGGCCATCAGTCCGCAATTGTTTCGCGTGACGCCACCAGTGACCGATGCCGCGCCCATGGATCCGCTGGTATTGCGTGAGCGGGTGCAGGCCGCCTATCCGCAGGCGCTGGTGGCGTATGCGCCGCTGACTGTCGAGCCTGGGCATGCGCTGGTGCTGCGTTTGTTCGCGCAGCCGGACCCGGCCACGGGCATCGAGCCCGAACTTCCCAATGACCAGGTCTTCGTGGATCCGTATACCGGCCGCATATTGGGTGAGCGAAAGCGGGGTGACCTGTCCCAGGGCCTGAAGAACCTGATGCCCTTCATCTACCGGCTGCACTACCAGCTCGCGCTGGGGGTGGTGGGCAGCTATGCCTTCGGCGTCATCGCACTGCTATGGACGCTGGATTGTTTCGTCGGTGCGTACCTTACCTTTCCGGCGCCGGTGCGCAAGGGACTCAAGTCGGGTAAGGCGGAAAAGGCCGGCGGCAAGCCCTGGCTGGCACGCTGGTGGCCTTCGTGGAAGGTACGCTGGGGTGGCGGCAGCTACAAGCTGAATTTCGACCTGCATCGCGCCGGCAGCCTGTGGGTGTGGGCCATGCTGTTCGTGCTGGCCTGGAGCAGCGTGGCCTTCAACCTCTCCGAGGTGTACGACCCGGTGATGAAGGCCGCCTTCGCCCACCAGCCGAACGACAACTCTTTGCGGCCGCTGCTCGCTCCCAAGCTCGCTCCGGCCCTTGACTGGCAAGGTGCGCGTGAGGTGGGCCGCCGGCTGATGGCCGAACAGGCGCGCGAACAGGGCTTCACCGTCCTGCACGAGGACGCGCTGATGCACGACCCGCGCACCGGCGTCTACCACTACAACGTGATCAGCAGCCGCGACGTCAGCCATCGCTGGGGCGGCACCAGTCTGGTGTTTGATGCCGACACTGGCGCCTTCAGGGGCCTGTGGCTGCCGACCGGCATGGCCAGCGGCGACACGATCCGCACCTGGCTGACCAGCCTGCACATGGCGGCGGTGGGCGGCGTGGTGGCCGGCGTGCCGATGAAACTGCTCATCTGCGCCATGGGGTTGGTGGTGGCCATGCTGTCGGTCACCGGTGTGATCATTTGGTGGAAAAAGCGCCAGGGGCGTCGGCGTCTGGCGCTGCGCGAGGTGGCGCTTGAGCGGCCGGGCAGTGGTGCACGGAACAGGGCCGCGTGACCTCATGGGCCGACAATTCAGCACGTATTGCCCGGGCGGCCTTCGACGCCATGCGCCACTGGATGGATGGAGGTCGGGCCTTGTCTGTCGGGCAGCGGCGCTTGCCGTTCTGCTGACTGCCTCTTCGGCGATTGCCTCGCAGGATGCTGTTCATCCAGTGCCAGCACTCTTGGCCGCTGCCGTGCGTCTGCCTGCGACGGCAGGTGAGGCGGCGGCGTCGTTGGCCGATGCCGCGCCGATCGCCAGCTTTGTCCAGGTGGCCCCCGTGGCGGGATCGACCCCCACTCGCCGTACCGAATTGCGCATGGCCCATGACGGCAAGGCCTTGCGCATCCAGGTGCATGCCTACGACCCGGAGCCGTCGGCCATCGTGGCGCAGCAGATGCGCCGGGACGTGGAGGGCATGCTCACGGAGGATCAGGTGACGCTGGTGTTCGATCCCGATGGCGAGGGCCGCAACGGCTACCTCTTCGCCGTCAACGCCAATGGCGCGCAGTTCGACGCCCTGGTTTTCGACGGCGGGCAGATGCGCTTCGACTGGGACGCGCTATGGCGCAGCGAGGCGCGCATAGAGGCCGACGGCTGGCATGCCGAGATCACGATCCCGCTGTCGGTGTTCGGGCGTGGCCGTCCGGTCAGTGGGGATGAGGTGCGCACCTGGCGCATCAATGCCGAGCGCTGGATGCCGCGTGGCAGCGAGCGCGTGCGGCTGGCCGGTATCCAGCCCGACAAGGAGGTGTACTCCCTGGGCGATGCCCTGCCCATGCCGGCCATCGTTGCCGATCAGGACGGCTGGGGGCTGCGCCTGAAAGGCTCTCTGCGCGCCACCAGCGAGTCGGCCGCCGCCTCGGGCACCGGCCATGTGCGGCAGCGCCTGGAGCCCGGCCTGGAGGTATTTCACGAGAGCCCTTCCGGGTTGCGGACCACGGCCGCGCTGAACATCGACTTCGGCGAGGCCGAGGCCGACGAGCGCACCGTCAACCTGACGCGCTTCGAGCTTTTCCGCCCGGAGAAACGCGAGTTCTTCCTGCAGGACGCCGGACGCTTCACCTTTGGCGGCTTGGTGGAGAGTGCGGTCATTCCGTACTACTCGCGCCGCGTGGGACTGGACGCGACCGGGCGAGGGCGCAGCCTGGATGCCGGTCTCAAGTTCTCGGGCCAGCTCGCCGGCACCGACTTTGGCCTGTTCGGCGCGCGCGTGGCAGGCGGGCCGACCGAGCCGGGTGAGCCCGATCAGCGTTCCGCCGATGTGGCGGTGCTGCGTGTCGCGCGTCCGCTGGGCAACCGCAGCCGCGTCGGGTTGATGGCCACCCGCGGCAATCCCGAAGGCACGTCCGGCAGCAGTCTGTGGGGTGTGGACTACCAGTTCCGGGATACCAACTGGGCGCCTCCCGGTGGAGAGGGCGGCAAGACCCTGGAGACCCATGCCTGGATGCTGGAATCGACCAATGCTGGGTTGGGTAGTGGGCGTTCCTGGGGCGCCAGCGTGAAGTATCCCAACGTGGGTCTCACCGGCAATGCCGAAGTGCAGCACATCGATGCGCGCTTCAATCCCGCCCTCGGCTATCTGGCCGAAGCGGGCGTAACGCGGGGGCAGGGCGAGTTTGGCTGGTGGCATCGCACGCGCGGTGGCGAGAACATCATCCCGGGCGTCGACTGGAACTTCCGTCGCAAGCAGGACGGCAGCGAGCACTCATGGCTGCTCAACCCGGAGATCGGGTACACCAACGCGGCTGGCGATACGGCGATGGTCGAGATGTTCTTCGAGGGGGATCGACTGGCTTCCACCTACACCCCGGTGCCGGGCGTCACGGTGCAGCCCGGCAGCTATGGCTGGCACTACTTGTTCGGGTATGTCGAAACCTCCCCGTCCCGGCCGGTTTCCGCGCATGCGGAGTTCCGTAGCGGCGGGTACTACGACGGACATCGCGACGACCAGGTCTTGCAATTGGCCTGGAAACCCAGCCCGCACTGGGGCTGGCGGGCCGGCCTTGCCAGGAATGCGATCCGCCTGCCCTCGGGGAGCTTCACCGTCCGTACGGCTAGCTTGCGACTTGATCACACCCCCAATACCCGTCTGGCGCAGAGCCTGCTGCTGCAGTGGGACAACGTGTCGAACGAGCTGGGCGTCAGCGCGCGCCTGCGCTGGCTGCTGGCCCCTGATCGGGAACTCATCTTTTCGCTCGATCGCCTGGGCTACACCGGGGCACAGCGCGATCTGCTGCCCAACCAGACCCGGGCCATGCTTAAGCTGGTATGGAACTTCGAGCGGTGAAGGGGATGAGTATGGAGCCACCATTCTTTCGCCACTTCATTGCCGCGGCTGAGAAGCCATCCCGCATCCGTCGGGCGCTGCCCATCGGGCCTGCGCCTGCACCAGAGAAAGAACCGAACGAAAGGGCGCCTGTGTGACGCGATCCTCCTCGATATCTCCCGCCAAGCATTGGCTGCGCCAGGCCTGGGGCCAGGGTGCGCCACTCCTGCTGATCTGCGCCGCGCACTTGGGTGCCTTGTATTGGCTGACGACTACGCTGAGCCGCAGCCCGGTGCTTACCACGCCGCCTGCGGTGGTGGGGATGCTGGTGTCGGCGCCCGCCGCCACGGTCGAGCCCAAGCCACTGCCGACGGCACCGCAGCCCCGGCCCACGCCTGTGCCGCGCACTCGTCCGACGCCGCTGCCGCCTCCCCCGAAAGCTCCGCCCTCGGAGCGTGCCGTGGCGGCACCGCCGCCCGAGCCAGCCGCCCAGCCGCAGGCTGTGACTGCTGCTGTTGCGCAGGCAGCGTCACCTGCCCCCGAGGCCAAGCAGCCCGCAACGCCCGTCTCGCCACCGCGCGCGGACGCGGCCATGCTCAACAACCCAGCCCCTGCGTACCCGGCGCAGTCGCGCCGCCTGCGCGAAGAGGGCCGGGTGCTGTTCGACGTGTACATCCTGCCCGACGGCAGCGTGGGCCAGATCAAGCTCAAACGCAGCAGCGGGTTCCTCCGGTTGGACGATGCCGCACTGGAGGCGGTCCGCCGCTGGCGCTACATCCCCGCCAAGCGCGGCAATGAACCCATCCCGTACTGGTATGTGCAGCCGCTCGATTTTCAACTGGATTCGTGAGAGCGATGCCCGAGCCGCAACCTCATTCCCCATTTCAATAGGAGCCCGCTGATGCCGAACAATCCCAACAACCCCTATGGCATTGCCGCACTGTGGAGCGGCGGCGACCCGGTGATCCGCACCGTGGCCGTGTTGCTGCTGCTGATGTCCATCGCCTCATGGTTCATCATCGTCACGCGCGCATGGCGCGTGGTGAAGCTGCGTCGTTCGGCCCGCGCCTCGGCCGACTTCTGGCATGCGCACAGCTATGGCGAAGGTCTGCACATGCTCGATGGCGATGCGGAGTGCAACCCGTTTCGCCACCTGGCCGAAGAGGGCAAGGCCGCCATCGACCACCACGCCAGTAACAGGGAAGACCTGCACGGCCAGATCAACCTGGCCGAGTGGTTGACCGAAAGCCTGCGCGGGGCGATTGATGAGAGCGCCGAGCGCATGCAGGGCGGCCTGTCCGTGCTGGCCTCGGTGGGTGCCACCGCGCCCTTCGTCGGCCTGTTCGGCACCGTGTGGGGCATTTATCACGCACTGGTGGGCATTGGCGTGGCAGAGCAGGCCAGCATCGACAAGGTGGCCGGCCCGGTGGGAGAAGCGTTGATCATGACGGCCTTCGGCCTGGCCGTCGCCATCCCCGCCGTGCTGGGCTACAACGCGCTGATGCGGGCCAACAAGGGCATGCTGGGCAAGCTCAATCGCTTTGCGCGGCAACTGCATGCCTACTTTCTGACCGGCGCACCCGTGGCTCGCAACAGTGGAAATGGCAACGGCAACGGCAACGGCAACGGCAACGGCAACGGCAAGGCCGTGCCTGCGCGCGCCACGGCGCAGGCTTGAGGAGAATCGCCATGGCCTTTGGAAGCGGACTCGACAGCAGCGACGACATGGTCAGCGAAATCAACATGACACCGTTGGTGGACGTGATGCTGGTGCTGCTCATCATCTTCATCATCACCGTGCCAGTGCTCACGCACTCGGTCAAGCTGGACCTGCCACGCGCGGACAACACGCCCAACCTCGTCAAGCCCGAGAGCGTAAACATTTCGGTCACTGCCGACGGCGCATTGCACTGGAACGACGACACGGTGACCGACGCGCAACTGACCACGCGCCTCGAAGCGGCGGCCACCCAGCAACCGCAGCCCGAAATCTTCATCCGGGGCGACCGCAAGGTGGACTACGAGCGCGTCGTCAAGGTGATGGCGGCGGTACAAAGGGCGGGGGTGCTCAAGTTGGGGTTCGTGACCGAACCGGGAGATTGAGCTTGTTGCTGCCGTAGCACGTGCCGGGCGTACTGTGACGCGGGCTTCCGTTAACCGGATTTTGCGATCTGGTGCGTACGAGCTTGGCGCAGGCGATCCAATAGAGCGGTGTGTGGAAAGCTCTGCTCGGGCTAAACAATCGCACGGATTGATCGTCTTGGTTGACGGAGGCAGCGTGCTGCCATGGGTGACAAGAGCAAAGGCCTGTGGCTTGCTCAATGGCGTATTAAACATGTCGGTATTTGTATGAAAGCCATCCAAGGGACGGACAACCAGGATCTGAAAAGTGCCGGCTTGAAGGCGACCCTGCCGCGTCGGCTTGTGCTGGAGATCATCCGCGCCAGCAGCGAGCGCCACCTGTCCGCCGAAGACGTCTATCGGAGGCTGCTCAAGCAAGGAAGCGACGTGGGGCTGGCCACCGTGTACCGGGTGCTGGCGCAACTGGAATCGGCAGGTCTGTTGTCCCGCAACGTCTTTGAGTCGGGCAAGGCGCTTTACGAAGTCAATGAAGGTGGCGATCACGATCACTTGATCTGCCTCGGGTGCGGCCGGGTGGACGAGTTCCGCAACGACGCCATCGAGGTCCTGCGGCAGGATGTGGCGGCGATCCACCACTATCGGCTTACTCGTCACAGGCTGGCGCTGTATGGCTACTGCCCGGATTGCACCCGCCTGCCCTGAGCGACACGTAACGATGAAGTGATCGAGTCCCAACTATCGCGAAGAGGCAGCATTGGCCCTGTGTCGATGCTCTCGGCCGCGAAGGAAGATGAATGCACGGCGGCTCAGGTGGCTGGGCAAGATTGCGCGCAGGGTGTGCGCCGTCAGGCCAGTGCGTTCGGCGACTTCGGCAATGGTCAGGCCGGATGCCATTGGGAAGGATTCTGAAAGTTCGAGTGCGCTCGAAGTCAAGCCCGCCCGCCCGCTTGGTGGTGTCAACCCGGGCCCACTGACTTGGGCGCCTGCCCGAAGTGCCGGGTGAAAGCCGCGCTGAAGCTGGCCGGGTAGCGATACCCGACCGCATAGCCGGCCTGCGCTACCTGACATCCGGACTGCAGCAGCGCACGTGCGCTCTGCATGCGCAACGCGAGCAGGAACTGGTGCGGCGTGGCGCCATAGAGCTCACGAAACCCCTGCTTGAACTTGCACTCGTTGAGACCGACCGCAGCGCTGAGGTACGGAATCGTCAGCGCGCGGTTCATGTGCTTCTGCATCAGATCTCGGGCTCGGGCGAGTTTCTCGATATCGGCCGCGCTCAAGCGCAGGGATGAGGCGCTGGGCACCGAGGCCGGCATGAGCGGGCGCAGATGATCTGCCGCCAGGGTCAGGGCGGCGATGTGCCGATCCACGGGCGTCGCGGTGCCGGGCGACAGCAGCGGATGGAGCAGGGTGCGGCACCATGCCGTCGTCGGGTACTCGCCCAGCAGGCGTATTCCTTTGCGGCTGGCCAAGTGCGCCACGGCCGACTCGCCGAGGTAGCGCGAGAGCGCGGTGCCGTTGAGCACCAGCCGGAGCTGGCGCACGGACGTGTCTGCCCTGAACCGTCGCTCCCCGCGTGCGCTCGCAAAGGCCGCAAGGGTGGTGCGTCCGGCACCAAAGCGCAGGCTGGCGCCGTCCTCGCCCACGAAGCCGGACTCGCCGGCCAGGCCATAGGTGATCACCAGTGTCGGCCCGGCGTCGCTCTGGGCGGACTCTTCGGTGAGGTCCCGGGCAGGGTGGTAGTGCGAGCGCACCACCGTCAGTCCATCGTCGAGCGTAGCCCGTTCGATCCAGCAGTCGCCGGGGCGGCCGGGAAAGGACGCCTTATTGGCCATGGCACCTGGCCTCGCTCCCGTTTGCATACGAATCCCTCCCGAATTCCATTGAAATTATATGAGAACAGTTCTCATTCATTCTTAACATGAAACTCGTCTGAAACTCAAGGAGAACGACCCATGTCCCCCCTTTTTATGCGGGCAAGCGGGCTGGCGCCGCTGCTGGTGACGGCCTTGTCAGCCGCAGCGCAGCCTGCGACCGGAACGGAGCACGAACTGCCGGCCGTCACGGTCACGGTGAACAAGCAGTCGCAAGCCCTTGAGCGTGTGCCTGCCAGCGTGTCCGTCTACGACGGCGAGGAGCTCGAAGCAAACGGCGTGCGCGGCTTGGACGGTGTGGCGGCGATGACGCCCGGGTTCTCGTTTCAGACCATGGGACAGTCGGGCGCACAGCCGCCGGTGATGCGCGGGCTGTCGGCCAACGTCACGTCCTTCTCGTCGTCGACCGCGTTGGTGGTGGACGGCGTGGCGACGTTGCGGGGGCTCGGGTTCGATGACGCATTGCTCGGTGTGGAGCGCGTCGAGGTGCTGCGCGGCCCGCAGTCCACGCTCTATGGGCGCAACGCCGAAGCTGGCGTGGTCAACATCGTCACCCGCCGTCCGGGCAATGAGCCGTATGCCGCCGTCTCGCTCGAGATGGGCAGCCGCGATAAGCAGGCCCTGCGCTTCGACGCAAGCCGGGCGCTGGTGGAGAACACGCTCTTTCTGGGCGTGGCCGGCGAGTTCGCCCGGCAGGACGGCTTTATCGACAACACCTACACCGGCCGCAAGGAGGACGACCGAGAGCGTAAGGGCGGCCGCGTGGCCTTACGCTGGACGCCCGATGCACGGACCGATGCCACGCTGCGCTTCAGTCAGCGCGAGTACGATGACGGCGGCGCCCTGTGGGGGCCGACCGGCGGCACGCGCGAAGCCGTGCGCTCTGGCACCGCGAGCTGGAACCGCTCCAAGGCCCGCTCGGCATCGCTGGACGTGGCCCACGAACTCGGCGCCGATCTGCGCCTGCGTTCCATCACGGCGAGCAACGAGTACTTCGACCGCATCCTGCAGGACAGCGACTTCCAGCCAGTCGATCTGCTGCACCTGGGGCGCGACTACCACTTCAAGACCCTGTCGCAGGAGCTGCGCCTGGAAGGCAAGGCCGGTGACGCGCACTGGCTCGCGGGCTTGTACCTGGACCGCGACGACAATGCGTTGAACTTCGAGCAGAAGACGCCGCTCGCGCTTGTGCGCACTCGGTCGGTGCAGAAGGGGAGCTCCGCTGCCGTCTTCACCCACTGGGATGTGCCCCTGGCGGCGCAGTGGTCCGTCCAGGCCGGCCTGCGGGTCGAGCGCGACGAGATGCGCTTTGCGCTGGCCAGCGGCAGCGAGCAGTCGCGCGGCTGGACGCATGCAAGCCCGAAGCTTGCGCTGCAATACCAGTGGCTGCCTGCGGCGCAGCTGTACGCCAGCGTGTCCGACGGGTTTCGCGCGGGGGGATTCAATGCCTTCGCACCCGAGGCCCAGCGCCGCTACGAGCCGGAGAAGGTGCGCGCTTTCGAGCTTGGCACGAAGGGACACCTGCTGAACCGCCGCTTGCGCTACAGCACGGCGGTCTACCGCATGGACATCGACGACATGCAGGTTCAGCAGATGGGCGCGGTGCCCGGGCAGGTGTTCATGACCAACGCGGCCTCGGCCCGCTCGACCGGGGCCGAGGCCGAGCTGCGCTGGCTGGTCGGCAGCGGATGGCAGGTGCAGGCGGCCCTCGGGCTCAACCATACGCGCTTTCGCGAGTTCCGCGATGGCGCCAACGACTACGCCGGCAAGCGCAACCCCTTTGCTCCCGACCTCAATGGCCACCTTGGCGTGCGCTACGACGCCCCCTCGGGCTGGTTCGCGCAGGCACAGGTCGTCGGGGCAGGCAAGGTCTATGTCGATGCGGCCAACACGCCGTCCAGCAAGCGGGCGGGGTATGGCGTCGTCAACCTGGCTGCGGGCTATGCGTGGACGCGCACCGAGCTGACGGCCTACGTCAACAACGCCGCCGACAAGCATTACGACGTGGTCGGCTTTCCCGCGAGCACGATCACGATCTACAGCCCGCCCCGCGAAGCCGGCCTGCGGCTGAGCTTCCGTCTTTGATTGGCCGGGAGGCAAACCGATGAATCTCGAACAAACCCATGACCTGCGCCGCTGGTGGGATCTGGCGGTGGCCCCCGTTCAGGCCGAAGGATTGCGGCTCGCCATCGAGCTCGGTGTGCTGGACGCCTTGCACGAAGCGGCCTGCGCCGAGGCGCTGGCACAGCGCCTGCAACTGCATCCGGTTGGCACCGCCCATCTGCTCGAACTGCTGTGGAGCATGGGCGTGCTGGAGCGCGGCGGCCACGGCGGCGATGAGGGGCTGGGCTGTGACGACAGCCCGACCTATCGCCTCGAAGCGGGCGTGCGAACCTATCTCACCCATGGCTCGGAGCTGTCCTGCGCCAAGGCCTGGCTATTCCGGCAGCGTTCGATGCGCGGCTTCATCGAAAGCTTGGGCGAACATGTCCGCCACGGGCCGAGCGCCGCGAAGCTGCCGCTCCCGGCCGATCACGGACCGTCCGGCGGCGCCGCGCAGTGGGCGGCTGCGGCGCGGGTGCAGATCGCCCAGGAGCAGCGCGCAGTGACGGCACCGGCCGCCGTCGCGGTGATGACGCGCCTGCCCGAGTTTGGGCGGGCGCAGCGGCTGCTCGATCTGGGGGGCGGCCCGGGCCTGGTGGCCATCGCGCTGGCCGAACGGCACCCGAGTCTTCGAGGCGTCGTGTTCGACTTCCCGGAGACGGTCGCCGTGGCCGCCGAGAACATTGCCGCGCGGGGGCTCGGCGAGCGGCTGTCCACGCAGGGCGGCAACCTGGCCACGGACGACATCGGGTCGGACCATGACCTGATTTGGTGTTCGTCGGTGCTGCACTTCGTGCCCGACATCGAGGCCGCCTTGCACAAGATCCTCGCCGCCCTGTGTCCCGGCGGCGTGCTGGTGGCGGTGCAGGCGGAGTTGCCGAAAGCCCGGGAGGCGGCGCGCAGCGTGGTGCCGTGGTATCTGCCGCTGCGCATGCTCGGGCGGCAGGTGACGCGCGAGGGGGAGTTGGCCGCCGCCATGGCGCAGGTCGGCTTCGAGCGCATCGAGCAGTTTGCATCCGGCCAGTTTCCGATGGCCGTGCAACAGGTCGTCGTGGCCCGGCGGGCAGGGCCATGAACGGCAAGATTCGTCTGGGCCTGCAGCAGGCGGCATTTGGGTGGGTGAATTTCGCGCTGACGGCGCCCGCCATCTACCTCTGGCTGGGGCTGCCGCTGATCATGCGGCAGCAGGGCTGGTCGGGCACGGAGATTGGGTTGTTCCAGCTCGCCGGTCTGCCCGCGGTGTTCAAGGTGCTGCTGGCGATTCCGGTGGAGCGCTGGCCGCACTCCGGTCCGGCCTATCGGCGCTGGGCGTGTTGGATGGGCGGCGGTTTCGCGCTGTGCCTGCTGGCCCTGGCGGCGGCTGGCGAGCAGTCCGGTAAGGTCACCCTCTTCGTGCTGATGCTGCTGGCGGCGCTGCTGTCCACCTGGGCCGACATCCCGGTCCAGGCGCTGGCCATCGGGATGCTGCCAGCGCAGGCCCGGCCGCTGGCCGGCGGCATCCGGGCAGCGGCCACTTTCGCGGGTGCGGTCGTGGGGGGAGGGGCCATGCTGCTGGTCCAGCAGACCAGGGGCTGGGTGCTTCCCTTCCTGATTCTGGCCGCGGGCGTGCTGAGTGCCCTGGTGATGGTGGCAGTGCTGGGCCGCCGCTCCGGTGTGCCGGAGCAAGCGATGCCAGCGGTGTCCCCCGTGTCCGCTGTGCCGGGGCAGGCTCCCTGGCACGTCTGGCGAGGTTTTTTCCGGCAGCCCGGCGCCCCGGCCTGGACACTGCTGCTGGTCGGACAGTTTCCCTTCGTCGCGGCCGCGTGGGTCTTCCTCAAGCCGCTGCTGCTGGACCACGGCCTGCCGGCCGGACAGGTGGCGGCGGTCGCCGGTGTGGGTGGTGGGACCTTGGGCGCCTGCGCCAGCATGGCGGCGGGGCTGGTGCGGCGGGAGCGCCTCAAGTCGGCGGCGCTGCGGTCGGCATGGGGCAACGTACTGGCCCTGGCGCTGCTTGCGCTCGCCCTGGCTTCAGGCGCGGGCGTGGCGGGGGTGCTGGCGGGCAGCGCGGCGCTGGCCCTGGCGATGGGGGCGGCTTCGTCGCTCGCCTTCGCCTTGATGATGGAGTTCACCCGCGATGGCCGCCGGGCCGCCGACTACGGTCTGCAGGCCGGGTTGTTCTCGCTGAGCCGCATCATCGTGCCACCCCTGGCGGGCCTGGTGCTCGACCGCTTCGGCGACGCCGCGATGCTGGCGGCCCTGGCGGCGGGCGCTCTGTGCACGGCGCTGGCTGCTCGCCGCTGTCTGCGATGAAGGTCATCTCGACATCATGACGAACATGGCGACTGCAGCGACCCCCGGCGCCGATCAGGCGGTGCTGATCATCGGCGGCTATGGTGCCGTGGGCGGCGGCGTCGTTCGCACGTTGCTGCGAGACAGCCATTGCGCTGTGCTGGTCGCCGGGCGCAACCTGGAACGGGCCCGCGTGTTCTGCCAGGACGTCGACGCCCGGGCGGCAGCGGTGGCGTTGGCGGAAGGCGACTTGCCGGTGCCTGACGCGCTGCTGCATCGGGTGGCCGTGGTGGTGAACTGCGTCGAGAACCTCAGCACGCGAATCGCCATGCAGTGCCGTGCCGCAGCCATCCACTATGTCGACGTCTCGGCCACCGCGGCGGTGCTGGACGCAGTGCAGGCCCAGTGGGCCGGGCGCGGCCCTTTGCGCTCAAGCGCCATCCTGAGCGTTGGTGTCGCGCCAGGGATCACCAACCTGCTGGCGCGCCAGGCGCGTGACCTCATGGGGCCGTTGCGGCATGTGGACATCACCGTGCTGCTGGGCGCGGGCGAGGTGCACGGGCTCGCTGCCATCCGCTGGACGCTGGACCAACTGGGTGCAGCGTTCACGGTCGAGACCCAAGCGGGCCGTCAGACGGTTCGCGCCTTTGGCGACGCGCGGACGGTGCGGCTGCCTGCGCCCCATGGCGAGCGGGTCGCGTATCGCTTCGATTTCTCGGATCAACACACGCTGCCGAGAACCCTGGCGCTGCCGTCAGCCGCCACCTGGCTGTGCTTCGACTCGCGGCCGGTCACATGGGCTTTCGCCTGGATGGCCCGCCTGGGCATGACACGATGGGTGCCCGTGGACATCCTGGCGAAGTGGCTGGCCTGGGCGACCGCTCATGTGCCGCTCGGCGGCGCCCGGTTTCTGGTGCAGGTCGACGCCATCAGCCAAGCGGGCGATCGCGCAAGCTGGGCCGTCGAGGGGGACGGTGAAGCGGCCTGCACGGCTGCGGTGGCGGCCCAGGTGGCCTGCAGGCTTCTGGCCGGCAGTCTGCCGCCAAGCGTGCATCACATCGAGGAGGTGCTGACGCTCGATGAAGTGCTGCAGGCTTGTCCGCAGGATCTTCGAAGCGTTGTCTCCGGTGCGGAGTAGGTGAGCGATCTACGCGTCGATCTGGGCCGCGTGCCTTTGCACCCGCGTCAGCCACGTTGCTGCGGACAGAATCGCCGCTCGAACCATTCGCTGAACATGGCTTTGTCGTATATCAGCGGATCGCTGTCGGAGCGAACAAAGGCGCTTCGGGCGAGGTAGTTTATATCGGACACGCGCTCCCGCTTGTCGGCGAGCACGCTGCCTTGCGCGTCCTTCCAGAGGTATTGGAGGTCCGCACGAGGCCATGTGATGTCGCGCATGATGCGCGCGTCGTACGCGCCGGGCCGCCACCATTCGTGTCGGCCAGCGAGGTCGAGGTCGATGATTCGGATGTCCAGCACGTGGCCTGCCGGCAGGCAGCGATCTCCCATCGTCTGAAGGTGCCGCTTGATGGACTCGAGATTGCGCTGCGCGCGGACCCCGTAGTCGCCTGCATCGGCGAAGTGCTCGGGCTGGACGAACTGCACCGTGACCGTGGCTGCCGCCGGCATTGCGGGCAACGCCATGGTTGCAGCGCAGCACATTGCGCGGAGGGTGGGAGTGTTCATGGCGGAGCCTCATCTGATCTGGTGACACATCATTTGACCCGTTGGCCATGATCGGGTTGCACGTTTTGCTGTCGCCATGGGGGCGTGCACTCCGGCTGCCCGGTCTGCGCCGTTCGACGCCCGCGCCGCTTGGCCGGGCGGTGCCCATTCGTGACGCACTGGGTTGCGCCGATATTTGCTCACGGCCAAGAGGCAAACGTTTGGCGAAACGCCATCCAGAACAGGGTGGGGTGGTCCGTAGCGGCAGAACCTTGGCCGCTATCGAAATCGGCGCGGTTTGCCGGCGATTTCGGCTGGTGTTCCAAGCGAGGCCGGCCGCACGATGCGTTTTTGGGAGATCACCATGGATGGCCAGCGCTTCTCGATTGTCGGGCAGGTGTATGACGCAGCGGATCCTCGCCTGCAGGAGGCGCTGGCGCGTGTGCATGACGGCGTGGATCGTCCGCGTTGCCTGTGCGTGCCCGACGGTGTCGAGATGTACGTGGCACGCCACCGGCAGTACATCGTCAAGCGCATGCCGGGCACCGGTGGGCGGCATCATCCGCAGTGCCCGTCCTATGAGCCGGACGCCCAGCAGTCCGGGCTCGGCGAACTGATGGGGGAGGCCATCGTCGAGACGGGGCCGGGCAGCGTCGAGCTGCGCGTGGATTTTCCCTGGGTGCGTGTCCTCGGCCGGGGTGTCGCGCCGGGTGAGCCCCACGATCCGGGTGAAATCAACGTTCCCCGCCGAAGGATGAGCCTGCGCGCCTTGACGCATTTCCTCTTCGAACGGGCGGGCTTCAATCGCTGGCTGCCCGCCATGGCAGGCAAGCGCAATCAGGGCGTCATCTGCAAACACTTGCTGGAGGCTGCAGCGGAGATGATCGTCAAGGGGAAGCCGCTGGCCCAACGCCTCCATGTCCCCGAGCCCTTCAGCGAAGCGTCGAAAGCTGCTGCCGCCCAGCGCCGCCGCGACAAACTCGCGGTACTGCAACCTCGCGATGGTCAATCGCCGCTGGCGGTCGTCCTGGGCGAATTCAAGACCTGTGAGGCGACATCGTTCGGGCACCGTGTATGGATCAAGCACATGCCCGACGCGCCGCTGCTCATTGCCGACAAAACCTGGGAGCGCGCTCGGCGGGTCTATGCGGCGTACTTCGAGGTGCAGGACGCGGATGCGGGCTATCGGCCGCGCCTGGTGTTGACGGCCTTGATCCGGGCAAAGCGCGAGCATGTCTACGAGGTGGATGCGCTGAGCCTGATGCTGGCGACCGAGCACTGGATTCCGGTGGAGGGCGCGCACGAGATCGAGCTGGTCCATGCGCTGGTGGAGCAGCAGCGACGCTTCATCAAGCCTCTCCGCTACGACGCGAAGAGCACGGCGGGATTTCCGAATGCGCTGTTGATTGACGCCGGCACCGAGCCTGTCGCCCTGCATGTGGTCAGCGCGTTCGCTGAAGCAAAGGAACGTGCGGCCAAGATGCAGGTGATCGCGCGGATATCGCCGCAGCCCTGGATCTGGTGGACGGATCAGCCGATCACGATACTCCCTCCCGTGGCTGCATCCGCTCGATAGATAGACAACGAGGACGCCCAGTGCTGGCACGGCAAAACACAAGCTTGAAAGCCCATCGCTGCCTGAGAGCATGAATCGTCGGCATCTGCCGAAATTCATGAAGGAGCGAAACATGACGAACGCCATTGTCACCGTTCAGGGCGGTTCCGTTGCGCAGCCGACTCTGCTGGGCCAGGGGCCTGCGCGCATCCCGACCGGTGGCAAGATCCGTCCCGGCATCATGGTACTCACCAAGCGGGCGGCTGAGGTGCCCGGGGCCAAAGATATCTACAAGCAAGGCGTGGCCGACGGGCACTCGTTCGAGCAGATCGAGCGCGCCTTGAAGGACGCTCTGCCTCAGTTGAAGTCGCCGCTGGTGCCGCGCAACGTGCCTTGGTTCACTGTGCGGGGACAGGACTTTCCAAACCCGGAGGTGGCCCGGCAAATCCTCGATGCCTACGGCGAGGACCGCGGCCAAGGGAGGCGCCTGTACCGCTTTCCCGTCGTCTTCCCTGCCGACCATTGGCAGAGCGTCATGCCCCACGAGTTGGCTGCCTGGAGCACCCATGAGAAGCGTTTCTGGTCGCAGTATTCGGCTGACGGCCAGGTACGTCATTGCATGTGCCATGCACCGATCCCGATGGACGACACCGGACGGCGCACGATCCGCATCTTCGGCGGGCGCAAGGCCATGCTGCGCGAGGAGAACGGAGGGGCTTGCGATCCCGAGTCCTGCCCCGAGTACCAGGCACGCCAGTGCAACCTGACGGGCCGCTTCCTGTTCTTCATTCCGGGCATTCGCACCATCAGCGCGCTGGAGTTGCCGACGACGAGCTTCTACGCGATGAGCAACGCAATCCAGCGCTTCCAGGCCATCGGCCACATGCGTGGCGGTCGGATCTCGGGTTTCCTCGGCCGTTCACGCGAGACCTTCTACCTCTCCAAGGTGCTGCGCGATGTGCCGCATATCGATGAAAACGGGCGCGCCGTTCGCGTGCCGCAGTGGATCATCGAGCTGGAGGCGCCGATCGATGTGACCGCGCTCCTGCGCGATGGCGAGGACGCGGAGACGGTCATCATGCAGGCGGCTGCGGCCGACCAAGTGCTGGAGGGCATTCCGACCTCGCACCCCGTGGAGGACTCTGAGGCGGTTTTCGAAGGGGCTGCGAAGGCTTCGGTGGCGGCCGACGAGGCGCCCTTGCGGCCAGGCAATCCCACGCTCGAGCAGTTGCTGGGACGGGCTGAGGCGATGGGGCTGGATGTGGAGCGTTTCCAGCAATACGCCGATCGGCGCTGGGGCCGGGGCTGGAAGATCAATCCCCATGGTCGCGGCCGTGCCTGGGAAGAGATGGAGCGCTTCGCCAACGATCCGGAAGGCTACGTCGACAAGATCGACTGCGCCCTGGGCGTGTTGGCCAGGAGGGTTTGACCATGCGCATCGCTCATTTTTCCGACCTGCACTACGGCGCGGCGACGTTGGAGGAAGCTGACCGGTGCTTTGGCGCCGCGGTGGATCTGGCGATCGCCGAAAAGGTCGAGGCGGCGATTCTTTCAGGGGATGCCACCGACCACGGCTTGGGCCTGCATGAGCCGGCCACCCTGAAGCTGCTCGCGCAAGTGCGCCGGCTGGTCGACCATTGCCCGGTACTGATGTTGCAGGGGACGTTCTCCCACGAGCCGCCGGGGACGCTGTCGGTGTTCCGGCTGCTGGGGGCGCGCCATCCGGTCCATGTCGCCGACCGCGTCGAGCAGGTCGCGTTGACGCGGGAGGGGCTGTGGCAGGCGTCGAGTGGCTGGCGCTTCGAGGACGTGCCGGCCGACGCGCGGCTGCTGGTGTCCTGCGTTCCGACTATCAACAAGGCCGTGGTCGCGGCCACCGTCGGTGCGGTCGATGCGTCCCAGGCGGTCGGCGAGCATTTGGCGCTGCTGCTCGCGGGCTTCGCGCCAACCAACCGGAGTTCGCGGGCGCTTGGCATTCCGACCGTGGCCGTTTCGCACGGAACGGTGTTCGGCAGCCTTTCCGAGCACGGCGTGCCGATGGCGGGTTTCGATCACGAGTTCAGCACCGGCGTGCTGTTCAGCGCCGAAACCCAGGCCGTGATGCTGGGCCACATTCACCGGCATCAATCCTGGATGCAGGATGGGAGGGCTGGTCGCCAGTGCATCGCCTATGCAGGATCCATCGGGCGCTTCCACTTTGGGGAGGAGGGCGAGAAGGGGTTTCTGCTGTGGGATGTGACGCCTCAGGGCAGCATCTGCGAACTGCTGCCGACACCGGCACGGCGCACCCTCGATATCGTGTTCGAAGGGCGACCGGACCTCGCGGCCCTGCGCGAGGCCATCGATAGCCATGGCGTCGAGGGCGCGCACGTACGAGTGCGCTGGACGGTGGCAGACGAGGATCGCCATGCGGTGGATCGCGTCGCGATCATTCGGTTGCTGGCGGGGGCGGCACAGACCAAGCTGGAAGGTCGGATCGTTCCGGTTGTGCGCGCTCGGGCGCCAGGCATCAGCCAGCTCGGTTCCATGGACGGCAAGGTGCGGCGCTGGGCCGAACTTACAGGCGTAGAGCCAGCTTGCGTCCTGGCGTGCCTGAATGCGTTGAGCGAAGCCGGGCCGGCGGAAATTGCCGAGCGGCTGCTCCGCTCGGAGTTGACATCTGACGTGGTGCGTGCCCCGGCGCCGATGGTTGAATGCGCGGCGGAGCTCGGTTGAGGCTCGGCATCACCGTCAGTGCACGCAGGCCCTTGAAGCGGCTTCAATGGGTGGGAAGCTGAAGGCTCTGAAATTCGGAGCCCAATGCTATGTACCCCCTTTCGCTTACTTTGAAGGGCTTTCGCGGCATCCGCGACGGCTTGGGGCTGGATGTGCTGACGCTGGACCTGGAGCGGCTCGCGGGCGATGCCGAACTGGTGGCGTTGGCCGGGGCCAACGGTCGCGGCAAGAGCACCCTCCTCGACAACCTGCAGCCTTTCCTGACGCTGCCGTCCCGCGCGGCCCTGGCGGGGCCGGGCGGTTTCTCCTACTACGACCATGTCGTGCTGCCGGAAAGCGAGAAGGACCTGATCTGGCTGCACGAGGGCCGGCGCTTTCGCTCGCAGGTCGTGATTCGCAACAACGGCCGGCGCGCGACCGATGCCTTCCTGTTCGAGGCCGATGCAGAAGGGCGTTGGCGTCCGGTCGTGCTACCGGATGGAACCGTGTCCGACGGCAAGACGGGAACCTACAGCCGCTGCGTCGAACACCTGCTGGGCAGCGCCGAGACCTTCTTCACCTCTGCCTTCAGCGCCCAGGGCAAGCGCCAGCTGAGCGCCTACCAGAACAGCGAGATCAAGACCTTGCTCGCCGATCTGCTGGGCCAGGAGCACATCCGCAACGAAGGGAAGAAGGCCGCGCAGGTGGTCGACCTGCTGAAGGCCGGCCTGGTCGCCATGCGCCAGCAACAGGCGGGCCTGGACGAACAGCTCCTGCGCCTGCAGGACGAGTACCAGTCCTTGGGCGACGCCGATGCGCGCAGCGCCACGCAGGCACATGTCCGAGTTGAGGCCCTGCGGGCGCAGGAGGCCGCCCAGACGCATCTCGCCCGCCAGCAAGCAGCCTTCGAGCAGGCACGGGGCCTCGAAGCCCGGCGCGCCCAGTTGAGCGGCGAGCGCAGCGCCCTGATCTGCACGGGCAAGCAGGCGATCGAGGGGATCGCCGCGCAGGAGCAAACTCAGCGACAACGCTTGGCGCGCCTCGAACAACGCGTCGCCCACCGCAAGGCGCAACGGGCAGCCCAGCTCCAGATGCTCGCCCGCCAGCGCCGGCAATGCGACGCGGTGCTGCAGGACGAGGCGGCTGTGCGGCGTGCCGGCCATCGGTTGTCGCTGGCCGAATCCGTGGCATCCAGCCGCGCCGAGCAGTTGCAGACTGCGCGCCGTCAGGTGCAGGAACTCAGCCGATGCACGGCCGCCTGGGAGGCGACCAGACAGCGCTTGAAGACGATCGAGCGGGAAGCGGGGCAGGCAGCCCTGAGGGCCGAAGAACTGACGCGTCGGTTTGGGCTCACGCGCGAGGTGCCCTGCGCCGGGACCGATATGCAGGGGCAATGCAAGCTTCTGGGCGACGCTCGTGAAGCGCAGGTGTTGATGCCCAGCGCCCAGGGAGTGATCTGGCGCTTGTCCACCGACAAGGCGGATGTCCAGCGCCAACTGAACGAGAACGAGGTGCAGCATCGTGCCCTGTCGCTGGCGCCCCAGGTGCTGGCGCATACCGAACGCCGGGAAGCCGCCGCTCGTGATCGGGCAACCCGCTACGGCCGGCTGGCCGCGCGGATGGGAGAAATCCAGCAGGCACTGACCCGATGCATCGACATCGAGCGGGAGCAGGAGGCACTGACGCATGCCGGGAATCCGGATGCGGAGACTGAGGAGGAGCGTGTCGAGCGCCTCGACATCGGGGTGACGCTGAAGGCTCTGGAGGCACAGCGCGAGCAGCAGGCCAAGCACTACCGCCAGGGGCTCGATCGGATGGACGAAGCACTGGCTGCCTTGCCGCCGGCGTTCGACGGACGGGTTCTGCCCGAGGCGGAGCGGGCCCTGGCAGCGGCGCAAGCCGCGGTCGCCGCAGCCGACCGTGCGCATCTGCAGGCGGTCCGGGACGCCGAAAGACGGAGTGCGTTGGACCGCCATATCCGGGACAGGAGGCGGGAGCGTACGGATGCGGCCGCACGCATCGCCCAGGTGGAGGCACAGCTGGGCAACTGGAACCTGCTGGTCAAATGCCTGGGCAACGATGGCCTGATCGCGTTGGCAATCGACGATGCGGGCCCCGCCTTGGCGGGGCTTGCCAATGACCTGCTGCTGGTGAGCTACGGCCCGAGGTTTACGGTGTCACTGCTGACCCAGGTCGAGAATCGCAAGGGCGAGCAGCGCGAGGGCTTTGTCATCGAGGTCCATGACGGGGAGTCCGGGCAGCGCAAGCGGGTCGAGCAGATGAGCGGAGGGGAGAGGATCTGGGTGAACGAGTGTCTGGTGCGTGCGGTTGCCCTGTACCTGTCGCAGAACAGCGGCCGTTGCTACGGCACGCTCTTCAGCGACGAGGCGGATGGCGCCCTGGATCCGGCGCGCAAGCGCATGTTCATGGCGATGAAGCGCGAGGTGCTGCGCCTGGGCGGGTATGCGCGGGAGATCTTCATTTCACAGACGCCAGAGCTGACCGCCATGGCTGATGTGGTGATCGATCTGGATGTCTTACCCCTTACGACGAGTGCCTTGAGACCGATGGCAGAGCCGGTGCGCCAGGAGCCATGATGGTCGTCATGGACGGCTCTCTTGGTGACGAATGATGCCGGAAGGCCGGCATGACGTGATCCAATAAGTTGCTGTCATGATTGGTAAAAATTGAGTTTTATGAGGGTGGCTGTTAAAATCAATGAACTGTTTTGAAAGAGGTGCGGCATGAAGCTTGAGGATCGGATGCGCCAGTCGATTCGGCGTCGTTCGGGCACGGTTGTGCTGCGCTCGGACGTGGCTGCCCTGGGGAGCCAGACGCAGGTGACACATGCCCTCGACGCCTTGCTGCGCGAGGGGGTGTTACTCCGCCTCGCAACGGGCGTCTATGCCAAGGCGACACATGAAGACCCTGGTGGGCGAGTGCGGCCTCAGGGGGATATTGAGGCGATCATTCGAGAGACGGCCCGGAAATGGGGGCTGGTTCTGCCCGGGGTGGTGCCTCGCGAGGTCGTTGGCGGAGCTGGCGATGATGCGACGGCCCTTGTGGTTGAGACCGACACGCCACGGATTTCGCGCAAGCTGGTCATCGACGGTAAACTTGTCGAGTTCCGCAGCCGTCGTCGCAAGCGCCGTGATGAGGAGGGGCGCCGGTCGCTGACGATCCCGACGGCGGGGATCGCCAGCTTCGTGCGTGACCTCGCGCGTCGGTACAAGGTGGCCTATGTTCCCAGCTCGATGGACCAGTGGGCGGACACCGTCACACGTCTGGCCGGGGACGAGATCAGATCGGACAGCACCCAGGATCTCCTGGTTGCGCTGAAGCGAGCCGGTAAGCTCTCCAAGGGGGATGTCGCGGCGCTGACGGTCAATTACCTCCGGGAGCGCAAGCAGCATGTTCGATCCGTTTAAGGACTTCGAGCAGGCCGGCTACCTCCGGAACCTCTATGGCGAGAAAGACCCTCAGATCGTGCGCGAGCTCGAACACACCTTGTTCCGGGCTGGCCTGGATGAGGCGCTTGCCTATGTCGCGAAGCGCCGGACGCTCGGCTATGGCGATTTTCTGGCCGTGCATGGCATCCTGTTCTCGGCGTTCTACCCATGGGCGGGGCAGGATCGGGCAGCCATCGCACCCACTATCGCGGTGTCCAAAGGCGGCACGGTGTTCTCCCACCCTTTGGATGCTCGACGAGCCGTCGAGGAGGGCCTGCGTATCGGCCAAGACAAGGCAGCCTTGCGGCAGCGGCCAGGCGAGGTGATGGGTCTGTTCGCCTACGGTCACCCGTTTCTCGATGGCAACGGTCGAACGATGCTGATCGTCCACAGCGAACTTTGCCACCGGGCAGGCTTCTGCATCGAATGGCAGCGCACGCGAAAGGCGGATTACCTGGCGGCGTTGAGCGCGGAAATCGTTTCTCCCGGTCAGGGCGTCCTCGATGGCTACGTGCTGAACTTCGTCGGCGGGGCGCGTGAGCGTCAGTTGTGGGGCGGGGCCATTGATGGCATCCAGGGGCTGGATGGGCGCAGTGTCGAGGATGCGGTCGATGGCGAGTATTTCGATGCGCGTGTGATGCAGAAGTACCAGGCGTTCGATATGAAGCGAACCCGGTCCAAGGCTGGTCAGCGCTGATCATCGGGCCGGGCGGCCGACAATAGAGAACGCCTCGGCGAACCGAGGCGGTGAAAAGTCTGCTTGCTACTGGGGTGGATAGCGGTGAAGTGAGACTTGGTCGCGGCCGGCAAATACCTCTACCGGTTTTCCTTGATGGGAGGTGTGCGTGATGTATCGACTCATGGCTGATGCGTGCGTCTCGGGGACGGTGCCTGTTGGAAGGCGGTTTGTCCTGACCTGCTTTGCGCGGCCTTGCTGAAGTCCATGCCGCAATCCCGGCAACGGAACCAGCGCAGGTTGCCGAGTTGGCCCAGCGCGACGCCAGGGCCAGCGCACAAGGGGCAGGCAGGAGGATGGCGTGGGCTCATGGCTCACACCAACCCGTGTTCGGCGAACGAGTAGTGCCCCTCGCCGGTGACGATGAAGTGGTCGATGACCCGGACGTCGATGTGTGCCAGGCTGGCTTTCAACTGCTGGGTGATCCGCTGATCCGTCATGCTGGGTTCCAGGCTGCCGCTGGGGTGGTTGTGCGCCAAGGCCAGCGCCGCGGCCCCGTGCGAGAGTGCCTGCTTCAGGACCTCTCGGGGATACACGCTGACCTGGGTGAGCGTCCCGCGGAAGAGCTGCTCGATGGTGATCAGCCGATGCTGGGAATCCAGGTAAATGACGAGGAAGACCTCGTGGTCCAGCCCGGCGCAATGCAGGTGCAGCCAGTCGGCCAGTCGCTTGGGCGAGTCCATCACCGTGCGCCCCTGCAGGCCGACCAGCATGTCGCGGCACAGCAGTTCCCGTGCGGCGAGCAGACGCCGGGTGACCGCGGCCTCCAGGGCGGCCGGCAAGGCCTGCCGAGGACTTGCGTCGCAGGCCTGGCTTAGCTCTCCCGGTCCGATGGTGGGCACGGGGGCAAGGAGTTCGCTCAGAAGCCTGGCGCGGCTGAGTTGCCGTGGGTCGAAGTCAGTGCCTGTCGTGGCCGCGTCTGACGACGAGTCTGCGCAAGCTGTTGTCGTGGGCTTCGGCGCCGATCGGGCGATCACAGCCTTGATGGCGTTGTGGATCGCTTGGGCGAGCGTGGACCAAAGGCCCATGGGAAGGTGGCTCATGGTGTTTCTCCTGATCGAAGGAACACCAGACCTCCCTCGGGACCGGTGTCCCGAATTGGATGGGAGGTGCCAGCCGCATGTGCGGCCGGTACGAAAGTGCAGGTGACGACTGCGACGCCGGGTGTCCCCGGAAGGGCTCCTCGACGGAGCACGAGTGATGGGACATTGTCTCGCGGGCAGAGTCGGTTGCGGGATGCGGACGACACAGCGCCATCCGCACGGCTGGGCAATCGCGGACAGTTGCGGCTGGCATGACGCATCGGCGATCAGGAGCCGCATCCTGCCGTGCAATGGAAAAGGCCTCGACCACCCGCGTGGGGTGTCGAGGCCGAAACGTGACGGGCGGCCTTATGCCCGACAGGTAAAGCTGAAGGGAGCAATCTGTGAAGAGCCTGTGGCGGCGCTTCTGGCCCCGCATTCGGTAAAGCCTCTCACAAGCGCAAGCCCTCCAGCACGCTTGCATCGGCATCGAACACCAGCATGCGAACGTCGGCGAGCGCCGCCAGGTGCAGTACCTCCACGAGGGACTCCGGCATGCCCTTGGCCCGGTGCTCCTGCCGCAACTGTTCGGCGGTGATGCCCTCGACACGCTGAAGGTTCGCATCCGTCCAGGGGGTGGCAATCAGCTTCACGCCGATCGCGGGGCTGTACGGGATGCGAAAGGCGACGAACAGAAAACCGCTCGGCGTGGCGATGTCCGCCAGTTCGGCGAGAAAGCGGCCCGCCTCTGCGGTGAGATGGGCACTGCTGATTTCCCAGCACCGGCTGTAGAAGCCCGTCTCGAAGCTGAGTCGCCGCACGACTTCCCGCGCGGCTTCCTCCGAATACGTGTCGCCGATGTGGATGGGCTGGCCGGAATCTTCGCCGCTGACGGCGAAGACCACGGTACGCACCACGCCGTCGATCTGGCATTGGGCTTCCAGGTCATCGGGAATGTCCTGGCCTTCGGTGATCAACGCAAAGTCATTGCCGAAGATGCAGGGAAACAGCGCGACCTGGTCATCGGTCAGATGCGCCTGGCTGGGATGCAGCGGTCGCCAGACCGGTGGGCAGTCGTCCTCGTAGGTGATGCTCAACGAGCGCTCGATGCGCAGGTTCTGGTAGCCACGGAGGAATGGGTTGGAATCAGGGGACATGGGATTTCTCCATCAGAGGAAGTGGAGCCCGTTCCTCGGCCGGGGGGCAAGCCCCAGCGGGTGGGTGAAGAGATGTCGAGAACAACGACGGGCACGGCCTGCCATGGAGGTGCGTGTCCGACCTCTGTGAGCCACGGCTGCACGAGGCAGCACGTGGCTCCGTTGTAGCCCCGAAGGGCGGCTATTGGAAGATGCGCGGCTCAATCGTCTCGCCGCGCATGAAGGCGACGTAGGCGCCGGCCTTGCCGATGTCCGGGAAGCACGCCACGACCTGATCGTCGTGGAGCACGTCCCAGGGACGTTCCGTGTTGTCGCTCGGCCGGATCAGCAACTCCGGCGCGTGGTATTTGGGATGGCGGAAGAGGAACTCCCCACTCCCCCAGTCGATGATCGCCAGCAGGCACGCCGTGAGGATGGCGGTCCCGCCGTCAGCGCCCGGCTCGATCAGCAGCGGCACCTTGAGCGTTCCCGTCGATCGGCCGATGCGGCCGACGACGTCGTGCTCGTCGAGCCACGTCCGACCGGTCGCGGTGTCGCCCAGGATCAGGCGGACCTTCGTGCGTTCCTCGCGGCACCGTTCCAGGACCCGGGCGGCCTTGGGGGCGGTTGCCGGGTCGAAGTAGGTCTTGCGGCTCAGGAGAGACTTCCCCCAGGCCTCCACGGCGGCCAGGTACTTCTGGTAGCCGGTGAGCGTACCGAAGTCCGTTTCACCAAAGGCCAGATCCGGCCGCTTCAGGCGCTCGGCCATCTGGTTCGCGTGGTCGCGCGCATTGGCGAAGCCGAAGCACGTGTAGCCGTCGCCATGGTCGCGCACGTAGAACTGCTGCTCGGCATTGAGGGTGACGTTTTCCATGGCCCACCTCACGCCTTCCGTCCGTCGCGGCGGCCCGCTGGCGCGCCCTCGACCGGCTTCACTGCCCGTAGGCGCAGTACGGAGACTTTCGTTCCGGACGCTTTGAATGTCCCGGCCGGCAATGCCTCGACCTCGGCACCGATGTTGTCCACGAAGGCGCGGAAGTTGCGCTGCGCTTTCGTGCGCCCGGTGCGCCAGCCCGGCGAGGTCATGCTCACCAGCACGCCCCCGGGACGCAGGAAACGCCACATGTGGACCACGTGGGTGATGTCCTGATCCTTGGTGAACGGCGGATTGGCGACGACCACGTCGAAGAGGCCGACGTCGGCCAGGCTGAGCGACAGAAAATCCCGCTCCACTACCTCGAAGCCCTTGTCGCGCAGGATCTGTGCGCTCGGACCGTGGTTCTCCACGGTGAGCACCTTCGCGCCGGCAGCGCGGGCGGGCTCGGCCAAGGCGCCTTCTCCGGCCGAGGGTTCGAGCATTCGTTTGCCGGCAAGATCGCCGAGGTACTCAGCGGCCCAGGCCACCATTTCAGCAGCCGGATCCTCTGGGGTGAAGAAGGCTTGCCGCGCCTTCTTGGGGTTGGGCTTATCGCCGCCCCGCAGTCGGGTCAGCACCGCCGCCACGTCGATGGCCGCACCGAACTGGAAGCCGTTGCGGCTGTAGACGCCACCAGCCGCCAGGATCAGTGACTTGATGCGTGCGTAGTGCTGAAGCCGCCGGGCAGGCAGTTCAATGCGTTGCCCCTTCGTCCTCAGCAGGGCCATCTCGCCTTGCAGCGACGAGGCGTCGATCTCGACTTCCTCCGCCTGCTCGGGCGCCCGCAACTGCAGGGCCGTCTTCTCGAGCAGCTCGGCTTGCTCATCGGTCATCTGGATCAGCAGGCGCGAACCGAGGATCTGCTGGTACTTCAGCCATAGGGAGCGCCGCTCCGGGATGTACTCGATGTAGAAGTCATCGGCGACCCGAACGGTGCGCAGTGAATAGACCACGCCGCTGGCCAGGACCGCCTCGATCAGCCTCTCATAGAGCTTCAGGGCGATCTGCGGCCGGGGGCTTGGGGCGTGCCCGGCATCGACCCTGGCGGGTTCGGGGAGGCCGAAAACCCTCAGGACACTGCGGTCGTGCGGCTCGGCCGCGATCACGCCGGCCAGAATGCGAGGGAACTGCTCGGTCGCGAGGACCGGGGTGGGCGTGTCGGCCCAGGATGTGGAGGACATGTTCGACTCCTGATGAAGACGTGAGATGCCCTCGCCCGCAGGGGAAGGCTCCCCCGTCGGGTGGATGAAGAGACCGGCTGGTCTGAAATCAGTGATGCCGTGTGGCGGGTGCTCAGGCGACCTGCCGCATTGCGGTGAAGAGTTGCAGCGCCTGCACCGGCTCCCCGTTCTCGAGGGCCTGGCAGGCCCGGGCAACATGCGCTTGCACGACGGGCATCGGCTTCTCGACGGCCTCGATGTGCAGCAGCACCGTGCCGTGGTGCGAGCGCACGGTGAGCGTGCCTCGGCCATTGTTCCAACCGGCTTCGGCAAGGTCGTGCGGATCCGCCTTGTGCCGGTCTGCAGCGACCTGGACGGCCAGCGGGAAGCTGTCGACGACGGTCACCTCCTCGAGGTCGCCGTAGTCGCGGTTGAAGAAGCGGACTTCGTAATCGCTCGGGCCAGACGGCAGCAATTCATCGAACTTCAGCAGCGGCGGCATGGGCGGCAGCGCGCCGGCGTCGAGCGGCCGGACGACCTGATCGTCGATCAGGCGGTCGAGCTTGAACAGCAAGGCATCGGCATGGGCGCGATTGTCCAGGCGCAAGGCCGTCCGCATGCCCAACACCTGCTGGATCATCAGGTGCAGTTCCTGGGCAATGGCGCGTTCGGCCCGTTGTTCGATCGAACGCAGGACATCGGTGGTGGTACTCATGGTGGTGGGCTCCTTTCGAGTGAGCGAAAGCGGTGAAGATCACCGTGCGGCGACGGCGATGGGGGTGTGAAAGCCCGCGGCGGGAGCCGGGGCCGGGAAACTGGGTGAGTGCGCGGAGGAGGGCACGGGGCGGCGATGCGCGGCCGCACGGACCGGCGTCGGAGGACGCCAGGTCGCGTGGGCACATCGCGGCTCAGGAGTAGGCCGGGTCGGCTTTCTCTGCGCCAGCCTCTGCGGGTGCAGCGGCATCGGGCCGGGCCTTGCGGCTGCGGCGGGCTGGCGTGACGCCAGGCGAGGAAGGGGGCAGGGCAGAGCCTGCTTCGAGGGCGCGCGGCGTCTGCCGCGTGGAGCGCTCGGAGTCGGGCAGCATCTCGATCGCGATGTCGCGGCTTTCGCCTCCAAGCTCACGGAGGGCCTGCCACGGCATGACGAACAAGGTGTACGCCAGCCAGCGAACAAAGAAGCCGATGCGCTTGTGGCGGGCCTGTCGCACCTTCTCGCGCCGCAAGGCTTCCTTGCAGGACAGGTACAGCGCCAGATGGCTGCGCTTCATCTCGACATCACGTTCGAGTTGGGCGAGCACTTCGGCGGCCAGCGCAGCATCGCTGCGCACACGCCGGTAGAACTCGACCCAAGTCCGTTCTTCCTCGGTTTCGATGCCCGAACGCTTCGGGCGGGGACGTTTCTCGGGGGGCATGGTTTCTCCTGAAAAAAAGGGAGGCACCGTCCCCACCGGGAGACGACTGAATCTCCCCGGGGTTGCATGGCTGCGCGGTGTGGCTATGCTGGTCGACAATCCCTTTTCGAGGAGAGCGACGAACATGCTGCGCGCAGGTGATTCACTCCGGTTCACAGCCGCCGAAATCGAGGCATTCCGATCACTCGGAATCGATTTCGACGGCGTGCGAACGCAGGCCGATGTCGAGGCGGCGCTGTCCCAATGGGCCAGCGTGCTCGGCGAAGAACGGCCGGCTCTGCTGGAGAAGATCGTCCTGGAAATGGCGAAGGCCAAAGGGGTGTTGCCACCCCCACGACTCAGCGTCGTGGGCCCCGCACCTGATTCTCCTGAGCAATCCTGATCCAGCGGTCGGCGATCCTGTCCAGATAGACGAGATCGTCGGCCTCGATGTCGCCCGCCTTGCGGAGACGGGCGATGACTTCCTTGACCAACCGAGGGTCATCCTTGGCGAGTTGGATCGCCATGGCGGCGATGCGCTTGCGGTAGGTGCCGAGCATGCTCAGCTCCTTGCCAGGCGCGAATCGTCAGCGTCACCCGCCGCTCCCGAAGGAGACGGCCGGGGACGCAGCAGTGCGGCCAGGGGACGCGGCTGCACGGTGGGCGGCAGGCTATGGCCGGAACCGCCCAACAGCACGCACGTGGGTGCGACGGATCGGGTTGCGATCGATGCGAACATGGTGTTCTCCTTCGGAAAAAGGGAACACCCGTCCCCGCACGGGAAACAAGGTTCCCGTTCGGGTGTGCTTCGCCGGGGGGGGAGAAGCGGCTCGGTGGCGACACCTTGCGGTGCGCCAGGGTGGTGGTTCGTCTTGCTTGCGCACGAGAACGCGTGCCCCTGCCAGGTGGCAATAACTCCGGCGTCGGATGAACCGATGCCAAGAACACGCATCTGGCAGGGCGGATGCAAGGCACGAAGCCCGGCTACAGGGTCAACCGTCGAAGCGGTGGACCGACCAGGAATACCTGGCGACCAGAGGGCGGGTAACGACCGCGACGCCAGCGAGGCTGGACTTCAAGCCGCCCGCGAGGGACGGTGTTGAAGGCTGCGCAGACACGATGTCCGCAGGAAGCAGGGTCAGTGTGGTCCGACGCACGATTCTCTACAAGGGGAGGCAAAGGCACTCCAGCCCTCGCCATCCCCAATTGGCTTGCAGGGCGACTCTTGCGTGTTGCACCTTGGTGGTTGGTCGGGAAAGCCCACGAAGCAGCGACGCTTAGATTCGGTGGCTGGCAGATCCAGATCGGGCAGCCATTCGGCTGACGCTCCCCACCCCCAGTCGGCCGTTCCGTTCCCGGTGGCAATACCAAGGTGATAACGTGCTCGGGGAGAAAGCATGCGCAACGAGCTTGGGACTGAGCGTGGTCTTCCGCTTCCTCGATTCGCGCTGCATTCTCGGTGGTGGAGCCACTGAGATGCCTGGTTGACCACCTGCCATTGCACGTTTTTTGTGCAAGCAGACTTCGTGGGTGGCGCAACCCCGGCAGTTGCTCGAATCGTCTTGCGAGACAGGGGCATTGCCCCCAGTTTTATCCACAGAAATTGTGGATAAGCTGCGGGGTCAAGGTGTTGCCCACGTATCCGCAATGGCTCGAACGATGCAGTTCTTGCTGCGGCGCTTGGCTTCGAGCAGGGCAGCATCGGCTCGGGTCAGCGCTGCTGCCAGCGGTTCCTCTTGAGTGCGCTGCGCAACACCTGCCGAAAACGTCAACGGCCGAGGTTCGGGGAATAAGGTACAGAGATTTCGATTCAGGTTGCCTTGTATCCGCAGCAGGATTCGTTCTGCGTCCAGGCCGCTTGTGCCCATCAGCAGCAACGCAAATTCATCCCCCCCAAGGCGCGCCACCGTATCCTGAGGGCGTAATTGCCACCGCAGCGCGCTTGCAAAGTGCTGCAACGCCGCGTCTCCTGCTGGGTGTCCGTAGATGTCGTTGATCGACTTGAAGTCGTCCAGGTCGATCATCGCGCAGGAAAGCACCATCGGCGGGCGCTCCGGGTGAAGATCGCAGGCACGCCGGAATCCCCGCCGGTTGAGCAGCGTCGTCAAATCATCTTGGTGAAGTGCTCGCTCGGCCTCGGCAAGCGCCATCTGCAACTCGACGATGCGGTTCGTGAGTTTGGCGCGACGGCGGCGGCGAAACAGGGCAGGCAGCACGGGATGACGGTGGGTGGCACGGACGAGCCATCACCGTAGGTTCTTCGCCGATCTTGGGCGAGAGGCAATTCGAGGCCGAAAAGGTCGATTTCGGGATCGGGGACGACCGCCGCAACTGTTTCCTCTGCTCGACTAAACACCTTTGCCGTTCATCCGTCTCTGCAGGTAGGGTCCCACATGCGGGCACGGGTTTCCTTTGCGCGTGGAGGTGAAGGCATGGCGAGTTTGGGGTGTGCGCTCGATGGCAAGCCGGCACGATCGGAGTTGGCCATATTGGTGTCCCAGTACGGCAAGGCGCAGACGCGCTGCAGCAACGTGATTGCCGAGCAGGCTGCGCTGATCGACGCCTTGCTGGTCGAGCAGATGCGCCTGCGGGCGGAGCTGGTGATCCGCGTGACGGCCTTGCAGTTCGAGCGTGAGGACCGGGCTCGCTTTGAGGCTATGGTTCCGGGGTTGCCACGCCGGGTGTTGCTCGCGCGCCAGATCGACCATTTGAGGGAGCGCATCGAGGCGCTGCTGCGGGAACGAACCCAGTGGCTCTGGGGAAAGGCGCTTCGGCCTGTGGTGTGCATACCGTCTTCGCCGGCTGCCGGGTTCACGGGAAGCGATGGTGCTGGCGGGGTGGTTGAAGGCTGCGCGCGTGCCCTCCAGGAGGAGGTTGTGATCGAGCAGGAGATGCCTGATCCGCCCGCCATGGACACCAGCCTGCAGGAGGCTGAGCTGGTGATCTGCCGCACCGGCTGCATCAGTCATGGCGACTATTGGCGCGTGCAGGATCAGTGCCGCCGGACCGGCAAGCCCTGTATCCTGATCGATGAGCACAAGGCCATACATGCCATGCGTCAGGGCGACGGCATCGTGATTCTGGCGTGTCCCGTGCGCAGTTTGTGACCGGCACATAGCCCGCGATCTCTCCCGGGGCAAGGGTGCCCGCGCCACGCTGGCGCGTCAGTCCTGGGCAGCGCCCCGATCAAGAAGGGCGTCGAGAAACGCCTCCCGCGAGCCGATTGCGGGCGAGGACACTGCTGCTTGGGGCTTGGTGGCCTTGATTCTCCGGGAGTGTGTGCTTGATCGTCAGGTAACGATGATCTGCATCTTGAACTTCGGGGTGAGCGTCAGCTTGTGGGCCACGTAGGTGACGGTCCGCGTCCGGTCGCGCTTGTCGGGGGAGGTATTCTCGACAGGGCCGCTTGCCTTCCAGAGACCAAACATGACGATCTCGGCACCTGGTGGGAAATTGCCGAGCCACTCCGCATCGGGGTGCGCGATGCTGACCTCGAACGACTCTATCCGCAGGGGATCGTCCGTCTTGCGATACAGCGGTCGGACGTTGAGGAAGCTGCTGCTGTACTTGGCGCTGGCGGGAGGCTGGTGGAAAGACCGCACCGAGCCAACCAAAGCAACCGGATAGGGATTGTTGCCGCTCTTGGCGACCAGTTCCCAGGCCTCATCGAAGCGGTCATGCTCGAAGAAGAACTGCTTCCACGGTATCCGCTTGGCGCCCAATCGGAGAACCAGTTCGGAGGCGAGCAGGGCGTCGGATTCGCACATCGCGCGCAGGGCCAGGAGGTCGGCCGTGGTGCGCAGGTAGCTGTCGAGCTTCTTCTCCGAGGCGATGACCTCGGTCGCCGTCTTGAGGGTGCCGGCGTTGGGGCCGGTTCCCTTGACTGCTGGCGCGTTGCCGGACAGTCCGTGCTTGCGCAGCCCATTGTGCAAAGCCAGCAGACGGAGTTCCCGCTTTCCGTCTTCCAGTGCGTTCAAGAAATCCGGATCGGATTGCGCTGCGATGATCTTCAGGCGCCCCGGTGCATCGTAGCGGCAGCCAGCGGCATGTTCCGATCCTCGGGTCAGGCCGATGTAGGCAGGGACATCGACGGGCTCGACGCGGTTGGCTCGATTCTGCTGGTAGCGCGGAACGAACCGGACATCGCACCCGCATAACGGATCGTCACAAAACAGGTCGGGCACGGCGGCGCCTGAATCCGTCTGTCGTTGCAGTTCCTCCACCGTGTAAGTGCGTCCGTGGCGATCTCTCGCCGAACGCATCTTGATGCCTTTGCTCATACTGTTTTCGCTCCTCCTAGTGTTATTCGAATTCGATATTGACAGTTTGCCATGCAATGAATGCCAATGGCACCTCGGACTGGGTTCGGCCTACTGATGGGGCGGGTGATGCAAGTCAGTCGGTCTTGAACGCGGAAGGCCAGGTGCGACGCTTGTTGGCATGGATACCCCGACAACGCCCATCGACCGCTCCCTCTATCACGGCACCCGCGATGCCGCTGCCCGCTTCATCCTGCGTGAAGGCTTCCGTCGTTCCCGCTCCCGCAGCTACACCGGCACCGGAATCTGCCTGAGCGAGTCGCTGACTGTCGCCTACGAGTACGGCATGTACGAGACGGGTGGCTGTGTGCTGGAGGCGAGGTTGTCGCCAACGGCCCGCTGGATCGATCACTTCGCTGGCAAGGCGAACTGCAAGGAAGCCTGGGGCGACTTCTTTGTCCGCTCCGGCATGGATGCCATTAGCGCCTTCGGCGGCAACGTGTGGGTGGTCTGGACACCCGACGTGCTGGTGTCGCTGGGCCGACTGAGCCACCGCGAGGCGATCCAGCGGCTGTGCGCCGAGTTCGATGAGGACGGGCCGGATTGCGGCTACAACGCCGTGGTGGGCGACTACGCGAGCATCTGGTGGAAGCAAGATGCCAGCGACCCGAATCTCACACGCTTCCCCGATCACCACCAACAGTTGATGAAGCGCCTGGAGCGCTTCGTCGGGCGTGCACATTCGATGAGGGCCTGACCATGCGCATGGAAGAGCAGCTACTGGCACGGATCACGCCAGAGGATCGGGGCGCGTTGTTCGAGGCCGCCCATTTCTTGCGCAAGGCCGAGCGTGCTTGGAACCAGATCGATTCCTCCCTGCAGAGCGAACTCAACGCCCGGCACCACGACGAAGGGTCGCTTGCGCTCTGCCTGCGCCGGGCGGTGCAGGCAGTGGATGAGTTGATCGAGGCGACCCAAGGGGGCGGGCCAGACGGCTGCGCGGTGAGCCAGCCTCGTGGGGTGGCTGGTTTGCCACGCCCTTGAAAACCGACAGTCCCACGAGAGCATGAAGACATCCCATCAGAAGGTCTCCATGGATGCACCCACCAATCCCAACTTACCCCTGCGCCGCATCGTCCAGGGCAAGAACCCCCGCACCTACTTCGATCCGGTCGAAATGGCCGACCTGGAGGACGGACTGCGTGCCGCCGGTCGCGTCGTTCAGCCCATCATCGTCCGCCCCATCGCCGGCTCCGACCGCTACGAGATCGTGGCCGGGGAACGCCGCTGGCGTGCCGCCAAGAACGTCTTCGGCGACGACTACGACATGCCTGTGGTGATCGAGGCCCTGAACGACGAGGAAGCCGAGGCCATCGCCGTCATCGAGAACCACCATCGCGCCCCCATGTCGCATGCCGAGGAAGCGCATGCAGCCAAGCGCATGCTGCTCCGCCACAAGGGCGACAAGGAAGAGGCGGCGGCAACGCTGGGATGGAAGCCCGAACTACTGGAACGGCGGCTGGCGCTGCTGACCTGCACCCCGGCCGTTCTGGAGGCGCTGACGCACCGCCGGATTCAACTCGGCCATGCCGAATTGCTGGCCGGTGTGCCCCCTGACAAGCAGGACACGGTGCTGGCGGGGGTGGTGGCGCACAAGGTGCCGGTGGGCGTGCTCAAGGAACAACTCGGGCGCTTCGCCCGGCGTCTGGCCGACGCCATCTTCGACACCGCCCAATGCTCGGCCTGTCCGCACAACTCGGCCCGCCAGTCCGGTCTCTTCGACGAGAGCCTGGGCGATGGCTTCTGCCAGCATCCCACGCACTACGACGAACTCACCGCGCAGGCCATCGAGGCGAAGGCCGAAGGGCTGCGGGAGCACTACCCGGTGGTGCGCATCGTCAGGGCCTCCGACGGCTTCACGCCGCTGCCCGTGACCGAAGACGGCGCGCTTGGCGTTGGCCCACAGCAGTATGGATCGTGTCAGGGATGCGCAGCGTTCGGCTGCGCGGTATCGGCCCTGCCTGGGCGCCAGGGGGAGGTCACCGTCTCCCTGTGCTTTGACGCCGGCTGCAACAGCCAGAAGGTGGCGGCGTGGCGCAGGGCGCAGCGCGACGACTCAACGCAAGCACCCGACAACGTGCCCCAGACCGTCACCAAGGCATCGTTCCGCACAGCGGCTGCGCAAACGCCCGCCAAGGCCACGCCCGCACCCACCAATCAGATCCCGCAGCGGGTGAAGGATTTCCGGGTGACCCAATGGCGCAAGTGGGCAGCGCGGGAGCTGATGGCGCAGCCCGAACGCAACCGGCGCGTGATGATCGCGCTGGCGCGTTGCGGCCATGCAGGCGACGTGCGCACCATCGAGTTCGGCGCAGCCACCAAACGGATCGCCGGGCCGTGGGGGCTCGAACGGCTTGATTTCCCGGCGGCGCTGCCCGAGGCGGACGCCATCGGCGTACAGCACCTGGAGCAACTGATGCTGGCGGTTACCGCCTCGGCGGCTTTCGGGGTGAACCAGCGCGACCTGGAAGCCTTGCTGAGCTATCTCGACGTGGACGAACGAAAGCATTTCAAGTGGAACCCCGAGTTCCTCGAACTCTTCACGATGAGCGAACTGGAGGCACTTGCCGCCGAGGTCGGTCTCAAGACCAAGATGGGCGCGGCCTTCAAGCTCGCACGGGCGAAGAAGAAGGGCGACTTCATCAAGTCGCTGCTCGCGGTGCACGGCTTCCCATACGACGGCATCGTGCCCGCCGTCATGCAGTACCCCCGCAAGCCACCCGCATCCGGGCCGATAGCAGGGGCGGACGAGGAAACCGCCAGCCCCACAGTCGACACGACCGACGACAGCATCGAGGAAGACGCCCTCGCGGCCTGAGCCAACCCACTGGAAAACCCCCAATGCCTTCGTAGCATGGTCTCGAAGGCATATTTTTGAAGGAGCGTGACATGACGATGTTCAAGGAACTCTACGAAATGGCGGCCAGCACCACCCTGACGATGGTGATCAGCGCCGACGACAAGACCGGGCGGATGACGATCAACGTGATCCCCAAGCCCAAGAAGGACGTGGACGAACCGGCCCTGACCAAGGCCCTGAGCCTCACTGCGACGCCGGACGAGTTCGATGCGGAGTTCGTGGGGGTGCTGAAGGGTTACCGGGAGGTCCGCCAGAGCCTCGCGGCACAGGCCGAAGCCACCCAGGAAGTGCTGCAAGCGGCCAAGGCGGCCTCGGCCAAGAAAGCGGGCGAGGCGATGACGAAGGCGGCGAAACTTTCGGCTCCCACCGTCCCGGCCAAAGCCCCGAGCGTGGCGACGGTGGCGATGCCGGAATCCTCCGACACAGACGAGGCGAGCGGAGGCGGTGTGGTGCAACCTGCTACCACGGGGGCGGCCAGTGGCGGGTCCTACGACCTGTTCGGCTAGGACGCGACCTTGAAAACGGGCAGGGCGGCGAGAGACTGGTCCACAAGGGGCCTCCAGACGGAGGTTCCAGACGACAGGAGCCGAACCATGACGATTGCAATCAGCGAAATCCAGCGGGTCTTCCGCTACAACGGCGTGGCGCTGCCGGACGTGCCGGGCATGACGCCCCGCGAAGTCCGCGACCTCTACAGCGCCCAGTACCCCGAACTCATCAGCGCCGAGGTCGAGACCGGCGAGGTGGTGAGCGGGGTGCAGGAATACACCTTCCGCAAGGCCGTGGGCACCAAGGGCAGCACCGATGCCAAGGGGCAACGCTTCGCCGCCCTCAATGCCGCCGTCGAGACCGAGGCCAAGGGCGCAACGGACGCCTGCGGCAAACTCGCCCGCGCGCTCACCCGGCCCGGTACGCAGGCGCGTGGCAGCGTGTGGGGTGCCTTCGTGTTGCGCACCATGCGCGATGGGGGTGTGCGTCACGCGGCCCGCGTCTTGCCGACCAGCGACATGCTGTCGCCGCTGCCATGATGGCGCTGGCCCTGCCGCGCATCGGCGCCCAGGTGCCGCGCAGCATCGTGCCGGGGCCGCTGCTGGCAGCGAACGCCACGGTGTCGCGCTTCCTGATCGAGGCTGAGGCCTTCGAAGAAACGGACATCCCGGCCTTTTGGTCGGATTCCCTCAGTGCCTGCCAGCAGGCGCTCGACCACTGGATCAAGCGCCAGATCGGGCCGTTGCACTGCCTCAACCCGCGCTTCGGCCTACACCTGCTCTCCCGCGATGGCGACTACCACAGCACCTTCGGCAGTCAACCGAAGCGCCACTTCGACGTGGAGGCCGTCGAGGCGTCCTGGGGCGAGTACCACGAGCAGGAATGGGCCGTGGGCGAGGGGCTGGCGGCACTGAGCCGGTGTGTACCGGGTCTTGGCCACGTGGTCCTGCATGTGCTGCGCCGTCAGAGCGCCTGGGTCTATCCGGTTTTCTCGCCGGACATCGCCTGCGACGTGGCGACTTACCTCTACTGGTGCGGCGAGGATGACGAGAAAATCGCCCTCGACATGAACTGCGGTGACGACGAAGAAGCCCGCGAGGCCATGCGCGAGGAAATGGTCAGCAAGGCGACCCTCGAAGCCGCCTACCCGGCCTGGGCGCGGCGCTGGCCGCGAGGGATGGAGCTGCCGCAGTGCGCCCGCATCCTGCGCCGGGCGGTCAAGCGCTTGGGCAAGCCCGGCGACATGACAGCCAAGGCGCTTGCCGAGGATGCGCTGGCTCTGGTGAGCCTGGACCTCGACGACAGCTTCCGGCCGGACATCGACGGCGAGTTCGTGGGCTTCGGCGCGGTGCTGTCGTGGACGGAGGGTGACGTGACGACACGCATCTACGATGATCTCCTGAACCTCGCTCACCAGGGCGAATACAGCGAGACGATGGGGGAGGTCCGGGTGCCGCTGGACGATCCCGGCGCCTTCGCCGCATGGCAGTGGGCGATGGCGGATCGCTTCGAGGCCATCCGGCGCATCGATGCCTTGATTCATCGGCTCTCGGCGGGAGACTGGTCATGGAGGTAACGACCATGAACGAAGCCGAGTTTTTCATCCGGGCGCCCAGTACCGGGACGGTGCATCTGCGCCGGGCAGTCCTGATCTACGACGGCCAGCAGGGCAGCGCGCTGGCCACCGTCCACAACATCGATGAAGTCGACGGTGAGCCGATCATCGGTGCCGGTCAGGCCATGACGCCCCGCGCGGCGATGGAACTGGCCCGTGCGCTGCTCAAGCGCGCCGCCCACGGCGGCTTCCTTCCCGAAACGGTGCTCTACATGGACGGTGACCTGATCGTGTGGTGGGTGCCGCCAGCCCGTCGCCACATCGCATTCCGTGTAGACGGCGAGCATGCCGAGGCCTTTGGCGGTCGGGAGCGCGGCGAAACCGTCGCCCATCCGGGGCTGATCTTCGCCGCGTCGAGCCAGGTCTGGAAGGTGTGGGCCGTCAAGGGTGCCAGCCGCCCGACCCCGGGCACCGCGTTGTATCAGGCCCCGTACTTCAACGTGAACGTGCAAGGCACCATCTGCCAGGGAAACGCCCCCGTGCCCGAGGGCACCACGGTCGAGAAGATCACGGCGTGGAACGACGCTTTCATGCGCTCCTACTTCACCCACCCGAACGGCGCCGGAAAGCTGGTCCGCTACCGGGGTGGGGCCTACGCTTTCTGGAAGGACATGCTCGATGGGCGGTTCCGGCGTTTCCCCGAGCGGGTGCTGGTGGACGTGAAGACCACTCTGGGCGGGCTGCTGGGCATGAAGGAGGGCGCGTGATGGACGCGCGCGACCTCGCCCTGCAGGCAGCCTGCCCGGTACTCGCCGCACCGCGCTTCGGCCCCTTGCCCGACATGGCGAACGGGCAGCGGATCATCCTCGCCGCCAATGGCGTGTTCGTACAGGTCAAGCTCGACTGGCTGGATTGCATCCAGCGGCTGTCGCCCGCCTTGCCGATTCCCTTGCCCTACGGGGCCGTCGACGAGCGGCTCGCGTTCAGCTTCGGCGTGTTGCCGATCAAGCTGATCGAGGCGTTCGTCGAAGCAGGGCGGCGCGGCCTGCCCAACGAAGTCGCGGGGGCATTGCTCTACTCGCGGCGCAACCGGAGCCTGCGGCTGGCGCTGTGCGCCCCCGATGCCGCCTCGCCCGAGCGGATCGACTACCGGGTGCCGGCGATGGATGCCGACGAGACGCTGGCTGTCGATCTGCACACCCATGGCCATGGCCGGCCCTTCTGGTCCGATGTGGATGACCGCGACGATATGGGCATCAAGGTGGCCGGTGTCTTCGGCTGCCTGCATCACCGCACGCCCCGCGCCGAGTTCCGGCTGGCGATCAATGGCCGCTTTCGTGCCTTGCCCCATCCGTGGCAGGCCGATGGCGTGGAGGGGAACAACTCGGAGCCGGGCCTTCTGCGCCGGATACTGAACTTCTACCAAGGAAGGAGGCTCGGGCCATGGAACACCTGATCGATACCGATCTGCTCGACCGCCGCGTCGGCATCCATCTCGTCGGCGTCGGCGGCAATGGTGCCCAGATGGCGGCTTGTCTTGCTCGCCTCGACATTGCGATGAAGGCCCTCGGCCATCCCCACGGCTTGCACGTCACCGCCTTCGACGACGACCGGGTGAGCGAGGCCAACGTGGGCCGTCAGCTCTACAGCACGGCCGACATCGGGCGCCACAAGGCCATCGTGACCATCCACCGCCTCAACCAGTTCTACGGACTGGACTGGATCGCGCATCCGATGCGCTACGAGGCGTTCCAGCCAAATCGCTATTCACCGCCAAACGCCGACATTCTGGTGAGTTGCGTCGACAGCCGGTCGGCCCGGCGTTCCCTGCATGCAGCCGTGTTCGATGGGGGCGGGCGTTACCGCTACTGGCTCGACCTCGGCAACACGGAGGCCAGCGCCCAGGTGGTGCTCGGACAAGGGCCGCGCCGGACGAAGGGCGAAAATTCCCCGCGCCTGCCCTGTGTCACCGAACTGTTCCCGGAACTGCTGGATGCCAACGTCCCCGACGACAATCGCCCGTCGTGTTCGGTTCGCATGTCGCTTGCCTCGCAGGGGCTGTTCATCAACGATGTGGCGGTGCGCTTCGCCGCGCAACTGCTCTACGAACTTTTCTCCAAAGGGCGGCTTGGCCAGCACGGCGTGGTGGTCAATCTGGATTCGAAGCGGGCTGGCCCCATCGAAGTCGATCCTCGGACTTGGGAGCGCTTCGGATTCCGGCATCCAGCGGACGACGTTGAGGCGGAGAAAGCGTTCGGGGAGGCTCTGCCATGAAGGACTGGAACGTGTGGGTTTGCCGGGGCGGGCGCAGCCTGGTGATCGGCAAGGTGTCAGAGCAAAGCGAGCCACTGGCCCGGTGCGCGGCGCTTTCCCGCTACGGCGCCACCGATGAGGAAGTGGCTTCGGGAGAAGTTCGATCCGTCGAGAACGCCATCCTCCCCGAGGACGATTTCGGGGTATCGATCGCATGATGAGGGCGGCGGGCCAGCGATGGCCCACCGCCGCCTGCTTCCTCAACGCGTGGTGGGAGGTGTGCCTTCTCCACCTTCTTCGCTTTCGTCCGCTGGCTTCCGTTGCTGCGCGCGTCGCGCAGCGGCTTGGGACAGCATCGCCCCTAAATAAGCACCCGAGGCGCGGATGCGGTTGTGGCCGGCGAGCCGTGCGACCGACTGCCTCGCTGCGAGATCCACCTCGGGCGATACCGACCCACCGCCCCGAATCGTGGGCGCGATACCGCCGGACTCTTCCGTGTAGTGGTCGATGGCCGCTTCATGACGCAGGCCGTGGGAGGTTGCGCCGAGTCCCTCCTTCGTGATGTGGAACCGTGCCATCACATAGTCGAAGCGCCGAAGGTTGCGCGCCAGACTGTGACGGGGATCGCCCATGTGCGCGTCCTTTCCCTCGGCGATCGATTGCACAAACTCCACGGCTGCGATGCGCTCGGGCGAGTCCAGCGGCACGAAGCGCAGCCTTCCTCCCTTTGCGCCTTCCTGAATGCGGACGTACCGCTCCGCCTGCCGCTGCTCGGAAGGAAGGCCCGTGGCTTCGAACGGGACCACGCACTGGTGGGGCCGGAACATGACCGATTCCTTGCGCCGCATCCCCAGCGCCTGCATCAGCCGCAGCGAGGCGCCGACGTGGCGGTCGTATGCGCAGACCTGCTCGATCAGTGCATCGATGGCGATGCCGGCTGCCGTCCAGCTCTTGTCGCGCTGCGCGTACTCGTGGCGTTGGTACTCGGTAGGCGTCAGGCCGTAGTGGTCCGGCTTGCGAATGAAGCCCGGCTTGTCCAGCCACAGCGCCAGTCCCCGCAGAAAGCTCAGGTAGGTCTGGATTGTCGCCGGGGCTAGACGCTCCCTTTGCCACACCGCGATCATGGCCCGGATGTGGCGATCTCCCAGGTTGCGCGGGTCGGGCACCGTCTTGAAGCCGGCCTTCTGGTGCAGGTCGCGGAAGAAGCGCCGCAGGAAGTCGGCGCGCTCCTGCCGCGTCTTGTGCGACACGGTTTTCTCCAGCGACGTGTGCTGGGCGTTGAACAGGGTGATCAGGAGATCCAGCACACGCATGGGATCGGCGTGGCCGGGCCGAAGGCGCTCAAGCGCCTCCGAGGGCGACAGGGTGGCGCGTTCCTGTTGGCGGCGGGGTTGGTGGTGGGCATCACGCCATGCGCCGAGGGAACCCTGGACGCGGCGTGGTGTGCGTTGTGCGTTGAATCTGGACATGGCAAATCTCCGGCGATGAAGCGGTGTGCCGTCCCGGCGGCGCACAGCAGGCAAGGGGTGGAATCCATCGTTTCATCGCCAGCGCGGATTCCGGCGCACGGGCGATGCGTGGTCAGGTGTTTCGGCAAGGTGTGCGGCCACGAGCACGCCAGGCCTACCCAGGGTTCGCCGGTGTCGCGCGGGATGCGCGTCTTCCGGCTCGGTCGGTCTTAAAAATGAACACGGTGATCCGTCCCGCTTCCGCATTTCTGCGTTCGTCGGGAGTTGGGATGCAGCCCAGCCTCAAGGGACAGGGGGCAACATCAGCGCGCAGGTCTCGCCTTGCGCGCCACTGGGGGATCAGTCCTCGGTACGTAGCGCCATCCACCTGCATGGGTCCACCCCTGACCGAAAGTCCAGGGCAGTGCGAGGTTCACGAGCGGGGGCACACGGGGAGCCCAACAGGGGGCCAACACAGCCGTGTGCTGCGCGAAGTGCGCATGCTCGAAGGGATGACGGGAACAGAGGCGCGGCATCAGGTGCCGGCCGAATGAACTGCTCGAATGCAGGGCTCGTCCTCGGGGAACGTCTGGCAGACGACTGCCAGCAATGCCATGCGTTGCTCTACGGCTTGAACGGCTTCAGGCATGGACTCAAGGGGCCACGCCGAGCCCGACTCGGAGGTCGGGGCTTGAAGAGGCGGGTAACGACCGCAACGCCTTTCGCTCCGCGATGGAGCAGGCCAGGAGGCCTCGGGAGACTGTAGTTCACACCCGGACCACGCCCACGTCAACGGCGGCCACCTCCCAACCACCCGCTTGACGCCGAAACAGCGGCGTTTGCGAATGGCGCTTGAAATTGCAACGCGAGGGGCGCTTATTTTTCGAAAGACCGCCCGAACAAGGCGGCGCCTGGGCTTGACATCGCTTTGCCTGGCCTCTGGTTTCCACCGTGAGGGCTTCGACGCCCTTTGGCCTGACCTGGTTGCCTCGCCGCTGAAAGCGTGGTCTTGACCACGACAAATCCAATGAGACCGTAGTCCGACACGGAACACGTGGGACTGCGCGCTCGGATGTGCTCGACTGGGGCTGTGGATCAACCCGAACCGGTTGCGAACACAGTCCGAGCCGATTGCGAGAACGAGGCTTTCCCCCGCGATTTCCGTGTGGAACGGCAGCATCGCCGAGCCGATGCTGGCCACTCTCGAACCCACATAGGAGTTTTCCATGGACTTTGTCGTCAGGGCCGTCGACGTCGGCTTCGGTAACACCAAGTACATCACCAGCGTGTCCGGCAGCGAAATTCGTTGCACCAGCTTCCCGTCGGTCGCTTATCCGAGCATGCGCGATCCATCCGTCCAGCCGGGCTACGAGCGGCGCAAGACGGTGGCGATCCCGATCAATGGCCTCTTCTACGAGGTGGGACCGGAGGTCGAACTGGCTGCAGACACATTTCGCGCGACCCAGATGCATGACCGCTACACGGAGACGCCCGAGTACATGGCGCTTCTGCGGGGAGCACTCGCCCTGATGAAGCAGCCATCGATCGACCTGCTGGTCGTCGGGCTGCCGGTGGCCGCGCTGACCACCAAGAAAGCTGCGCTCGAGAAGGCCGTGACCGGTACCCACGACATCGGCAACGGCAAGAGCGTGGTGGTCCGAAAAGCCCTGGCCATCGCGCAGCCGCAAGGGGCTCTGGTGGATTTTGCTGTCCAGCATGGAAAGGGCGACGCCATCGAACGGGAGCAGAGCCTGATCCTCGATCCTGGTTCGCGGACTTTCGACTGGTTGGTGGCCCGGGGCATGCGGCTGGTGCAGGCCAAAAGCCATTCGGTGAATCGGGGCGTCTTCGACATCCTGCAGGCCATTGCCGCGGAGATCGGACACGACATCGGCACGCCCTACAACGACATCGAAGCCATCGACCTGGCGCTGCGCACGGGCAAGAACCCGGTGATTTACCAGAGACCGTACGACATCTCCCGGGCCATGCCGATGGCCCACTCGATCGCCCAGCAGGCCGTTGCCTCGATGCTGCGTTGGATCAATGCGAGCTACAGCTTCCAGAACATCATCCTGGTCGGCGGTGGCGCCTATTTGTTCAAGAAGGCGGTGAAGGAAGCCTTCCCGAAACACAAGATTCTCGAGGTCAAGGATCCCTTGCATGCCAACGTTCGCGGGTTCCAGATCGCCGGCATGAACCACGCGCCCAAGCTCTTCGGGGCTGCCGCCACGGCTGTTCAAGGGGGGGCGTGATGGACGATGCCGTGACCCCCAAGCTGGAGACGATCCGGATGCTGTTCGAGCTGGATCGGGAAGACGATCCGCGCCTTTATGACGACCTGATCCGCTTCAAGAAGGGCACCAAGCGCATCAACCGCCTGCGCTTGTTGGCGCATGAGGCGGTGCTTGGGCAGTTCAGCCTGGTCACGGGTGCGGCAGTCGCACGGCCGGCGTCCGTGCAGCCAATCGCGAGCACCGCCGCAGGCGGGCCGTCCGGAGCAGCCTTCGAGATGCCAGCGGCGGCAGACGTCTTTGGTGAACCCCTTGAGAAGTGAGCGCTGGCGGGAGAAGGTCAATGAACGAAGCGAGCTACATCTTCATCCACGGCTGGGTGGATGACGTCATGAGGGATGCCACTGTCCAGGAGGCTCATCGCATTCGAGTGAGGCTGGCCGATGGGCGAATCGCCGATCTTTCCATCAGGCGGATAGAAAACCCGGTCAGGCTTGGCGACGAAGTCAGCATTGTGGTCGAGCGTGCTCGCCCTGGCCGTGTGCTGGTTCTCATGGATCACACCACGGGTGAGGGCACGAACCACCTGCGCCGGGAGGAGCGTCGCTGGCCGGCCGAGTCGGACGTCCTCATCATCGCGGCAACGGCAGGATCGTTTGCGGTCACGCTCGGGTGGGGCGCCGTGCCTGCCACGCTGGTGTTCGCGCCGCTGTTCTGGCTTGTCGTCGCCAAGCTGCCGCAAATGCGGCGCCATAGGGCGGCTGTGCTGGTCGACTACCTGATCGACCGCAAGTACTGCCGCTGGCGCGCGGGTCTCTATCGCCAAGAGGCCGCGCGGTGACTCGCGGGCGCTCCCGGGTACGTCGCGATGGACGTGTCGGCGTCAGTGCGTCCGAACTTGCCCAGATGGGCGTCTGCGAACAACTGGTGCAGTTTGAACATCGGTATGGCCGGCGTTGCTCGGCGCAGCAGCGTGCCGACATGGTGCGGGGTGACCGCGAACATCGCCGCTTTTTTCTGGAAGGTCAGGCAGAGCGCAAGGGGCGCTGCTTCATCGCCACCCTGGTCTTCGGGGAGGGAGCGGATGTGGCCGTGCTCAGATCGTTCCGTGATCGGGTGCTGCGCCCCACGTCTTTCGGCCGCGCGGCCATCTTCGGCTACTACCGGACGGCGCCGGGTGCGTGTCGTTTGCTTGAGGGACGCCCGCGTTTGGTGCGGTTCGCTCGGGCGCTGCTCAGGTCGGTGGTGTGGATGGCAGCAAAGGTGCTCGCAAGCCGGGGAGGGCGGGGCGGTGATTGAATTTGCTCTGGCCCTGGCGGCCTTCCTGGGTTGGCTGCTGCTGCGGAGGCGTCGAGGATCGAAGGCAGGGGTGCCCATGGAGCTCCAGTGCGCCACGCTTGCCTACGCCGAGAAACTGTTTCGCGATCCCGGTCCGATTGCGCTGACGGTCAAAGTTGACCGGGCCTACCGCGTCGAGGGCAAGGTGCTCATCCTGGTCGAACTGAAAACCCGCCGTTCCAATCGCCCCTACCACTCGGACGTGATCGAGCTGTCAGCACAGCGGGTCGCCATCATGCGGCAGACCGGAGAGGAGGTCGCGCTGCACGGGTACGTGGTCGTGCGAACCGAGGACGGTAGCCGTACTTTCCACAGGGTTGATCTATTGAGCGCCGCAGAGGTTGATGCACTGATCGATCGCAGGGGCGCGATCCTGAAAGGGCTCATCCGGCCTCAGCGCGCCTGCGCGCCAAACCTGTGCGGTCAATGTGAGTTCGAGAAAAAATGCACGGACAGTCGCTCAAAAGGTAATCGTCCGTTAAACACCAGGCAACCTGAATCGTCTTGGTGAGTAGGGAGCACGTCAAGAACTGATGACAATTACAAGATTGGACACAGACATGCCAGACATTGCTCGCAAGTCTTGCGATCCGGACTTCGATGCCGCGTGGCGTCTTTTCACGGCGATGCATGACGCCCCTTCAAACACGACGGCGAAGGATCTTGTCGAATGGCTCGCCCAGTGCCCGCAGCATGTTCGGGCCTTTGACGATGTGCTGACTTTGTGGGCACTGGTCGGAGGGGGGCTGGTCAAGCGTGCCAATGCTGCTGTGCTGGACGTGCCGTGTAGCGTCCAATGACGGTCATTCAGAGTGATCCGGGGTTCCCGTACGTCTCTGCCGCATGGTCGCCCGGGCTCTCGTGCTGTAAAGCCATCAAGCCAAGACCCGAATGGCGGGCCGACCTTCAACCTGCGTCGCCCACAACTGCTTCCGCGTCATGCGAATGCCCGGCCGGTTGATCTCGCTGTCATTGGCCATTTGTAGTGCCTTGGCGATGTTGACGGGAATATTGTCCAGCGTACACGGCGTTTTCTCAAAATAGCTGTGGAAGCTGATGCTGTTCGCCACGTCCTTTTCCCAGTTCCTGACCTGGTGAATGCCCGCTTGGAAGCCGCTGGACGGCGGAACGATGCCGACGTCCAACTGTTCCAGCCAGCCAACGATCTCAGGGTACTTGTTCGACACGGCGGTTGGCACGATCATGTACTCGGGTATGCCGTGGAAGAAAAAGTCGGGTTTCTCCTTCCATGCCCGAGTCAGAAACTCGGAGGGGGTCATCAGCGTCTTGCTGGTCCGCAATTCCGCATAAAACGCTGCAGATGTGTGGTCGGCCACGATGTAGTGGACAGCGTGTTCTTTGTCTGCCTCCTCAATCTTGTCGAGCTTCACCTCCATCGCTTTGTCTTGCCACTTCAGCCGCCGATCTTTCAGAGCGTAGAGATGCTTGGATGGTGTGATGAAAAGCTGATGGATGTAGTTGGGATAGGGGGAGCGGTAGTGGTTGATCATGCTGGCGGTGTAATGGAGGTCGGCGGGAATCAGGTGGGCTCGCGGTTTTGGGCAGCGTTTGTACTTCGATCAAGCGACACGTCGAAGAGGCACAACCGTCCAGGGCATACCCTGTTCGCAGGCCACAAGAAATGCGGCCCATAGTTCGAGCGCAGCATGCCGTTCTGGGAGATAGTCGTACTGGTCGTAGATTTCCTCCATGCCTTTCAAGACATGGTTCAACGCTCGTTCTGAGACCTCGTTGGTAACTCCCATCGCTTTCATGTGCGATTTCGCGGTGCTCCGGGTGTCGTGCGGAGTGAACTTCCGGATGTCCAGGCCGCCTCTCTCGAACCTGCGGGTCAAGGCCGCCCAGAGAGTGCTGTTGCCAACGTGCGTGTCGCCACCGAGCCTGGCTCGCCGGTGACCCCGGCGGGCGGGAAGAACCCAGCGCGAGTCTCCAGCGCACTTCTTCAACTCCCGGAACCACGAGACCACCGTCGGACAGAGGGGCACCACATAGCCGCGCCGAGTCTTCACGGTGTCTTCGGTGACAATCCAGATACCCTTGTCCAAGTCCACGTTGATCCACTGTGCCTTGACGAGCTCGATGGTCCGCACGCAAGTTGCGAGCATGATTCTGAAGGCCAGGGCGTTCTCGGCACCGATCGATTCGATGTCGGGCAGCAGGGTCCTCAACTCAGCTTCGGAGAGCATCAACCTGCGTCGCACAGGTGGGCGCTGGCCAATGACGGAAACCAGGTCGATGCCCACGGTGGGGTTGGTGTGGATCAGCCGCTTCCCCAGTGCGTGGGCGAACAGTCGGTTGCAGGTCGAGCGGAGTCGCTTGCACATCGTCCAGGTGCGCCCCGAGTCGGCGATCATGCCCACGATGTCTGCTGAGGTCACGCTGGTGACCAGCATCGCGCCAAGCTTCGGGATGATGACTTGGTCGAGATCCGCGTTGCGGGCTTCTTGGGTGCTCTCTGCCAGCGCAGCAACGATTTTCTCGCGGTAGTCCTCGGCCAACTCGCGAACACTCCAGGTGGTCCGAACGCGGACCTTCTCCTGCTTTTTCGTGATCGCGGGGTCTCCCCCCTTGTCGATCTCAACGCGCTTCTCTCGCGCCAACTGACGCGCAGCAGGAAGACTGATGTCGGGATAGTTGCCGAGCGTGAGTTCGCGGGCGCGCCCGCCGAACTGATATCGGAGAACCCAAGTGGCGGTGCCGGCAGCCGAAAGCGTGAAGGTGAGCCCGTCACCGTCAGTTCGGGCGACGGGTTGGCGCGCGCGAATCCAGTGCTGGATCTGCACGGGCGTTAGCAGGTTTTTGCCTCTCTTTGCCACCTTAAGTCCTCCATACAGAACCTCCGGTGACGATCGACAGAGGTTATGTCTACGACAGCTTGTCCACTTCGAGCGGAGGCGCAACATCAACTTCTTAGCTACGTCTCTGGCTACAGATTTTAGCTACAAACCTGGCTACAAATCCAGTCCAAGATGCCCTGAAACGGAGTGGTACGTCATGGAAGAAATTTCTATGCTGACAACAGGTTATCTATTCTGTTCTGGGGACGTCTTGATATGTGTTGATGTTGCAGTAGGCATTGCAGGTGGCGAGTTTCATGGGCGTGGTGAGCGTTGGAGAGGGCTGGTGCCCGCGCATTATCTCGCTGGACACGGGCGTGGAATGGGCGTACTTTTCCACGAATGTGGCCTTGTCATCGGCGCGTAGCGGCCACAAGCCCGGGCGTCTCCCCTAAGCTGCGAGAGTCCGAATATGCCCATGCCAGAGGGAGCAACATGTCAGTCTCGCCCGTCATGACCAGTGCCGCCCGCATTGACAAGACCCGCCCACACAAGCTGGCGATGCCCGAGGGCGAGGATGCGGCGCAGTCGCCTACTTTGACTTACCAATACCTTGACGACGGCGAGTTCGTCAAGGTGCCCAACAACCCCATCAACCAGACGCCAGGCATGCTCGCGCACGAGATGCGCCTGCGTCAGGCCGAGTGCATGCGCAAGGCCGAGAACGCCCTGCATACCAAGGGCGCGCCAGACTGGCAGCGCCAGTTCGAGCACGACAACGCGGTGCGCCAGGCGCAGGAGATGGCCGAGCGCGCCAAGGTCTACGACGACCTGGAGCAGGCCATGTGCAGCGGCTACCACAGCAGCGGTCTGCCCCTGCCTGATCGCGTGCACCATGCGCGTACCCGCGAGGCCCTGGCCGAGTACCTGGACACCAAGCCCGCGCGCGATGCCATGCGCGACGAGATCTCTGATCCGGCCTCATGCCGGGCCTGGGAGATCGTGGAGCAGCAGGCCGAAGAGAGCCTGCAATATGCCTACTTCTTCGACACGAGCGACATCCATGACAGGGAAGAGTGCCGGCGCATCAGTGCCGTGGCGATCTTCAACCTCATGAACAAGGATCAGGGCTGAAGCTCAGGGTTTGGTGAGCGCCTGCCTGGCCTGGCTCAAGGTCTGCTCGATGCGCTCCTGATACTCCTCGCATTGCGTGCTCGACAACTTGCTCTGCAGCGTGTCCAGAAACACCCGGGTGCGCGCCGGCATCAGGCGTCGGCCCGGGAACACGGCCCAGGCATCGGTTGAGGGCGGGCGCCAGTCGGGCAGCACGGGCAGCAGCGTGCCCGCGCGCACATGGGCTTCGGCGAAGTAGTCGCTGATCAGGGTGATGCCGGCGCCGGTCAGGGCCATGCGCATCAGCAGGTCGGGCGAGTTGGCCGTGGCGCGGCCTGGCGGGATGCCTTCCCAGCGTTCCGCGCCGCGTTGCAGCACCCAGGGTACGGCGTCGCCATCGCGGCCCAGCAGGCGCAAGGCGTCGTGTTCCATCAGGGCTTCTGGCTCGGAGGGGTGACCGCGTTGTGCCAGGTAGGCCGGCGAGGCATACAGGCCGGCCGTGAAGACAGCGAGCTTGCGCGCGGCCAGTGAGGCGTCGTCGGGCAGGTCGCCCATGCGGATGGCCAGGTCCATGTTGTCGGCGATCAGGTCGACGCGGCGAGGAGTGAGGTCCAGCTCCAGCGAGATGGCGGGGTACAGCTGCACGAACTCGGCCATCGGCGTGGCCAGCACCTCGCTGGCAAAGTCGGCGGGCATGGTCACCCGCAGGCGGCCGCTGGGCCGCGCCTGGCGATGTTGTGCGAGTGTGGCAGCAGCATCGACTTCGGCCACGATCTGCTGGGCGTGCTCCAGCACGGTGTGGCCGAAATCGGTGAGGGTGAGCTTGCGCGTGGTGCGCAGCAGCAGGCGCTCGCCCAATTGCGCCTCCAGGGCGGCCACGCGCCGAGACACGGTGGATTTGGGCAGCCCCAGGCGCTCTGCGGCGCGGCTGAAACTGTGGGCATCCACCACGCGGGCAAAGAGCAGCAGGTCGTTGGGTTCGATGTCCATAGCGGGCCCTTGATACGGGATATTGTTCCTTGGGTGGAACAATATTATCCATTTTGATGTCTTCTGGATGTTGTTGGGGATAATTACAGTGAGTCCATCGACAACGCGCCAACAACGCATCTGACCGAAGGACACCACCATGAACATCCTGCAAATCAACTCCAGCTCCCGCCCCGACGCCTCGCACTCTGCTCGACTGGCCAGCGCCATCGTCGAGCGTGTGCAAAGCAACCAGGGCAAGGGCCAGGTGACCGTACGCGATCTGGGCCGCACGCCCGTGGCCGAGTTGGACGAAGCCGCGCTGCAAGCCCTGTTCACACCCGCCGAACAACGCACGGCCGAGCAGGCTGAACGTGTCGCCATCGACGATGCCCTGATCGCCGAGATCCAGTCCGCCGACGTGGTGGTGCTGGGCGTGCCCATGTACAACTTCGGCGTGCCGGCCCAGCTCAAGAACTGGATCGACGCCATCGCCCGAGCCCGTGTCACCTTCACCTACACCGAGAAGGGCCCTGTCGGCCTGCTGACGGGCAAGAAGGTCTACGTGGCACTAACCCGTGGTGGCCGCTACCGCAACACGCCGGCCGACACGCAAGTGCCTTATCTGAAGACCGTGCTGGCCTTCCTGGGCATGAGCGATGTGCAGTTTGTTTATGCCGAGGGCCTGGCCATGGGGCCGCAGGCCGAGCAGGATGGTCTGGCCGACGCCCAAGCCCAGATCGACGAGCTCGTGCTGGGTGAGGTTGTCCCAGCCTGATTGATACTGGCAGGCGCATCACGTTGACACCACGTCAAAGGAGTAGCTCATGAACACCGTTGCATCAACCCGCAGCAGCACCGCTGCCGTGACCCAGGCGCGTGAAGTCGAGCGCCTGATCGCAGGTCAGGCCACCTCGGATGGCGCCGGCGTCAAGCTCACCCGCGTGCTCACGCAGCCGCTGCAACGCCGGCTCGACCCCTTCCTGATGCTCGATGCATTCGGGACGGACAACCCTGAGGACTACATCGGGGGCTTTCCGGATCACCCGCATCGCGGCTTCGAGACCGTGACCTACATGATCGCGGGCCGCATGCGTCACCGCGACAGCGCGGGCCATGAAGGCCTGCTGCAAAACGGTGGCGTGCAATGGATGACGGCCGGCCGCGGCGTGATCCACTCCGAGTTGCCCGAGCAGGAAGAGGGCCGCATGGAAGGCTTCCAGCTGTGGCTGAACCTGCCTGCCAAGGACAAGATGACGGCGCCCTGGTACCGCGATATCCAGAGTGGCGACATCCCCGAGTTCACCACGACCGAGGGCGTGAAGGTGCGCGTGATCGCGGGCGAGAGCCATGGCGTGGCCGGCGCCGTGCAACGTGAAGCCACGCAGCCGCTGTACCTCGATCTGCATCTGCCTGATGGCGCGCGCTTCGAGCAGGGGCTGCCCGCTGAGCATAACGCCTTTGTCTACGTCTACCGGGGAGAGGTGCAAGTCGGCGAGACGGCGGTGCCGGTGCAGCGCATGGCCATCCTGAAAAACCAGGCTGATCGCGATGGCGTGGTGCTGCAAGCCAAGGGGGAGACGCGAGCGCTGCTGATCGCCGGGCAGCCTTTGAACGAGCCCATCGCGCAGTACGGGCCTTTCGTGATGAACCGCCAGGAAGAGATCTTCCAGGCCGTGGCGGATTTCAAGGCCGGACAGTTCGCCGCCTGATCGGCATGTATCCTGCATACGTCGAGGAGCGTATGCAGGATCATCAGCCATTGGGCGCGTTGCGCCGGGAATTCAGTGATTGGCGCATCTGGATGTCCAGGGCGCTGGTGGTGACGGCGGCGGTGCTGGCCGGTCTGGTCGTCGTGGCCTTCACCTGGTTGACCGAGCACGCGATGGCGCTCTTCTCGCGTGCCTTCGCCCAAGCCTGGTGGGAGCCGTTGCTGTTGACGCCTTTGTGCGCGGTGGCCATCGTGTGGTTGACGCGGCGCTTTGCACCCAATGCGGCGGGCTCCGGCATCCCACAAGTCATGGCCGCGCTGGAGGTGCCCACCGATTCACCGGTGCGCGGCAAGCTCGTCTCCATCAAGTTGTCTGCGATCAAGCTGCTGCTGACCAGCTGGGGCGGGCTGGCAGGGCTGTCTCTGGGCCGAGAAGGGCCGTCGGTGCAGATTGCCGCGGGCGTGATGGCGGCGGTGGGGCGCTTCCTGCCGCGCAAGTCGGTGATGGGGGAGCATGGCCTGCTCGTGGCGGGTGGCGCAGCCGGCATTGCGGCAGCTTTCAACACGCCGCTGGGTGGCGTGATGTTCGCCATCGAGGAGTTGTCCCGATCACCCGAGAAGCGCAGCAGTGGCTTGCTCATCTCAGGCATCGTGCTGGCGGGGCTGGTGTCGGTGTCCATCCAGGGCAATGTGACCTACTTCGGTGTGATCCACGTGGCCTCCCTGGGCTGGGATGCGCTGCTGCCTGGCCTGCTGGTGGCGGTGCTGGCAGGTGTCGCGGGCGGCCTTTTCTCCAGGCTCTTGATCGCCTCTCTGAGTGGCCGTTCAAGCGATGTCTTCAGCCGCCTGCGGGCCAGGTGTCCGCTGCTGTTCGCAGGGCTGTGCGGCCTGGCCGTGGCGGGGATCGGTGTGGTCACCAGCGGCATGACCTTCGGCAGCGGCTACACCCATACCCGCACGATGCTGGAAGGAGGCGCCAGCACGCCCGCCATCTACGTGCTGCTCAAGTTCGTGGCGACCTGGCTGACGAGCTGGTCCGGTGTGCCGGGCGGTATCTTCGCGCCTTCGCTGGCCATCGGCGCGGCCCTGGGCAACGACGTGGCGCAGCTTCTGCAGTTCCCGCACCTGAGCATGCTGATCGCGCTGGGCATGGCGGGCTTTCTGGCGGCTGCCACGCAAGCCCCGCTGACCTCTTTCATCATCGTGATGGAGATGGTGGATGGCCACGCGATGGTGCTCAGCCTGATGGCCTGTGCGCTGGTGGCCAGCGGCATCTCGCGCCTGATCAGCAGGCCGCTGTACGGGACGCTGGCGCAGGGCTATCTGGCGCGGCTGGAGCCGGTGCGGCCCGCCCAGTCCGAGCCGGATCGAGCGACCGGCTCTGCGTGATGGCGCAGGAGGCTGTGGACCTCTCCACCTGAATCAGATGTGGAACCAGGCGAGGGCGCCCAGGGCAATGCCCACGCCACCGAGGCCCAGGGTGCCCCATTCGAGCCAGCGGCGCTTGGTCAGCAAGGCGATGGCCGCCAGAGCGATGGACACTTGAAGCACGGTCGTGGCCTGTGCCCAGCGATGATGCTCGTGCATCTGAAGCTCGCTCTTCTCGTCCCACTCTTTGGATTCGGCTTCGAGCTTTTGTGCGTCCTTCTGGATCTCGGCCTTCTCGGTCTTGTAACGTTCGGCTTCCTTCTTGTAGAACTCGCGCTTGTCTTCGCTCACCAGCACGGCGGCCAGTTCGGCCATGCTTTGCTTGCTGCTCTTGGCCTGGTAGAAGTTCCACTGGTCAGACGCTTCGGTCTTCTTGATGGCCGCGTTGTTCTTGTAGAGGCCTGCATTGGCCTGCGTGGCGCCCCCCATGTAGGAAAACAGGGCCCCTACCGTGGCCAGGATGGCCGTGATCACGGCGAGTTGGCCTGCCATGCCCTCTTCTTCGTGGTGCGCGCCGTGCTCGGCCGCGTGCTCAAGCGCATGGTCATGTGGGCCGTGAACGTGAAATCCATCTTCAGACATGGCGATACCTCGTGTTTTGTGGCTTGTGGATGGGTGGCTCAACGACGTCGGTAGATCACGAAGGCGTAGTCGAAATCGTTGGGTGCCGGAGCATGATGGGTTTCGCGCGAGACTTCGGTGAACGCGGTCTTGTCCCAGGTTGGGAAGAAGGCATCGGCCTCGAAGTCGCGGTTAATCTCGGTCAGCACGATCTCATCGGCCAAGGGCAAAGCTTCTGCATAGATCTGCGCGCCGCCGATCACGAAAGCCTTGTTGGCCGAATCTGTGAGCAGGGCCAAGGCAGCCGGCAGGGAATCGGTGCTTTCCACACCGGCCGCCGACCATTGTGGATTGCGTGTGATGACGATATTGCGACGTCCGGGCAAGGGGCGCCCGATGGACTCATAGGTCTTGCGGCCCATGATGACGGGGCAGCCCATGGTCGTGCGCTTGAAGAATTGCAGGTCTTCCGACAGACGCCAGAGCAGGGCGTTGTCCTTGCCGATGGCGCCATTGCGGGCCACGGCGGCGATCAGGCTGAGCGTGCTCATGTGGAGGTGTGAGTGACCATCAGACGGCAACAGGCGCCTTGATGGCCGGATGGTGTTCGTACTCCAGCACCTCGAAGTCTTCGTATTCGTAATCGAAGATCGAGGCCGGCTTGCGCTTGATGTGCAGCAGCGGGTAGGGGTAGGGCGTGCGGCTGAGCTGCAACTCGACCTGCTCGGTGTGGTTGCTGTAGATGTGGCAGTCGCCGCCGGTCCAGATGAAGTCGCCCACATCCATGTCGCATTGCTGAGCCAGCATGTGCGTGAGCAGCGCGTAGCTGGCGATGTTGAAGGGCACGCCCAGGAAGATGTCGGCGCTGCGCTGGTAGAGCTGGCAGCTGAGCTTGGGCTTGCCGCCAGGCTCTTGAGCGGGTGCCACGTAGAACTGGAAGAACGCGTGGCAGGGCGGCAGGGCCATCTGCTCGATAAGGCCTACGTTCCAGGCACTGACGATGATGCGGCGCGAATCAGGGGTGGTCTTGAGCTGCTTGACGACCTCGCTGATCTGGTCGACATGGCTGCCGTCGGGCTTGGGCCAGCTGCGCCACTGCACGCCGTAGACGGGGCCGAGCGAGCCGTCTTCACGCGCCCATTCGTCCCAGATGGAGACGCCGCGTTCCTGCAGCCACTTGACGTTGTTGTCGCCGCGCAGGAACCACAGCAGTTCGACGATGATGGACTTCAGGTGCACCTTCTTGGTCGTCACCAGCGGGAAGCCTTCACTGAGGTCGAAGCGCATCTGGTGGGCGAACACGCTGCGCGTACCGGTGCCGGTGCGGTCGGTCTTGAGCACGCCTGTGGTGTGGACCAGGCGCATGAAGTCTTCGTATTGGCTGCGAATGGGGCGGCTCACCGGGGGTGTCCTTCCAAAATGACAACAGCCGGGATTATCTCTTCCCGGCTGCCTTGGCGTGGGTGTGGGGAATCAGGACTTCTGCTCGGGGTCGCGCAGGAAGATTTCCACACGGCGGTTCTTGGCGCGGCCTTCGGCGGTTTCGTTGCTGGCGATCGGTTCGCGCTCGCCACGGCCGATGGTTTCGATGCGGGCGGCGGGCACCCCACGGTCGACCAGGAAGTCCTTGACGCTGTCGGCACGCTCCTTGGAAAGCGGGTTGTTGACGGCGTCGGAGCCACGGCTGTCGGTATGGCCCACGACGCGCACATGCATGCCGGTGCCATCGCGGCTGAGGCCTTCGGCGAAGGTGGCGAGCACCGAGCGCAACTCGGGCTTGATGGCCGCGCTGTTGGTGTCGAACGAGATGTCGTTGGGGATGTTGACCTTGAGCTGGTTGTCGGCGGTGCGGGTCACTTCGACATCGGTGCCGCGTGTGGCCTGCTCCATGGCTTCGCGCTGGGCCTGCATGCGCTTGGACCAGACATTGCCGGCCACCGCGCCGGCGATGCCGCCAATGGCCGCGCCGGCTGCGGCGTTCTTGCCCGCGACCTGGCCGATCACGGCACCCGCGACGGCACCGATGGCGGCGCCCTGTGCGGTGCCGCGCTGGGTTTCATCCATGTTGGCGCAGCCGCTCAGCAGGGCTGCTGAGCAGAGGGCCGAAATCACAAGTGTATGAACGGGTTTGGATGTGCTGAGGTATGAGGTCATGCTCGGGTGTGAAAGCGCGCCACAGGCGCATGGGGAGTTCAACGCAAAGGCCCTTGATCAGGCTGACAAGGCTTGGGGCGGTGGCGCGTCTGGGGTCGACTCGATCTGGTCGAACTGCATCGCGGCCAGCTTGGCATAGAGCCCGTTTCGCGCCATGAGTTCCGCATGCGTGCCCTGGTCGACGATGCCGCCGGCCTCCAGCACGATGATGCGGTTGGCGTTGACCACGGTGCTCAGGCGGTGAGCGATGACCAGGGTCGTGCGGTCCTTCATGGCTTCTTCCAGCGCAGCTTGGACGGCGCGTTCGCTTTCGGTGTCCAGGGCGCTGGTGGCTTCGTCCAGCAGCAGCAGCGGGGCGTTTTTGAGGATGGCCCGCGCGATGCTGATGCGCTGACGCTGCCCGCCAGACAGCCGCACGCCGCGCTCGCCCAGGAAGGTGTCGTAGCCCTCGGGCAGCGCGGAAATGAAATCGTGCGCATGGGCGGCGCGCGCGGCGGCATGGACTTCTGCGTCGCTGGCACCGGGGCGGCCATAGCGGATGTTCTCCAGTGCCGAGGTCGAGAAGATGGTGCTGTCTTGCGGGACGATGCCGATGCGCTGGCGCAGGTCTTCCAATGAAAGCTGGGTGATGGGCTCGCCGTCCAGCTCGATCTGACCGGACTGCGGGTCGTAAAAGCGCAGCAGCAGTTGGAAGACGGTGCTCTTGCCTGCGCCACTGGGGCCGACGAGGGCCACGGTCTCGCCAGGCCGCACTTGCAGGTTGATGTGATCCAGCGCGGTCTGGCCAGGACGGGACGGGTAGTGGAAGTTCACGTTCGAGAGGTTCAGGCGCGAGCCGCCTCGCGGTGAGGGCAGGGCACGGGGCTGCTGCGGTGTCTGGATGGGCGATTTGGCGGCGAGCAACTCCATCAGGCGTTCGGCGGCACCGGCGGCGCGCAGGATGTCGCCATAGACCTCGGACAGGCCCGCCACCGCGCTCAACAGCAGGATCACGTAGACGACCGTCTGGCCCATGTGGCCTGCGCTGATCTTGCCAGCCAGCACGGCTTGCGTGCCTTGGTACAGCCCCCACAGCAAGGCGCCGGTGGTGGCGCTGATGATGAAGGCCACCAGCACGGCGCGCGCGCGGATGCGGCGCTCGCCGGTCTTGAAGGCGCTTTCGGTGGCTTGCGCAAAACGCGTGGCCTCGCGGCCTTCTGCGGTGTAGCTTTGCACGACGGGCACGGCGTTGAGCACCTCGGCGGCGATGGCGCTCGAATCCGCCACGCGGTCCTGGCTGGCACGCGAGAGCTTGCGCACGCGGCGGCCATAGGCGACGGCCGGCAGCACGACGAGCACCAGGCCGCCCAGCACCTGCGCCATCACATAGGGGTTGCTGACAATCAGCATGATCAGCGCGCCCACGGCCATGATGGCGTTGCGCAGACCCAAGGAGACGCTGGTGCCCACCACGGTCTGGATCAGCGTGGTGTCGGCCGTCAGGCGCGAGAGCACCTCGCCGCTTTGCGTGGTCTCGAAGAACTGCGGGCTTTGCTTGAGCACGTGGCCATAGACGGCGCTCTTGATGTCCGCGGTGATGCGCTCACCCAGCCAGGTCACCGAGTAATAGCGCGAGGCCGAGAACACGCCCAGGGCCACGCCCACGCCAAACAGCGCCAGGAAGTGCTCTTGCAGGGCCATGACGCGATGCCCGGGGTCGGGCGACACCATGCCCCGGTCGATCAGGGTGCGCAGGGCGATGGGCAGCACCAGCGTGGTCAGGGCGGCCAGCAGCAGAAAGACCAGCGCCATGGCGATGCGTGTCCTGTAGGGCTGTAGGAAGGGCCTGAGCGACTGGAGTGATCTGACGGATTGGCCGGTAGGCGGCTGACGGCTGGGCGCGCTGGACATAGGCGAAACGCAAGACCATGTTCGTGGAGGATGTCCCATTATCATGCCTTGACAATATTTGCTTAGGCAATTATATTCAACACCATGGCTGATTCATCAACTTTTACTGCTGACACACCCGATTCACCGGGCCAGGTCAATCCGTCGTCCGACCCGACGGCGGCGATCTATGTCCGGGGCAACTGGGTGCGTGAAAACAGCTTCGGCTACCTGATGCGCCGCATCGTCCAGTTGATGGTGGGCATGGTGGACAAGCGCCTGGACAGCGTCGGGCTGACCCAGGCGCAGTGGACGCCCATGTTCATGATCAGCAAGGGCGAGTGCAACACGCTGGCCGAGTTGTCTCGTGAACTGCAGCTGGATGCCGGCGCCCTGACGCGCACGCTCGATCGCCTGCAGGCAAAGGGCCTGTGCAAGCGCGAGCGCTCGACGGAAGATCGCCGTGTGGTGCATCTGGCTTTGACACCGGAGGGCGATGCTGCCATCGCGCCTGTGCCTGGCGTGCTGTGTGATGTCTCTAACGGCTTGCTCGATGGGTTCACCAAGGAAGAGTGGCAGACCTTGATGGGCTTCCTGCGGCGGCTGCTGGCCAATGCGGAAGCCATGCGCGAAGCGGCCGAGGCCGAGCAACGCGCGCAGTGAACAACGAGATTGCCACAGGAACCATTCCCATGTCTGACCATTCTTCACGCTGCCATGGCCCGTGGCTGTGGCGCCTGTCCGCCTTGGCTTTGACCGCGCTGGCTGCCTGCTCGACGCAGCAGGACGTGCAGCCCAGCGTGCATGCGCTGGATACCAACAAGCTGGGCGTGCAGGCCGCAGCCGCCACGGATGCGTCCGAGCAGGCCACCATCTGGTGGGAGGCCTATGGCGATGCGCAGCTCAATGCGCTGATCAAGCAGGCCCTGGGCGACAACCCCTCGATCCTCGTCACGCAGACGCGTCTGCAACGCGCGGTCGCGGCTGAGACCTATGCGCGCGGCAACGATCTACCGCAGATCCAGGCCTCGGGTGAGGTGGACCGCCAGCGCTTCTCCACGCACGGCATGTACCCGCCGCCTCTGGCTGGTTCGCAATGGACCTCGGGCACTTTGCAACTGGAGGGCAGCTGGGAGCTGGACCTGTTCGGCAAGCGTCGCGCCGAGCTGGAATCGGCCGTGGGGCAAAGCCGCGCAGCCCGTGCCGACTTGCAGGCCGCGCGCCTGCTGCTGTCTTCGCAAGTGGCGCGCACCTATCTGCAACTGGGGCGATTGCAAGCCCAGCGCGAGGTGAGTGTCCGCACGCTGGCTCAGCGTGAGGAGATGCTCTCGCTGATCAAGCAGCGCGTGCAGGCTGGTCTGGACACGAATGTGGAGCTCAAGCAGGGCGAGGGCGCTTTGCCCGATGTGCGCTTGCAGATCGAAGCGCTCGACGAGCAGATCACGCTGACACGGCATGCGCTGGCCGCCTTGACAGGCCAGGCCCCTGGTGCGCTTGACCAATTGCAGGTCAAGCTGGAGGCTGTTCAGCCCCAGCCCATGCCTGACCGCATCCCCGTGGACTTGCTGGCTCGCCGTGCCGATGTCATGGCATCCCTGTGGCGCGTGGAGGCCTCTGGTCAGCAGGTGAGCGCGGCACGCGCGCTGTTCTACCCCGATGTGGACCTGGTCAGCTACGCGGGCTACAACGCCATCGGGCTGGAGCAGTTGCTCAAGGCCAGCAGCCTGCAATGGGGCCTGATGCCGGCGATCCACCTGCCGTTGTTCGACGGTGACCGCCGTCGCGCGAATCTGCAGGGCAAGGTGGCAGAGCAGGACGCTGCTCAGGCCAGCTACAACCAGACCGTGCTGCAGGCCGTGCAGGAAGCGGCTGACCAGATCGCCTCCACGCAATCGGTGACGCGTCAGCGGCAGGAACAGCAGGCCGCTCAGCAAAGCGCCGAGGCCGCCTACCAGCTGGCCCGCGAGCGCTACCAGGCTGGGTTGGGTGGCTGCCTGAACGTGCTGAGCGCGGAGTCCGCCGTGCTGGCGCAGCGTCGCAATGCCGTGGACCTCCAGGCCCGCGCGCTGGACACCCAGTTCAACCTGATTCGGGCCCTGGGCGGCAGCCTGCAATCGCCTTCTTTCTCCGCCGCCATCGCCTCGCCTTCTCAAGATCACAAGCCGGGTACGACCCAGGCTGGAGACCGCTCATGAGCAACGACGTCACCACGAACAACACGCCAGCTGCTGCTGACAACGACGCCAGCACGGCACCCAATCCCCGCAAGAAGGCCCTCACCGCCATTGCCGCTGTCGTGCTGCTGGGCGGTGCCGCTTATGGTGCCTACTATGAGCTCGTGGCCAACCATTACGAGCACACGGACAACGCCTATGTGCAGGCCAATGTGGTCCAGATCACGCCGCAGGTGTCGGGCACGGTGCTGGCCATCCAGGCCGATGACACCGATGTGGTCAAGGCCGGTCAGCTGCTGATCAAACTCGATGCCGTGGACGCGCAAGTGGCGCTGGACCAGACCGAAGCCCAGCTGGCGCAGACCGTGCGTGAGGTGCGCACCCTGTTTGCCAACAACGGCAGCCTGCAGGCCCAGATCCAGGTGCGTGAAGCTGATGTCAGCAAGGCGCAAAACGAAGTGGCCCGCGCGCAAGACGATGTCAACCGCCGCGCGCCCCTGCTGGCCAGCGGCGCCGTCGGCAAGGAAGAGTTCACCCATGCGCAGTCGCAATTGACGGCGGCACGCAGCGCGCTGGCCGCAGCCGAATCGGCGCTGGTTACCGCGCGTGAGCAACTGGCATCGAACCAGTCGCTGACCGAAGGCACGTCGGTGCAGCAACACCCCAATGTGCAGCGCGCTGCGGCCCGTGTGCGTGAGGCCTATCTGGCGCTCAAGCGTGTGACCCTGGTGGCGCCGGTCGACGGTTATGTGGCCAAGCGCAGTGTGCAGGTTGGGCAGCGCGTTCAGGCGGGTTCACCGCTGATGACCGTGGTGGCCCTGGACCAGCCCTGGGTGGACGCCAACTTCAAGGAAAGCCAGTTGCAGCGTGTGCGCATTGGCCAGCCCGCTACCCTGACGGCCGACGTCTATGGTCAGAAGGTGGTCTACCACGGCACCGTGTCTGGTCTGGGGGCCGGTACTGGCGCGGCCTTCTCGCTGCTGCCCGCGCAGAACGCCACGGGCAACTGGATCAAGATCGTGCAGCGCGTGCCCGTTCGCGTGACCCTGCAGGCCGATGAGGTGAAGGCGCACCCGCTGCGCGTGGGCCTGTCGATGGATGTGGAGGTCGACGTCAGCAAGCAGGATGGCCAGATGCTGGCGCAGACGCCCCGCTCGCAGGCTGTGGCACAGACCACCGTGTTCGACAACCTGCAAAAGGATGCCGACCAGCTGGTGGACCGCATCATCTCGACCAACCTGGGCCACACGGTCCATGTCGGTGCCGCGCGTGGTGTGAACTCGGGAGCGTGAATTGAGTGCCGCGCCTTCGCACGTACCCAAGCCGCTGCAAGGCGGCGAGCTCATCATGGGCTCGGTGGCCCTGTCCTTGGCTACCTTCATGAACGTGCTGGACTCGTCGATTGCCAATGTGTCCCTGCCGGCCATTGCGGGCAACCTGGGCGTGAGCCCCACGCAAGGCACCTGGGTGATCACCAGCTTTGGTGTGTCCAACGCCATTGCGGTGCCTTTGACCGGCTGGCTCACGCAGCGCTTTGGGGCAGTGCGCCTGTTCACGGCCAGCGTCGTCCTGTTCGTGCTGGCTTCATGGATGTGCGGCCTGGCCACGTCGCTGGAGATGCTGATCGCGTTTCGCGTGTTGCAGGGCCTGGTGGCAGGGCCCATGATCCCCTTGTCGCAAACCTTGCTGCTGAGCAGCTACCCGCCCTCGAAAGCCGGCATGGCCTTGGCGATGTGGGCCATGACGACGCTGGTGGCACCGGTGACCGGGCCTTTGCTCGGCGGCTGGATCACCGACAACATGTCCTGGCCCTGGATCTTCTACATCAACGTGCCGGTGGGCTTGGGGGCGGCCTTCGTGGCCTGGCGCATCTATGCCAAGCGCGAGACGCCCACGCAGAAGCTGCCAATCGACACGGTGGGCCTGGCCTTGCTGGTGATCTGGGTGGGCGCCTTGCAGATCATGCTGGACAAGGGCAAGGAGCTGGACTGGTTCGAGAGCAGCCAGATTGTGGCGCTGGGGCTGGTCGCCTTGATCGGCTTCGTGGTGTTCATCGTCTGGGAGCTCACGCAAGAGCACCCCGTGGTGGACCTGCGCCTGTTCGCCTCGCGCAATTTCCTCTTTGGTGTGTTGGCCTTGTCTGTGGCGTATGGCCTGTTCTTTGGCAATGTGGTGCTGCTGCCTTTGTGGTTGCAGCAGTACATGGGCTACACGGCCTCGGTGGCGGGCATGGCCGTGGCGCCGGTGGGCTTGCTGGCCATCCTGCTGTCGCCCATCGTGGGCAAGAACGTGAGCAAGGTGGACCCGCGTTTGCTCGCCACCGTGGCCTTCGCCGGCTTCGGGCTGGTGATGTGGATGCGCTCGCACTTCATCACCCAGGCGGACTTCAACACCATCCTGATCCCGACCATCCTGCAAGGCGGTGCAATCGCTTTCTTCTTCATTCCCTTGAGTGCGATCACGCTCAATGGCTTGACGCCGGACCGCATCCCCTCGGCATCGGGCCTGAGTAACTTCGTGCGGATCACGGCGGGTGCCATGGGTACGTCCATGGTCACCACCATCTGGGAGAACCGCGCCACGCTGCACCATGTGCACATGGTCGAGAACATCTCACGCACCGACATCCCGGCCATGGACAGTTTCAATGGCCTGATGGGCATCGGCATGAGCTTCGATCAGGCGGCCACGCAGATCACACGCCTGATCGACCAGCAGGCTTTCACGCGGGCAGCCGACGATGTCTATCTGGCCTCGTCCTTCCTGTTCCTTTGTTTGATCCCGATCGTGTGGTTGGCCAAGCCCAAGAAGACGGCCGGCCCGGTGGATGCGGGTGGCGCACACTGAGCCGGTGTACGGCGCTGCCGACGATGCAGGTCAAGAAGCGATGAAGACCTGCCGCACGGCATCGAGGGCACTTGGCCGGTCCGCCGGCACCACGATGCGCTGAGGCATGCTGCGCAGCCAGGTGACCTGGCGCTTGGCCAATTGGCGCGTGGCCGCGATGCCCTTGTCCATGACAGCCTTGAGCACCTGCGGCTGGCTCAGGTCCAGCCCCGCGTCAAGGGCTTCCCACACCTGCCTGTAGCCCACGCATCGGATGGAGGGCAGGCCCACGTGCAGATCGGGGCGCTGACGCAGGCGCATCACCTCTTCGATGAAACCGGCTTGCATCATCAGCTCGAAGCGCAAGGCAATGCGCTCATGCAGCCAGGCGCGCTCGATGGGCTCCAGCGAGACCAGGATGGCATCGTCGCTTGGGCGATCCTTGTCTGCAGCACGCTTGTGAAAGCTCGACAAGGGCTTGCCCGTGCTGTGCCAGACCTCCAGCGCACGCTGGATGCGCTGGGTGTCACCAGGGGCCAGGCGCTGGGCCGTGATGGGGTCGACCTTGACCAGGTCAGCGTGCAGGGCGGCGCTGCCTCGCTCGGCCATCTGGGCATCGAGCAGGGCGCGGATGGCCGGGTCGGCTGAGGGCAAGTCATCGAGGCCGTCCAACAGGGCCTTGATGTAGAGCATGGTGCCGCCCACGAGCAAGGGCGTGCGGCCTCGCGCGCGGATCTCGCCGATCAGCCGCTTGCAGTCCTGTACAAAGCGCGCAGCGCTGTAGGTCTCGGTGGGGTCGAGGATGTCGATGAGGTGGTGCGGAACGGCGGCCAGTTCCTCGGCACTGGGTTTGGCCGTGCCGATGTCCATGCTCTTGTAGATAAGAGCCGAGTCCACGCTGATGACCTCGATGGCGATCTCTTGCGCCAGAGCGAGGGCGGCGGCGGTCTTGCCACACGCCGTGGGCCCGGCCAGGATCCAGGTGGCGGCTGTTTTCGGAGCTGACGCGGTAATCATGCGCCAAGCCCCACATGCCCATCACGCTGCACGCGACCCAGGGCCACCCAGGCCGTGATGGCCCCGCCCAGACCCATGCTGAGCGTCAGCGGGTGGATGGTGGCGGCCCAGCCGGGCATGGCCGTCCACATCGACAAGAACATGCCGATGAGGAAGGCCATGGCCGACAGGATGAAGCCTGACAGGGACGAGGCCGCGCCCGCCCGCGCGGGGAAGGCCGAGACCACGCCTGTCTGCCCGCAGGACTGGTGCGTGGCGTGCGCAAAGGCATAGACCCACATGCCGGGCAGCAGCGTCCATGCGGCTGGCGGATGACCCATCACCCATTGCGCCAACGAGATCGACACCAGCATGAGCCCGCCTGTGAGCGAGCACCAGCCCGCGAGCCTCACGGTGCCGGTCAGGCCATGGGTGGGCAGCAGACGCCGACACGCGATGGTGCCGCCCAGATAGGCCAGCGAGATGCTGGCCATGGTCAGGCCATAGAGGGTGCGGCTGACGCCCAGCACATTGATGAACACGAAGGACGACAGCGCCAGATAGACGTACAGGCCGCCATAGGTCGAGGAGGTGAGCAGGGTGTGCGCCCTGAAGGTGGGGTGTTTGGCGATGTCCCACCAGTTGCGCGCCATCTCGCCCCAATGCAGGCTCGCCTGCCGCCGTGAAGCGGGCAGCGTCTCGGGCAGCTTGAGCCAGACAAAGGCCAGGATGACGGTGCCAAAGATGGCCAGGATGCTCATGGTGGCGCGCCAGCCCAGGTAGGTGGCGGTCAGCCCGCCCAGGATGGGGCCCAGCAGGGCGATCACGCCCAGGCCTGACATGCCGCGCGCCATCATGCGGGCGCCGTCTTCGGGCACATACAGGTCGCGGATCATGGCGCGGCCACACATCACCGAAGCTGACAAGCCCACACCCTGCGCGATGCGGGCGGCGATCATCACCGGCAGATCCTGGGCCAGCATGGCGGCCACACTGGCGAGCACGTACAGGCTCAGGCCCCAGCGCAACACGGGCCTGCGGCCGACGCGATCAGAGATGGGGCCCCACACCAGTTGGCCGATGCCAAAAGCCAGGATCAGCACGGACAGCGTCCATTGCGCCGACGACAGGCTCAGGCCCAGCGCCACCTGCATCTGCGGCAAGGCGGGCAGGTACAGGTCGGTGGTGACGGGTTGCAGGCCGGTGAGCATGCCGAGCGCCGCGACAACGATCCAGTCCGGCAGCGTATGCGGTGCTGCCTTGGACAGGGAGGTGCCGGCGAGGTGATCAGAAACGCTCATCAGGCCTCAGGAAGCGCCATTCCCCTTGCGGCAGCTTGCCCAGGGTGATGCGGCCCATGCGCACGCGCTTGAGCCCCACCACCTTGAGCCCGACGAGTTCGCACATGCGGCGGATCTGGCGTTTGCGGCCCTCACGCAGCACGAAGCGCAGCTGCTGTTCGTTCTGCCAGGACACCTGCGCCGGCTTGAGCTGGCGGCCATCGAGTTCCAGGCCGAAGCGCAGCGCCTCGATGGCCTCGGGCGGCACCACGGCCGACACGTTCTCGGCCTCCGGCTGCGCCGAGTAGACCACGCGCACCAGGTACTCCTTTTCGATGCCGGAGTCCTCGCCGATCAACTGCTTGGCGATGCGGCCGTCCTGCGTGAGCACGAGCAGGCCGGTGGAGTCGATGTCGAGGCGGCCTGCGGGCGCGAGGTTCTTCAAGTGACCACGTGTGAGCTGGATGGGCAGCTTGTCTTCACGCCAGCGGTTCTCGGGCTTGATCAAGGCGACGGCGGGTTCATAGCCATCTTCGGCCTGGCCACTCACATAACCGATGGGCTTGTGGATGAGGATGGTGACGCGCTGGGCTTGCTGCGTGCGGGCCATCGGGTCGATGCTGATGGTCTGGTGAGGAAAGACGCGCGTGCCCAGTTCGCTGACGACCTCGCCATCGACGCGCACCCAGCCTTGCTCTATCCACTCATCGGCCTCGCGGCGCGACGCCAGGCCTTGCTCGCTCATCAGCTTGGACAGGCGCAGGCGACCGTCGTCTTCGCGTGGGGTGACGGGTGCCGTGGATGATGTGGGTGCGGGGCGGGGCGCCGTGCGGCCATCGGCGCGGCGGTGGTCGCGGCGCGGCGCGGCTTCCTTTGCGGCCTGTGGTCGATCTATGGTGCGTGCTCGTTCGGCTTGCGGTCCGCGTGACGGCGCACGTGTGCTTCGTTCGGCGGCGTCACCCCGTGCCGCGCCCGATGCCGGTGCGCGTGTCGGTCGGTGCGGCTCTTCGGTGTGCCGCCGCTCCTCCGACCATGGGTCGACCTTGGGGCGTGCCGCAGACTCTTCACGGGCTTGCGCCGCCTCCGCCGCACTCATGCGTTTGCGTGGGGCCGTGCCCGAGCCACGCACGGGCGGCTTGCGAGGCGCGTGGCCAGGGGTGTCCGTGGTGGGCTGGGCAGCCTTGTTGAGGCTGAGTTTCTTGCGTTCGGTCATAAAAGAGCAGCAGAGGCGGGCAGGTCAGCGGCCGCGCAGGAAGAGGGCGTCCAGCTCTTTGAGCGTGAGCTGTCGCCAGGTGGGGCGGCCATGGTTGCACTGGTCGGCGCGCTCGGTGGCCTCCATGTCGCGCAGCAAGGCGTTCATCTCGGTCAGGGTCAGACGGCGGTTGGCGCGCACGGCGCCGTGACAGGCCATGGTGGCCAGCAGCTCGTGCTGTGCGCGCTTGATCACGTCGCTGGCATCCAGCTGAGCCAGTTCGGCCAGCACCGATCGGGCCAGTTCGACACCATCAGCTTGCGCCAGTGCCATGGGCAGCGAACGAACCGCCAGCTTGCCCGGGCCGATGGCATCCACATCCAGGCCCAAGGACATCAAGGCCTCGCGCTGGCTTTCGGCCGTGGCCATTTCCTGCGGGTTCGCCGCGAAGGTCAAGGGGATGAGCAGAGGCTGGCTCTCCAGGCGTTCATGCGCCAACTGGGCCTTGAGCCGCTCGTACACCACGCGCTCATGGGCCGCGTGCATGTCCACGATGATCAGGCCCTTGGCGTTCTCGGCCAGCACGTAGATGCCGCCGATCTGTGCCACAGCACGCCCCAAGGGCCATTCCTGGCTGTCGTCGAGCTTGTCGATGGGGGCCGAATTGGCGACCAAGGGCCTGCCTTCGCGTTCGGCCACCTCGGTGCCATCGATGGACTCGGCAGACGCCACCACGCGCGGCAGCTTCAGTCCGGCAAAGACATTGTGGACAGACGCATCGGGAGCCGACGAGGTCGATACCACCGTGGCCTGCACCGGTCCGTTTGCCTGACCAGGCCACCCAGCCCAGCGGCGCTCGGGCGCGCTGTCCTGCACGCGAGGCGTCCATGGCAGATGGGTCTGCTGTGTCGGAACGGGTGGCGTCGCGTCCGTGCTCACGGGGGGGGAGGGCTTGGCGCTGTCCTTGGCCGCATCCGCAACCGAGGGCACACCCGAGGCCGCATCAGGCTGCCCCGCACGCGATTGCGCCAACGTGTTGTCGACCGCACGCCGCACGGCCTGGTGCACCTCGCGCGAATCGCGGAAGCGCACCTCGATCTTGGTCGGGTGCACGTTCACATCGACCAGCTCGGGCGCGATCTCGATGAACAGGGCATAGGTGGGTTGGCGCGAGCCGTGCAGCACGTCTTCATAGGCCGAGCGCACGCCGTGCGCCAGCAGCTTGTCGCGCACATAGCGGCCGTTGACGTAGCAGTACTGCCAGTCGGCGCGCGAGCGGGCGGCATCGGGCAGGCCGGCGCGCCCGTGCACGCGCATCGGCCCCAGGCGCAGCTCCACCTCGCGGCTGGTGCGCACGAACTCGTCGCCCAGCACATCGGCCAGGCGCTGCGCGGGCGTGGCGGGGCGCAGTTGCTCCACCAGCTTGCCTTCATGCCACACGCTGAAGCCCACGTCGGGCCGCGCAAGGGCGTGGCGCCGCACGGCTTCCAGGCAGTGGGCCAGCTCGGTGGCATCGCTCTTGAGGAATTTGCGACGTGCGGGTGTGCTGAAGAACAGCTCGCGCACCTCCACGCTGGTGCCGACGGCGCGGGCTGCCGGGCTCAGCTCGCCGGAGCGCGCATCGAGCCGGTGAGCATGGGCGTCTTCGGCCGTGCGGCTGGACAAGGAGGTGTCTGATACCGAGGCGATGGCCGCCAGGGCCTCGCCGCGAAAACCCATGGTGGCCACGTGCTCCAGGTCGTCAAGCGAGCGGATCTTGCTGGTCGCATGCCTACGCAAGGCCAGCGGCAGTTCGGGCACGGCGATGCCGCAGCCGTCGTCTTCCACCAGGATCTGGCGCACGCCGCCGGCCAGCAGCTTGACGGTGATCTGGGTCGCGCCCGCATCCAGTGCGTTGTCCACCAGCTCACGCACCACGGAGGCGGGGCGCTCCACCACCTCGCCAGCGGCGATCTGGCTGACCAGTTCGTCGGGGAGTTCCTGGATGTGGCGTCGCGGGGCGGCGTGGCCAGGCTCGGGCGCAGTGTCCGGAATGTCGGGGGCGCGGGCGGGCTCGGGTGTCATCCCCCTATTGTAGGAGCCCTCGCCTGAGGGAGTGGGGGGCAGGGGCTGTCAACAAACCCGTCCATAATGCGCCGCCATGGACATCGCACACTTTCTGATCGACTTCATCCTGCATGTAGACAAACACCTGATGGCATTTGTGCAAGACCACGGGCTGTGGGTCTACGCGCTGCTGTTCCTGATCATCTTTGTGGAAACGGGTGTGGTGGTCATGCCCTTCCTGCCTGGGGACTCCCTGTTGTTCGTGGTGGGCACCCTGTGCGGCCTGGGCATGATGAGCTTGCCCCTGTCGATCGGCCTGCTGACGTCTGCGGCCATCATCGGCAACCAGAGCAACTACACCATCGGCCGCAAGATGGGCCCGAAGGTCTTCCAATGGGAGCAATCCAAGTTCTTCAACAAGAAGGCCTTCGAGCAGGCCCACGCGTTCTACGAGCGCTATGGCGGCATCACCATCGTGATCGCGCGCTTCATGCCCTTCCTGCGTACCTTCGCGCCCTTCGTGGCGGGTGTGTCGGCGATGAGCCGTGGCAAGTTCACCTTCTATGACGTGACCGGCGGCACGCTGTGGGTCGTGGGCGTGACGCTGGCGGGCTACTTCTTTGGCAACATCCCCTTCGTCAAGACCCATCTGGACAAGATCATCTGGGCGATGATCCTGATTCCTGGCTTGGTTGCCATCTACGGTGCCTGGCGTGCGGGACGCAAGAAGGCTGAAGCAGTGCAGGCGGCCTGATGATGGGTGCGGGGCTGGTGCGTCAGTAGCGCAGCCAGCTTAAAAGGCGCTTACAGGGCGCTTACAGGGCGCGGTTGCGCGCCAGCGGCGGGTTCTTGGCGAAGTAGCGCTGGATGCCTTGCAGCAGCGCGTCGGCCAGCTCGTTCTGGTAGTCCTCGTCTTGCAGCTTGGACTCTTCTTCGGGGTTCGAGATGAAACCCGTCTCCACCAGGATCGAGGGGATGTCCGGCGCCTTGAGCACGGCGAAACCGGCCTGCTCGACCTTGCCCCGATGCAGCCGGCCGATCTTGCCCAGGTGGCCCAGTACGGCATTGCCCAGCCTGATGCTGTCCTTGATCTGCGCGGTGGTGGACATGTCCAGCATGGCGCGCATCACGGTCGCGTCCTTGTTCTTGATGTTGACGCCGCCGACCTGATCGGAGGCGTTTTCCTTTTGCGCCATCCAGCGTGCGGCCGCGCTGGTCGCGCCGTTCTCGGACAGGGCAAAGACCGAGGCGCCGCGCGCGCGCGGGTTCATGAAGGCGTCCGCATGGATGGAGACAAAGAGGTCGGCCTGCACGCGCCGTGCCTTGACGACCCGTTCGTGCAAGGGCACGAAGTAGTCCGACTCACGCGTGAGCATGGCCCGCATGCCGGGCTGGCTGTTGATCAGCGCGCGCAGCTTGTGGGCCACGTTCAGCACCACGTCCTTTTCGTACAGCCCGCTAGGGCCGATGGCACCGGGATCCTCGCCGCCATGGCCGGCATCCAGTGCCACGATCACCAAGCGCTGCGCACCGGCCTTGGCATTGCCAAGCGGGGCGTTGTCCTCGGCGGATTTGTCGCCCTTGTCAGCACCCTTATCTGATCCTTTGTCTGCGCCCTTGTCGGCCAGGATCCGGTCGTTGCCAGGTCGCGCGCCGGGTGCCTTGGCCACGGCCTTGTCGCCGGCCGCCGAGCCGGACTGGGCCGTGTTGCGCTGCCTGAGGTTGCCGATGAAATCGCCCAGGGCGTCGTTCATGGCGTCGGCGGCCTGGCTGGACTGCGCATTGGGCACAGCCGGGCGGGCGGCCTCACCCGTTGCCAGACCGGGCGCAGAAGACGAGCTGCCGCTGGTACCAGGGGCCGACATGTAGGCGCCAGGGCTTCCGCTTGTGCCTGCGCCATTGCCATTCGCACCTGCAGAAGGAGCGCCGCCGTTGTTCGACGGCGTGCCAGAGCCGTTACCGTTGCCACCTGTGGCAGGCTGAGCCGGAGCCGCTTGAGCGGTCGGCACCTGGAGCGCCAGCTTGGGGTCGGGCGCATGGGTGGGGTAGAGGTCGAACACCAGGCGATGCTGGTAGGCCGCAACCGGCGCCAGGCCAAAGACCTGCGGCTTGATGGGCTGCTTGAGGTCCAGCACCAAGCGGGCCACCTTGGGCCGGTTCTGCCCGACGCGCACGCCGGCAATGAAGGGGTCGTCCGAGCGCACCTTGCTGACCAGCTCGCGCAATTGCGGGCTGAGCTCCAGCCCGTCGATGTCGATGACCAGGCGCGTGGGGTTGGCCACCGAGAAGAAGGTGGCGTTGAGCGGGACGTCCGATTCCAGCGTGACACGGGTGTAGTCGGCCGCAGGCCACACGCGCACGGCCACGAGCTGCGCACCGAAGGCCAGCTCCTTGGGGCCCAGCACCATGATGAGGGTGCCGCCCAAGGCCTGCTTGAGCAACTGGCGGCGTTGGGTCTGATGCGACTTAACCATGGGCGCTCACTCCTGCTGGTTCGCTCGCCGAGGCAGGCTGCAAGGCCTGCAAAGCCTGCAGGCCCGTCGCGCTGAAGGCTTCGATGTGCACGCTCCGCTGCTCGTTATCTTGCGCCGAGGGCTGGATGTGGAGCTGCAAATCCGCGCGCGGCAGCAACCCGGCGGCCTTTTCGGGCCATTCGGCCAGTTTCAGGCCCGGTGCGGCAAACAGGTCGCGAAAGCCAGCGTCTTCCCATTCCTGCGGGTCATTGAAGCGGTAGAAATCAAAATGGTGAATGGCCATGCCGGGCACATCATGCGGTTCGACCACGGCATAACTGGGGCTCTTGATGCGGCCCTGCACACCCAGTGCCCTCAGCAGGTGGCGCGTGAACGTGGTCTTGCCCGCGCCCAGGGTGCCATGCAATTCGATATAGGCCGAAGCGCCGCCAAGCAGGGCGGGTTTCAGCGTGCTGGCCAGTTCAGCGGCCATTGCTGCGCAGGCGGCCTCATCCGTCCAGATGAAGTCGCGCGCCACGATGGGCGGTTGAGCCGGCAGGCTTGCTACGATCGTCACATGCGTCATGTACTTCAGTCACCCTCGAATGGCGAATCTGGCCGGGCGGCCGACCTCGCGGAGGTCATGGCGGACTTGCGCCAATGGGCAACAGAACTGGGATTTTCTCAGATTGGCGTAGCTGATGTCGATTTGTCAAGTGCCGAGGCCCCTTTGATGGCCTGGCTGGCGCGTGGTTTCCACGGTGAGATGCATTACATGGCCTCGCATGGCCTCAAACGGGCTCGTCCTGCGGAGCTGGTGCCAGGCACCGTTCGGGTCATCACGGCGCGCATGGATTACCTGCCGGTAACCTTGCCTGAGGGCTGGCAACGCATCGAATGGGATCGCCTGGCCCAGCCTGGCGCGGCCACCGTGTCGGCCTATGCCCGCGGCCGGGACTACCACAAGGTGTTGCGGACGAGGTTGCAGAAGCTGGCCGACAGATTGGCCGAGCGCATCGGGCCGTTCGGGCACCGCGTGTTCACGGACTCGGCACCGGTGCTGGAGGTGGAGCTGGCCAGCCGCAGCGGCCTGGGCTGGCGGGGCAAGCACACGCTGTTGCTGTCGCGCGAGGCGGGCTCGACCTTCTTTCTGGGCGAGATCTTCGTGGACCTGGCCTTGCCCTTGACCGAGCCAGAAAGCGCGCATTGCGGCGCCTGCCAGGCCTGCATCGACATCTGCCCGACCCAGGCCATCGTGGACGAGAAGCTGGTGGACGCGCGCCGCTGTATCTCGTATCTCACGATCGAGCACGGCGGCCCGATTCCGCTTGAGTTGCGTCCGCTGATGGGCAACCGCATCTATGGCTGCGACGATTGCCAGCTGGTCTGCCCCTGGAACAAGTTTGCGCAGCGGGCTGTGGTGCGCGATTTCGATGTGCGGCCTGCCCTCTCGGATCCTCAACTGCTCACGCTTTGGCAGTGGGACGAGGCCACCTTCCTGCGCTTGACCGAAGGCAGCCCGATCAGGCGCATTGGCTTTGCGCGCTGGCAGCGCAATGTGGCCGTGGCGATGGGCAATGCCTTGCGCTCGTCTCCGGATACGTCGCTCACAGCGGCGATACGGGTGGCTTTGCGGCGCTGGCTGGATGCGCCTTCACCTGGAACGGATGTTTCTTTGGTCGAAGAGCACGTGAGGTGGGCGCTGGCGCAAGATGCCGGCTGAACTGACAGCCTGGGCGGCCTACAGCGACTTCATAGCGACATGGATGGCCGCTGCGCCATGGCCTCGCGCCACCTGATGAGATGCGGGTGCGCCTCACCCGGCTTGACCTTCACGATGCGGGCGAAGTCCACGGCCACCACCGCCGTGATGTCGGCCACGCTGAAGCGCTCGGCGGCGATGAACGCACGCCCGCCCAAGCGCTCGTTGAGATCGGCAAAGAACTGCTGAACGCGCGCCAGACCACGCTGGGCCAGCTCTGGGATCTGTGCGTAGTTCACCGGCCCAGGCAACGCGCGGTCGGCCATGGCCGGCGTGCTGTTGCGCAAGGCCTCGGCGATGGCCAGCAAGCCGTCGAACTCGATGTGCCAGTTCCAGCTGGCGATCTCGGCCTTTTCGGCTGGCGTCTCACCGAGCATGGACGGGTTTGGAAAGCGCGCTTCCAGATAGGCCGTGATCGCGGCGTTGTCGGCGAGGATCAGGCCTTCTTCCGTGCGCAGGGCGGGCACGGTGCACTGTGGGTTGATGCGCCGATAGGCCTCGCTGAGCTGCTCGCCCTGGCGCAGGTCGATCTGCACGGTCTCATGGGCGATGCCCTTCTCGGCCAGCAGGATGCGCGCGCGGCGTGGGCTGGGGGCGGTGGCACAGTCGTAGAGGATGAGGCTCATGGTGCGTCGGGTGCTCAGGGGGCTTTCGGGACCTTGTCGAAATCGCTGGCGTCGTGGCGCTCGGGCAGGCGGCTGTGCTCGGGGCCCCAGGTGCGGTTGACCATGCGGCCTCGTTTGGCCGCAGGGCGTTGCGCAATCAGCTCGGCCCAGCGCACGACATGGGTATAGGTTTGCACCTGCAGGAACTCGCCCGCGTCATAAAGCACACCTCGCACGAGCGCGCCATACCAGGGCCAGACGGCGATGTCGGCGAGGGTGTAGTCCTCGCCCACCAGATAAGGGCTGTCGGCCAGACGGCGGTCAAGCACATCGAGCTGGCGCTTGACCTCCATCGCATAGCGGTCGATGGCGTACTCGATCTTGGTGGGCGCATAGGCGTAGAAATGGCCAAAGCCCCCGCCAAGGAAGGGCGCGCTGCCCATCTGCCACATCAGCCAGGACAGGCACTCGGCGCGCTGCGGCTGGGTGCTGGGCAAAAAGGCGCCGCCAAACTTCTCGGCCAGGTACAGCAAGATGGCGCCCGACTCGAAGACACGGATGGGCGCAGGGCCGCTGTGGTCCATCAACGCCGGGATCTTGGAGTTGGGGTTGGCCTCGACAAAGCCGCTGCCGAACTGCTCACCGTCGTTGATCTGGATGGGCCAGGCGTCGTACTCGGCGCCGCTGTGACCCAGCGCCAGCAACTCTTCCAGCATCACCGTGACTTTCACGCCATTGGGCGTGGCCAGCGAGTAGAGCTGCAAGGGGTGCCTGCCAAGGGGCAACGCCTGGTCATGGGTGGCACCGGCAATCGGCCGGTTGATGTTGGCGAACTGCCCACCATTGCCTTTGTCCTGCTCCCAGGTCCAAATGGCGGGTGGCACATAGGGCTCATCACGCCGATCAGTCTTGCTCGGATCACTCATACCTCAACTCCTGCCATGGCTTGATCAGCCGTTGACCAGCACCACCTTGCCGCGCACCTGACGCGAGCCCATCAGCGCGAAGGCTTCCTTCAATTGCGACATGGGCAGCTTGTGCTCGATCACGGGTTTGATTTTGCCCTCCATGTACCAGGCGGCCAGCTGCATCAGGCAGGCGGCATTGTTTTGCGGCTCGCGTTTGGCGAACTCGCCCCAGAACACGCCCATGACCGAAGCGCCCTTGAGCAGGGGCAAGTTGAGGGGCAGGGCGGGGATGGGGCCGTTGGCAAAGCCGATCACCAAGTGGCGGCCGCGCCAGGCGATGGAGCGGAAGGCCTGCTCGGTGAGGTTGCCGCCGACCGGGTCATAGACCACGTCGGGGCCCCTGCCCTCGGTCAAGGTCTTGAGCTCGTCGCGCAGATTCTGCTTGCTGTAGTTGATGGTGCCATCGGCACCCAGTTCGCGGCAGAGCTGGCATTTTTCGTCGCTGGACGCGGCGGCGATCACTTTGGCGCCTGCGGCCTTGGCGATCTGGATGGCCGCCGTGCCGACGCCGCCGGCCGCGCCCAGCACCAGCACGGTCTCGCCAGCCTTCAAGGCAGCGCGGTCCATCAGCGCATGGTAGGTGGTGCCATAGGTGCACAGGAAGGCAGCGGCGTCTTCGAATGAGAACACCGGAGGCAGCGGCATCAGCACGGCGGCCGGTGCCACGGTGTGCGTGCCAAACCCACCAACGCCAGCAAAGCCTGCCACATGGGTGCCCACGGCCAGGTGCTTGACGCCTTCACCCACGGCCTCGATCACACCTGCGAACTCAGCGCCGGGCACGAAGGGCAGGGGCGGGCGCATCTGGTACTTGCCCTGCACGATGAGCAGGTCCGGGAAGTTCAGGCTGGCGGCCTTGATGGCCACGCGGACTTCACCCTTGCCGGGCTCGGGCGTGGGGCTATCCTGCCAGGTCAGGGCGTCAGGGCCGCTCAGGTCGGTGCAGGTCCAGGCTTGCATGGTCGTCTTGTCTCCGTTGTTGTCAGTGAGGTGAGTGGCGATGGTGCCGGCTTCGTTTGCAGCCTGCCGCCATGGGCTTGAATAACCCTGTTCAGACGGCCTCTTTGCCGAAGGTGTTGCACTGCTGAATGTCGCCGCTGTCCATGCCGCGCTTGAACCAGCTCACCCGTTGCTGGCTGGTGCCGTGCGTGAACGTTTCCGGTGACACATGGCCGGTGCTGTTGCGCTGGAGGGTGTCATCGCCAATTTGGGATGCGGCGTGCAAGGCCGACTCCACGTCGCCAGCCTCGATGATCTGGCGGGCCTTCTGCGCCCGGTTGGCCCACACGCCGGCATAGCAGTCGGCTTGCAATTCCAGGCGCACGCTCAAGGCGTTGTACTGGACCTGGCTCATGCGTTGGCGCATCGCATCCACCTTGGCCGAGGTGCCCAGCAGGTTCTGCACGTGGTGGCCGACCTCATGCGCGATCACATAGGCCTGGGCGAAATCGCCTGGTGCACCGAGGCGCTCGCGCAGGATGTCGTAAAAGCCCAGGTCGATGTAGACCTTCTGGTCGCCCGGGCAGTAGAAGGGGCCGGTGGCCGCTTCACCGCGTCCGCATGCAGTGGGCACGGCGCCTCTGAAGAGCACGAGCTTGGGGTCGCGGTAATCGCCGCCCAGTTCCTTGAAGACCTGGTGCCACACGTCTTCGGTGTCGGCCAGCACGGTGCGCACGAAGCGGGTCTGCTCGTCGTTGGCGGGTGCGTGCCGCGGCTGGGGTGAGTTCATGGGCGCCTGCTGCGTGCTGCCGCCTCCGCCGCTCAACAAGCTCAGCACCGTCATCGGGTTCACGCCTAGGAAGTAGCTGGCCACCAAGGCAATGACGACCGAACCCAGGCCGATGCCTCGCCCGCCACCAAACGACATGCCGGGGCCACCACCACCGCCCGTGTCGTCACGGACATCCTCGACGTTGTCGCTTTCTCTGTTGCCTTGCCAGCGCATGGTGCGTCCTTTTCGGGCTGCCTGAGGGCGGCCTGTCTCGCGGGCATTCTAGGCCCGGGCGCCTAGAATCGCGGGGCTTATGACGTCTGCCTCGTTCACCCCTCATCGCGCCCTGTCTGATTCGCCCGACCTGCGCATGCCTGGCCAGTGGCTGTGGCTGGTGGCCCTGGGCTCTCTGGCTTGGCGGGCCTGGGTATCGGCAGCCTTGCCCCTGACCGGCGATGAGGCCTTGTTCTACTGGTGGGCGCGCTTCCTGGACTACGGCTATTACGATCACCCGCCCATGGTGGCCTGGTGGATTGCCACCGTGCGCCCCTTGTTCGGTGATGCGGCCTGGGCTGTGCGTTTGCCGGCCACCTTGCTGCCGCTAGGCGTGGGCTGGGCCATGTGGTGGGCCTGGTCGCCGGTCAGCCGCGAGCGCGCCGCCTGGGCTGTGTTGCTGTACTGGCTGGCGCCGGTGAACTGGCTCAATGCCCTCATTGCCACCGACTCGCCCCTGATTCTATGGGCGGCATGGTCTGCTGCGGCCATGGTGCGTGCAGAGCAGGTGGCTCAACAAGGCGCAAAGTCTTGGTTGCTGCATCGCTGGTATGCGCTCAGTGGCCTGTTCATGGGCCTGGCCTTCCTGTCCAAGTACTTCGCGGTGCTGCTGGGCATCGCCTACCTCGTGTACTTCGCCTTGTTTGCGAGAAGCCATTGGCGTGGCTTCGTGCTCATGGTGTTGTGTGCCTTGCCGGCCGTGTTCATCAATGTGCTTTGGAACCTGAACCATTGCTGGACCAACATCATGTTCAACCTGTTCAATCGCAACGAGGATGCGGTGGCCTCGTGGAACACGGTGATCAGCTATGTGGGCATGATGGCCTACCTCATCAGCCCCGTGTTGATGTGGGTGGGCTGGCGCTATCGACGCGAGCTGATGCTGACGGCGCGCCGGCATGCCCTGCTGACTTGTGTGGCCCTGGTGCCTTTGCTGCTGTTTGGCCTGATGTCCGCCAAGAAGGTCATTGGCCTGCACTGGGTGATGGGCTTCTACCCCTTCATCTTCGTGCTGTTCGCGCTGGCCTTGCCTGATGGCAGGATGCTGGCCGCCACGGCCAAGGGTCTCGCTGTGATCCTGCTGCTGCACCTGCTGGCCTCGCTGGCGCTGGCCGTGCTGGGCTTGCATCAATGGCAGCACTTCAAGTACTACCACCGCCTGGTGGAGGCGGCCCGCAGCGAGCAGATGGTGCGGCAGGTGAGGGCGCCTGGCGTGGTGCTCGCGTCCAACGGCTATTCATCGGCGGCCATCTTTGGCTATGCCGATAAGCGGCACATGCCGGTGCTGGGCCTGGGCAGCGTGCACGCCCGGCAAGACGACCTTATCGTGGACTACAGCCGATTCGAGGGCAAGACCATCCGCGTCATGGTCACGCGCAAGCCTTCGGTGGACGAATACCAGCCCTATTTCGATCAGGTCCGCCTGCTGACCTTCCAGCAAGACGGCGCGACCTTCTATGCCGTTGAAGGCGTGAACTTTCACTATGACATCTACAAGCGCGTGGTGATGGGCGAGGTCAACCGGCGGTACTACAACTTCCCCTCGTGGCTGCCGGTGTGGGGGTGCGCGTTCTGCCAGCGCTACTGTGGGGCAGACCATTGCACGCCCTGATTGGCCCACGTCAATACTTGATGCCCTGCTTGTCGCCCAGGCAGCCCCAGGGCAAAGGGGCCGGGGATAGAATCGCGCCTCACGCTGTCCCCGAGACCGAGAGTTGAAACCTATGTCGTCTGCCCCATCGGATTCGTCCCTGCCCGTGGTGATCATCGGAGCCGGTCTGGCCGGTCTGACGGTCGCATTGCATCTGGCAGAAACGCAGCCCGTGATCGTGCTGGCCAAGCGTCAACTGGAAGAAGCCGCCACGGCCTGGGCGCAGGGTGGCATCGTGGGCGTGCTGGGCAGCGACGACAGCATCGACTCTCACGTCAAGGACACCCAGGAAGCCGGTGCAGGCCTGGTCGACGAGCGTGCGGCCGAGTTCATTGCTCGCCACAGCGCCGAAGCCGTGGAATGGCTCGTGGCCCGTGGCGTGCCATTTTCTGGAGACCCCGATGGCCCGCTGGGCCTGCACCTGACCCGTGAAGGCGGCCATGCCGTGCGTCGTATTGCGCATGCCGCCGATGCCACCGGCAAGGCCATCCATGACGTGTTGTTGGCCGAGGTCAAGAAGCACCCCAACATCACCCTGCGCGAGAAGTGGATGGCGGTGGACCTGATCACCAACCGCCACCTGCGGAAATCCGAGCAAGAGCATCAGGACGTCCAGCGCTGCCACGGGGTCTATGCCTTGGACATCGAAACCCATCGTGTCGAGACCTTGGCTGCATCGGCCGTCGTGCTGGCCACGGGCGGCGCCGGCAAGGTCTACCGCTACACCACCAACCCCGACACCTCCACGGGCGACGGCATCGCCATGGCCTGGCGTGCGGGTTGCCGCGTTGGCAACATGGAATTCATCCAGTTCCACCCGACCTGCCTGTACCACCCCCAGGAGCGCAGCTTCCTGATCACCGAAGCCCTGCGCGGCGAAGGCGGCATCCTCAAGCTGCCCGATGGCACGCGCTTCATGCCCGAGCACGATGAGCGGGGCGAGCTGGCACCTCGTGACATCGTGGCGCGCGCTATCGACTTTGAGATGAAGAAGCACGGTGTCGACCACGTCTGGCTCGATGCCACGCACCTGGGCGAGGCCTTCCTCCAAGAGCACTTCCCGACCATCCATGCGCGCTGCCTCTTGCTGGGCATCGACATCGCCAAGCAGCCCATCCCCGTGGTGCCGGCGGCCCACTACACCTGCGGCGGCGTGGTCACCGATCTGCACGGCCGCACCGACCTGCCTGGCTTGTATGCCGTGGGCGAGACCACCTACACCGGCCTGCATGGCGCAAACCGCCTGGCCAGCAACTCGCTGCTCGAATGCGTGGTGCTGGGCCGCACCTGCGCCGACGACATCCAGGGCCAGATCCCGGCCAGTGCACCCAATGTACCGGCCTGGGACGAAAGCCAGGTCACCGATGCCGACGAGGAAGTGGTCATCGCCCACAACTGGGACGAGTTGCGCCTGGTGATGTGGAACTACGTGGGCATCGTGCGCACCACGCGCCGCCTGGAGCGGGCCTTGCACCGCATCAAGCTGCTGCGCAATGAGATCGACGACTACTACGCCGCCTTCCGCGTCAGCCGCGACCTGCTGGAGCTGCGCAATCTGGTCGACTGCGCCGAGCTGATCGTGCGCTCGGCCCTGTCACGCCAGGAAAGCCGGGGCCTGCATTTCAGCCGAGACTACCCGCGCACGCTGCCGGTGAGCTTCCCCACGATCCTGTGCAAGAAGCCCAAGAAGAAGGACGCCTGGCTGCCTTGAAGGCGATCTGGCCTGGCGCCAGCCGTCACCAGTACGCTGCCCAGACCCAGCGACTACCGCAGATCCGGCTCCGCCGGTCTGCTGGTAGTGCCCCCTTGAGGGGGCGCGCGAAGCGCGTAGGGGGTGGGCTCATCTCCGCGCGCGCATCGCATAGCGCGCCTGCACGAACTCGAACGCGAACTTCACCGAGTCCTGGATCATCTGCTCGCTGTCTTGGCGCTCTTTTTCGGTCATGTGAAAGGCCAGGTCCACCTGGTGGCGGATGTAGCGCGGCGGCAGGCGGTTGAGCGCCACGCAGGCCACGTCCGGCAAGTGGTCCTTCTTGAGAAGCGGGTAGTTGGGTGCCAGGTCCAGCACCATGTCCACCACTTGCTTCTCGTAGTAGTTGTGCAGGGTCGTGAAGTCGGTCATCGTGGCGTCAGTGTGGCGTAAACCGGCTTTACTGTGGCGTGAAATTTTGGAGGGTTCAGCCGACGCGCTCCAGCACGCGCAGTGAGAAATCCACGGCCTTCACGTCCTTGGTCAGCTTGCCGATCGAGATGCGGTCCACGCCGGTGGTGGCGATGTCGCGCAACTGGTCGAGCGTCACACCGCCGGAGACTTCAAGCAGGGCCTCGCCCTTGGCCACTTCCTTGTTGATGGCCACGGCCGCACGCATCATGTCGTAATCGAAGTTGTCCAGCAGGACGCTGACGGCGCCGGCGGCCAGGGCTTCGCGCAGCTCGTCCAGCGTCTCCACCTCAACCTGGATCGTGATCTGCTCGCGTTGCGGTGAAGGCTGGGCTGCCACCAAGGCCTGCGCGTTCTGGACGGCGGCCGTGACGCTGCCCGCCGCGGCGATGTGGTTTTCCTTGATCAGGATGCCGTCGTACAAGGCCAGGCGCTGGTTGGCGCCGCCACCGATGCGCACCGCATATTTCTGCGCCAGACGCAGGCCGGGCAGGGTCTTGCGGGTGTCGAGCACAACGCAGCCGCGCGGGTTGGGCGAGGCGCCTTCGATGGCTTTCATGTGCTGGTGGGTCAGTGTGGCCACGGCTGAGAGCGTCTGCAGGAAGTTGATGCCAGGGCGCTCGGCTGTGAGCACGGCGCGCGCATCGGCTTCGATCAGGCAGACCTCGGTGTCGGGCGCCATCAGCGCGCCTTCGTCATAAGCCCATTTGATCGATGCCTTGGGGTCGAGCTGGGACAGGCAGGCTTCGAACCACTCACGGCCGCACAGCACGGCCGCTTCGCGCACGATCAGGCGGGCCTTGACGCGCTGGCTCGCAGGCACCAGTTGGGCCGTCCAGTCGCACACGCCCACGTCCTCGAACAGGGCATCGCGCACATTGCGCTCGCGGGCTTCTTGCAGGGTCTCGTTGTGGTCAAACATGGCAAAGGGAAAGCGAAGGTCGATCAGGCTGCGCCGATATGGGGCACGAAGCCTTGAGCGGGTTTGGTGATGGCGGCAGGGTTTTGGGCCACGAAGTCCAGCATGCGGTCGATGCAGCCATGGGCCTTGGCGCGGATGGCTTCGTCCACGGTGATCTCGCCGGTGCCTTGTTCGAGGCAGTCCAGCACGCCTTGCAGGCCGTTCATGGCCATCCAGGGGCAGTGCGCGCAGCTCTTGCAGGTGGCGCTGTTGCCGGCGGTGGGCGCCTCGATCAGCACCTTGCTGGGCGCCATCTGGCGCATGCGGTGCAGGATGCCGTTGTCGGTGGCGACGATGAACTCAGGCGCGTTGGATTCGACCACGGCCTTGAGCAACTGCGAGGTCGAGCCCACCACATCAGCCTGGGCCACCACGCTCTCGGGCGACTCGGGGTGCACCAGTACCAGGGCCTTGGGGTGGTCCTTCTTGAGCAGGTCCAGCTCCAGGCCCTTGAACTCGTCGTGCACGATGCAGGCGCCGTTCCACATCAGCATATCGGCGCCGGTTTCCTTCTGGATGTAGCGGCCCAGGTGGCGGTCGGGTGCCCACAGGATCTTCTCGCCCTGGTCTTTGAGGTGCTTGACAATGGACAGGGCGCACGAGCTCGTCACCATCCAGTCGGCACGGGCCTTCACGGCGGCGCTGGTGTTGGCATACACCACGACTTTGCGATCAGGGTGGGCATCACAAAAGGCGATGAAGTCCTCGGCAGGGCAGCCCAGGTCCAGCGAGCAGGTGGCGTCCAGATCGGGCATCAGCACGCGCTTTTCAGGGCTGAGGATCTTGGCGGATTCGCCCATGAACTTCACGCCCGCCACGATCAGGGTCTGCGCGGTGTGGTCGCGGCCAAAGCGTGCCATCTCCAAAGAGTCCGACACGCAGCCGCAGGTCTCCATGGCCAGGTCCTGCAGGTCGCCATCGACGTAGTAGTGGGCCACGAGCACGGCGTTGCGCGCTTTCAGCAAGGCCTTGATGCGGGCTTTGACATCGGTCTTGACCTCGGCACTCAAGGGCGCGGGCACCTTGGCCCAGGCGTGCGCCGTACAGGTGGCGCCGGTGGCGTCCTGCAGGTCGTAGTCGTACGAAACGGACTGAGGTGCGGTTGGGGAGGCGGTGTTGACGGAACTCATGATTTCAAACGGGTGCGGAGCGGGCAAGGCGTCGCCGGTCGACCCAGGCTACCAGCTCACACGATAACCATATCGCATAGAAGGCGAAGATGATGTCGCTCAGGAAATGGCCGCCCTGCATCATGCGCCCCATGCCCACAACGCCACCGGCCACGGTGCCGATCAAGAGCCAGCGACGCCGCCAGACGGGGCCGCAGGTCAGGCCCAGGCTCATCAGCGCGAAGCCCGCAGCGGCGTGGCTGCTGACGAAGCTGCGGTGGTTGCCCGGGTCTTCGCCACGCACGAAGGGGCCGTGGTAGGCGTCCGTGCCACCGAACTGCACCACCTGCACCGGGCGAGGCCGGCCCATGAAGCCCTTCAAGACACCTTCAACGACCAGGCCATTGCCCAGCAGAGCGCAGCAAAAGGCCACGGTGGCGGCATGCCGTAATGGGCCTTTGCAATAGCTCGCCCAGGCTACACGGCCCAGCTGCTCCAGCCCCATGGCCATCAACGGCGCCAGCAAGGCGACCAAAGCCATCAGCACGACCAGCGCACGGCCGATCAAGGGTGTCCAGTCGTAGAGCGCCAGCACCAGCGGGTCATGGCGGTGGAAGAAGCCATGTGCGGCGCTGTAGTAGTTCACGGATACCAGCAGGTCCAGCCCCGGGAGCGCTGCAAAGGCGGCGAGTGCGAAAAAAAAGCCTGCCCAGATCAAGCGGGTTTCCACCCGCTCGGCATCATCATCTTCTACGCGATGACGCTGCGAACGGCCTTGCATCTCACTGTTCATCAGCTGAGGGTGGTTTGTCGGCACCGCTTTGTTCCAGGTAGGTCTTCTGGTCATAACCCAGGAAGCCGCGCAGGAAGAAGAGGTGCATTTCCACATTGCGGTCGGGGCCTACGGCGATCTTGGTTGACTTCAGGGGGCGGATGATCGCAAAGCGTTTGGTGACCTCATCGGGCTTGGGGTTGCTGGTCAGCAAGATGACATCGGCGCCCACCTTGTTGGGCAGGCTGCGTGTCATCTCGTAGTGATCCTGGCGCGAGCCCTTGGGGTTCCACATCAAGGTCTGCACATTGTGGCGGCGCCAGTAGTAGGCGGCTTCGGTGATGAACAGACGTGTGTCCGTCAACACGGGCAGGCCTGTCACCACGGGGTCTTCCAGCTCAGGTGCGAGATCGGCGAAGGCCTCATGCCATCCGCGCATGCGCACCAGCACGTCGTACTTGGAGGGCAGGGTCGGTCCCACGAAGTCCCGCATGTGCAGGGCGATGCCGGTCAGCAGCAGGTTGGTGACGAGCACAGCCGTCAGCCAGCGATTGTGGCGCGGTGCAGCCAGCGGCATCAGTGGCTGGCTCAGGCGCGAGGCAATCAGCAAGGTGAAGCCCACCATAGACGGTGCGGCCCAGTTCACATGGGCATCGGCATACAGGGCCTGCACGATGGCGATGACCTCCAGCGGCACGCTCATGGCCCACAGGAATCGGTAGCTCGACACCGAGGCCAGGTAATACGCCGAGTTGCGCACTACAGGGCGTTTGGCAGGCGTGCCATCGGCGTTGCCGCCCGGCTGGCTGGAGAGTGTGGCTTGCGCGGAGTTCTTCCACTGGCTGGGCGGCATCATCTGGCTCGACGAGGCCCACTGGCTGTTCGGTGCCGTGTTGGGCCCATTGGGCACTGGCGTGCGCTTGAACAGCCACAGGCCCGCGATCACGGCGACAGGGCCCAGCATCAGCACCTGACCCGCCAGGAAGACCAAGGTGGGCATGATGCCGCCAGAGCGGTCAGACTGAGCCGTCAGCTCCACCGTGTGCTGCATGGTGGGAAAGCCGTTCTCGGCATTCCAGATCAGATTGGGTGACAGCAGGGCCGCCGCGACGATGGCCGCGACCCAGGGGCCAGGACGTAAGATGCCCCGCTGCGGGCCATGCACGGCCCACAAGGTCCAGATGGCGGTCAAGGCAAAGGCCGCCATCGTGTACTTGCCCATCAGGCCCACACCACAGGCCACGCCCAGCCACACCCAGTTGCCGATGCGGTTGGTGACCTGGGCGCGCCACAGGGCCCATGAGGCCAGCGTCCAGCACAGGATCAGCGGTGCGTCGGTCGAGGCGAACAGGCCCATCAAGCCCACCATGGGGATGGTCATGAACAAGGCGCCTGCGACGATGCCGGTGCGCACGCCACTGCTGGTCGGCCACAGTGCCCGAGCCAGCCCAACCATGCACAAAGCCGTGGCTGGGTAGAGCAGCATGACGATCATCTTGACGCCCAGCTCGCTGGAACCGAACAGCGTCGTGCTCAACCAGATCAAGCCGGCGATCAGCGGCGGCTTGGAGAAATAGCCCCAGGCCAGGTGCTTGGACCAGTCCCAATACTGCGCCTCATCGAAGAACAAAGAGATGCCCGAGTGCTGGATCACCCACAATCGGTAGACGAACAGCACCGCAGTCAGCGCCAGCAGCTTCCACATGCGCGGGCCCCAGATGCGAGGCCAGCGCTGCTGCCCGGAAGGGCGTTTGGCAACCGGTGGCGTGCCCGAAGAGACAACCAATGCGTTCGTGGGTTGATTCATGGTGTGTGGTCAGTGACAACAACAAACAACGTCAGTGCGGCCGGTGCCAGGCGGTATCGGCGGACAGCTTGGGCGCATCGCTGGTGTGATACGGCGCCACCTCGCCACGGTCGTAGTAGATGCGGATCAGCAACTCCGCCAGCACGCCCGTGGTGAGGAACTGCAAGCCACCCAGCACGCAGAAAAAGCCCAGCCACAGCAGAGGACGTCCTCCAATGTTTTGGCCCAGCATTTTCAGCACGGCCAGATAACCCAGAATCATGCCGCCAACCAGGCCGACCGCCAGGCCCACTCCCCCGAAGAAGTGGCCGGGTCTACCCGAAAAGCGCAGGAAGAAGTTGACGGCCAAGAGGTCCAGCACGACACGCAAGGTGCGCGAGATGCCGTATTTGGATTCGCCTCGCGTGCGGGCGTGGTGGCTCACGGGCTCCTCGGCCATGCGTGCGGGTGAGGTCACCGTGGCCATCCAGGCGGGGATGAAACGGTGCATCTCGCCATAAAGGCTCACACGCTTGAGCACGCTGGCACGGTAAGCCTTGAGGCTGCAGCCCAGATCCTGGAACTCCAGTTGCGTGATCTTGCGGATCAGGCGGTTGGCAATACGCGAGGGCACCTTGCGCAGCCACAGACCGTCTTGACGGTTCTGACGCCAGCCGGCCACCAGGTCCAGGTCTTCCTTGAGCAGGCGCGCCACCAGCTTGGGAATGTCCTTGGGGTCATTTTGCAGGTCGCCATCCAGCGTCACGATCACATCGCCACGCGCGGCATCGATGCCGGCTTGCATGGCCGCCGTCTGACGGAAGTTACGCCACAGGTGGATGGGGCGCACGTGCGGGCCGCGCAGCCTGGCTTGCTCGTCCAGTGCCTGCTGTGTGCCATCGCGGCTGCCGTCGTTGACGATGATCAGTTCCCAGCCGAAGGGGTAGTTGTCCAATGCCTCGTGCACGGCGGTGACAAAGGGCTCGACATTCTCGACCTCGTTGTACATCGGTACCACCACGGACAGGCGGTGATCGGGCACGGCATCGGAGGAGACGGTCTGGGCCGTCGCGGCAACATTCATGACTTCACTTTCTCGCAAACAAACCCGCCCTGGCTCAGTCTGAACGACGAGGCGAGGGCGCATCCTGACGACGCTTCCTGGGCTGGTTCGCCCAAGTCAAGACCGATGCCAGTGCGCCCGCCAGGACCGCGCACAGCAGGAAACAAACATGCAAGGCCAGCGCCGCACTCACGGCGTGTGCCAGAGCCGGCGATTGGGGCGGCAGATCGATGGCCATGCCGGCCCACACACCTGCTTCATAGGTGCCGAACCCTGCCGGCCCCTGCAAGGGGACAATGGCCGCCAATTCTCCACCCAAAGCACCCGCCCATGACGTGAGCCAGGGCGCCGCACTGACAGCCGACAACAAGGTGGCGCCGGCCGCGAGCTTCAGGCTCCAGTTGGCCAGCGTGGCCAGCCAGGCCAGGGGGTGATGGTGTTCAGGCTCCAGCAGCGCGTGTCGCAGCCTGTGCATCAGGCCCGCGAGCTTGCCAGTTGGGGCCTGGTTGGCATGACGCTCGAACCAGGCACGCGACAAGCCGCCCACCAGCAACCAGCCCAGCCCCATTCCGAGGAAGCCGGCTGCGCGCATCCACAGCTGCAGTCCTGGCCACAGCAACAGGCCCAGCACCAGCAGGATCACGATGTCCTGCACCCGCATCCACAAGAGACAGGCCACTGCGCGTGCAACGGGCATGCCCAGCTCGCGCGATGCCAGCCAGGGAAAGCTCAGCTCGCCCGCCCGCATGGGCAGCAGGTTGATGGCCGCGTTGTGCATCAGGATCACGCGCAGGGCATCAGTGCGCACGCCCAGCCAGCGGTGGGATGCCTTGTGGTGGCCTTCGAGGTTCAGCACGACTTGCAGGCGGGCCGCGCGCAGCACATAGCTCACCAGCAGGCCGCCCAGCGTGATAAGCCACGTGGCCCAACCGGGCCGGGTAAAGGCGTCGGCCACCTGCGCAAAGGGCGTGCGGGACAGCAGCCAAGCCAGCAGACCCAAGCCCACGCCCCAAGCCAACCCCTTCTTGAGCCAGGAGCTCGAGGGGGCAGCAGCAGTGGTGGTCTTCATGCCGACCTCTTCAGGCCGGGCGCTGGGGTGTTCTGTCACGAGGTGGGAAATAGGCGGACAACCCGCTATTGTCCCGCATCTTGATGCGCTGACGAAAGCGGGTCCCTGAAACGACGGTGGCGCACCCTGAGGTGCGCCACGCCGTCACGCTTTCAAAGCTGCCGCAAGCTCGAAAGGAAAAATTACTGAGCGCCTTCGCGGAACAAGACCACGCTGACGGTTTCGAAGATGACCAGCAGGTCCAGGAAGAGGGAGTTGTTCTTCACGTAGTACAGGTCGTACTGGTGCTTGTGGAGTGCGTCTTCCACCGAAGCACCGTAGGCATAGCGAACCTGGGCCCAGCCGGTCACGCCAGGCTTCACGCTGTGGCGCACATCGTAGAACGGGATCTGTTCCTTCAGCTGTGCCACGAACGAAGGACGCTCGGGGCGGGGGCCCACCATGCTCATCTCACCCTTGAGCACGCTGAACAGCTGGGGCAGTTCATCGATGCGGGTCTTGCGGATGAAGGCGCCCACACGGGTCACGCGGGGATCGTTCTTGCTGGCCCACACGGCCACGCCGTTCTTCTCGGCATCGGTGCGCATGCTGCGAAACTTCAGGCACATGAAGCTCTTGCCACCCAGGCCCACGCGCTCTTGACGGTAGATCACCGGGCCATCGCTTTCCAGCTTGATGGCCAGCATGGTCACCAGCATCACGGGTGAGGCCAACAGCAGCAGGAAGGATGAGGTGAGCACGTCGAAGGCGCGCTTGACGATGGTACGGGCGCGGTCCTGTGCGAAGCCACGGCCGTAGACCAGGTAGCTGGACTTGAGGCTGTCCACGGGCACTTCACCGGTGGTCTGCTCGTAGAAAGCGGCCAGGTCCATCACGGGGATGCCCTGGATGCGTGCGGTCAGCAACTGGTCCATCGGCACATTGCCGCCGCGTTGCTCCTTCACGGCCACGATGATCTGGTTGATGTCGTGCTTGTGCACGATCTCGTCGATCGAGGCGGTGCGGGAGAAGATGTTGTAGCGCTTGTCTTCAGCGGGCAGCACGGAGTCGTTGCCAGCAGGGTAGAAACCGATCACGGAGTGGCTGCGCAGGCGACGCGACTTCAGGTCGGTGGCCACGGAATGGGCTTCCTGGCCGGTGCCCACAATCAGCACGCGCTGCTGAACCAGCGCACCGCGCCAGGCCGACAGCAGCAGACCGCGCACGATCAGCAGGCCGATCATCAGGTAAGCCACGGCAAAGCCCATCAGCTGTTGAGCCTGACTGCCGTCCACCACGGTCTTCACGGCGAGTTGGTAGGCGATGGGGGCACCCAGCAGGCCGCCGAGCACGGCGCGACCCAGCTTGGTCCGGTTGGTCTTGCGTTCAGCACCTTCGCGGTACACACCCACGAGGCCGCAGTGCAGAGGGATCAGGAGCGCGAAGCCCAGACCAGAACGCACGGCGCTGGAGACGCCCAGTGACAGGTTCGCATCGCCATAGAGATGGACAATGGTCAGGGTGCCCAGCACGATGGCCAGGAAGCTTGTCAGACTGTCTGCAAGCAGTTCAGCCAACGTCGCAATTGAAATGTGGTGCTGAAAAACCCGGAACATGATCGCCTCTCAAAGAGACCGGGCTGCAGCAACAACTGCGACAACCCAACCCGAAGTAGTAAGTTTTTGTAATGGGTGGATTGTCATCAAAGCTGCACTGCAGCAGAACCCTGCGTTCGAGGGGGGCACCCTAGAACTGGGGGGGCGATTCATATTTCCGTGCAATATGCACGCCTTTTTTCACTCCAATGGGGGGATGGAAGGTTACACCTACAGGTGAAATTGGTAACACCTGTGACTTTTGGCACATGAGATAATGACAGTTTATTGGATGTTTGGACATTCAAGTTCCAGCCAATACGCGCCGGTAAATCCTTTCGTATAGCTGGCTGGTTCTTTCGAAAGAAAAATCCAGGCTCACACGTTTGCAGCCAGCCTCCCCTTGACGCTGCCGGAGCAGTGGATCTGATACCAGTGCGGCCAGTGCCTCGGCCAGCGCAGAGGGGTCATCAACAGGCACCAGGCGCCCATGCTCCCCATCGAAGACCAGTTCGGGGTTGCCGCCAACGGGCGTGCACACAACCGGCAGACGATGAGACATCGCCTCCAGAATCGACATAGGCAAACCTTCCGCGCGTGAAGGCAGCACAAAGATATCCGAAGCGGCAAGCAGATCGGCCACGTCGTTTCTGAAACCGAGAAAACGCACGTCAGCCTGATTCAAGCCGGACTCGCGAGCGAGTGTCTCAACCCGTTCCCGCTCGACCCCGTCTCCCAGAAACAAAGTGACGACAGATATCCCTCTGGATTTGAGTAAGGCTGCAGCCTGAACCAGCACGTCCTGGGCCTTTACTGGGTAAAAACTGGCGACATTGATCAAAACCACCTGCTGACCCAGATTCAACTCGGCTCGAACGATATCGCGAGACCTTTGCGCAGGCGCGAATTCAACGCCGTTGTGGATCGCTTCAGTGGGGCCGTGATACCCGATGTCACCCGCATGGGTGGCTGTTTCTTGGGACACGGCCACATAGGCATTGACCTGCTTCCACTCGAACGCGCTGCCTTTTCGGACAATGCCTTTGGTTTGGGCATGGTCAGTGAATATCAGCCGGCCACCCGATACCAGCTTGCCGATCGTGGCGTAGCGCAGCGAGGTCGGGTTGTGGCAGTGAACAATATCGGGTGCCTTCAAGGCGAAGTGCGCCGCGCAATGGGTGATGCGACCGAGCATGGTCCGGTGCTTCAGCAGTGTCAGGGGCAGCTCTTTTTGCCTGACGATCTCCAGCAGGGGGCCATCGTTGAGCGAGACGATCGACGCCTGGTGACCTTGCTTGACCTGTGCTTCAGCAAGGCGAAGAACGAATTGCTCCATGCCGCCGCCTTGCAGGCTGCTGACCGTGTGGATGATGCGCAGGCTTTGCGAACTCATGTGTCGTGTATGGGAAGGCTGGCGGGTGCAAAGTGGCTGGGCACGCCCCGTCTCACGCTCAGATGGCGTCAGACCAGGCTGGCCATGGTCTCCCTGGGCGCGCGGGCTTTCCACCAGGCGGCCATGTGCTCGGTCACACGGTTGGCCGTCATGCCATCCCAGAATTTCGGAAGTCGCCCCTTCTTGCCACCACCGCGCAGGATCTCGGCTACTGCGCGGTGGATCAGGCTGCTGTTGCCGCCGACCGCGATATTGGTGCCTTGCTCGACGGTGATGCGCCGCTCGGTGTAGTTGTGCAGGGTCAGGCAGGGCACGCCCATGATCGTGGCCTCCTCCTGCACTGTGGAGGAGTCCGTGAGGATGCACGAGGCCGTGCCAATCAGCCCGATCATCTTGTAGTAGGGCACCACGGGCAGCAGGGCGATATGGGCTTGGTCGACGCCAGCCAGCATGTTGTTCTGGTTGAGCAACTGGCGGGTCTGTTCGCTGGCCACCCATATCAAGGGCAGGTCGCGGCAGATCGACTTGAGCACGGCCACCAGATCGCTCAAGGGCAGCAGTTGACCGCCGACGCCACTTGAGGTCAGGCAGACCAGGCCATAGCCTTGCTTTTGCTTGAGGATGTCGGGTGACTGCCCGAACTGCCTGAGCGTGTACTTGGGCGGCGAGGCCTGCGGCAACATGGTCCGCACGCTGTCCATCACCAGATTGCCCACGAACTGGACGCGGTCGGCCGGGATGCCTTCGCGCGTCAGGTTGTCGTGGGCGACCCATTCTGACGTCAGCAGCAGGTCGGCCATGTGGTCGCACATCATGGCGTTGATTTCTTGCGTGCGAGCGCGGTCGAAGCTGCGCAGGCCGGCTTCGAGATGGATGATGGGCAGGCCCTGGCGGTGGGCCGCGAGGCTGGCGGCCAGGGCCGAGTCTTCCCCGCCTTGCACGATGATGGCGGCCGGGTTGACCTCGGTCAGGATGCTGTCGAGCTGGCGCAGCGCATCTGCGAACTGGCCCACGTTCGAGCCTGGAGGCACATGCAGGGTGTAATCAGGCTCGCGCAAGCCCAGGTGCTCCTGCCAGTCGACGTTCAACTCGAAGTGGCCCGAGACATTGAGCAGCAGCATCTTCAGCGCGGGCAGGTCATTGCGTGCCGCGAAGGCCCGCTGCAAGGCTGCGGCTCTCACGCAGCCCGTGCGTGAGCCCACGATCAGCAGGAAGGCGTGGGTCTTGGGCCCGCGCGTCTGGCGGGGCTGCATCAGCTCATTGGTGAACTTCAGCGGTGCGTCAGGTTGCTGCGCGATGCTGTCGGTGAGCGTGGGCACCACCATGGGCCGCAAAGGCTCCTGTACAGGCTCGACAGATGGCGAGGCATCGCCCATGGGCCGTGAAGTGACCGCCTCGCCGATCTCGGCGCGGATCTCCATGGCGATGCGGGCCACATCGGTTGCGGTGATCTCCTGGCCTTCTGCCAGGAAGGTGGCCAGCAGCAGGCGGTTGCACAGCAGGTTGATGCGCCGCGGGATGCCCGAGGTCCACTGGTAGATCTCGTCGAAGGCGTCGTTGTCGAAGTGGGGCTTGTCGTTCCAGCCCACTTTCTTGAGCCGATGCTCGATGTAGCGCCGCGTTTCATCGCGGTCCATGGGCCCGAGGTGGTACGACGCGATCACGCGCTGGCGCAATTGCTCCAGGCTGCGCGACAGCAGCATGTCGCGCAACTCGGGCTGGCCGATCAGGAAGCTTTGCAGCAGGGCCTGGTTGCCGAACTGGAAGTTCGACAGCATGCGCAGCTCTTCAATGGCGTCGCGGCTGAGGTTCTGGGCCTCGTCCACGATGAGCACGGCGCGCTTGTTCTGCGTGGCCAGCAGTGTGAGGTAGGCCTCCAGCGTGGCGATGAGTTCGGCCTTGGTCTGGCCTTTGAGCGGGATGCCGAATGCCGCGATGGCCGAGCGCAGCAGATCGCCGGCTTCGAGCTGGGTACTGACCAGTTGCGCCGCGACGACCTTGTTGTTGTCGATGTCGCCCAGCAGCGTGCGGACCAAGGTGGTCTTGCCCGCGCCGATGTCGCCCGTGACAACGATGAAGCCTTCAGCCTGATACAGGCCGAATTTCAGGTAGGACAGGGCGCTGCTGTGCCCCTTGCTGTCGAAGAAGAAGCTAGGGTCGGGGTTGAGCAGGAAGGGCGCGCCGGTCAGGCCGAAGTAGGACTCGTACATCCTGGTTCATTCCTAGAAGCGATGCCCCAGGCCGATATAGACAGCCGACTCCGAAGCGGTCGTCTCGGTGGGTGTGGTCGAAGCGTTGTGCGTGATCTGCCGCTTCAAGCCCATGGTGGCGGTGGTGTCCGACATCAGCTTCGTGCTGAAACCGAGGCGAGCGGTGAAGTCCCGCGAGGGCGTGACCACGTTGGTGATGGTGGATGTTGTGGTGCCCTGTGTCCAGCGCAATCCGCCTGTCAGGTTGCTCAAGGGGGTCAACTTGTGGATGAGTTCGGCGCTGAAGAAATACTCTTTTGTCTTCGGTGGCGGCAGGGCGTTGCCATCGATGAGGGGGGTGGTGCGTGACAACCCTGCGCTCAGGTTGATGCCGTCTCTGCGGCCGATGAAATTCATCCGGCCCGAGGTGGTCTCTCGGGCAACGGCGCCCAGGGTGTTGGCTGCCGCGAAGGACGAGGCACTCGTGGTCGTGGTGGATGCGGTGGTGGACTGAGGCGCCAGGGTTTCGGCACTGCGCCTGCTGTTGAAGCCGAAGGTGGTCCAGGGCGTCTTGCGGCTGGCATCGAGCTCCCACTCCTTGCCGAACACGCTGTGCTTGAGGACGCTCTTGAGCTGTGTGTGCTCATTGGGTTGCCACCGCAGGTCGGCGCCGCGCACGACACCGCTGAGCGAGCTGCCTTCCGCATCGCTGGACTCGTGTCCGAGGATGGGGCCAATCACGAGTTCAGGTGTGACAGCGTACAAAAGCGAGGCCGTGGCCGTTCGCCTGGTCAGCGAGGTGTTGTTCTGCTGCGAGCCTGCAGACGAGAAGACCGGGCTCTTGCTGTAGGTGGCCTCCAGGGCATAGCCGAGCCGTGCGGGGCGGCGTTCCCATCGGATGTCGTGCTTGTCTTCCGTGCCGTTGTCGTTGACCGCGTTGCTGCTCTGGCTGCTGTTGGTTTCGGAGTGGATCCATGTGCGCTTCAGGCGTGCCAGCAAGGACGAGTCGTTGTCGAATTGCCGGGTATAAAAGGGGCTGAGGCTCAGGCGCGTGTTGGTGGTGGTGTCGAGCGTGTTGGCTGCGTCGGGCTGCGTACCGGGTGTCAATGCCAATTGCTCGGACGACACCGAGGCGTCCACCCCGGCCTCCTTGCGGTACAGGTCAGCGTGCAGGTCGATCTGGCCTGATGGCAGGACCCGGCTGGGCTGTGTGCTGCGAGCGTATTTGACGGAGGTCAGGCGCCATTGCCCCTCGGCATGTGCATTGGCACCTTGTGTATTGACGATCAGCCCAGCGGATGTGCTCAGGATGACGTCCTTGCGGGCCGGCGCCGTGGAGGTCGTCCCGTTTGCATTGTTGGTCGCCGTCAACAGCAGATCCACGGTGGGCTGAATCAGCGTGGCGGGTTTGGGTGCCGATGCGGTTTCGCTCGCAGGTTCCACGGTTTGCGCGAACGCGTGCAGGCAGGGCCAACACACGGCGCCTGCCAGCAAGAATGGGCGTACTCGCCAGTCAGGGCGCGTAGTAGCCATAGGTGTTCTTGCCCTTCGGGCCGCGGTATTTGTTGAGCATGCTCAGCACCACGGGGTGGCTTTCCACCGTGGCAAAAGCCTGTTGGACGGAGCCGATGGCCGTCTTGCCGGCCTCGACGACCATCACCACCTGGCCCATGTGCGTGGAGAGCACGCGGGACTCGGTGGTCGACAGCAGTGGCGGCGTGTCGAAGATGATGACGCGGTCGCTGTATTTGCTGGCCAACTCTTCCAGCAGCTCGTCCATGGCTGTGCTGGCCAGCAGCTCGGTGGACCGTGAGCTGGCGGTACCGGCCGGCAGCAGGGTCAGCTTGGGGATGTTGGTCTTCAAGAGCACGTCGGCCAGGTCGAGCTCGCGGTGCGTCAACACGTCCAGCAAACCCTTTTGAGCCTGCACGCCCATGCGGTCCAGCAGGGTCGGGCGTAACACATCGGCCTCGACCAGCAGCACCGTGTGGTCCAGCTCCATGGCGATGCTGACCGCCAGGTTGATGGCAGTCTGGGTCTTGCCCTCGCCTGGGTTGGCACTCGTCACCATGATCAGGTTGGCACGGTGAGGCCGTACCGCGGTCTGCCCTCTGACGTTCTCCAGCAATGGGCGCTTGATGATGCGGAACTCTTCTTCCAGCTGCGAGCGTGGGTCGCCAGGCACGAGCAGGTTCGCGCGGGACATGTTGCGCAGATCGAGTGTGACCTCGCGACTGCGACGCTCAGAGCCCTGTGTGTCGTCAGGCTGCAGGGCGCTTTGGGGTGCGGCGGCGCGCGTGGTTGCAGGCGGCTCTTCGATCTGCGGCAGGCGGATCGTGATCACGTCATCACGTCCAACAGCACCGACCGTACTTTGCGGCTCCGGCGTCTGGATGGAAGCAGGCGCGGGTGAGGGTGCAGCCTTCTCGTCCGGCATGAGCTCGGAGATGTCCACACCGGCGCGTCGCAGTTCTTCCAGCCGTTTGGCCGCGCGTTCAATCGTACTCATCGAGGTGCCTCAGGGAAGAACATGCTGGCTGACCACAACCACCCAGGCGATGTTCATCAGGAAGAAGGCCGCCACATTGATCATGAAGATCCGGTTGCCCCGATCGACGGACTCGCGCAGGGCGGGCCCGATAACCATCGAGACACTGCCCAGTACGGGGCGGCCACTGATCTCCTTGAGTTGTCGTGTGTCGTTGACGGTACCCATGAGCTGGCTGATGCCGAAGGTAGAACCAACCCCGGCGACGAGCGCGGCAATCATGCTGACCAGTGCCACGACCAGGCGGCTGGGCTGGGCCGGCTTGGGTGATACGCGGGGCGGTTCGACAACGCGGAACTCAGCCACCTTGGTGGTCTGGTCGATCTTTTCGCCCAGCGAGGCCGACTCGCGCCGCGTGACCAACTGCTCGTAGTTCTTGCGCACGACTTCGTAGTCGCGGTTGAGTTGGGCCAGTGCGGCTTCGACCTCGGGCATGCGCGTGGCCATGGCGCGGGAGTCCGCCAATTGGGATTGCTGCGCCGCGATTTGGCCGCGCAGCGACGCCACCTTGGCTTCGGCTTCTGCCAGCGCGATGCGGATACGCTGAAAGACCGGGCTGGTGGGGGCGGGGCGCAACTTGCTGCCGGCCCGGGCCTTGGCGTCGGCTTCAGCCTTGCGCTGCACTTCGAGTTGGGCGATGTTGCGCTTGACGGCCACCACGTCCGGGTGCTCGTCGGTGTAGCGGCGCTGAAGCTCATCGAGCAGCCGCTTCTGGGCGTCCAGGCGGGTTTCAGTTTCGGTGGTCTGCACGCCCACATTGGGGCCCATGGCCTCCACCGGGATGGTCGGGTCCTCGCCGGCCAGCTCCTTGCGCAGCGCATCGCGGGATTGTTCGGCCGCTTGCAACTCCACCCGCAGGCGGTTGAGATCTTCCGTGGCATTGGACATGCGCGCGAAGAAGTCCTTGTCCGACGTACCCGTCAGGCCGAAGTTCTTGATCTTGAAGTCCTTGACGCGGTTCTCGGCCTCGGTCAGCTTGGCTTCATACACCTTGATCTGATCGTCCAGGAACTGCCGCGCCTGTTCGGAGTCACGCTGTTTGTCGACGATGCCCGAGGTCACGAACAGCGACACCAACTCCTCCACCACGTGCTGCGCACGCTGGGGGTTGATGTCCTTATAGGTGATGGCAAACAGATTGGCGTTGCCGGCCGCGACGACCTTGATGTCCTTGGTGTAGCGGTCGATGACTTTCTCGCGGTCGCGGTCACTCAGGTTCTGCAGACCGATGCGCGGCGAGGTGATCAGCCGCTCGACATTGGGTCGGCTGATCAGGGTCTTGGCCAGCATGTTGACCTGCTGGTCGATGTCGGGCTGGAAGGCCAGGCCGGTCATCAGGGGCTTGAGCACAGTCTGCGTGTCGACGAAGACCTTGGCGGATGCCTCGTAGCGGTCCCGCATGACCACCACGGCCGCGGCCCCCAGGATCGCCACGACCCACGCCACGGCCACACCGAGCCAGCGGCGTTGCTGCATGGCGACCAATGCGGCTTGTACTTGTCGGAGAACGTCATCCATACGGCGGATACTGCGAGATCAGAACCAGCTTTGCGGCACGATGATGATGTCGCCAGGCTTGATGTCAACATTGGCCGAGATATCGCCACGCTTGAGCAGATCCTTGAGTCGGATGCTGTATTGCTTGCCGCCTTCGGAGCCACGCACCAGCACGGCACCATTGCCATCGGCGAAGTCGGTCAGGCCACCTGCCTGGATCATGACGTCCAGCAGGGTCAGGTTCTGGCGGAAAGGCACGGATTGCGGCTTCGTTGCCTCACCCACGATGCGAATCTGCTCGGTCGATACGCCCTGGAAGTTGTTGACCATGACGGTGACCACGGGCTCGCGGATGTACTTGGACAGCGCTTGCTCGATTTCACGAGACAGATCGGCAGGCTGGCGACCGGCGGCCACGATGTTCTCGACCAGCGGCAGCGAGATGCGGCCATCCGGACGGACCGTGACGGTCGTGGACAGATCAGGGTTGCGCCACACCACGATGTTGAGCTGGTCGAGCGCGCCGATCTTGTAGAGCTGATCAGGGTTGCTGGCCTTTGTGGGGGCTGCGGGATAGCGGTCGAAGGTGCCGCACGCACTCAAGCCCAGGGTCAGGGCAGCGGCCGTTGCGACCAGTCGCAGCGCGGCAAGTGGGGAATGAGCGGTCGATTGCATGGAGAAGCCTTCCGGGTTTCAAGCCAGTTTTGAGCTGTGGGTTGAAGCTGTGGTCTTTGCTTTGGGAAGCAGGCAAGGGCATAAGCATAGGCCTATTTGCGCTGCTTAGGGCGGGAATTGGTGCACTGCGGCACACCCCATTTGGGCGTGCATGCGACACCCCGATGATTATCTCAAGGATGTTTGTGAAATTGTTCAGGCTTTATTCAAGCCAGGGTTAGTGGTCAAGCCGGGATGTCAGTTGCTGAACAAGCCGTTGTGCAGGGGCTGGCAATCTGGCCAGAACGGGTTGCAAATCTGCCATATCCCCCTTGGACCAGGCACCCAGCCAGAAGCTCATGGGAATGTAGATCGCGGCAAATAATGCGCCGCCAATCCATTCCATGGCCGGGGTATGTAGCCAAAACAGCAAGGGAGAAATGAGCGCAGCGGCCATTAATGCGGCCAATACCAATTTGCCCAGCGCGCCCAGTGGCAGGTGGATGTTGGGCATGTTTGTCCGGATTCGCCATGTCATCAGCAGCAATATGGAGATGCGGGTGATGGCATGGGACATGATGGCCCCGCTCAAACCATATGCAGGCACGAGCGAGCAGGACATCACGACGCTGACGACAATCGACATGATGGAAATCTGGGCCCAGAGTTTCTGGTTGTCGGTGGTGGACAGCAGCGCGCCGAACGCGCCCTCGGTCAGGGTGATGCCGCCGATGAAGGTCATGACGCGCAGGACGTCCACCACGGGCGCGTATTTCTGGCCGTACATCAGCAAGATGCCCGGCTCCGACCACAGCGCGCCCATGCCGGCCAGCAGCAGGCCCAGGAAGGTGAAATAGCGCAGCGCCCTGGCCAGCACGTCGTTGACCTTGCTGATGCCGCCTTCGCCATAGGCGTGGCTCATCAAGGGCATGAGCATCGTGGTCAGGGCCGATGACAGCAGGTCCACGCCACCGCGTGTCAGTGCCGTGGCAATCGAGAAATAGCCCACCTCTGCCGGGCCGGTAAGCGAGCTCAGCAGCAAGGTCTCCATGGTCTTGTTGCTGACCGTGGCCACGACCACCAGCACGATGGTCCACATCAGGTGCGGTTTGACCCGGGCCAGCGTTTCGGGCTGGCAGTCGGCAATGCCGGGTTTGATGTTCTCCTTGCGAAAGAAATAGCGGACCATCAGCATGTAGGCGGCGCTGATGGTGCCGAAAAACACGGCGAATTCATTCAGTGAGGCATGCATCAAGGCCAGCACGCCAGCGCCCACCGTGTAGGCCAAGGTCATCACCATGTTCGACCAGGATTCGATCGAAAACTTCTTGTAGCCCTTGGCGATGGAGATATTGAAAATGTAAAACGATTTGCAACTGACGCTGATGACGATGATGGCCAGCAGCATCGTGATACTGCCCAGCCAGCCGGCTGGCTTCAGGAAAACCGTCGACAAGGCAAATAGCAGCAGAACACCCACCACACTGACAAATTGCTGCTTGCGCAGCCAGCGGTGAATATTTTTTGCTTCGTCGAATTCACCTCGCCCCGTGAATTCAGAGATGAATCGGATGCCTGAAACACCCAGGCCGTGGTTGCCGATGACAATCAGCAGGCCGGATAGCCAGACCAGGTAGGCATATTGGCCGTAGTCATGAGGGCCGAGGCTGCGAGCGATGATGATGCTGACGGCAAAGCCCAGGACCGTGGTGACATAGGTCGAGGCTGCAATCAGGGCGGCCGCCCGTAGATGGGATGTCGGCTGGGGTATGGATGCCATGCGTGCGTCGCGCCGCGACGGTCGTTATTGTGGGGCGGTTTCAGTCTTGGATCGTTGTAGGATCAGCGCTTCAGAAAGAAGCCAAATTGTATAGGAGAGACCGAATGGCGTCACGCCGCTACCACCAGATTGATTTGCTCAGATCGGTGGCGTGTTTCATGGTGGTGGCGTTTCACTATCTGTACCGAGGCCATTTGGATGGGTGGATTCCATTCGCGTCGCCCATGGCTGTCACAGAAACAGTCAAATTCGGGTATTTGGGTGTCCAGCTCTTTTTCGCCATCAGCGGATTCGTGATCTTCCTGTCGGCGCAAGGCGCCACGCCAAGAGCTTTTGCGGCATCCCGGGCGGCGCGGCTGTACCCAGCCTTCTGGGCGGCTGTGGCGTTGACCACGCTGGTGGTGCACCTGGGCGGCCTATCCAGCCTGGTCGTACCTTGGCGGGATGTCTTTCTGAACCTCACGATGGTGGCGCATTGGTTCAAGGCGGAGTTCGTCGATTGGGCTTATTGGTCACTGGCCGTCGAGTTTCACTTCTACATCATGGTCTGGTTGTTGCTGCGCTTTGATGCGATGAAGCACATCAAGATCATCATGTCGGTCTGGCTGCTGATGTCGGCGTTGAACTGGCTGCGGCCCGTTTATCCGGTTGAATTCGTGCTCGAAGTCCGGTGGGCGCCATTTTTCAGCGTGGGCATTTGCGCTTTCCTGATGCGCCAAGGGGATCGGTCGAAGTGGGTGCATGCCTTGTTCAGCATTGCCTCGCTGCTGTCCCTGGCCTATGCCTATTCCGACGCGAAGAAGGCGCTGGGCTTCGATCACCTGGATGTGGTCGCGGTGGTGCTGCTGTCTTGCAGCATCCCGGTGCTTTTCTGGCAGATTTCCCGTGAACGTTTCGAGGTGTCGGGTGGGCGCGTGCTGTACTGGGCCGCCACCTTGACCTACCCTGTCTACCTGCTCCACGAGTACATCGGGTATGTGTTGATCAGTCGGCTGTCGGCAGCAGGTGTGCCGGGCATGCTGAGCGCCTTGGCGGTGTTCGTGGGCGTCCTGTTGTTGGCCTATCTGGTGAACACGCGGGTGGAGCGTCCCTTGTCGGTGATGATCAAGAGGTGGGTGGCAGGTGCTTGAAGCGGGCAAAGTGTCTAAGCAGGCGGAGAGCGTGTCCTTCGTGTTCTTCGTCTTCCTGGTGTACCTGTGCTTTCTCTATCTGAGGCCGATAGAGCTGTTCGCCGAATGGCTGGCCGACTATCGGCCGATGCTGATCATCTGGTTGATCGCGTTTGGCGGTTCGCTCGTGCATGTGCTGCGCCACAAGGACGCCGCGTCGAGCGCCACGCACTACTGGCTGCTGTTCTGGCTGATGGTCGCGATCGCCCTGTCGCAGCTGTGGCAGGGCAAGTTCAGCGAGGCCATGGCCGCCATCGCGGACTTCAGTGCCTCCATGCTGCTGTTCTTCCTGATCAGCTTCAATGTGTTGAGCATGCGCCGCCTGAGGATCGCATGCATCGTGATCCTGATGAGCCTCTTTGCCGTGTCGGTGTTGGGCATCACGGCCTATCACACGGGCTATATGTCGGAAGAGCTGGTCTTGCAGCAGCGCAAGGACGACTGGACGATCGAGGCACCCAAGACGCGTCCACCGATTCCGGCCGAAGACAAGTCCGGCGCCTTTCTGTGGCGCGTACGCGGCGTGGGCATCCTCAACGACCCCAATGACTTTGCGCAGGCCTTGATCATGGCCATGCCCATGCTGTGGTGGTTTGTGCGCAAGGGCGCCTGGATTCGCAATCTGCTGTTCGTGGGCGTGCCGGGTGCCCTCATGGGCTATTGCATCACCTTGACCAATTCGCGGGGCGCCATGCTGGGCATTGGCTCGCTGCTGTTTTTTGGGATTCGCGACAAGCTGGGGAACCTCAAAACCTTTTTGCTGCTGGGTGCCGCTGTGGGGGGATTTCTGGTCATTGGTGCGACAGGGGGGCGGGCGATGTCAACCCAGGAGCGATCTGCCGAGGAGCGTATCGAGGCCTGGTATGAGGGCATCAACATGCTCAAATCCTCGCCGCTGTTCGGTATTGGATATGGCGGCTTTACCGATCGCTATTACCTGACGGCGCACAACTCCTTCGTGCTGGGTTTTGCCGAGCTGGGTATGTTTGGCTATTTCTTCTGGATGGCCTTGCTGGTACTGGGTTTCACGACCGTGGGGCGGGTGGCGAAATATGCGCCGCGTGGCTCGGATGAAAGCTTGTCCGGGAGCATTTTGCGGTCGTCCCTGGTGGGGTACATGACCTGCGCGTGGTTTCTGTCTCGCACATACCAACCGGTCCTATTTGGCCTGCTGGCCTTGTGCACGGCGGTGTGGGTCTGTGCTTGCCGCTCGCCGGCATGTGCCGATATTGCGCCACTGCGCGAGCCACTCAAATGGACCAAAATCACCTTGGTGGCCATGGTGATCTCCATCGCTGCGGTGGATGGATTCATCATCATGCACCGAATTGGTGGCGCTTGAGCCGCTTTGTGTCGTTCGTGAAATTGTTGCGATTGTCTGCCGACCTGTATTCGTGGGGCCTGTAGGCAGGGGGATGGCCGCACGCAAGGTGGCCTGCTAGACTTGCGCGGTTCTTTTTTAGGCCTTGCCAAAACGCTGCTGTTCAGATTTTGACGATGCAGCCACATCCACATATGGTTTTCATCATCCTTATTTTGCTTGTGCTGATTCCCGTGGCGCTGGTCTATTGGGAGGTACGCAAGAAAAACCTGCTGGTGTGGCTGGGCAGCTATTTCAAACAGGATTGGCGTCCTGATGCCAATCAGGCTGCGACCAAAGGTCCACGCCATGTGATGTTCTGTTTCGTGGACCACTATGAGCCTCAGTGGCTCAAACCCAGCTATGAGGTCGAGGTCAAGCGTGTGGCCCGTTGGCGCCAGGATTATCCCAAGCTGTGCGAAGGGCACCGCGATGCGGACGGTCGGCCGCCTGTCCACTCGTTCTTCTATCCTGAAGAGGAATACCGGCCCGAGCACATGAATGCCCTGGTGGAGTTGTGCCAAATGGGGCTGGGTGAAATCGACATCCACCTCCATCACCACGACGACACCGAGGCGGGCTTGCGCGAAAAGCTGCAGCGCTTCACCAACTTGCTGGTGAAAGACCATGGTGCCTTGCCTGTCGATGCCCAGGGCAGGCCGCTGTGGTCCTTCATTCATGGCAATTGGGCGCTGGACAACTCTCACCCCGATGGCGTGTGCTGTGGCGTCAACAACGAATTGATCGTGTTGCGGGAAGAGGGCTGTTATGCGGACTTCACCTTCCCGGCCGCACCTGACCCTTGTCAGACCAGCACCATCAACAAGATCTATTACGCCAAGGACGATCCCGCCAAGCCCAAGTCGCATGACACCGGCATGCGGGTCAAGGTGGGGGGCAAGCCCTCGGGCGACCTGATGATCATCCAGGGGCCCTTGGGCTTCATGTTCAAGAACCGCAAATTCGGCATCCTGCCGCGCATCGAGAACGCAGATGTGCGCACGAGCAGCCCGCCAACGCCCGATCGCATCGACGCGTGGGTGGAAACCGGCATCCATGTGGAAGGTCGGCCCGAGTGGATCTTCATCAAGCTGCACACCCATGGCACGCAAGAGCGCGACACCGACACGCTGCTGGGTCCGGCCATGGACAAGGCCTTCAGCTACCTGGAGTCCAAATACAACGACGGTGTGAACTGGCAGCTGCATTACGTCAGTGCGCGTGAAACCTACAACATCATCAAGGCGGCTGAAGCTGGTCTGACGGGCAATCCCAATCAGTACCGCGATCACGTGATTCCCCGCCCGACCTTCGTGCCGCAAGCCGGCACCTGATGCATGAGCTGGTTGATCGCAGCGAGCCTCTTCGGTGTCGTCTCATTCCTGTACTCGTATTCGGGCTACCCGGTCTTGCTTGCCCTTGTGGCGGGGCTGGTGCAGTTCAAACGGGACGTGGCCTATGCTTTGAAAAAAAGTGAACGCCGGGAACTTGCTGGCGATGGCGCGGCGGCGACTGAACGGGATTGGCCGCATGTGGCGGTGGTCATCGCGGCCTACAACGAGGAAAAGCACATTGCCGAGCGTGTGCGCAATTTGCTGGAGCTGGACTATCCGGCAGATCGCTTGACCATCTACATCGGCTCGGATGGCAGCCGCGATGCGACCGCACAGATCCTGGCCCAGTTCACCGATGTGCGGTTGAAGGCCTTTCCCTTCATGGAGAACCGCGGCAAGACCAATGTGCTCAACGACCTGGTGTCGCGTGGCCAGGAGGATTTGATCGCGTTTTCGGATGCGAACACCTTTTATGCGACCGATGCGCTCAAGCAACTCGTTCGCCCGTTCGATGACGAGGCGGTGGGCTGCGTGAGCGGCGAACTTCATCTGATCAGCACTGGCGGCAACAACCAGGATGGCCTTTACTGGCGCATCGAGCAGTTCCTCAAGTTCTTTGAAAGCCGCATTGGCGGGGCGCTGGGCGCCAATGGTGCGATCTATGCCATTCGCAGGCGATATTGGACGCCGCTGCGCCCGGACACGATCTGCGATGACTTCTGCATTGCCATGAATGTGTCGGCCGCAGGTGGGCGTATTGTTTACACGCCGGCGGCGCGCGCGCATGAAGAGATGCCCGAGTCCATCGATGATGAATACCATCGCCGTATCCGCATCGGCATTGGCAACTTTCAGGCACTGATCAGGAGCCCCGAGTACATCACACGCACCTCGTGGGGGACGAAGTGGTCCTACCTGTCACACAAGGTGCTGCGGTGGCTGGCGCCTCATCTTTTGCTGGTCTCGCTGGGGGCATCGGTGGCCTTGGCCTGGGCACAGCCATGGTGGTGGTGGTGGGTGGCGGTGCAGGCGGTAGGTTTTGGGCTGGCGGCATCGGTCTACCTGATGCTGCTCCGTGGCGGGCGCATGCCGTCGCTGTTGAACCTGCTGGCATTTCTCTTTGCGCTGAACTTCGCGTTCGTCGTGGCATCGTGGCGTTATGTGTCCGGCTCATACAGTGGCTCTTGGCGCCGCACGAGCCGTTGAATGGCAATGAATTGGGTCGAATGATGGGCGGTTTTGCAAACAAGGATCAGAAGCTCGGCAGCGTGGTGAAGCGCGTGCTGTATCACCACCGTACACAGGGCAAGGCGGTTGAAGGTGTGCACATTCGCGGCATCACGGATGCCTTGCGGGCCGATGGCGTGGCCGTGGACATCATCTCCTTGCCGGGTGCCGATCCCTATGCGACCCCGAAGGCCATGTCGCCAACGCAGCAGGCCACCTCGCTGATGAAGCTGGTGGCGCGTTTTCCTGAACCCTTGTTCGAGCTGGCCGAGCTGGCCTACAACCTGGTGGCAGGCTGGCGTGTGGCGCGCTATCTGTCCAAAGCGGGCAAGGTGGACTTCATCTATGAGCGCTATTCGCTGTTCATGTTTGCCGTGGTCTGGCTGGCAAAGTGGAAGAAGATCCCCATCATCCTGGAAGTCAATGATTCGTCGACGGTCGAGCGCGTGAGGCCCGTCCATTTCATGCGGATCGCGACGGCGCTGGAGAGCTGGGTGTTCCGCAATGCGTCGGGTCTGGTCTTTGTGTCGGGCGTGTTCCGGGACCGCATCCAGGCGGCGCATGGCCGTATCGCGCCGGCCATCATCACGCCCAACGCGGCCAACATCGATAAGTTCAGCTATACGCCACAGCAGCGCGAGCAGGCACGCCAGAAGTGGAAACTCGACGGCAAGGTCGTGTGTGGCTACCTGGGTGCTTTCGTGCCCTGGCATGCGATCGACAAGTTCGTGTTCGAGATTGCCGATCACCTCAAAGCACGACCTGAGCTGGTGTTGCTGCTGGTGGGGGACGGTGCCACGTATCCCGAAGTAGCAGAGTTCGTGCGCCAGAAGGGCTTGCAGGATCAGGTGCTGCTGACTGGCCGAGTGCCGCACGACGATGTACCCGGGCTGCTGGCGGCCATGGACATGGCGATCCTGCCCAGTGCCGGCGACTACACCTCGCCGGTGAAATTGTTCGAGTTCATGGCCTGCGGCATCGCGCCGATTGCGCCTGACTTTCTGCCCATCCGCGAGGTGCTGAAGGAAGGTGAAACAGGCTGGACCTTCCCGCATGGTCAACTGGATCAGGCAGTGTCCATGGTGCTGTCCAAGAGTGCGGATCTGGCCACATTGAAGCAGGTCGGGGCGGCTGCCAGGGCCTATATCGCGGCGGAGCGCCAGTGGCGCAACAACGTGGTGCAACTGGTTGAGTTTGTGTTCAAGGTCTCGGGACGCTGACATGCTGTTCGTCAACCTGCGCGCAGACCTGGAGGCCAAGCGGCGGCTGTATTCGCAGTACGGTGCCAGCTACTCGATGCTGCGCACCTTGCTGACGGATGGCACCTCGGCCAATGTGCTCTACCGCACGCAGGAGTGGTTGGCGTCTCGTTTGGGCAAGGTGGCTGGTTTGCCGCCTCATGTCCTGAACAAGTGGTTCAACGGCTGTGTGATCGGCATCGGCGCGCGCTTCGAACCAGGCTTTGTGCTGATTCACCCCATTGGCGTGGTCATCAATGCCAGCGTGCGTGGTGGGCGGGATGTCTGGCTGGAAAGCAGCGTGGTGATTGGCGACAACCGCGGTGGTTCACCTGTTCTGGGGCAGGGTGTCTTTGTCGGTTCGGGCGCCAAGGTCATCGGGCCGGTGACGGTGGGCGATGGTGCTCGCATCGGGGCCAATGCGGTGGTACTCAAGGATGTCCCCGTGGGCGCGACAGCCGTGGGCATCCCGGCGCAGATCAAGTTGCCAAAAGCCTGAGGATGGGGCGGTCAATGAAAAAGCCCGCTGGGGTGGCCTAGCGGGCTTTTTTGACGGTCGGCTGACGTGATGTCAGCTGCGGGCAGTTGCTGTAGAGCCTGATCAGCGCTCGATACCGCCCAGGTCGACACCCGCGCCGTTGGTACCGCGAGACTTGCCCTTGAACGTGGTGACGTCCATCTGGTATTGCACCGGGTAGGCGGCCACGGCAGCGAGGTTGGCCTGACCTGCATCCACGATGGCGGAGCCGCTCAGCGGGATGTAAGTGCTGCTGTCGAAAGGTGCGGTGGTGCCCTTGATCAGGCTGGCCAAACCGCTCAGTACGCCGGTGACGACATGCCAGGGGTCGGAATCGGCTACCGTGCTGGTGCCCCAGTTCTTGCCCAGGGTCAGGTTACCGCCAGCTGTCCAGTAGGTGGTGTTCACGTTGGAAGTAGCACGCAGGCTGGGGTTGGCGACTGTCGAGGCGAAGTTGAACACGTTGTTCCAGACCTGGGCGTTTTCCAGTGTGGTGGACAGCTGGAACAGCTGGCCGCTGGCGCCAGTGACGGACACGGTGTTGTTGTAGAAGTAGAGCGTGCCCTGGCGGTAAAGCGGTTCACCCCATGAGGCGCCGGGTGCGGAGCCGTAGTGGTCGCCACCGTAGTGGATGAAGGAGCCCGTGCTGCCG
>Ga0194137_10000016_pt1 | contig 122276 bp, 128 predicted proteins | sample TARM_MetaG_T3_14_FD_134025 | JGI IMG/M metagenome (GOLD analysis project Ga0194137, IMG submission 134025) | Freshwater microbial communities from Pennsylvania, USA, analyzing microbe dynamics in response to fracking - TARM_MetaG_T3_14 (version 2) | ecosystem: Environmental > Aquatic >...
CGGCGCCGCGGCGCCGGGCACCCTGCCGGTCTGGGTCAACGAGGCCGCGCGCGACCGTGATGGACTCAAGCCGGGCCAGGTCTTCGAGGGCGAGTTGCTCGATGGCGGCCGCACGCTGAGGCTGCAGGTGCAGGGCGTGTGGCGTGACTACTCGCGCCAGAACACGGCGCTGTGGATGGCCCTGGACGACTACCGCCGCGTCAGCGGTGACATGAGCACGGCCGAACTCGCCCTCTGGCTGACGCCGGGCCAGCCTCTGGACGCCGCGCGCGCGGCCGTACGCCAGCTGGCGGGCGACGACGTCGAGATGGCGGCGGCCGGCGAGTTGCGCGCACTGTCGCTGAAGATCTTCGACCGCAGCTTCGCCATCACCGTCTGGCTGCAGGCCGTGGCACTGGCCGTAGGCCTGTTCGGCGTCATCGCCAGCCAGTCGGCCCAGGCCTTGGCGCGGCGGCGCGAATTCGGCCTACTGCGGCATCTGGGCTTGTCCAAAAGCCAGCTGATGCGCCTGCTGCTCCTCGAGGCCAGCCTGCAGGGCGGTGCCGGCGCCATCGCCGGCCTGGCGCTGGGGCTGGGCCTGAGTGCCATCCTGGTGTATGTCGTCAACCCGCAGAGCTTTCACTGGAGCATGGAGATGCACCTGCCGCTGCTGCGCCTGGCCGCCCTCGTCGGCCTGGCCTTTGCCGCGGCCGTCGGCGCCTCGCTGCTGGCCGGCAAGCGTGCCCTTGGTGCCGATGCCGTACGCGCCGTGAGGGAGGACGCATGAGGTGCAGCGCCCCTCGCCCAGTCACGCCACGCTGGACGCGGGCTTGCCTGGTCAGTCCCCCGCGGGGACGGCGATGCTTGCCGGTTCGACCGGCAAGCACATTGCCTCAAGCGGGCCGGCTTGGGAGCGGCCCGGCGCTCGGCCCGCATCAATACCAGGAGACCTGCTGAAATGCGACTGCACCGCCGCGTCCTCCTGCTCGCTGCCTTGCCTCTGCAGGCGCGCGCCGCCCTGCGCTTCCCGGCCGACTTCGGCGCCCACCCGGCCCAGAGCGTCGAGTGGTGGTATCTGACGGGCCTGCTCGGCGACGCAAACGGCGGCCCGCTGCGCTTTGGCTACCAGCTGACCTTCTTCCGCCTGCCCGGCCCGGCGGCGGCTGACCATCCCAGCGGCCTCGCCGCCAAGGAGCTGCTGCTCGGCCATGTCGCGCTGTCCGATCTCGGCGCCCGGAAGCAGCGCCACACCCAGCGCCTGCTGCGCACCCTGCCCGGTGCCGTGCAGGCGATGCGCGGCGACTGCGACGTCAAGCTGCGCGATTGGACCCTGAAGCGCACGGCCGACGGCTACCAGGCCGCCTTCAACGGGCCCGGCTTCGCCCTGGCGTTGAAGCTGGCGACTCCCGAGCCGCCCTTGCTGCAGGGCGATGCCGGCATTTCACGCAAGGGCCCCGACCCCGAGCAGTTCAGCCAGTACTACACCCGCCCCCAGCTCGCCACCCAGGCCGCGCTGACCCTGGACGGCCAGCATCAGAACCTCGCCGGCCGCGCCTGGCTGGACCATGAATGGAGCGACCGCTATCTCGGCGACACCGCCGGCTGGGACTGGCTGGGGCTCAACCTCGATGACGGCCGCGCGCTGACCCTGTTCCAGCTGCGCCGCAAGGACGGCAGCCGGGACTGGGCGGGCGGCAGCCTGCGCTCACCGGGCCAGCCCGACCGCAGTTTCAGGCCCGACGAAGTAGAGATGACACCGCTGCGCCACTGGACCAGCCCCGCGACCGGCGCCCGCTACCCGGTCGAATGGCGGCTGAAAAGCCCGGCTGGCGAGATGCTGCTGAACGCGTATTTCGACGCCCAGGAGATCGACGCCCGCAACAGCAGCGGCCTGGTCTACTGGGAGGGTGCGTCCCGGCTGTTCGACGCCCAAAGGCGGCCGCTGGGGGCCGGCTATCTGGAATTGACCGGCTACGGCGGCAGGCCGCCATTGCCGTGACCCACAATGCGCGCCGCATGCCTTTTCTTCGCCAACCCACGCGCCCTGTCTTCGGCTGGGACAACTTCAGCAGCACCCGCGCCGCCGGCCTGCCCGCCGTCGACGACCTGCCCCACACGCGGCTGCTGACCAGCGGCCGCGCGGCCCTGTTCGCCGCGATGAAGGCCTTGGGCGTGCAGCCAGGCGACTGCGTGCTGGCGCCCAGCTATCACTGCCCGACTCTGGTGGCACCGCTTCGAGTGGCCGGCGCCGCCGTGCAGTTCTACCCCCTCGGCCCCGACGGCCTGCCGATGCTGGAGGCCATCACTCCGGCGCCACGCACCCAGGCCCTGGTCGTCGCCCAGCTCTTCGGCCTGCCGCGCTCTTTGGCCGCCGTGCGTGCCTGGTGCGACGCCCGCGGCATTGCCCTGGTGGAGGACTGCGCCCACAGCTTCTTCGGCCAGGCCGGCGAGCGGCCGGTGGGCCATTGGGGCGACGTGGCGACGGCAAGCGTGTCCAAATTCTTCCCAGTCTCCGAAGGCGGCCTGCTGGCTTCGGCGCGGGCGCTGCCCGCGCAAGAACTACACCGCGCCGGCACCAAGCAGCAGCTCAAGGGCTGGATGGACGTGTTCGAACGCGCCATCGAGGAGGGTCGCCTGCCCGGCCTGAACCTGGCGCTGCGTGCCCTTTTCCGTCTGAAGAACGGGCCGCCCCGCCCACCTCCCACGGGCGGCATGCAGCGCGAGATGAGCGAGACCGAGATGATGGCCGACTGCGACCTCGGCCGCATCGAACAAGCGCCGCCAGCCTGGACGCGGCGCCTGCTCGGCCTGCCGCGTGGCCGCATCGTCGCGCGCCGCCGCGCCAACTACGAGGCCCTCTACCGCCTGACGCAAAACCTGCGCGGCGCCCGGCCGCTGTCAGGCCCCCTGCCCGCCCAGGCCGCCCCCTATGTGATGCCGCTGTGGGTGGACGACCCGGAAGCGGTCTACGAAGCCCTGCGCGCCGCCGGTTGCGCGGTCTTCCGCTGGGACCGCGTCTGGCCCGGCGTGCCGAACTTCCACGACGACCACGGCGCGCGCTGGCGCACCCACGTCCTACAACTGCTCTGCCACCAGGACCTTGACGACGCGATGCTGGCTCGCACCGGTGCCGTGCTGAAAGAAAAGCTGTGACCCCATGAGTACAACGACCGACCGCCCCGCCGCCAAGCAGGCCCGCTCCCTGAGCGGCCTGGCACCCTTTCTGCGCCCCTACCGCGGCCGCATCGCGCTCGCGCTGATCACCCTGCTGCTGGCGGCTCTCGCCACGCTGGCCTTCCCCATTGCACTGCGCGGCCTCATCGATGCGGGCTTCGCCGCCGGCAACGCCGGCGAGCGGCTGATGGCCCTGCGCGAGCACTTCCTGGCCATGTTCGCCGTCGGCGCGGCCTTGGGCCTGTTTTCGGCCTCGCGCTTCTACATGGTGACCTGGCTGGGCGAGCGCGTGACGGCCGACCTGCGCAACGCCGTCTACACCCATGTGCTGCGCCAAAGCCCCGAGTTCTTCGAGACGACGCAGACCGGCGAGGTGCTCTCCCGAATCACCACTGACACCACCGTCGTGCAGACCGTCGTCGGCTCCAGTCTCTCGATGGGCCTGCGCAACCTCGTCATGGGTGTCGGCGCTCTGGTCATGCTCATCGTCACCAATCCCTATGTGATGGGCCAGGTGCTGGGCATCCTCGTCCTCGTGGTCGCGCCGGCCCTCTACTTCGGCCGCCGCGTGCGCAAACTGTCGCGCGCCAGCCAGGACCGGGTGGCCGACACCTCGGCCATCGCCGCCGAGGTGCTGAACGCCGTCACCGTCGTGCAGAGCTACACCCAGGAGGGTGCCGAAGCCCAGCGCTTCGCCAAGGCCAGCGAGGCCGCCTTCGACACGGCCCGCAAGCGCACACGCATCCGCAGCTTCATGGTGGCCTTCATCATCACCGCCGTCTTCGGCGCCATGCTGTGGGGCCTCTACCAGGGCACCCAGGCCGTCATCGCCGGCAAGATCAGCGCCGGCCACCTGGGCCAGACCGTCGTCTACGTGACCCTGCTGGTCAGCAGCGTGGCCGTGCTGGCCGAGGTCTGGGGCGATGTGCTGCGCGCCGCCGGTGCGACGGAGCGCCTCATCGAGCTGATGGAGGCCCGCTCCCCGGTGGCCGACCCGCCGGCGCCCCAGGCCCTGGCCTCCAATTCGGGCGGCAGCGGCGTCGAGTTCGATGCCATCCAGTTCCACTACCCCTCGCGGCCGGCCACGGCGGCGCTGGACTGGCTCAGCCTCACGGTCGAGCCGGGCGAGACCGTCGCCCTGGTCGGTCCCAGCGGCGCGGGCAAGAGCACCGTCTTCCAATTGCTGCTGCGCTTCTACGACCCGCAGTCGGGCGTCATCCGCCTCAATGGCGTCGACACCCGCCAGCTGACCCTGAAGGACCTGCGCGCCAGCATCGGCCTGGTGCCCCAGGACAGCGTCATCTTCTCGACGACGGCGATGGAGAACATTCGCTATGGCCGCCCGGAGGCGACGGATGAGGAGGTCATGGCCGCGGCACGAGCCGCCTTTGCCGACGACTTCATCCGCGCCCTGCCCGAAGGCTACGCAAGCTTCCTCGGTGAACGCGGAGTGCGCCTGTCCGGCGGCCAGCGCCAGCGCATCAGCATCGCCCGCGCCATGCTGAAGAACCCGCCGCTGCTGCTGCTCGACGAAGCAACCAGCGCGCTGGATGCCGAAAGCGAACGCGTCGTGCAGGCGGCGCTGGAGGCGGCGATGCAGCACCGCACGACGCTGGTTATCGCGCACCGGCTGGCGACCATCCAGAAGGCGGATCGCATCGTGGTGCTGGACCAGGGGCGCATCGTGGACATCGGGCGGCACGAGGCGCTGGTGGCGCGAGGCGGGCTGTACGCGAAGCTGGCGGCGATGCAGTTTGGATTGACGGGCGAATCAGCAGCGTCGTAGTCATCGGTCAACGCCTCTGCCTCCGCTTCAAAGCCGTCCAGGCGGCCTTCGGGCAGCCTGGGCCCGTCGACTCGTCAAGCCTCACAGTGTTTGCTGGGAGGCACGGACCTCGGTGTCAGCAGAAAACGAAAGGATGAGCACTGAGCGCGTCCGACGCCCCTGCGTCTAGACAAACCCGAGATTCGCGACGCCGTAATTCCCGATTCTCGGCACGATGGTGGCAAGGTCCGTATTGGCCACACCGAACCAGCTGGCCAAGGTGGCGACATACTGATCCACCGCCGTGCTCGGCAACAGCCGGCCCTGGCCGATCTGATCGTCACTGGTCAGCGAGACATTGGGCGCCGTGCCATAGAACTGCTGCCCCTTGACCGCGCCGCCCAGGATGAAGTGGTGGTTGCCCCAGCCATGGTCGGATCCGTCGTTGTTGCCTTGCAGGCTGCGCCCGAAGTCAGACATCGTGAACGTGGTCACCTGGTTCTGCACGCCCATCTCGACGGTTGCCGCATAGAACGCCGACAGTGCCTCGTCGAGCTGCGCCATGAGCTCTGGATGCTTGGTCAGCAGGCCATCGTGATTGTCAAAACCGTCCAGGCTGACGAAGAAGACCTGGCGTTTTACACCCAGCGTGCCGCGGCTGGCGATGACCTTGGCCACCACGTTCAGCTGGTCAGCCAGGGAATGCGAGTTGATCGTCTTATTCGTATGGAAGGGAGTGGTCAGTGTCACCCCTGCCAGAGCGCCGGTGAGCTGCTGCTGCGAGTTGATGGAGCGATTGAGCACGCTGAGGTAGTCCGCCTCCATCGCATGGTCGGCACTCTTGCCCGCCAAAGCATTCAGCGCCGACATCAAACCGGCTCCACCGAATGCAGGCTTGGTTAGCGCGTTGATCGCCACCGCGCCGTTGACGCCCACGCGGTATTGCCGAGCCGTATCGCCTGCGAGGAAGTAGGAGTTGTATCCCACATCGATCGCCGTGAACGCCGAACCGCCGTTGGAAGCCAGGGCGTAGTCGCCCAGCCGACCTCCGAAGCCGGTCTTGATGGACTTCGCGAGGTCACCCATCATCCAGGTGTTTCGCTGGTCACTGTGGGCCATCAGCAGCGGCGGAACGGGATGCGCGGCCGTGTTGCCGGCTTGGTACTGGGCCTTGGTCAACGGGGCAATCAAACTGCCCACATTGAGCTGGATCGCCAACTTCCCCTGATTCCACAACGAGGTCAAGCCGGTCAGTGGCGGCGACAACGCGTATCTCACGTTGTTGGTCAGCGTCTGCGGCGTGGCTGGCGTCAATGCGGTCGACAACAGGTCGGACTGCGCCAAGGCCAGGCCGCCCGCCGTGCGCCCCGCGCCGCCCCCGCGAATGGCGCTGTACAGGTCGTAGTTGACGTTGTCGACGGGGATGAGCGTGTTGCCGTAGTCATTGCCGCCGTAGAGGAACACGCACACCAGGGCCTTGTAGTCGGTCGCCGTGAGGGCGGCAGCATCCCCAACGGAGGCGAGATTGAGCGCCAGCGGCGCTGCCACACCCAGCCCCGCGGTGCTCGCCGCGCGCTTCAAGAAAATCCGTCTGCTCAGCCGATCTGTTTTGTTCAAATGCATGGTGATTCCCTGTCGTCACTTCTGGACGAGATAGTCTGAGGAGGCCATGGCGAGGAACAGTGCGGTCTGCAAGGCCTCGCTTTGCTTGGCAGGGGTGGCGGTCGCGGTGACCTTCAAGGCATCGACTGCGCCACGGATCGTGGCCACCGTCGATGCAGAAAGCTGGTTCGCCGTCAATCGCAGGTTGATCCAATCGACCAGGGCCTTGCTGTCGGTGGCGAGGCCCGCCAAGGCACTCAGCGTGGGCTTGAATCCGCCCAGCCCGTTGCTGAGCAGGCTGCCGATGGTGTTCAGGTAGGACGCCACCGACAGTTCATCCACGATCTGGAACTCGGGAGCGACCAGGTCAAGCGCATCGATGTTCGACTTCGGCCGGCTGTAGTCCGGCAAGAAGAAGTTGAAGACACTGGGCGCCTCCAGCGGCATCTGCTCCAGCCGGGTCGACGGGTCGTTGGTGTTGCCGATCGCCCAGTCCTTGTCCGAAGTGGTGGTCTCGGTGGTCCGGATCAGCTGTGTGATGCGAACGATGGGTTCACGCAGCTTGCCCCCGTAGTTGGTGGCAGAGGGCGTGATCGCCTCGGGATCGGTCAGGATGGCCGTCCACATGGCTTTCAGGTCTCCTCGCACACCGCTGCCGTTGTCGTTGAAGGCCGCCGCCACGCGCTTGACATAGGCCGGGCTCGGGTTCGAGGTGACCAGGCGCTGGATCATCTGCCGGCCGAAAAACGGGCCGACGTTCGGATGGTTGAACAGCGTGTCGAGCGCCATCTTCAGCTGGTCCGCTGCGGCCATGCCTGCCGGAAGCGTGGCGCCCAGGAAGTCGACCTCCACGGTGGAATGCTTGCTGGCCGTGTTGACCATGGGCAATCGGCGGTGCTCGGGGTCATCGATCATGCGCGTGACCGGATTGCCCCCGGACATGTAAGTCGCCGACGTGTAGGTCGTCTTGGACTTGTCCTCGTCCCAGCCGGTGAACACGTGCGCCAGGCTGCTGACATCAGCTTGCGCATAGGTCGGTATGGGTGCACCTTGCGCGTCGAGCTGACGCGTGCCATCGGCGTTCAGCTTGTAGAGTCCGATCGTGAACAGTTGCATCACCTCGCGCGCATAGTTCTCGTCGGGTTCACTTCCTGTCTTCGGGTTCTCCTTGAGGTTGCCCTTGGTGCCGAGAAATTGACCCATCTCAGGTGACAGCGTCACGTCCTCCAGCAACTGGCGGAAGTTGCCGAACACATTGCGGCAGAGGAGGTCCCAGTAGCCCGCCGCCGTGAAATCTCCCCAGTAGTAGTACTCGGTCTGGTCTGCCGCGATTACGAACACTTCGGACATCGCGAGTGCCAGCCGCTTTCGCACCTGGTCCGGCGAGGCAATCATCTGGTTCCAGAGCATCTGGTCGAGGTGCCTGCGATACAGAAAGTTGCCTGAAGCGTCGATGGTCGAATAGCCCTTGGCCACCATCCAGTCCCAGGCCTTGTAGCTCTCGGGCAGATTGAACTGCGTGTTCAGCCAAGCGGCGTAGCCCTGCGACATGACGGCCGCGCGGCTCGCGTCGTCCGCCGTGAACTGGGCCTGCAGCAGGAAGCGCGCGGCTTGCGCGTCGCTCGGCGGCGGGGGCGGGGGGGCTGGTTGTGGAGGCGGCGAAGGGCTGGCCGAACTGCCTCCCCCGCCACCGCCGCAGGCGCTGAGCAGGGATGTCGCCAATGTCGCCGTGCCAAGGGGCCACGGAAGTTTCGTGGCGGGGCCCGCCGAGGCGTCAGACATCGCAACAGGATCGGACAACTTGTCCGTGCCAATCTCGTCGTCTCGGTGACCTGGCTTCGGGGCTATCAAGGTTTCTGCTGTCACGGCGGGGGTCCTTCAATGTCTCGAACTGATCTTAGAGAGGAGGCTCATTCGCGAGCTATCGCAGGTCACACCGTTGGCCGCATTGCCGGATCAACGACGTGAGGTTTCTCACAGCGGGTGGCTGCCCGAGAACTGAAATGCTTTCGAAATGCGCGGGTCGCAGGCACTGGCCCGACGGTCTTCATGGTGAAACTCCTGGCGCTGATGCTGACCTGGCGGGAGCCGTGCGACTGAGAACGAACTGCGCCTGAGGCCGTTGACCAGTGAAGGCCTACAGACAGCTTGTCATCTCAACAGGGCCTGTTTGGCACGCCTGCCCATAGAGCACGACGAAGCCGACGCGCAAGGCGCCGCTCTGCGTACGCAAGCCGCGGCCTTGATCGATGGCCGCCATGAGTCCTGCTCTCGGTTGCTCGTCAGCGGGCTCATGACTAGGGGGGTGATTGACTTCGCCTGAGCAGCGACCGTGGCGAGGGCCCTTCCAGCAATCGAATGCGCGGGCCCGAGCAGTTGTAGCGGCCGTGGCCAGCGACTATGCTCAGCGGGCAAGACTGAGGCGTTTCGTCCAGCCGCCGCGCTCCGGCCCGGGGCCATCCAATATGCACACAGCAAGGAGAACCCCATGAGTCCTTCAACGCGTACGTCCCGCCCGCATGGCCTGCGGGGCACGAAGGCTACGCTTCTGCATAGGGTCTGCGTGGGTCTCATGGCTGGGGCATGGATCGGGCCCGCGGCGGCGACGATCACCTTCTCGCCGGGCACGGCGTTCATCCAGACGGATCTGAGCGTCGGCGCTCCTGGGGGAGTGTCCGGCACCTGGACACCGTTGAATTTGGGACTCGGTACCAATGTCGTCGAGGTCAACACGTCCGGAACCGACGTGGGCGGCGTCAAGACCACCGCACTCGATTTCGTCTACAACGGCGTCGCTGCGGACGTCGGCAAGACGATCACGATGAGGTGGATCGTTGCCCGGCCGTTCAACAACAACGCGACGACGCAGATCGACCATGTCGACAGCCTCGATGGCAGCGTTGCCTACACCGGCTTCACGCTGCAGGACATCACGCTGAGGACGATCACGACGCAGACCGACACCGATCTCAAGGCGCTGCACCTCGGTCCGCTCGCGTCTGGAAGCAACTTCTCGTCATCGATCACAAACAGCAGCCCGAGCTTCGTTCAAGGTGTGGGCAACGACCGGGTCATTCAATACTTCACGGTGACCTATCAACAGATCGCGGCGACCGGAACGTTTGAACTGATCTTGCCGAACTCGGCCTCGTCGGCGATCTCTGCCGTACCTGAATCCTCGAGCGCGGCGATGCTCTGCCTTGGGACCTTGCTGATGGGTGCTGTGGTTCGTCGAGCCCGTGCGCGCCCTGTTTGATTGACCCTCGATCGGCTCCCGCCAACATACGACGCGCAGCAGGTCGGCATGGCTTCGCGCAAGCCTGAGGCGGGCTTTGACCTGTGCTGCTCGCTCCGAGGACCGCTTGCCGATCCGTCCCACCGATCCGCTGCTTTCCTTGCAGTGCCAGTGGTCACTTGAACTCGCGGCTTTGGGGCAAGGAGATCGGAACGTCGTGTCCCTTTCGGGTCGAAATACGCCACCCCCAGGGCCTGCGAAAATAGGCACATGAGCACGCCTTCCCGCCAATACGAAGACTTCATGCGCCATGTGTTCACCCATGGCGTGCAGAAAAGCGACCGCACCGGCACCGGCACGCGCAGCGTGTTCGGCCACCAGATGCGCTTTGACCTCAGCGAAGGCTTCCCGCTGGTGACGACCAAGAAGGTGCACCTGAAGTCCATCATCCTGGAGCTGCTGTGGTTCCTGCGTGGCGACAGCAACGTCAAGTGGCTGCAGGAACGCGGCGTGACGATCTGGAACGAGTGGGCGCGCGAGGACGGCGATCTCGGCCCGGTCTATGGCGTGCAGTGGCGGTCGTGGCCGACGCCGGACGGGGGGCACGTCGACCAGATTGCCGACGTCGTGAAGACGCTGAAGTCCAACCCGGATTCGCGTCGCATCATCGTCAGCGCCTGGAACGTGGCCGACCTGCCCAAGATGGCGCTGATGCCCTGCCACGCCTTCTTCCAGTTCTACGTGGCCGACGGCAAGCTGTCCTGCCAGCTCTACCAGCGCAGCGCCGACATCTTCCTCGGCGTGCCCTTCAATATCGCGAGCTACGCGCTGCTGACCATGATGCTGGCCCAGCAGTGCGATCTGCAGCTGGGCGACTTCATCTGGACGGGTGGCGACTGCCACATCTACGACAACCACGTGGAGCAGGTGCAGACCCAGCTTGCCCGCGAGCCGCGCCCCTACCCAACCATGACCCTCAAGCGCCGGCCGGCGAGCATCTTCGACTACGAGTACGAGGACTTCGAGCTCAGCGGCTACGACCCGCATCCGGCCATCAAGGCGCCAGTCGCCGTATGAGCCGGATCACTCTCGTCGCTGCCGTCGCGAGGGACAGCGCCATCGGCCGCGACAACGCGCTGCTCTGGCACCTGCCCGAGGACATGGCCCGCTTCAAGGCACTGACCGCCGGCAAGCCCGTCGTCATGGGCCGGCGCACCTGGGACTCGATCCCGGCCAAGTTCCGACCGCTACCGGGGCGACGCAACCTCGTTGTCAGCCGCAGCGTGAGCGAGTTGCCCGGCGCTGAGGTGTTCACCAGCCTGGACGCCGCCCTGGCCGCCTGCAGCGAGGCCGCCGAGATTTGTGTCATCGGCGGCGGCGACATTTATGCCCTGGCCCTTCAGCACGCTGACAAGCTGGCACTGACCGAGGTGGACGTCGTATTCCCGGATGCGGACCGCCATTTCCCGGCTTGGCCGCGCGATCAATTCGTTGAAGCCAGCCGCGAGACGCATACCGGCGCCAACGGCATGCGCTTCGATTTCGTCGACTACCTTCGAAAGGAGTAGGGGTCTAGCTTGACTGTGGGAATAGGATGCGTTGCCACTCAAAAGCCCGCGAGCAAGGCTTTGCAACGCCGGGTGCGGGCTTTTGAGTGACAACCCTTAGGGAGAGGGGCTGCGCAGGCGCAAGGCGTCGTTGCACGCCTTGCCCGGGCAACCAGCCCGGGCCGCAACGCGGCGCCTAGCCTTGCGCCTGCACAGCCCCTCTCGCACCCATTCCCACAGCCAAGGTAGACCCACATGTCCGGACACGGTTTCCACGTCCACGGCCCGCACGAACACGAGCTGGAGCATGCCGCCCAGCACGAGCCCAAGGGCTTCGCCGGCCAGCTGGCCGTCATCACCGCCATCCTCGCCACCGTCGGCGCCTTCTTCTCTTACATGGGCGGGGCCACCCAGGCCAACGCCGGCCTCCTGAAGAACGACGCGGCCATCAAGAAGACCGAGGCCAGCAACCAGTGGAACTACTACCAGTCCAAGAGCAGCAAGCAGAACCTGGCCGAGCTGGCGGTGGAACTCTCTTCCAGCGAGGAGTCCAAGGCCAAGTACCGCGACAAGGTGGCACGCTACGAGAAGGAAAAGGCCGAGATCAAGGAGAAGGCCGAGGCCCTGGAGGCCGAGTCCAAGCACTTCGACGAGCAGAGCGAGGCCCAGATGCACACGCACCACCGCTGGGCCCAAGCGACGACGGCCCTGCAGGTGTCCATCGCCCTGGCCGCTATTGCGCTACTGACCAAGAAGCGCTGGATGGAAGGCGCCACCCTCGTCGCCGGCGGCATCGGCATCGTGCTGGGTGGCCTGGCGGCCGCCCACATCTGATGAGCGGGGGCCGCTAGGATCGCGGCCCATGCTCGACCGCATCGACGAAGAGATCAGCTTCCGCAAGCTCGAGATCCTGCTTGCCTTCATGGAGAGCGGTAACCTCGCGCGCGCCGCCGAGCGCCTAGGCATCAGTGCCGTCAGCGTGCACCGCGCCCTGCACTCGCTGGAGACCGGCACGCGCTGCAGCCTATTCCGCCTGGAAGGCCGCAACCTGCAGCCCACCGACGCCGCCCATGCCCTGGCTGATGTCGCCCGCGAGGTGCTGCAGACCATGTCCCAGGGCATCCGCGCCACGCGCGAGATCGCCGGCTATGCGGCCGACCGCATCCGCATCGGCTCGCTCTACTCTCTGACCAGCGTCACCGTGCCGGCCCTCATCATGGGCCTGCGCCTGCGCAAGCCGGACATCCAGACCGAGCTGGTGCTGGGCTCCAACAGCGACCTGCTGCGCAAGCTGCGCGAGGGTGCGCTGGACGCCACGGTCATGGGGCAGCCCGAGGGTGCGGGCGACGTCGAGTCGCAACTTCTGTTCGAAGACGACATCTTCTTCGCCGCCCCGGCCGAGTCGCCGCTTGCCCGCTTGGCCGAGATCGACCTCAGCCAGTTCGCCGACGAGCGCTTCGTGTCGCTAAACGAAGGCTATGTGACCCACGACCGCTTCATCGACGCCTTCCGTGTCGCCGGCTTCGAGCCCAATGTGGTCATGACCACCAACGACATCTTCTCGCTGATGAATCTGGTGGGCGGCGGTATCGGCTGCACCCTGCTGCCGGGGCGCATCCGCGGCGTGCTGCCGCGCAATGTGACCCTGGTGCCGCTGCAGCCGCGCTACCAGATGCGGCAGAAGATCAGCGTCGTCTTCCTGCGCACCCGGGAGCGCGACCCCAATCTGCTGTCGCTGCTTGCCGCCTGCCGCAGCCACGCCGCTGAACTCCAGGGTTAACCCGCCATCATTTCAGCGGGCGTAAATGTCGCCCGGTCAGGCTGATTGACCGCCAGGGGAGCCGCCCAGAAACTGCGGCCGCATACCGCCACTCAAAGCGGACACTGGAGACAAGCATGACCCTGACCCGACGCGACTGGCTGGCGGCGACCGCCGCCGCGACCGCCTGGCCCGCCGCCTTCGCCCAGGCGGGCAGCCTCAAGATCTCCCACCAGTTCCCCAGTGGCACGTTGAACGAAGGCGACTTCCGCGACCGCCTGTGCCGCAGGTTCGCGGCCGAGGTGGAGAAGCGCAGCGCCGGCGCGCTGAAGGCCTCGGTCTACCCCGGCTCCTCGCTGATGAAAACCAATGCCCAGTTCTCGGCAATGCGCAAGGGCGCCCTGGACATGAGCCTGGTGCCGCTGTCGTACGCCGGCGGCGAGGTGGCCGAGACCAATGCCGGCCTGATGCCGGCCCTGGTGCCCAGCTACGAGCAGGGCGCGACCTGGAAGACGGCCGAGGTGGGAAAGCTGCTGAGCAAGGTGCTGGACGACAAGGGCGTCATCATCGTCAGCTGGGTCTGGCAGGCCGGTGGCGTGGCCAGCCGCGCCCGGCCGCTGGTGACGCCTGACGACGCCAAGGGGCTGAAGGTGCGCGGCGGCAGCCGCGAGATGGACATGATGCTGAAGCAGGCCGGCGCCTCGGTCATCACCCTGCCCTCCAACGAGATCTACGCCGCCATGCAGACCGGCGCCATGGACGCGGCCATGACGTCTTCCACCAGCTTCATCTCCTTCAAACTGGAGGAAATCGCCAAGCATCTGACCTCGGGCCGCCAGCGCACCTACTGGTTCATGCTGGAGCCGCTGATGATCTCCAAGGAGGTCTTCAACAAGCTGCCCAAGGCCCAGCAGGACATCGTCATGGCCGTCGGCGCCGAGATGGAAGTCTTCGCCCGCGACGCGGCCAAGGCCGACGATCAGACGGCCGCCGAGATCTACGCCAAGGCCGGCGCCAAGGTCTACGACATGGACGAGCCGACGCTGAAGAAATGGCAGGCCATCGCCCGCGACACGGCCTGGAAGGACTTCGGCGAGAAGAACGAGTCCTGCGCCGCCATCCTCAAGGCCGCCCAGAAGCTGCTCTGAGACCGCCATGAGCCACGGTTTCGAACTCAAGCCGGCGCTGGCCGGCGTCGACCCCGACACGCCGGCCCTGCTGCGGCCCGTCGCCCGGCTGCTGCACTGGGTCAACCAGGCCATGGTGGCCTTAGGCATGCTGGCCCTGCTGGTGGCCTCCTGCGTGCTGACCTACAGCGTCATCTCGCGCTATGTGATGAAGGCATCGACAGACTGGCAGGATGAGGCTGCGGTGTTCTGCCTGGTCGGCGCCACTTTCATGTGCGGCGCCTTCGTTCAGCAACTGCGCGGCCACGTCGGCATCGAGGCCATCGCCGGCCTGCTGCCGCGCTCGCTCAACCGCCTGCGCCTGGCCCTGGTCGACCTGATGTGCACCGCCTTCTGCGCCTTCTTCGCGTGGAAGTCCTGGACGCTGTTCCACGAGGCCTGGGCCGAAGGGCAGACGACTTCGTCTTCGTGGGCGCCGCCGCTGTGGATTCCCTATGCGCTGATGGCCCTGGGCATGTCCCTGCTCAGCCTGCAGCTGTTGGTGCAGCTCACGGCCCGCCTCAACGGCCTGTTCAAACCCAACCCGGGGGTCGCAGCATGAGCATGCTCGTTCTCGGCTCGCTGTTCGGCGTCGTCACCCTGCTGTTCATGTTCTCGGGCGCACCCATCGCCTTTGCGCTGGGCAGCGTAGCGGTGCTGTTCATGGCCCTCTTCATGCCGTCCTCGGCGCTGGACACCGTCACCCAGAACGTCTACGAGGAGATGGCCAGCATCACCCTGCTGTCCATTCCCCTCTTCATCCTGAAGGGCGCGGCCATCGGCAAGTCCCGCGCCGGCCAGGACCTGTACGCGGCCATGCACGTCTGGATGGGGCGCATCCCCGGTGGCCTGGGCATTGCCAACGTCTTCGCCTGCGCGCTGTTCGCGGCCATGGCCGGCTCCAGCCCGGCCACCTGCTCGGCCATCGGCAGCGCCGGCATCCCGGAGATGCGCAAGCGCGGCTACTCGCCCGGCTTCGCGGCCGGCATCATCGCGGCCGGCGGCACCCTGGGCATCCTGCTACCGCCCTCCATCACCATGATCCTGTACGCGGTGGCGGCCGAGCAGTCGCTGGGCCGGCTCTTCCTGGCCGGCATCATGCCGGGCGTGCTGCTGGTCATGCTGTTCGCCGCCTACGCGGCCCTGCGCTACCGCAAGGAGCATGCACTCGCGCAAGCCGAGTTCAAGCGCACGGGCGCCGCCTCCGCCCTGCTGGCGCAGGAGACCTTCACCAGCCGCCAGAAGTTCGAGATGCTGCCGCGCGTCGTGCCCTTCGTGCTGCTGCTGGTCGGCGTTATGGTGGCCCTCTACGGCGGCTTCGCGACGCCTTCGGAGACGGCGGGCCTGGGCGCCCTGCTGGCCCTGCTGCTGATCGCCACCATCTACGGCGTGTGGCGGCCCAAGGACGTCGCCCCCATCCTCACGTCGACGCTGAAGGAGTCGACCATGTTGATGTTCATCATCGGCATGTCGCTGCTGTTTTCCTATGTGATGAGCTATCTGCACATCAGCCAGGCGGCGGCGGAGTGGATCGTCGGCATGCAGCTGTCCAAATGGGTGCTGCTGGCTGCGGTGCTGCTGATGGTCATCGGGCTGGGCTTCTTCCTGCCGCCGGTCAGCATCATCCTGATGACGGCGCCCATCATCCTGCCGCCGCTGAAGGCCGCGGGCTTAGACCTGATCTGGTTCGGCATCCTGATGACCATCGTCATGGAGACCGGCCTCATCCACCCGCCGGTGGGGCTGAACATCTTCGTCATCAAGAACATCGCCCCCGACATCGAGCTGCGCGACATCATCTGGGGCGTCCTCCCCTTCGTCCTGCTGATGCTGCTGGCGGTGCTGCTGATCTGCATCTTCCCGGGCATTGCGACGTCCTTGCCTGACACCGTCATGGGTGCGGTTAACGCAGCGCGCTGAGGAGCCGACGATGAACGCCCCTGCCTGGAATCTGCGTGACCGCCAGCGCCGAGAGCGCCTTTCGCGGGCCACCGGAATCAGCGGCGTGATAGGCCGTCACGTCGCCACCGACGCCACCGTCGCGCTTCTGGAAGCTGTCCTGCAGCCCGGCGACCGCGTCTGTCTGGAAGGCAACAACCAGAAGCAGGCCGACTTCCTGGCGCAGTCGCTGGCCGCCGTCGACCCGCAGCGCGTGCATGACCTGCACATGGTGCAGTCGGTGCTCGCCCTGCCCGAGCATCTGGACGTGTTCGAGAGCGGCATCGCCAAGCGCCTCGACTTTTCCTTCTCCGGCCCGCAGGGCGCCCGCCTGGCCAAGCTGGTCGGTAGCGGCGGCATTGAGATCGGCGCCATCCACACCTATCTCGAACTCTTCGCCCGCTACTTCGTCGACCTGACGCCCAAGGTCGCCCTCGTGGCCGCCCACGCGGCGGACGCGCAAGGCAATCTCTACACCGGCCCCAACACCGAGGACACGCCGGCCATCGTCGAGGCCACGGCCTTCTCGGGCGGCATCGTCATCGCCCAGGTTAACGAGATCGTCGATGCCCCGCCCCGCATCGACATCCCGGCCGACTGGGTGGACTTTGTCGTGCTCGCGCCGCGCCCCAATCTCGTCGAGCCGCTGTTCACCCGCGATCCGGCCCAGATCAGCGAGATCCAGGTGCTGATGGCCATGATGGCCATCAAGGGCATCTATGCCGAGTACGGCGTGCAGCGCCTCAACCACGGCATCGGCTTCGACACGGCGGCCATCGAGCTTCTGCTGCCCACCTACGGCGAACAGCTCGGCCTCAAGGGCAAGATCTGTAAGCACTGGGCGCTGAACCCGCATCCGGCGCTGATTCCCGCCATCGAAGCCGGCTGGGTGGAGTCCATCCACAGCTTCGGCTCCGAGCTGGGCATGGAGGACTACATCCGCGCCCGCAGCGACGTCTTTTTCACCGGTGCCGACGGCAGCCTGCGCAGCAACCGTGCCTTCTGCCAGGCCGCCGGCCACTACGCCTGCGACCTCTTCATCGGCTCCACACTGCAGATCGACCTGCAGGGCAATTCCTCCACCGCCACGCTGGGCCGCATCACCGGCTTTGGCGGCGCGCCCAATATGGGCGCCGACGCCCGTGGCCGGCGCCATGCCAGCCCGGCCTGGTTGAAGGCGGGCGAGCAAGCCCGCGCCGGCCGGCAAGGCGCCAGTGGCACGCCACGCGGCCAGAAGCTGGTCGTACAGATGGTGGAGACCTTCCGCGAGCACATGCAGCCGGCCTTCGTCGAACGCTTGGACGCCTGGACGCTGCAGGAACAGGCCGGCATGGCCCTGCCGCCCATCATGATCTACGGCGAGGACGTGTCCCACATCCTGACCGAGGAAGGCATCGCCAACCTGCTGCTGTGCCGCAGCGACGAAGAGCGCGAACAGGCCATCCGCGGCGTGGCCGGCTACACGGCCGTGGGCCTGGCGCGCAACAAGGCCATGGTGGAGAACCTGCGCGACCGCGGCGTCATCCGGCGACCGGTCGACCTTGGCATCGACGCCCGCGACGCCACACGCAACCTGCTGGCCGCCCGCAGCATGCGCGACCTCGTGCGCGCCTCCGGCAGCCTCTACAGCCCGCCCAAGCGCTTTCGCAACTGGTGATGCCATGAGCAGCTCTCCTGGACTTGAAACCCTGGACTACGCCTTTGCCGGCACTCGCCCAGCCGGCGTCTTCACACCCGTGTTGGTCGGCGTCGTCGGCTCGGGCAATCTCGAAGTGCTGCTGGAGCCGGCGATCGGCAACGACTGCCGTATCCACATCGAGACCTCGGCCCGCGGCTTCGGCGCCATCTGGTCCGCCGTCGTCAACGACTTCCACGCCCGCCACCAATTGGCCGGCGTCCAGCTGTCCATCCACGACATGGGTGCCACGCCCGCCGTCGTCAGCCTGCGGCTGGACCAGGCGGCCCAGGAGCTGCAGCCATGACTACCTCTTACGCTGAATGTTCCGCCCGCGAGCGGCTGGCGCTGCTGATGGACGCCGGCAGCTTCCATGAGTGGCTGCCACCCGCCCAACGCCTGACCAGCCCCCATCTCGGCCAGCTCGGCCTGCCTGCTGCGTTTGACGATGGCGTCGCCATTGGCCGCGCGACGCTGGCCGGCCGCGCGGTCTTCATCGCGGCCCAAGAGGGTGAGTTCATGGGCGGCGGCGTCGGCGAGGTGCATGGCGCCAAGCTTGTCGGCCTGTTCAAGCGTGCCCTGCTCGAGAAGCCCGACGCGGTGCTGCTGCTGGCCGAGTCCGGCGGCGTGCGCCTGCACGAGGCTAATGCCGGGCTGATCGCCGTCTCGGAAGTGATGCGCGCCCTGCTCGACGTGCGCGCCGCAGGCATTCCCGTCATCGTGCTGATCGGCGGCGCCAACGGCTGCTTCGGCGGCATGGGCATCGTCGCCCGCTGCGCCGACCACGTCGTCATGAGCGACACCGGGCGCTTGGCCATGTCGGGCCCCGAGGTCATCGAAGCCTCGCACGGCGTCGAGGAATTCGACTCGCGCGACCGCGCCCTGGTGTGGCGCACCACGGGCGGCAAGCACCGCTGGCTGAGCGGCGATTGCGATGCGCTGGTGGAAGACGATGTCGCCGAGTTCCGCGCCGCCGCAATTGCGGCCCTGGATGCGGCCAAGCCGATCACGCTCGCGGCGTTGGAGCAGGAACACGCCCTGCTCGCCTCGCGCCTGAGCTACCAAGGCGCCGAGGCCATGCCGCTGTGGGCCTCGCTCGGTGTGCCGGATACCGCCCACATTCCCGATCTGGACGTCGCCGCCGTACGCGGCCTGGGAGTGCGCTGATGGACTGGACTCTGTTGGCCGAGCGCCTCTTCGGCGAACACCACGGCATCACCCGCGACGGCGACTTCCTGCGAGGCACGGTGGAGTTCGACGACGAGCCGCTGGCCGTCATCGGCACCACGGCCCATGCGCCCATCGGCGTGCAGCTGGCCCTGGCTCAGGCCCGCGCCGTACTGGACGTCATCACGCGCCACCCCGGCCGCGCCATCCTGCTGCTGATCGACACCCAGGGCCAGCAGCTGCGCCGCCGCGACGAGCTGTTGGGTATCAACCGTGCCATGGCCCATCTCGGCATGAGCATCGACTTCGCGCGCAGGCGCGGCCACCGCGTCATCGGCCTCGTCTACGACCAGGCCTTGTCTGGCGGCTTCATCACCTCCGGCCTCATCGCCGACGCCTGCGACGCCCTGCCCGAGGCCGAGATTCGCGTCATGCGCCTGCCCGCCATGGCCCGCGTCACCAAGCTGCCCGAGGCGCTGCTGGCCCAGCTGTCGGAGTCCAACCCGGTGTTCGCACCCGGCGTCGGCAACTACGTCGCCATGGGGGGCGTGCGCCGGCTCTGGCAGGGCGACCTTGCCCAGGCTCTTCGTGAAGCCTTGGCCGATGCACCGACAACGGATCGCCGCGCCGAAGACGGCGCCGCCCGCGGCGGGCGCCGTCTGGCCGCGAGCGTCGTGCAGCGCGTGCTGGATGCCGCATGAGTACCCTGCACCGCCACCAGATCGCCCGACTGACCGTCGCCGGCTGGCGGCGCCTGCTGGATAGCGACTGGGACGGCCCCGCACGTGACTGCCTGCGCCACTGGGCCGCGCAGGGCCTGCCCCTGGTCGTAACGCGCCAAAGCGAAGAGGACGAGGGCATCGCCATGGGGCTCAGTGCGCCACGACGCTGGAAGCACAGGCGCCTCGTGCTACGCGTCGACAGAGCGGAAGTGCTGTACTTCGACGAGTTCCCGCGCCTGGACCAGCTCATCACCCAGCTGCCCCAGAGCGCCCGCGCTCCGGCCCGCCAGCTCGCCCTGGCCCTGCAGGCCTGCGGCGCCACGGCCCGCGTCTACGGCAGCCATGGCTGGCAGCACCTGACCGGCCTGCAGCATGTGCGCGACGGCTCGGACCTCGACGTCTGGGTCGGCGTGGGCAGCGAGGAGCAGGCCGACGCGGTCGCGACCGCATTGAACGCCTTCGAGTCGCCCTCCCGCCGTCTGGACGGTGAGCTGGTCTTCGAAGGCGACGCCGCCATCGCCTGGCGCGAGTGGCTGGCCGGCCGCGCCGGCCGCGCGAGGGCCCTGCTCGTGAAGCGGCTGCACGGCGCGTCGCTGGAGGCCCTGGCATGAGGGCACTCGCGCGCCTCTCGAGCGCGCCGACGGTCAAGGAAATCGGCCGCGCCGCCACCCTCGCCCTCTACGACGAGCTGGCCCTGTCGCCCAAGCCCGGCCTCGTCACGCTGACCGACCGCGGCAGCCACGCCGACATGGACGCTCACACGTTCATGCGCAGCCTGTTCGCGCTGCGAAGCTATTTCGTCCGCATCGCCGAGCTGGGCGCGGCCGGCGCCCCCTTCGAGGCCCTGGAGCGCTGCGGCATCGCGGCGGAAGCGCGCATGCTGGCGGCCACCGGCGACATCAACACCCACCGCGGCGCCATCTTCATGCTCGGCCTGCTCTGCGCTTCGGCCGGGGCGCTGGGCCAACGCCCGACGCCGGCGCTGATCCGGCAAACGCTGCTGGACCGCTGGGGCGAGGTGCTCAGTGCACGCGCCCAACGCCCATCGACATTGCCCGGTGGCCTGGCCGCGCGGCGCTGGCATCTCCGCAGCGCCTCGATGGAGGCGGCGATGGGCTTCCCGACGCTGTTCGAGACGGCTGTGCCGGCACTCGACAAGGCGCGAGGCATGCCAACGCCGGCAGCGCGCCTGGACACGCTGTTCGCCATCATGGCCGTGCTGGACGACAGCAATCTCGCCCACCGCGGCGGCCTCGAGGGCCTGCGCTTCGCCCAGACCACGGCGCGCGACTTTCTCGCCGCCGGCGGCGCTTCACAAGGCGTCGAAGCCGCCGAGACTATTGCCGCCGAATTCGTGCGCCGCAAGCTCTCGCCCGGTGGCGCGGCGGACACGCTGGCTGCCGCCTGCTGGCTGGACCGCCTGCGCTGAATGTCACTGGCCCTGCTCTTCCCCGGGCAGGGTGCCCAGCATCCGCAGATGCTGCCCTGGCTGGATGCCCAGCCCGAGGCGCGGCCGACGCTGGACGCCATGGCCCGGCTGTTGGGGCCGGACTGGCGCGATGGCCTCAGCGATGCGCATTGGCTGCATGTCAACGTCGTCGCCCAGCCACTGCTGACGGGCATCGCCATCGCCGCCTGGCAGGTGCTGGCCGGGCGACTGCCACCACCTGCGGTCGTGGCCGGCTACAGCGTCGGCGAACTCGCTGCCTTCTCGGCCGCCGGCGTGTTCGATGAACGCACCGCCCTCGATCTCGCCGCCGTCCGCGCGCAGGCCATGAACGACAGCGTGGCGGGCCAGCACACGGGCATGCTCGCTCTGCAAGGCCCTCACGCGCTGGAACTGGCCCTTGCCATGCCGGCGCTCGCCATCGCCATCCGCATCAGCGCCGAGCGTGTCATCGTCGGCGGCACCGCGGCCGACCTCGATGCCAACGCGGCACGCTGGACCGCCGCCGGCATGAAATGCACCCGCCTGCCCATCGCCATCGCCTCGCACACCCCGGCCATGGCCGCGGCGGCCAAGGCCTTCTCGCGGCGCCTGGCCACCGTGGACCTGAAGCCGGCGAACACCGCCGTCGTCTGCAATCTCACCGGCAGCGCCAGCCGCAGCCCCGCCGCGCTCGCGTCGGCGCTGGCAGGGCAGATCGCCAGCACCGTGCGCTGGGACGACTGTATGGACAGCATCGCCGAGCGCCGGGTCCGCTGCGTGCTGGAGATCGGCCCCGGCAGCGCACTGGCGGCCATGTGGCGGGAACGGCATCCCGACATCCCTGCGCGTTCCATCGACGAGTTCCAGGGCCCCGACGGCGTGCTGGCCTGGGCGCTGCGCCAGCTCGGCTGAAGGGAGCGGCCTCGCCCTCTGCCAGGGCCTGTTCATACTAAGGCAATGGGTCGCGTCGCTGTAGTGTGAACAGGCCCATGGCCATCGCCATGGGCCTGCGCTGCCGCGTCAGCATCGAGGACACGCTGCGGGGCCGCGAGGTCGCCACCGGCAGGGAAGCGCGCGATCTACAAGATCGGCACCCAGTACAAGAACGCCGACGAGACCCTGGCCAAGCAGGGCTGTGCGCCCAACCGCCGTGCCGGCCAGCGAGGCTTCTCGCTGCAGACCGCCTGATGAAGCCCACCGTCCTGATCGTGCTAGGCCTGCGGGACGCAGTGCCCGCGCATTGGCAGACCCGGCTGATGGACCTCGGCGAGGTCGGTCATCTGAGCCCGGCCGAGAGCTACGGCGAATGGCCTCTGGCCCATACCCTGATCGAGCGGCTGCTCATGCCCAGACCAGCGGCTCATCCTGCATGACTCGGTTGCGCCCGCCGGCCTTGGCCGCATAGAGGGCGTCATCGGCGCGCTTCACCAGGGCGGCGATCTGGGCCTCCAAGGTGGTGCCAGTCGGCGCATCCGGCGGCTCCAGCGTCGCAACGCCCAGGCTGATGGAGACGGCACGACCGCCCGCCGTGGTGCGCAGCTCGCCGGCCAGCCGGCCGATGCACGCATGCAGGCGCTGCGCCACCCGCAGCGCCGTCGCGGCGTCGGTCTCGGGCAGCAGCACGGCGAACTCCTCGCCGCCGTAGCGGGCCAGCACATCGGAGCCGCGCTGCAATGCTCCCTTCAGGCCCTGGGCCACGGCGCGCAGGCAGGCGTCGCCTTCGAGATGACCATGCTCGTCGTTGAAAGCCTTGAAATGGTCGATGTCCAGCATCAGCAGCGACAGCGGATGCCCCATGCGCAGGCAGCGCCGCCATTCCTGCTGCATCCCGGCGTCGAAGGCGCGCCGGTTGGCGATGCCCGTCAGGCTGTCGAGCAGGGTGATGCGCTGCAGCGCATCGGCCAGGTGCAGCAGTTGCCGGTACAGCAGGCCGCTCTCCACCAGCAGCACCAGCAGCACGAAGCCCGAGGCCAGCAGGCCATAGACACGGCCGGCATAGAAGCCCAGGTCGAAGCGGCCCTGGTTCAGCACGGCCGACAAGGCGATGTCGATCAGCCAGGCCGTCATGACGACCATCAACCACAGGTCCAGCACCGAATGCGGCTGGGCTCGCCACAGCAGCAGCAGGGCCAGCACGCCGATGGACCAGACACTGCCGACCACCAACAGCATCGCCGGGGTGTAATGGTCGCCGTCCATGATGGCGGGCAGCCAGGCCACGTAACGCGTGGCCAGCAGACTCAGCAGCAGCACCGGCATCGCCAGCGTCGCCAGCAGCATCAGGGTCTGGGGCCGGATGCGCGCGGGCGGATCGGTGCGCGCGGCGACCGGCACGTCGTGGCGCTTCAGCAGCGCGTAGGCGCAGATGAAGAGCGGGAAGCCGCCATGCCAGAACACATAAAGCCAAGCCGTGCTCTGCGGCCTGGCGCCGAGCAGCCCGCCCGGCGCGAACAGGCCCGGGAAGTTCAGCGCATGCACCATGGTCATCAGCGCCGTGAACAGATAGCCCGCTGCCAGCACGAACAGCGAACGCGCCCTCAGGCTCATGTACTGGCTCAGCAGCAGCGCCGCCGTGATCAGGTCGTTGACGATCAGCGCCGATTCATAGGCCGGGATGAAGGCCCACAGCGGCGCCAGCTGCGCCTTGGCGAACGGCGCCAGCGCGAAGAACAGCAGCAGGGACAGCAGCAGCACGCCCAGCGCGATGCGGCCTTCGGTGCGGCCGGCCCGCAGCGTGGTCAGGAACAAGGGCTCCTGCTTGAGCAGCCGGTCTGGCATGGCCCCCTCGAAAGTCGAAACGCGGGCAATCGCGCGTTGCCTGCTTCGCTCTCCCTGCGCTACGTTTTACTACGGTCGGCTCAGGCTCTCAAGCCGCCGACCGCGGGGTCAGGCAGCAGCCAGTGCGACAGCGCCGGGACCAGCAGCACGGCGCCCACCATGTTCCGGATGAACATGAAGGCCAGCAGGACGCCCATGTCGGCCTGGAACTTGATCAGGCTAGGCGAACCTCAACAATCGTCGAACAGATTTGGCAACTCATGTCGTCGCCCTTTGCGGATGACGCCGGAGCCTATCCAGGGCCGCCAGCCGAAGCGCCTTGGACGTCTTAACGGAATCTGAATATATTCCAGGGGTCAGGTCATGCCGACCACGAACGACGGCGGCGAAGCCGACACCCGCCCCCGGGGTGCCCGTAGCGCGAGCGCTTCCGCCTGCGCCATTCCGCGCTTCTCCGCGACGACGAACATGACCGCCACGCGGATCGCCGCCGAGGGCCTGCGCCGCTGGTTGCAGGAGTACGCCGACGCCTGCGGCAATGGGGATTGCCAGGACTTCCTGGCCGAGGTGAGCAAGGCGGTGGATACGGCGAGCGGTAGCCTACCGATGTGACCGGCCTGAACCACAACCAGAAACGGCAAACCCGGCACGAGGCCGGGTCTGGATGGTGTTGGTGGGCGGTGAGGGTTTCGAACCCCCGACCCCGTCCGTGTGAAGGACGTGCTCTACCCCTGAGCTAACCGCCCGATTTTTTTGCGAGGATCGGACCCCGTTTTGGCCTACTTTTGGCCTACCCGACAACTAGTCCGCGTTCAGGGCCATCGCAAGCCTTTGATTTCAAAGGCCTTTGTTGGTGGGCGGTGCAGGGTTCGAACCTGCGACCCCTGCCGTGTGAAGGCAGTGCTCTACCGCTGAGCTAACCGCCCGAACGCTTCCGGGAACCCATGATTATGCCACGGCTTGCGGGGCTGGCTCGACTTTTCGCCATTGGCAGGCGCCACCGGCCGCCTTGTCGAGGTCGGTCAGCAGCTTGGCGTGGGCGGCCTGCTCGGCGTCGCTGGCACGCAGCACCGGTAGCGCGAAACGGCTCAGGTCCACGGCCTCGACGGCGGCATGGCTGTCGCCGCCGCCGCTGTCGCCATGGTCGTCCATCAGCAGCGCGTCCTGGCCCCGCGTCAGGCGGATATAGACGTCGGCCAGCAGTTCGGCATCCAGCAGCGCGCCGTGCAGCACGCGCTTGGTGTTGTCGACTTCAAGGCGCCGACACAGCGCGTCCAGCGAGTTGGCCTTGCCCGGGAAGAGGTCGCGCGCCATCAGCAGCGTATCGCGCACACTGGCCACGTGATCTGTCAGCACGCCCCGCTTGAGGCGCTTCAACTCGGCGTTGATGAAGCCGATGTCGAAGGGCGCGTTGTGGATGACGAGCTCGGCGCCGGCCAGGAAAGCCAGCAGCTGGTCGACGATCTCGGCGAACTTGGGCTTGTCGGACAGGAAGGCCTCGGTCAGCCCGTGCACTTTCAGCGCGTCCTCGTGGCTGGCGCGCTCGGGGTTGATGTAGAGATGCAGGGTGTTGCCGGTGAGCTGGCGGTCGACCATCTCGACGCAGCCAACCTCGATGATGCGGTCGCCCTTGTCGGCCTCCAGGCCGGTGGTCTCGGTGTCGAAGAAGATCTGTCTCATGTCAACCTTGGGCGGGCCGCTGGTCGCGCTTGGTCGCCCAGGCAAAGATGGCGGCGCCCGCGATGACCATCGGCAGGCTCAGCCACTGGCCCTGGCTCCAGTTCAGCGCGCGCAGGCCGAGGAAGTCGTCGGGCTCGCGGAAATACTCTGCGATGAAGCGGAATACGCCGTAGCCCATCATGAATACACCCGAGATCTGGCCCGTTGCGCGCGGCTTGCGGGCATAGAGCCACAGGATGATGAAGAGCAGCAGGCCCTCGCCGGCGGCCTGGTAGAGCTGCGACGGATGGCGGGCGATGCCGCCGTCGTGGGCCTGCGGAAAGATCATGGCCCAAGGCAGGTCGGCAGGCGCCGGGCGCCCCCACAACTCGCCGTTGACGAAATTGCCCAGCCGCACGGACACGATGCCCGTGGGCACGCAGGGGGCGACCAGGTCGGACACCTCGAAGAAGCTGCGGCCACGACGGCGTCCGAAGAGGTACAGGCCCAGCAGCACGCCAAGCAGGCCACCGTGGAAAGACATGCCGCCGTCCCAGACCCTGATGATCTCGGTCAGGTTCTGGAGGTAGTGGCCGGGCTTGTAGAAAAAGCAATAGCCCAGGCGCCCGCCCAGCACCACGCCGAGCACGCCGTAGAACAGCACGTCGTCGACGTCACGCTTGGTCCAGCCGACGGCCGCGTGCTGGGGCATGCGCGAACGCAGCGTGGCAAGCCACAGGAAGAGGCCGAAGGCGATCAGGTAGGTGATGCCATACCAATGGATGCCCCCGGAGCCGATGTGGATGGCAATGGGGTCGAACTGAGGATGAACCAGCATGGCTCGGTACAGTGAAGAGCGGCCGGCATCATAGCCAGCCCCCTCCCCCGCCTCCTCAAGCCAGGGCGGCCAGCAGCTTCCTGGCCTCCTCGAGGTTGCGCGGATTGGCGCGTTTGTTCTGCACGAAGCGCTCCAGCGCGACCTTGGCGGCGGCCTTGTCGCCCTTGGCGATCAGGGCCTGGCCCAGGCGGTGGTCGATGGGCATGCGGTCCGCGCCTTCCAGCGAGCGCGCACGCTCCAGTGACTTGATGGCCTCATCGGGCTGGCCCTGGTCCAGCGCCGTGCGGCCCAGGCCATACGGGCCTGCGGCATGCGCCGGATAGTCGCGCTGCAGGGCCTCGAACACACCGCGTGCCTTGGCGAAGTTCTTCTGCTCCATGTACTCGAAGCCGACGCGCGTCCAGGCGCCGCGCAGTTCCTGCTGCAAGGCGCGGTCGTCGCCGGCCTTCAGGCTGGTCAGCTCGCGCTCGGCACCGCTCCAGTCCTTGTCGTTCATGGCCAGCAGGGCGCGCAGCAGCTTGGCACGCTCCGGCTGGCGCGGCTGCGCATCGGAGGCCAGTTCCCTGGCCTTGGCCGTGCTGCCTCCGGCAAAGCCCGGCGCCATCAGATAGAACTGGGTCAGGCCGATGCGCGCCTCGAACAGCGTGGGATCGAGCTCGACGGCCTTGACGAACTGCTCCTTGGTCTTGGTGGCCAGGCCCGCCATCTTGAAGACACTGGCCGTCATGGCCTGCTGGCCGTAGACGCGGCCGAGGGCATAGCTGCAGATGGCCTGCGGACGCTTCTCCGTGCAGGCCTGCAGGGCCGGGATGGCGGCTTCCAGGCGCATGCCGTCGTTGTCGTCGACGGCCGCCAGTGCGAGCGCGACTGCGGCCTGATCATCGTCACCCTTGGCCTTGGCGGCGCGCACGAGTTCGGCCGTCTTGCCGGCATCCAGCCAGGCCTGCCACTGCGAATCCTTGAGCAGATCGGCCTGGGCGGCACCGGCGAGCAGGGCCAGGGTCAGGGGAAGCAGGCGAAAGGTCATGCGGGGCTCTCCGGAGTGTGAGTCGCGAACGTTGTAGCAGCCTTCGCGACGACGGGGTTTGTCCCGTGTGACTTCAGGCATGGGCGCGCACATGCGCGACGAAGCGATCGACGACAGGAGGTGCATCGGCGCGCCAGATCAGGCTGGTCTCGACCTCGGGGGCACCCGGCAGCGCCCGGTAGCTCACGCCAGCCCGCTGCAGGCCTTGCAGGCTGGCAGGCACCCAGGCCACGCCGATGGCCGCGGACACCAGGTTGATGATGGTCTGCATCTGGATGGCTTCCTGGGCCACGCCGGCATCGCCGTGATGGGCCAGGATGGCGTCGTAGAGCGAGGGCGCCACTTCGCGCGGGAAGATGACCAGGGGCGCCGCCCGGCACTGCGCGTCGCTGGGCGCCGGGTCGCTGACAGGCACTGCCAGCACCAGGGGCTCGACGCCGATGGACAACGTCTCGAAGCCCGCGGGCGCATTGCCGGGCGTATGGATGACGAAGCCGGCGTCGATGCTGCCGGCCGTGAATTCGCGCAGCTGCACGTCCAGCGTCGCCTCGCGTAGGGCCAGGGCCACCTGCGGGCAGGCCTCGCGGAAGGAACGCAGCCATTGCGGCAGGCCGCCAAAGCCCACCGTCGACACGAAGGCCAGCCGCAGGCGCCCGGCCAGGCCCTTGGCCACCGCCCTCACCTCCCCGGGCAGCGCGGCGGCCTCCAGAAGCAGCCTCTGCGCCGACGCCTGCAGGGCCACGCCCGCCGGCGTCAGGCGCACGCTGCGGCTGCTGCGCTCAAAAAGCTGCACACCGAGCTGGGCTTCGAGTTTGCGCACGGCCTGGGTCAGCGGGGGCTGGCTCATGTGCAGGCGCTCGGCCGCACGGCCGAAATGCAGCAGCTCGGCCACGGCGAGGAATTGCTGGAGGGGTCGCAGCTCGATCATTGATTCACCATACATATTGATCGTCCATGAACAATATATTTGAAAAGCAAACCACGTCGCGCCACACTGCCGGCTTCCCCAGGAGACCGCCATGCGCTTCAACCGCCGCAGCAAGAACATCACCGAGGGCGTCGCCCGTGCGCCCAACCGCTCCATGTACTACGGCATGGGCTACCAAGAGAGCGACTTCGGCAAGCCCATGATCGGCATCGCCAACGGCCACTCCACCATCACGCCCTGCAACTCCGGCCTGCAAAAGCTCGCCGACGCCGCCGTCATCGGCCTCAAGGCCGCCGGCGCCAATGCCCAGCTGTTCGGCACGCCAACCATCTCCGACGGCATGGCCATGGGCACCGAAGGCATGAAGTACTCGCTGGTGTCGCGCGAGGTCATCTCCGACTGCGTGGAGACCTGCGTGGGCGGCCAGTGGCTGGACGGCGTCATGGTCATCGGCGGCTGCGACAAGAACATGCCTGGCGGCATGATGGGCATGCTGCGCTCCAACGTGCCGGCCATCTACATCTACGGCGGCACCATCAAGCCTGGCCACTACAATGGCCAGGACCTCAACATCGTCAGCGTCTTCGAGGCCGTGGGCCAGTTCAGCGCCGGCAAGATGAGCGAGGAAGACTTCTGCCAGATCGAGAAGCGCGCCATTCCGGGCAGCGGCTCCTGCGGCGGCATGTACACGGCCAACACCATGAGCTCGGCCTTCGAGGCCCTGGGCATGAGCCTGCCCTACTCCTCGTCGATGTCCAACGTCGAGGACGAGGTGGTCGAGAACGTTAAGCTGGCGTCGAAGTACCTGGTCGAAGCCGTCAAGGCCGACCTGAAGCCGCGCGACATCGTCACCAAGAAGGCCATCGAGAACGCCGTCGCCGTCATCATGGCCACCGGTGGCTCGACCAACGCCGTGCTGCACTTCCTGGCCATCGCCCACGCGGCCGAGGTGGACTGGACCATCGACGACTTCGAGCGCATGCGCAAGAAGATCCCGGTGCTGTGCAACCTCAAGCCCAGCGGCAAATACCTGGCCGTGGACCTGCACAAGGCCGGCGGCGTGCCCGCCGTCATGAAGGAGCTGCTGGCGGCTGGCCTGCTGCACGGCGACTGCGTCACCATCACCGGCAAAACCGTGGCCGAGAACCTGGCCGACGTGCCGGCCCTGAGCGCCGACCAGGACGTCATCCAGCCTGTCGCCAAACCCATCTACGAGCAAGGTCACCTGGCCATACTGAAGGGCAACCTCAGCCCTGAAGGCTGCGTCGCCAAGATCACCGGCCTGAAGAACCCCGTCATCACCGGCCCGGCCCGCGTCTTCGACGACGAGCAGTCGGCCCTGTCCGCCATCATGGCCAACAAGATCGTGGCCGGCGACGTCATGGTGCTGCGCTATCTCGGCCCCAAGGGCGGCCCCGGCATGCCCGAGATGCTGGCCCCCACCGGCGCGCTGATCGGCCAGGGCCTGGGCGAGAGCGTCGGCCTCATCACCGACGGTCGCTTCTCCGGCGGCACCTGGGGCATGGTGGTCGGCCACGTGGCGCCCGAGGCCTATGAAGGCGGCGTCATTGCCCTGGTGCAGGAGGGCGACTCCATCACCATCGACGCCCACCAACTGGTGCTGCAGCTCAATGTGCCGGACGAGGAAATCGCCAAGCGCCGTGCGGCCTGGGTCAAGCCGGTGCCGCGCTACACGCGGGGCGTGCTGGCCAAGTTCGCCAAGAATGCGTCCAGCGCCAGTTCGGGCGCGGTGTTGGATCTTTTTGAGTGAGCTCGCTCTGCGAGCTCCGCCAAGCGCGGGCTTGGCGGCTTCATCTCAAAAAGGGCGCTGACTCAGAGAGGCAGCGTCACCAATTCGAACCCACAGACGTCAACGCTTCTTTTTCGTCCCCGGCTTCGCCTGCCCCAGCCCTTCCATCAACTGCTGGCGGCGTGCCTCCTTCTTGGCGTCCAGCGCATCCATGGCCTTGCGCTGAGTCAAACCGCTGGAGTCCGCCCAGGCCCACCATGCTGCTGCCAGGGCAAAGGGCGACAGCACGATGACCCAGGCCCAGAAATCGTCCTTGTGGAACTGCACCCAGCCCCCGAGCCGCAACACGACCAAGAGCACGCCCAACAATATGAATGCCATGCGGCATCTCCTTCAGTTATCTTTAGCAATCACTGTAGTCCAACGTCTCGAAAGGTACGCATGAAGAAAGCCCTCCTCCTCAGCCTCGCCCTCGTCATCGCCCCGGCGGCCTTCGCCAACCAGGAGCTGGCGCAGAAGAAGAACTGCATGGCCTGCCACGCCCTGGACAAGAAGCTGGTCGGCCCCGCCTACAAGGACGTGGCCGCCAAGTACGCCAAGGACAAGGACGCGTACAAGAAGCTCGCCGAGAAAATCCAGAAGGGCGGCTCCGGCGTCTGGGGTCCCGTGCCCATGCCGGCCAATACCCAGGTCAGCCCGGAAGAGGCCGAAACTCTGGCCAAATGGGTGCTGACGGTCAAGTAATGACCACCACGCCCCCTGAAGACAGGCCCCGCGGGGCCTGTTTGCATTCGCACGGCTGAGCGAACAGGGCAACGAACAAAGCCGCCCGAAGGCGGCTTTTTTCCATTGCGGCAAAACGATCAGTAAGCCTGGCCCAACTGCTCCAGGATGGCTGGGTTCTCCAACGTGCTCGTGTCCTGGGTGACCGACTCCCCCTTGGCCACCGAGCGCAACAGCCGCCGCATGATCTTGCCCGAGCGGGTCTTGGGCAGGTTGTCGCCGAAGCGGATGTCCTTGGGCTTGGCAATGGGGCCGATCTCCTTGGCCACGTGGTCGCGCAGTTGCTTGGCGATGGCCTTGGCCTCGTCGCCGGTCGGGCGAGGGCGCTTCAGCACGACGAAGGCGCAGATGGCCTCGCCGGTGGTGTCGTCCGGGCGGCCGACCACGGCGGCCTCGGCGACCAGTTCCGTGCAGCTGACCAGGGCCGATTCGATCTCCATCGTGCCCATGCGGTGGCCGGACACGTTGAGCACGTCGTCGATGCGTCCGGTGATGGTGAAGTAGCCCGTCTCGGCGTCACGGATGGCGCCGTCGCCGGCCAGGTAGTAGCCCTTGAGCTCGGACGGGTAGTAACTCTTCTTGAAGCGCTCCGGGTCGCCCCAGATGGTGCGGATCATCGAGGGCCAGGGCTTCTTGACGACCAGGATGCCGCCCTGGCCGTTGGGCACGTCGTTGCCGGTCTCGTCGACGATGGCCGCCGTGATGCCCGGGAAGGGCAGCGTGCAGGAGCCGGGCACCAGCGTCGTCACGCCGGGCAGCGGCGTGATCATGTGGCCACCGGTCTCGGTCTGCCAGAAGGTATCGACGATGGGGCAGCGGCCGCCGCCGACATGCTGGTGGTACCACTCCCAGGCAGCCGGGTTGATGGGCTCGCCCACCGAACCCAGCAGGCGAAGGGACGAGAGGTCGTATTGCTTGGGGTGCACGGACTCGTTGGTCTCGGCCGCCTTGATCAGGGAGCGGATGGCGGTCGGTGCCGTGTAGAAGATGGTGACCTTGTGCTTCTGGATCATCTGCCAGAAGCGGCCGGCGTCCGGGTAGGTCGGCACGCCCTCGAAGACGATCTCGGTGCCGCCCAGGGCCAGCGGGCCGTAGCTGATGTAGCTGTGGCCGGTGACCCAACCGATGTCGGCCGTACACCAGAAGATGTCGTCGTCCTTCAGGTCGAAGGTCCACTTGGTGGTCAGGGCCGCATGCAGAAGATAGCCGCCCGTGCTGTGCTGCACGCCCTTGGGCTTGCCGGTCGAGCCCGAGGTGTAGAGCAGGAAAAGCGGATGCTCGGCGTCGACCCATTCCGGGGCGCAGGTCGTCGACTCGGCGGCCATAAGCTCGTGCAGCCACAGGTCGCGGCCCTGCACCCAGGCGATCTTGCCGCCGGTGCGCTGGTAGACGATGACGTCCTTCAGCGTCGGGCAGGCCCCACCGTCCAGGGCCTCGTCGACGATGGCCTTCAGCGGCAGGGACTTGCCGCCGCGCTGCTGCTCGTCGGCGCAGATGATGGCCACGGCGCCGGCGTCCTGCACCCGGTCGCGCAGCGACTGCGCCGAGAAGCCGCCGAACACCACCGAATGCGTCGCGCCGATGCGGGCGCAGGCCTGCATGGCCACCACGCCTTCGACCGACATCGGCATGTAGATGACGACGCGGTCGCCCTTCTTGATGCCGCGGGACTTCAGCGCATTGGCCAGCTGGGCGACCTTGTCCAGCAGCTGCGCGTAGCTGACATGGGTGACCGTGCCGTCGTCGGCTTCGAAGATCAGGGCTGTCTTGCCGCCCTTGCCCGCCTCGACATGGCGGTCCAGGCAGTTGTAGGCGACGTTGAGCTTGCCGTCCTCGAACCACTTGAAGAAAGGCGCATCGCTATCGTTCAGCGCCTTGGTGAAGGGCGTCTGCCAGGTCAGCAGCTCGCGGGCCAGGCGGGCCCAGTAGCCGGCGTAGTCCTTTTCGGCCTCCGCCACCAAGGCCGCGTAACCAGCCTCACCCTTGACGTGGGCGTTGGCGACCCACTCGGGGCTGGGCGGGTAGGTGTTCAGCGTGCTCATGGCGTCTCCTTTAGGTTGCTTGGCGCGGACTGTGCTTCCGCCGTCTGACGATGCCCTGACGGCGTGACGTCGTTCACGCCACCTAGAATTTCCGGCCATTCTGCTAGGACTTTCTCCATGCGCCCTGATCCCGAGCTCCGCCCCCTGCCTCGCCTGATTTTTGCCAGCCGCTGGCTGCAGCTGCCGCTGTATCTGGGGCTGATCCTGGCGCAGGCGGTCTACGTGTTCCAGTTCCTGACCGAGTTGATGCACCTCGTCGAAGCCGCCTTCGGCGATATGCACGCGCTGGAAACGCTGGTCAAGAGTGTTGGCTACAAGGCCTCGGCGATCAAGGATGCGACGGGGGTCATCGTCGGCTATGAACCCATCGCGCAGCTGAACGAGACCATCCTGATGCTGGTCGTGCTGGGGCTCGTCGACGTGGTCATGATCTCCAACCTGCTGATCATGGTCATCGTCGGCGGCTACGAGACTTTCGTATCGCGCATGGACCTGAACGGCCACCCCGACCAGCCCGAATGGCTGAGCCATGTGAACGCCTCGGTGCTGAAGGTCAAGCTGGCCACCGCCATCATTGGCATCAGCTCCATCCATCTGCTGAAGACCTTCATCAGCGCAGCCAACTACGAGCAGCAGACGCTGATGTGGCAGACCCTCATCCACCTCGCCTTCCTGCTGTCGGCGATGGCCATTGCCATCACCGACCGGCTGCTACCGCAGCCCGCCAGCCACCACTGAGTCAGCGGCCCACCATTTGCCCTGGCACGACCCAGGCGTCGAACTGCTCGGCCGTGACGTGGCCCAAGGCCAACGCGGCCTCGCGCAGGCTGGTGCCTTCCTTGTGCGCCTTCTTGGCGATCTGGGCGGCCTTGTCATAGCCGATATGCGTGTTCAACGCCGTCACCAACATCAGTGATCGCTCCACCAGCTCGGCGATGCGGCCCTCGTTGGGCTGGATGCCGACGGCGCAATGGGTGTTGAAGCTCGCCATGCCGTCCGCCAGCAGGCGCACGCTCTGCAGGAAGTTGTGGATGACCATCGGCCGGAAGACGTTAAGCTCGAAATTGCCCGACGCCCCGCCGATGTTGATGGCCACGTCATTGCCCATGACCTGGGCGGCCAGCATGGTGACCGCCTCGCTCTGGGTCGGGTTGACCTTGCCGGGCATGATGGAAGAGCCGGGCTCGTTCTCGGGGATGGAGATCTCGCCAATGCCGCTGCGCGGGCCGCTGGCCAGCCAGCGCACGTCGTTGGCGATCTTGTTCATGCTGGCCGCCAGCGTCTTCAGCACGCCATGGGCATGGACCAAGGCGTCGCAGGAGGCCATGGCCTCGAACTTGTTGGGCGCCGTGACGAAGGGATGGCCGGTCAGCCGCGCCAGCTCGGCCGCCACGGCTTCCGCATAGCCCTTGGGCGCATTCAGCCCGGTGCCGACGGCTGTGCCGCCCAGGGCCAGCTCGTGAAGATGCGGCAGGGCCGCCTGCAGATGGCGCTCGCCGTGGGCCAGCTGCACCACCCAGCCCGAGATCTCCTGCCCCAGGGTCAGCGGCGTCGCGTCCTGCAGATGGGTGCGGCCGATCTTGACAATGCCATCGAACGCCTCGGCCTTCTGCTGCAGCGTCGTGTGCAAGGCGCGCAACGGCGGCAGCAGACGCTCCACCAGGGCCTGCACGGCGGCCACATGCATGGCGGTGGGGAAGACGTCATTGCTGCTCTGGCTGCGGTTGACGTCGTCGTTGGGGTGCACCAGTCGCCCTTCCCCACGCTCGCCGCCAAGCAGCTCGCTGGCGCGGTTGGCCAGCACCTCGTTGACGTTCATGTTCGTCTGCGTGCCCGAGCCGGTCTGCCAGACCACCAACGGGAACTCGTTGTCATGCAGGCCGGCAATCACCTCGTCGGCCGCGGCGACGATGGCCTCGGTCTTTTTGGCGTCCTGCAGGCCCTGGGCTTGGTTGACGACAGCCGAGGCCCGCTTCACGCCGGCCAGGGCCCGGATCAGCTCGGGCGCCTGGCGCTCACCGGAAATGTCGAAGTTGTGCAGCGAGCGCTGCGTCTGCGCCCCCCACAGCCTGTCGGCCGGCACCTCGATGGGGCCGAAGGTGTCTCGTTCGATACGGATGGGGCTGCTCATGACGGTTCTCACGAAGGCGGGGTTGGTTTTCAGCATAGCCAGGGCGAGAACCCATCTCATCGCCGGGGCCACGGATAATTCGGGTTGCCACCTAGCTTGCCGTCCCCTCCAAATGACCACCATCCGCCAGCAAGACCTCATCGACAGCGTCGCCGCCGCCCTGCAGTACATCAGCTACTACCACCCGGCCGACTACATCGCCCACCTGGCCCGCGCCTACGAGAGCGAGCAGAGCCCCGCCGCCAAGGACGCCATCGCCCAGATCCTGACCAACAGCCGCATGTGCGCCGAAGGCAAGCGGCCCATCTGCCAGGACACCGGCATCGTCAACGTCTTCCTGAAGATCGGCATGGACGTGCGCTGGGAGGGTTTCAGCGGCAGCATCGAGGACGCCGTCAACGAAGGCGTGCGCCAGGGCTATCTCAACCCCGACAACAAGCTGCGCGCCTCGGTGCTGGACGACCCCATCTTTGCGCGCAAGAACACCAAGGACAACACGCCCGCCGTCGTGCAGATGGACTTAGTGCCCGGCAACACGGTGGACGTCATCGTCGCGGCAAAGGGCGGCGGCTCGGAGAACAAGAGCAAGGTCTATATGCTCAACCCCAGCGACGACATCGTCGACTGGGTGCTGAAGACCGTGCCCACCATGGGCGCCGGCTGGTGCCCGCCCGGCATGCTGGGCATCGGCGTCGGCGGCACGGCCGAGAAGGCCGCCCTGCTGGCCAAGCAGTCGCTGATGGAAGACATCGACATGTACGAACTGCTGCAGCGAGGCCCGCAGAACAAGCTGGAGGAGCTGCGCATCGAGCTCTACGAGAAGGTCAATGCGCTGGGCATCGGCGCCCAGGGCCTGGGCGGCCTGACGACCGTGCTGGACGTGAAGATCAAGACCTTCCCGACCCACGCCGCCAGCAAGCCCATCGCCATGATCCCGAACTGCGCGGCCACCCGCCACGCCCACTTCGTGCTGGACGGCAGCGGCCCGAGCTATCTGGAAGCGCCGAGTCTGGACCTGTGGCCCGATGTGCACTGGGCGCCCGACTACAACAAGAGCAAGCGCGTCGACCTGAACGCACTGACGCCGGCCGAGGTAGCCAGCTGGAAGCCCGGCGACACCCTGCTGCTGAACGGCAAGATGCTGACCGGCCGCGACGCCGCCCACAAGCGCATCCAGGACATGCTGGCCAAGGGCGAGCCCCTGCCGGTGGACTTCACCAACCGCGTCATCTACTACGTCGGCCCGGTCGACCCGGTGCGTGACGAGGTCGTCGGTCCTGCAGGGCCCACCACCGCGACGCGCATGGACAAGTTCACCGACATGATGCTGGCCAAGACCGGCCTCATCGCCATGGTCGGCAAGGCCGAGCGGGGTCCGGTCGCCATCGAGTCCATCAAACAACACAAGAGTGCCTATCTGATGGCGGTCGGCGGTTCCGCCTACCTGGTCAGCAAGGCCATCAAGGGCGCCAAGGTCGTCGGCTTCGAAGACCTCGGCATGGAAGCGATCTACGAGTTCGACGTCGTAGACATGCCGGTGACGGTGGCGGTGGACGCCAACGGCACCAGCGCCCACATCACCGGCCCGGCCGAGTGGAAGCAGCGCATCGCTTCCGGCAAGGCGGTGAGCATCCCGGTCGCGACGGCCTGATCAGCCCTTGGGTGGAGGTGCCGAAGCCGCCGGCGGCGGGGGCGGTGGTGCGTCCTTGGGCCGGCAGGCCAGCGGCCGGCCCTCGGGCGCCCAGCAACTGCCCTTCAGGCTGCGGTTCTCGTGCGTGAAGCTGCAGTCGGCCCCGGCCTTGCTCGTTTTGCAGGCGGCCAGCGCTTCGGGCGGCGGGCCGCCGTGTTCGCCGCCGGGCGGTGGACCACTTTGGGGCCCGCCCTGGGGTTGAGCGCTCGCGCCGGCAACGGCGAGCAGCAGACAGCAGATCAGCAAGCGCTTGTTCATTCGGTGCTCCAGCGGCAGTGACCGTGACATCCTGCCGCCCGATCGTGCGCGAACTGTGGAGACGTCAATGGGTGCCGGCCGCTGCCAGGTTGGCCCACAGCTTCTGCACCAGTTCGGTGTGGCGCTGCTCGAAATCGCGGGTGACGATCAGGTAGAGCGTCAGGGTGTCATAGAGGCGTGGCAAGGCCTCGATCTGGCCCGGCGGCAGCCTGGCAGTCTGCGGCAGGGCCTCGTCCGTCAGCAGGATGGCGCCGACGCGGCCCTTGACCAGCTTGGCGATCAGCTGTTCGTTGGACATCGCGTGGTCGTCCAGCTTCACACCCAGGCCCTCCAGCCTGTCGCCGTAGGCGAAGCCGAGCCTCAGGCCCAGCGGCTGATCGCCCAGGCCGACGAGCTTCTGGCCGTCCCACTCGACGCGCGTGCCGACGCGCCTGAACACGACGACCTGGATACGGCCCACACTCTGCTCGGCCTGTGGCCGGCCGTCATGCATAGGGTAGGTCAGCCAGGCCAGACGCTCGGGCGAGAACACGCCGATCAGCGCATCGGCACGCCCCTGGCGGCTGTCCTGCAGGCAGCGCGCCCGCGGTGCCGCGTACTGCGCGATGGCCACGTCCAGCCACTTGGCCGCCGCCAGCACGCGCTGCTGGAACAAGCCGCTGCCATCCGGGTGGGTATAGGGGCCGAAAGGCTGGTCCGACACGCACAGCCTGAGCGTCGCGGGGGCCGTGACGGCGTCGACGACATGCAGGGCGAGCCACCCGGCAAGGGCCAGCGTGCGCAGTCCGGCCATTTCGTCTCCTGCCGTTGTTGTGCGACATGACTATGCCCGCCGTCCGCTTCGGAAACAATGCGTTCGGACTCCCCTGACAACGCCCCGACCATGATCCACATCCGTGCCATCCAGGCCTCCGACCGCGCCGCCTGGCAACCCCTCTGGGACGGCTACAACGCCTTCTACGACCGCGCCGGCGAGACCGCCCTGCCGGCAGCCATCACCGAGACGACCTGGGCGCGCTTCTTCGACGCCAGCGAGCCCGTCCATGCGCTGGTCGCCGAGGATCAGCAAGGCCGGCTGCTCGGCCTCGTCCACTACCTCTACCACCGCAGCACCACGCGCATCGAGCTGACCTGCTATCTGCAGGACCTCTTCACCGCCCCCGAGGCCCGCGGACGAGGCGTGGGCCGGGCGCTGATCGAAGGCGTGTATGCGGCGGCGCGCGAGGTCGGCATCAAGCGCGTCTACTGGCAGACGCACACCACCAACGCCAACGGCCGCGCGCTCTACGACAAGGTGGCCCACCATATGGGCTTCATCGTCTACGCCTGCGACGTGAACTGAACATGCTCCGCATCTTCGCCCTGCTGCTCGCACTGTTCGCCCTGAGCCCGCTCGCCCAGGCTCAGGCGACACCCGCCACCTGCTCACTGGCGCCCGTCAACGGCGAGATGCGCGAGCTGAACTCGGCTGGCCGCAAGCGCGTCTACCGCCTCTTCGTGCCCGCCAACGCCGCCGGCCAGGCGAAGCTGCCGCTGGTGTTCGACCTGCACGGAACGGGCGGCAACGCGACCAGGCACGCCAGGGAGACCGGCTTCGAGGCCCTGGCGGCCCGCGAGGGCTTTGCCGTTGCCACGCTGCAAGCCGAGGACTCGCGCTGGAACGTACCCGTCTACACGCCGCGCGCCGACGACGTGCAATACGTGTCCGACGTCATCGACGACATCGCCGCCCGCAGCTGCATCGACCCGGCCCGGGTCTACGCCACCGGCTTCTCGGGCGGCGGCCGCATGTCCTCGCTGCTGGGCTGCCGGCTGAACCAGCGCATCGCCGCCATCGCGCCGGTCGGCGGGCTGCGCTGGTTCGGCCCCTGCCCGGGCCGGGCGGTGCCGGTGCTGGCCGTCCACGGCCTGGCGGATTTCACCAACCCCTATGAAGGCCATGGCGACCGCGGTGCCGAGTGGGTCGAGAGCGTGCCCGAGGCGCTGGCCGGCTGGGCCTCGCACAACCGCTGCCAGCCCAAGCTGTTGCAGGACAGGCTGGCGGGCCCCGTCCAGACCCTGCGCTACGCTGGCTGCGAGCGCGACGCCGAAGTTCGCTTGCTGCGCATCGATGGCATGGCCCATGTCTGGCCGCACACCGAGGTCGATGCCACACCCGTGATCTGGCAGTTCTTCAAGGCCCATCCGCTGCCATAAAGGAGACCCGCATGTCCAACATCCGCGCCTACGCCGCCCTGTCGCCCGGTGGTGCCCTGCAACCCTTTGACTACGCGCCTGGCCCCCTGGGCGACGAGGACGTCGAGATCACGGTCGAGCATTGCGGCATCTGCCATTCCGACCTGGCCATGATCGACAGCGAGTGGTTCCCGGCCGCCTACCCCGTCGTGCCCGGCCATGAGGTGATCGGCCGCATCACGGCGCTGGGGGCCCATGCCAAGGGCCGACAGATCGGCCAGCGCGTCGGTGTCGGCTGGCATGCCAGCAGCTGCACCCACTGCAATTTCTGCCTCGGTGGCGAACAGCATCTCTGCGGCAAGCGCCAGCCGACCTTGATCGGCCGCCACGGCGGCTTTGCCGACCGGTTGCGCGCCCACTGGAGCTGGGCCATCCCCCTGCCCGATGCCTTGGATCCGGCCGCCGCCGGCCCGTTGATGTGCGGCGGCGGCACCGTCTTCCTGCCCTTCGTGCTGCATGCCATCAAGCCCACCGATCGCGTCGGCGTGGTCGGCATCGGCGGCCTGGGCCACCTGGCCGTCAAGTTCGCGCGCGCCTGGGGCTGCGAGGTGACGGCCTTCACGTCCTCGGCGTCCAAGCGCGACGAGGCCCTGGCCCTGGGCGCGCACAAGACCCTGTCCAGCGTCGACAAGGCCGAGCTGAAGGGCGCGGCCGGCAGCCTGGATTTCCTGCTGATCACCGTCGGCGCCGCGCTGAACTGGGACGCCCTGCTGGCGACGCTGGCCCCCAAGGGCCGCATGCACTTGGTTGGCGTCGTCACCGACGCGATGGCGCTGAAGAGCGGCGGCCTGCTGAGCTGGCAGAAGAGCCTCTCCGCCTCACCGACGCCGCCGCCTTCGGTGCTCAGGACCATGCTGGAGTTCTCGGCCCGCCACCAGATCCTGCCCCAGGTCGAGCGCTTCGCGATGAGCCGCGTCAACGACGCCCTCGATCACCTGCGCTCGGGCAAGGCGCGCTACCGGGTCGTGCTGGACGCCGACTTCCGCTGACAGCGCCGCAGGCCGGGCAATGCCGCTAGCGCCAGGCCCACCAGGGCCAGCGTGGCGGGCTCGGGTACATGGCCGGTGTTGATGACGATGGGCGCGGCCAGCGCGGCCGCGGCCGTGAAGCCGCTGGAGTCGGCCGTGAAGGCGCCGGCCGCATCCTTCACGCCCAGCGTGCTGGTGAACGTGTGGGTGGCGTCGAGCTCGCCACCGAAGCGCGCCCACAGGCCCAGATAGCTTTCGATGAAGTAATAGCGCCCGGCTTGCACGGTGAAGTCGATGTCCGTCGCCGTGCCCGAGGCGGTGATGCCCGTGTTGTCCACCTCCCCTTCGAGACGGAAGTCGGCCCGGCCAGACGCCTGGCTCCAGAAGCCGCTGGCCTGGGGATCGAAACCCAGCGCGGGATCTGCATCGAAATTGAAGCTGGAGGTCAGCAGCGAGAACACCGTCACCCGCGTCGTGGCATAAACCGAGGCATGGGTGGTGCCCAGGTCGGCATCGCCCGGGGCGTCGAGGATATGCGTGGGCGTGACGTTGGAGCTGAAGTCCAGCACGTTGTGCACGCTGCGCACTTCCGTCGTGGCGCCGGTGTACTGGAAGCTCTGCAGGCCCACCGAATGGCCCGACACGCGAGCGTAGTTGCCCGCGAAGGCGCCCTGCTTGAGGACGAGCACGCCGGCGGCGCCCGAGGCGTCGATGGACGACTGGGTCACCTTACCGCCGTGAGAGCCGATGGGGTTGGTGGCAGACGTCGCGGCCGCAGTCCCTCCCAGGGTCATCTGCGAGTTCAGCTCGACGATGGGACGGAAGATCGGATTGCCGGACGCGTCCAGCGCGGCCTCGCAGCGGTCGGGCGTCACGCTGCCGGCGGCCTGGGCAGCCGGGCTGCGGCAGTCGCGCACATAGGTGGCCGCGAAGGCGCCGTTGGAGATGGCCGTGGGCACCGCGCTGGCGCCGGTCGCGACGGCAGCAAGGGCGAGGCAGAAAACGGTGGGTGCGATGCGCATGCGCGGTCCTCCTGATGGGTATCGCGCCGATTGTGCTGAGCCGGCGCGGCCGGTCGCCCCCTGATTCATGCGACGGGGAAACCCTGGCCGTCAGGCCTCGGTACCGGGCAGCGGCTTGGGCTGGCGCTGCACCTGCTGCGGATAGGGAATATCCACGCCCAGGCCCCGCAGCGTGCGCAGCACGGCGAGGTTGACGTCCGACTTCACGCCGCCGCTACCGTTCTCGGGGTCCATGATCCAGAAGAACACGCTCAGCTCCATGCCGCTGTCGGCGAAGCGGCTCAGCTGCACCGACGGGCCCGGGTCGGCGAGCACGCGCGGCACCCCGACCACGGCCTCGGCCAGGGCCTTCATGACGGCGTCGACATCGCAGTCGTAGTCCACCTGCACGGTGGTGGACAGCAGCACCCGCGGGTCGGCGAGGGACGAGTTCTCGACCCGCTGCGTGATCAGGATCTCGTTGGGCACGATGGCTTCCTTGCCGCCTAGGGAGCGGATCACCGTGTAGCGCGTCTTGATGTCGGTGACGCAGCCCTCGAAGCCGTCGACCTTGACCATGTCGCCGATGCGCAAGGACCGCTCGGCCAGGATGACGAAGCCGCTCACATAGTTGGCCGCCAGCTTCTGCAGGCCGAAGCCCAGGCCGACGCCGAGCGCCCCGCCGAGCACGCCCAGGGCCGTCAGGTCGATGCCCGCGGCCGACATGGCGAACAGCAGGCCGATGAAGAGCAGCAGGGAGCGGATCGCGTTGGCCGCGATCTTGCGCATCGACAGGTCCAGGGATTCACGGCGCAGCAGCTGGGCCTCGATGGCCGACGAGATCCACAGCGCGACGACCAGCACCAACGTCGCCGTCAGCCCGCCCTCGATGAGGTTGCGCAGCGTCAGCGTGACGGTGCCGAACTTCCAGCCGATGTCGTCCAGCTCGTCCATCAGCACCGGCCACAGCCCGGTGATCCACAGCACCGCGCCCATCCACACCAGCCAGGAGCCGAGCTTTTCCAGCGCCTTGAAGGCCGTGGAATTGGGCCAGGCGGCGCGCAGCACGCGGGCGACGAGGCGGATGGCGGCCAGCGACACCAGCACCGGCAAGGCCAGCCTGAACAGGGCCGGCGTCAGGCCGTACAGCGGCAGCAGGCGCCGCGCGCCGAAGGACAGGCCGAGGGCGAGCAGGGGGAAGAGCGCGCCGTCGATGACACGCTCGCCGAACAGCACGCTGTTGTCGCGCTTGGTGGCCGCCCGCGACAGCGCCCAGCTCAGCAGCGCTGCCAGGGCCAGGCAGCCGATCAGCAGGCCCCATTCGGCAAGGGCATCCGCGCTGAAGACGCGGGACAGCAGGGCCTGGAGCTCGGCCAGGCTGAGAGGTTGATGCATGAGTTCTAGTCAGTTGGGGACAGAGCTGCTCGCAACGCTGCAGGCGGTCTGTCCCACAAGGTCTAAAGATCAGCCAGCACGCGCAGATGGACACCCACGCTGCGCGACAAGGCACGAAGGTTATAGCCACCTTCCAGCACCGACACGATGCGGCCCTGGGCATGGCGCTCGGCCACGGCCTTGATCTTGAGCGTCAGCCATTCGTAGTCGGCCTCGACGAGGCCCAGCTGGCCCAGGTCATCGTCGCGATGGGCGTCGAAGCCGGCCGAGATGAAGATCATCTGCGGCTTGAAGCGCTCCAGGGCCGGCAGCCACATGGCCTCGACGATCTCCCTCACCTCGCCGCCCCGCGTGTAGGCCGGCAGCGGCACATTGACCATATTGCTGCCCTTGGGCACGGCGCCGCTGTAGGGGTAGAGGGGGTGCTGGAAGAGGCTGACCATCAGCACGCGCTCGTCGCCGGCAATGATGTCCTCGGTGCCGTTGCCGTGGTGGACGTCGAAGTCGACGATGGCGACGCGCTTGAGCCCCTTCACGTCCAGCGCGTGGCGGGCCGCGATGGCCACGTTGTTGAAGAAGCAGAAGCCCATGCTCTCGTCGCGGGTCGCATGGTGGCCGGGCGGACGCACCGAGCAGAAGGCGTTGTTGGCGCGGCCATCGATGACGAGGTCGGTGGCCTGCACGGCGGCCCCCGCGGCATGCAGGGCCGCCGACCAGGTGTGGGCATTGGCCGAGGTGTCGGGATCCACCGCGCAACGCTCGCCTTTCTCGGCGCAATCGCGCAGCAGGGCACCGATCTGGGCCACATAGCGGTGGGTATGGGCCAGTTCCACGTCCTTGAGGTCCACCGGCGTGGCGTCGAAGTGTTCCAGCGCCTGGCCAAGGCCCGAGGCGATCAGCCAGTCGTCGATGGCGGCCAGCCGCTCGGGGCATTCGGGATGGCCCTCGCCCATGTCATGGCGGCGGCACTCCGGTGGGTTGAAATAGGCGGTGGGCATGAAAGAACGGCTGTCTCTTGCTATGGTCCGGGCTCATGACGCATCCATCACGAACGCTGGCAGCGCAACTGCTGGCACTGCAAAACCAGATTAGCACGGTCATCAAGGGCAAGCCGGCCCAGATCGCCGATTCCCTGGCCTGCCTGATCGCCGGTGGCCATCTGCTGATCGAGGACCTGCCCGGCGTCGGCAAGACGACGCTGGCCCATGCCCTGGCCATCTCCCTGGGCTTGAAGTTCTCGCGCCTGCAGTTCACGGCCGACTTGCTGCCCAGCGACCTGCTGGGCGTGTCCGTCTACGAGCGCGAGAAGAACGGCTTCGCCTTCCACCCCGGCCCGGTTTTCGCCCAGGTGTTGCTGGCCGACGAGATCAACCGCGCCGGCCCCAAGACCCAGAGCGCCCTGCTGGAAGCCATGGAGGAGCACCAGGTCAGCATCGAGGGCGTCAGCCACCCCCTGCCCGAGCCCTTCTTCGTCATCGCCACGCAGAACCCCAGCGAGCAGCTCGGAACCTTCCCGCTGCCGGAATCCCAGCTGGACCGCTTCATGATGTGCATCTCCCTAGGCTACCCCGACGCCGCCGCCGAACGCGAGCTGCTGATGGGCGAGGACAGCCGCCTGCAGCTGAAGACCCTGCAAGCCGTCATGACGCCGGCCGATCTGGTCGAGGTGCAGGCCGCCGTCAAGGCCATCCACGCCGCCCCGCCGCTGCTGGACTATCTGCAGGCTCTGATCGCCGCGACGCGCTCGGGCCAGTGGTTCGTCGAAGGCCTGTCGCCGCGCGCCGGCCTGGCCGTGCTGCGCGCCTCACGCGCCCGCGCCCTGTTGCAGGGCCGCGACTACGTCTCGCCCGACGACGTCCAGGCCATCCTGCCCCAGACCATCGCCCACCGCCTGCAGCCCCGCGCCGGCGCCGGCCGCGGCGCGCGGGAGCAGGTGCGCGCCATGATCGAGGCGATTCCGCTGCCGTGATGGTCCGCCCCCTACGGCCTGCGGCCGCCCCCTCAAGGGGGCACCGCCAGTGGCCCGGCAAAGCCGGTTCCACGGCAGTCGCTTGGGAAGGCACTTTGGCGCTATCGCCGAGAAGGGTGCACTCCAAAGGGTGCCTGCCATGAACCTTGGAACGATGGCGTTGCGTCGTCGCTGGCAGCGCTGGTGGCAGGCCCGCCAGCCGCCCGCCGACACGCACCAGACCACTCAGCGCAATGTCTATATCGTGCCGACCTGGGCCGGCGTGGCCTTCTGCGGCACCCTGGGCGTGCTGCTGCTGGCCAGCATCAACGAGCAGCTGAGCCTGGGCTATGCGCTGACCTTCGCGCTGACCGGCGCGGGCCTGGCCTCCATGCACACCACCCACGCCAATCTGCGCGGCCTGCAGATGGACCTGAAGGCGCCCGAAGGCGTGCACGCTGGCGACGAGTACGCGCTGGAGCTGCGGCTGCACAACCCGGGCAGCGCGCGCTTCGGCATCGCCTTCAGCGCCCAGCTCGACGGCGGCAGCACGGAGCCGGCCTGGGTGGACGTGCCGGCCCTGGGACACGCCGTGCTCAAGCTGCGCCTGCCTGCGACTCAGCGCGGCCTGCGCGAGTTGCCCCGCCTCAGCGTCACGACGCGTTTCCCCTTGGGATTTTTCCGCGCCTGGAGCTACTGGCGGCCTGCAGCGAAGGTCTGGGTCTATCCGCGACCTGAAGAGGTCGTGGCGCCCTTCCCCACCCAGGCTGAGGCCGGCGCCGGCGAGGCGGCCTCCACGCGCCAGGCCCAGAGCGGCACGGACTTCTCCGGCGTACGCAGCTACCGCCGGGGCGACTCCATGAAGCAGATCCTGTGGCGCAAGTCCGCCCTGGCCCTGGACCAGGGCCTGCCGCTATGGGTGCGCGAGACCGAGGCGCCGCTGGCCCAGGATCTGTGGCTGGACTGGCGCGACACCCAGGGTCGCGACGTCGAAGTCCGGCTGTCGCGGCTGACGGCCTGGGTGCTGGCGGCCGAACGCCTGGGCCAAGCCTACGGCCTGCGCCTGGCCGGGCGCGAGATCGCGCCGTCCCTCGGCGCTGCCCACCGTCAGGCCTGCCTGGAAGCGCTGGCGGGGTTCGGCGCATGAGCGTTCTCGGCGATTGGTGGAGCCGCCTGCCGCGCGACGCCCGCGACAGCTTCTTCCTGCTCGGCGTCATCACGGCCGTCGTCGCGCCGCATGCCGACCACCTGCCCTGGTGGAGCACGGCGCTGACCACCGTCGTCCTCGGCTGGCGCGCCGGGCTGGCCTGGCGACAGCGCCCCCTGCCCAGCCGCTGGTGGCTGCTTGCCGTCATCGTCGTCTACACCGGCCTGACCTGGCTGACCTTCCGCACGCTGATAGGCCGCGAGGCCGGCATCACCCTGCTCGTCATGCTGATGGCGCTGAAGACGCTGGAGCTGCGCGCCCGCCGCGACGCCTTCGTCGTCTTCTTCCTCGGATTCTTCCTGGTACTGACGCAGTTCCTGTATTCGCAATCGCTGCTGATGGCGGTCTGGTCGCTGGTGTCGCTGTGGGGGCTGCTGGCGGCCGTCGTGCTCGCGCAGATGCCCACGGGCGTGCCCAGCATCGCCATCGCCGCCCGCCGCGCCGCCGGCACCACGGCCCTGGGCCTGCCCATCATGGTGCTGCTCTTCGTGCTGTTCCCGCGCATCGCACCACTGTGGGGCGTGCCCACCGAGGCCATCGGCAAGACCGGCCTGTCCAACCAGCTCGAGTTCGGCGCGATGAACGAGATCGCCGACGACGAGAGCATCGCGATGCGCTTGAAGTTCGATGGCCCGCCGCCGCCGCCCGACCAGCGCTATTTCCGCGGCCCGGTGCTGACCCGCTTCGACGGCAAGACCTGGCGCGCACCCGACGCCCGCTCCAGCCAGACCTGGTTGCGCGGCCGCGACGACCTGACCACGAAAGGCCCGGCCCTGCGCTACGAGATGACGCTGGAGCCGCTGCGCATCTCGGTGCTGCCGCTGCTGGAGATGAGCCCGGGCGCGGCCGGCAGCGAGCTGTCGCTGACGGATCTTGTCGTCCAGCGCGGGCCCGAGCTGCAATGGGTGTCGCCACGGCCCATCACCGAAAGGCTGAGGCTGAACAGCAGCGCCTATGTGGACTGGCAGGCCGGCCAGCGCCGCAACCGCATCCACCAGTCGACCGACACCGACCTGCCGAATGGCCTGAACCCGCGCACGCGCACCTGGGCCGAGCTGCTCGCCGGCGATCCGCGCTTTACCAGCTTGGCGCCAGGCCCACGCGCCGAGGCCCTCGCCGCGGCCCTGCTCGAGCACATCCGTACACAGGACTTCACCTACACCCTGACCCCCGGCCGCTACGGCGAGTCCTCGCCCGACGTCATCGACGAGTTCTGGCTGGACCGCCGCCTGGGCTTCTGCGAGCACTTCGCCTCGGCTTTCGTCGTCGTCATGCGCGCCATGGGCGTGCCGGCCCGCATCGTCACCGGCTTCCAGGGCTGGGACGCCGAGCCCCAGGACGGCTATTACGTCGTGCGCAATGCCAACGCCCATGCCTGGGCCGAATACTGGGTCGAGGGCCGCGGCTGGGTGCGCAGCGACCCGACGGCTGCCGTCGCGCCCAACCGCGTCATCCAGGGCCTGGCCCTGAGGCCCGAACCCGGCGTCATCGGCCAGTTCAACCCGACGCTGTGGCGGGCTATGCGCAACGGCTGGGAGACCCTCGACAACCGCTGGCAGCAACTGGTGCTGAACTATTCGCGCGACAACCAGTTCGACCTGCTCAAGAAGATGGGCTTCGAGCGCGCCGACTGGACCGCCCTGGGCCAGGCCCTGGCCATCGTCATTCTGGTGCTGGCCGTGGCCGGCGCCGGCTGGATACGCTGGAGCGGCCGCCCCCACGACGCCTGGAGCCGCCAGCGGGCCCGCATCGCCTCCCTGCTGGCCCCGGCCGGAGTCGCCATCACGCCGCACGAAAGCCCGGCCGCCTGGGCCCGCGCGCTGCGCCGCCAGCATGGCCAGAAGGCCGAACCCGCCGCCCAATGGCTGGAGCAGCTGGAACGTTCGCGCTATGCCCCCAACTCAACGGCGCCAAGCTGGGGTGAATTTCGACAGGCCGCCCGTATGCTGAGAGTCTGAGCGTCGAGGACACTCGGGGCCCATGCCCTTACGACTGCAAACCGTCCTGCTGCCGCTGCTCTTGACGCTGGCTCTCGCGCAGGCCGCTGGACCCCGCCGCACACCCCATCAGCTCATAGCCACGCTGGGCGTCAGCCTCCGCCAAGCCATCGAAGCCCCCGAGCCGGGCAAGAACGCCGACGATGCCGAGCGTGCCGTGGCCGAACAGATCGCCGTACTCATGAGCAACCCCGAGCAGCGGGCCGCCCTGGTCGACGTCGACGCACAGGGCCGCACGCCGCTGATTTCGGCCGTCAGCGGCGGCTATCTGCAGGTCGTGAAGGCCTTGCTGGCCGACCCCGGCGTCAGGGCGACCATCAACCAGCCGGATGCGAACGGTGAAACCGCCTGGATGGTGGCGAACTTCGCGCCGACGATGACACTGGTGGCCTGCCAGCCTGGCGTTCTCACGCTGGAACGATATCCGCTGCTGCCGCACTATCTGCGCCGCATGGCGCTGCTGCTGAAGACCAAGAATTCCGTGGTCGCGGCCATCTCCCAGGCTCTGGAGGCGGCAGGCGCCGAGCCCCGGCCCGAGGCGGCAAAGCAAGCCTGGTTGGCGCGCTGCCCCAACGCGGCGCCGCAACTGCGCGAGGCCATAACCAAGGGCCCGCTGCTGTCCTCCCTGGTCAACGAGTCGCTCGCCCGGCAGCTGGCCTTCAACAAGGCCTCGCGAGAAGGGGATGCCGACATTCCCCAGAAGCCGCCAGAGGGCATGAAATTCATCCCCGGTCGCAGCGCGGCAGGCAAGGCATCGCCCGTCGTCGACGCCGGTGGCGTCAGCTGTGCGCGCACGCAAGCGCCCGCCTTGCGCGGCGCGATCTCCTGGTCGGGCAGCATCCTGTTCCGGGCCCGCATCGCCACCCACGCCGGCGTCGTGGAGGCCGCCGACTTCGCCGTGCTGTCCCCCCCCGACCCTGACCCGCGCGTCGTCGACTTCTTCCGCGGCGCCATCATCCGCGCCCTGTCGACCTATCAATGCGAAGGCGACCACGTCTTCGAGCAGGATTTCAACTTCAAGGTCGAGTGATGCCGCTCCGGTCCGCGCGCAAAACGCCCCCTCACCCCACTCCATGTTCGACCTCTGTTCCCCCTCGCTTCGCACGGCTGCCGCCCTGCTTCTCGGCCTGCTCATCGGCCTTCAGCCCGCCCAGGCGCAAACGGCTCGAAGCCCGCGCCAGCTCATCGACCACCTCGGCGTGGACATCCGCAAGATCCTGGACGATCCCAAGGCCACGACGACCCCAGACGATGCGGAACGCGCCGTGGCGGATCGGATCAGCGCGCTGATCGCCAATTCCCCGGGCCATCTCTCGCTGACCGAACTCGACGACCAGGGCCGCACGCCGCTGATGCTGGCAGTGGGAAGTGGCTATGCTTTGATCGTCAAGGCCTTGTTGACCGACCCCGGCGTCAAGCTGGCCATCAACATGCCCGACGAGGACGGCCAGACCGCCTGGATGCTGGCCAACTTCGCGCCCACCGTCACTCTCGTGGCCTGCCAGCCGGGCGCGCTGACGGCCGAGCGCTATCCGCTGTTGCCGCCCTATGTCCGGCGCCTCGCCTATCTGCTCAAGGCCAAGGCCAACCCCATCGTCTCTATCGTTCACGACCTCGAAGCCGCGGGCGCCGAGAGTAAGCCGGACGAGGCCAAACGCGCCTGGCTGCAAGCCTGCCCCAACGCATCTCCCGAGCTTCGCCAGGCGCTGGCCCAGGGCGAGCTGCTGCCCACGCTGATCGGTGACTCGCTGGCCCGCCAGCTCGCGTTCAACAAGACCGCCAACGAAAATCCCCGCAAGCTGCCCATCACGCCGCCGCCGGAAATGCAGTTCCTGCAAGGCAAGTCCAGCAAACACCATGGCCGCGAGTCGCCGCTGTTGCAGATCAGCGGCATGCGCTGCGAGTACATGGCCAAACCGGAAATGCCCGCCATCAACTGGAGCGGCGAGATATTGTTCAGGGCGGTGGTCGCCACCCGAGCCGGCGTCGTGGAGACCGCCGACTTCGCGGTGTTGTCGGGCAGCAAGGAAAGACGCGTGGCCGACCTGTTCCGCAGTGTCATCGTGCGGGCCCTGGCGAAATACCGCTGCGAGGGCGACCACATCTTCGAACAGCAGTTCCAATTCACCATCCGCTGACGGCCCGTATGCTGCGCGCGTGAAGTCCAGAACCCTGCCCCTGTTGACCGCCCTGCTGCTGGCCGCCTCAGTCCACGCCAAGCCCCAGCACCCTAGGCCGGTACCGCCGCCCCAGCCCCTCGGCGCCCGCCCCGCCGTCGTCGCCTTCGCCGATGAACTCGCCGCCGCCCAGGGCTGGGACGCCGCCGCGCTGCGTGAGCAACTCGGCCAGGCCCTGGACCTGCCGCGCGTGCGCCAGCTCATCCTGCCGGCGGCTGTCGGCACGGCCAAGAACTGGACGGCCTACCGTGACCGCTTCATCGAGCCCAAGCGCCTGGACGCCGGCGTGGCCTTCTGGAACGAGCACGAGGCCGCCCTGGCCCGCGCCGAGAGCCAGTACGGTGTGCCGGCCGAAGTCATCGTCGGCATCATCGGCGTCGAGACCTTCTACGGCCGCATCACCGGCGGCTTCAAGGTGCTGGACGCGCTGGCAACGCTGGCCTTCGATTTCCCCGCTGAGCATCCACGCGCCGCCGAGCGCCAGGCCTTTTTCCGCAGCGAGCTGGCCGAGTTCCTCAAGCTCTGCCGCGAGAACGGCCTGGACACCGCCGAAGTGCGCGGCAGCTATGCCGGCGCGATGGGCTGGCCCCAGTTCATGCCCGGCAGTTGGCGCCAGCATGCCGTGGACTTCGACGGCGATGGCCGCATCGACCTCATCGCCAGCCCGGTGGATGCCATCGGCAGCGTGGCGCACTACCTGTCCGAATACGGCTGGAAACCCGGCGACGCCACCCACTACAGCGTCAAGCTGCCGAGCGACCGCCGCGAACGCGCGCGGCTGCTGGCGCCCGACGTCAAGCCGACGTTCACCGCCGCCGACCTCAGCGCCGCCGGCGCCCTGCCCTCGGAAGCCGCCCGCGACCACGACGGACCGATGGCCGTCATCGAGCTGCAGAACGGGCCCAGGAAGCCGACGACCGTGCTGCTGGGCACGCAGAACTTCTGGGTCGTCACGCGCTACAACTGGTCGGCCTATTACGCGCTTGCCGTCATCGAGCTGGGCCAGGCGGTGAGGGCAAGGCGGCTCCAGCAACGATGAGCCGTCGGCCAGGCCCGGGCCCGCACGGTTGAGCGGGTCCCGTGGCGGGCGCGGCCGGGCACGTTGGCGCCTGACTCAGGAGGCCGGTTCGGCCTCGACCGGCTCCTCTTCATCGGCTGGTGGGCCGGCCAGCTGCGTGCTGGCCGGGCTGCGGTCCTGCCAGTAGCGCGGTTCACGGCTGCGCTCGCAGGCACCGGCCGCTGGCGGCTCGCTGCTGATCCAGCGCCAGGCGCCACAGGCCGGGCTGGCGACGACGGCGATGCCGGCCGACTGGTAGCGCGTCAGCACCGGCGGCGCCGGATGGCCAGAGCACTTCAATGACCTGGTACACGAACTGCCATTCGGGGCGCCCTCTGATACGTCTCCTCAAAGTCAGCCTCCGGTCAGGTATGGATTTGTATCTTGACGGTTTCCAGTTTGCAAACTTTAGAACTGGAGCATCCGGCGATGCAGCGCACACGCTGCACCGGCCTGATCGCAGGTACGAATGGCAATTGGGGGGACGATGAGGCGAGGTGAAAAATCAAGCGACCCGTGGAGCGAACTCGCCGGTCAGATCGCCTTCGCCGCAGGTTTGGACGCGAGCAAGGTTTCAATAAGAGAGCTTGCTGGGAACAGATTTGTGGCCCGGGTCAAAAGCGCGGAGTCTGTCGGCACACTTGATCAAGTCCTGACGTGGGCCCTTGACGCTGCGAAGGCAGCGTTGTGGCAGTAGTGATGTCCGCAACTCGCGGCAACACGAAAAAGGCGCGGTGAGCCGCACAGCAGAACGCGACCACGGCTGTGGGCAATTGGGTGCATCGAAATGGTGTGTGTTCTGGTCGCGGTAGGGACGGGGATTGCTCCCCGCCCCTGCACAAATCCGTACGTGCAGCACTACCGGGTTTGGGAAGCTAATTAGCTCGGCCGATCCCAAAGCGCCTCAGGGTCGCCGCTTGCGTGCCGTCCCGGACCAAAGTCTCAGCAGCCTGGTCATAGCGCTTGACGAAGTCAGCGGTCTCCGTGCGCTTGCTGAACATTTCCGCCGTCAACTCCTGCGAGACTACAACAGCGGTCGGCTTGATCCGATCAGACAGGCCCAGCTTCGTGAGCTCATGGCGGCCGGTCACATCGTCGGCAATCAACCCGTCGATTCGGTCCATGGCCGCCATTTGCCAAAGATTGGCGCGAGTAGCGCTGTGCGTGAACCGGGCTGAGAGGACTGGTGTGGCTACCCAAAAAATTCCTTTTTTGCAGTAACCCACATGGACGCCCGCGCGGAATCTTTATGGGTTCATCGCCACCTTCCTCACATGCTCGGGATCGAAGCCGGGGTGTAGCATGCCGCGGTTTTTCGCACGCGCCACCGCGCCCTTCACGCATGAGCTCCTCCGCCATCCAAGCCAAGCTCGCCGAACTCGGCATCACCCTGCCGCCCGTGGCCGTTCCGGCCGCGGCCTATCTGCCCTTCACGCGCACCGGCAACCTGCTCTTCCTGTCGGGCCATATCGCCAAGAAGGACGGCAAGCCCTGGGTCGGTCAGCTCGGCAAGGAGGTCGACACCGCCACCGGCCAGGCCGCGGCGCGCTCGGTCGCCATCGACCTGCTCGGCACCCTGCAGGCCGCCACCGGCGACCTCGGAAAGCTACGCATCGTCAAGCTCATGAGCCTGGTCAACAGCACGCCCGACTTCACCGAACAGCACCTCGTCACCAACGGCGCCTCCGAACTGTTCGCCACCGTGCTGGGCGACGCCGGCAAGCATGCGCGCAGCGCTTTTGGCGTGGCCCAGATTCCGTTCGGCGCCTGCGTCGAGATCGAACTCATCGCAGAGATCACCGGTTGATGTTCACCCCTCCTTCCAAACTGCCGGCCCGGGCGCTGGCCGGCATGGCCCTGGCGAGCTTCGGCGCCGTCGGCATCGCCTTGATCGCCCAGCACCAGTTCGGCGTCAAGCCCTGCCCCTGGTGCGTGTTGCAGCGGGCCGTCTTCCTCGTGATCGGCGTGCTGTCGCTGCTGGGCTGGTTGCTGCAGTCCAAGCGTGTGCTGCGCCAGTCGGTGCTGGTGCTCGTGCTGGTGCTGTGCGCCGCCGGCCTGACGGCGGCAGTCTTCCAGCACGAGGTGGCTTCGCAGAGCGCGTCCTGCGCCATGGGTCTGGCCGACAACATCGTCACGGCCCTCGGCCTCGAAGAACTGTGGCCCTCGGTCTTCATGATCACGGCCAACTGCGCCGATGCCGCGGCCTACCGCCTCGTCGGTCTGCCCTACGAAGTCTGGAGCGGCCTGCTGTTCGCCGGGTTGGCGGGGCTGGGGCTGGTGGTACTCAACAAGCGCTAGCCGCGTCCGGCGTCTCGCTGCACCGACTACTCCCCGCGCACGACGCCCTCGCGGCGCGGATCGGCACCGCCCGTCCAGCCGTCACTGGTTTTCAGCAGCACCTGCAAGCCGCTGGTCAGGTCGGTCTCGCTGACCTGCTGGCCGCGGGCGCGCAGCTCGGCTAACTGCTCGGCCGTCAACGCGCCGCGTTCAACGATGAGCTGGCCCGAGTTGAAGTGGCCGAAGTTGGGCAGATCCACGGCCTGCTGCGCCGGCAGGCCCCAGGCCAGGGCGCCAGTGATGACCTTGGCGACGTAATGGATGATGACCGGCCCTCCCGGCGAGCCGGCCACCATGACGAGCTTGCCGTCGCGGTCGAAGACCAGGGTGGGAGCCATGCTGGAGCGCGGTCGCTTGCCGGCCTCGACGCGGTTGGCCACCGGCTTGCCGTCGGCACCGACCGGGTTCAGCGAGAAGTCGGTCAGGGTGTTGTTCAGCATGAAGCCGCCGGCCAGGCCAGTGCCGCCATCGCTCATGACGCGGCTGCCGAAGGCGGACTCGACGCTGGTGGTCATGGCCACGGCATGGCCTTCGGCGTCGACGACGCTGACCTGGCTCGTGCCGTATTCCGGCTGGTCCGCCTGGGGCGCCAGCGCCTGCTTGAGCTGCCCCGGCTGGCCTGCAGTCGCCGTGCCCATGGCCTTGGGCGCAATCAGCGCGCCGCGCTGCTTCAGATAGGCCGGTGCGATCAGGTTCTGCCAGTCGCCACCCGGCGCGCTCACATAGGCCGGATCGGCGATGTATTGAGCACGGTCGGCAAAGGCCAGTTTGGCGGACTCGGCATAGGCGTGCATCCAGTCGGCCGTGATGCCCTTGGCGGCCACGGCGGCGGGCTGGGTGTCGAGGATGCCGAGGATCTGCATCAGGGTCAGATGGCCCGAGGTCGGCGGCGGGACGCCGCAGATGCGGTAGCTGCGCCAGTCGGTGCACAACGGCGGGCGGGCCAGGGCCTTGTAGCTGGCGAGGTCGGCGACGGTCAGTGTGCCGGGCCGGGTGTGGCCCTTCACGCGGCGCACGAGGTCCTCGGCCACGGCGCCCTTGTAGAAGGCCTGGGTGCCCTGCTTGGCGATGCCGCGCAACACGGCAGCATAGGCCGGGTTCTTCAGCAGCGTGCCGACGGGCTTGGGGTTGCCGGCGGCATCGTAGAAGTAGGGGCCGGCCTGGGCGTCGCTGCGCAGCATGCTCTCGTCGGAGGCCAGCTCGAACAGCCGCGGGCTGATTGCAAAGCCCTGGTCGGCCAGGCGGATGGCAGGCTCGAACAAGCGCGCCCAGGGCAGCTTGCCGTGCTGGCGATGTGCCTCGGCCAGCATTGCCAGCACACCGGGCACGCCGGTGGACAGGCCGCTCAGGATGGCCTCGCGCATGGGCAGGGGCTTGCCGTCGGCATTCAGGAAGAGCCCGGGCGTGGCGGCGGCCGGGGCCGACTCGCGGCCGTCGAAGGACTGCACCTGGCGGCCGTCCCAGTGCATCAGGAAGGCGCCGCCGGCGATGCCGCTGGACTGCGGCTCGACGAGGCCTAGCACCATCTGCACGGCGATGGCGGCATCGACAGCGGAGCCACCGGCCTTCAGGATTTCGAGGCCGGCGTCGACCGCCAGCGGATTGGCCGCCGTCACCGCGAAGCGCTTGGCCGGCGTCGTCAGGCTGCCCTGCTTGGCCGTGCGAGTGGTGGCGGCCTCGGGTTGGTCGAGGGCATGGGCCGGCGCCAGCAGGCCGGCCAGCAGGAGAGGCGTCAGGAGACGGAGCATGGGAGCCATCTTAGGCATGGCCTCCCTGCTCCCCGTGTCAAGCAAAGTAACCCATGTCCTTCTGGCTGTCGTTGACGATCCGTGGCGGGACACCCGGTAGATCCATGGCGCTGATGCGCCTCCAGGGCCCCTGTAGGCTGCCAACAATGCGGCCGCGGCAGCGGCGATCGGGGCGACAGATCCACAGCCGCCTGATATGGGGAGACGGCGTCGGCGGTGGGCGCGCGGGGTCCTGGCTCGTGGCGTGGCCGAATCGTCGCCCAACGAAAACAGGTCGGCTCGCGCCGACCCGTGCAGACCCTGAGTTGGGCTCGAGCGTGGCCGTTACGTCAAAGCAACGGCACCCCGGTCTTGCTCTGCGCCTGCTCACGAGTGACACCCTCGGCCAGCTCGACGAGCTTGATGCCTTCGGGCACGACGTCGAAGACACCCAGGTCGGTGATGATGCGGTCCACCACGCCCACGCCCGTCAACGGCAGCGTGCAGCTGGGGATGATCTTGAGGTCCTCGCTGCCGTCCTTTTTCTTGGCGACATGCTCCATCAGCACGATGACGCGCTTGACGCCGGCGACCAGGTCCATGGCGCCACCCATGCCCTTGACCATCTTGCCCGGGATCATCCAGTTGGCCAGGTCGCCCTTGCCGCTGACCTGCATGGCGCCCAGGATGCTGAGATTGATCTTGCCGGCGCGGATCATCGAGAAGCTGTCGTGGCTGCCGAAGATGCTGGAGCCAGGCAGCGTGGTGACGGTCTGCTTTCCGGCGTTGATGAGGTCGGCGTCGACCTCGTCTTCCGTCGGGAAGGGGCCGATGCCCAGCATGCCGTTCTCGCTCTGCAGCCAGACTTCCTTGCTGGCGGGCACATGGTTGGCCACCAGCGTCGGGATGCCGATGCCGAGGTTGACGTAGAAGCCGTCTTCCAGCTCCTGGGCCGCGCGTGCGGCCATCTGATCTTGGGTCCAGGGCATGGCTCAGGCCTCCTTCTTGGGAGAGAGCGTCATCTTCTCGATGCGCTTCTCGGGGTTGGCATTGACGACGATGCGGTGCACATAGATGCCCGGCAGGTGGACGTCGTCCGGGTCGATGTCGCCGGTCTCGACGAGGTGCTCGACCTCGACCACCGTCAGCTTGCCGGCCATTGCCGCAGCCGGGTTGAAGTTGCGCGCGGTGCGGCGGAACACGAGGTTGCCGCTCCTGTCGGCCTTGTAGGCCTTGACCAGGGCCACGTCGGGCACTAGGGCTTTCTCGAGGATATAAGTCTGGCCGCCGAACTCGCGCGCTTCCTTGCCCTCGGCGATCAGGGTGCCGACACCGGTGCGCACGAAGAAGGCCGGGATGCCGGCGCCACCGGCGCGCAGCTTCTCGGCCAGCGTCCCCTGCGGCGTGAACTCCAGCTCCAGCTCGCCCGCCAGGTATTGGCGTTCGAACTCCTTGTTCTCGCCGACATAGCTGGAGATCATCTTCTTGATCTGGCGCGTGGTCAGCAGTTGGCCGAGGCCGAAGCCATCCACGCCGGCGTTGTTCGAAATGACCGTCAGATCCTTGACGCCGCTGTCGCGCAGGGCGGCGATCAGCGCTTCGGGGATGCCGCACAGGCCGAAGCCGCCGACGGCCAGCATCTGCCCGTCCTTCACGACGCCGCGCAGCGCTTCTTCAGCGCTCGGGTACACCTTGTTCATGCCGTCTCCTGGCCGTTTGAAAACGCCCGCAAGGGTACTATCGCCCGCCCCCAGCCGTCGATTACGCAAGATCGCCTAAGTGGAACCCGCCGCCCTCGACTACCGCAGCGCCTTCCAGCTCGCCCCCATCGGCCTGGTGCTGTCGGCCCAGCGCCAGATCGTCGACTGCAACGAGCGCGTGCTGCAGATCTTCGGCGCCACGCGCGAACAGTTGCTGGGCCAGAGCTTTGCCGTCATGTATCCCAGCGCCGCCGAGTTCGAGCGCACCGGCGCCCGCATCGTCGCGAGTCTTGACGCCCAGGGCCACTATGCCGACGACCGCGTCATGCGGCGCCTCGGCAGCGGCGACCTCTTCTGGTGCCATGTGACCGGCCGCGCCCTGGACCCGGCCGACCCGCATGCCCGCGGCATCTGGAGCTTTGAGGATCTGTCGGCGCGGCGCCAGATCACGGCCGAGCTGACGCCGCGCGAGCGCGAGATCGCCGCCCTGCTGGTCGAAGGCCAGACCAGCAAGCTCATCGGCCGACGCCTGGGCGTGAGCCCGCGCACGGTGGACATCTACCGCGGCCGGCTGATGAAGAAATACCAGGCTGGCAGCACGCCCGAGCTGATCCACAAGCTGCTATCGGCCTGAGCAACCCGGCTGGACGCAGATTCGGGCCGAGCGCCGGGCCGCCCCAAGCCGGCCCGGCTGGCGATGTGCTTGCCGGTTGATCCGGCAAGCATCGCCGTCCACCGGGGGACCGGTTGGGCTGCCTGCATTCAGCGCGGCAGCTCAGCCGAGGGGCTCACACGAATGTGCCCTGCCGCAGCCACTTGGTGGCCACCCATTTCTCGCCCTCCAGCACCGGCGAGCCGCCATGCAGGGTCTGCGTCGACGGATGGGGCCGGTCGTAGCTGAAGAAGACGGCATTGCCCTTGACCGGGGCGACGTCCAGGCCGATGTCCGGGAAGATGGTCGAGCCGCCGGCCGTGGGCGTGTTCAGGTAGATGACGAGCGTGGCGACACGCTGGCCACCGCGCTTGAGGATATTGGGCGTGCTGACGTGGCCGGGGTCGAAGTAGTCGTAGTGGGGCTGATATTCGGCGCCCGGGCGGTAGCGCAGCACCTGCAGGCCTTCGCCATGGTCCAGCGGCCAGCGCAGCAGCGTCGCCAAGCGCGATTCGATCTTGCGGATCAGCTCGGTCTCGCAGCGCTCGAAGAACATGCCGTCGCTGGTGCGCGCGGCGTTCACCTCGCTGCCTTCGGTGCCGGTGGCCACGGTCTCGGAACGCGCCAGGCGCTTGGCTGCCAGGTCGATGATGCCGTCGCACTCTTCATCCGACAGCAGATTGCCGAAGACGATGACGCGTGGCTGGCGTAGGGCCATCATGACCTTGACCTCGCGGTCGCCGGCATCGATGACAGGCGCGAATCGGCTCAGGTCGGGCTCGGGCAGGCCGGGCGTCGTGCCGGGCGGCGCCGTCAACGTGGCCGAATGGCCCAGGGTGCGGGCCAGGGCCTGGCGGGCGATGGCCTCGTCCCAACCGCTACCCAGCATGGCCGCCAGTATGCTTTCTGAAGCATGGCCGACGCGGCTCTGCTCGGTGATCCACTCACACAGCTCGGGGGTGATGACTTGTTGGCTCATGACTTGCGGCGGAAGACGAGTCGGTCGGGGGAAGAAGCGTTGGGGGCCAGACGATAACCGTCCAGATCGAAGGCCTTGAGCCCTTCAGGCGTCTCAAGGCGTTGCTCGATGGTGAAGCGTGCCATCAGCCCGCGCGCACGCTTGGCGAAGAAGCTGATGATCTTGTACTCGCCGTTCTTCCAGTCCTCGAACTGGCAGTCGATGACGCGCGGCTTGAGCGCCTTGCGGTCGGCCGCACGGAAATACTCCTGCGAGGCCAGGTTGACGATGACGGGCACCTTCTCGCCCTTGGCGAGCTTGTTCAGGTGCAGGGCCAGGCGGTCGCCCCAGTAGTCGTAGAGGCTGGCGCCATGGTCGCCGGCCAGGCGCGTGCCCATCTCCAGGCGGTAGGGCTGCATGCGGTCCAGCGGGCGCAGGATGCCGTACAGGCCCGACAGCATGCGCACATGGACCTGGGCCCAGGCGATGTCGTCGGCGGAGAGCGTCCTCGCGTCCAGGCCGTCGTAGACATCGCCGTTGAAGGCCAGCACGGCCGGCTTGCTGTTCTTGTCGGTGAAACGCGGCCGCCAGGCCCTGTAGCGGTCGACATTGAGCTGGGCCAGCGGCTCGGACAGGTCCATCAGCTCGCGCACATCGTCCACGCTCTTGGTGCGCAGCATGGCTATCAGCGCGGCGGTGTCGTCGAGGAACTGCGGGCGCGTCAGCGCAGGCGCCAGTTCGGCGGGCGTCGGCGTGTCGTAATCGAGAGACTTGGCGGGCGAGAGCAGGAACAGCATGGGCGCGGATTTTGGCGCCTCTTTGTGGCGGCGCTGTGCGGTCAGCCCAGGGCGTCGCCGCCGCCGAGGCGCTCCAGCGAGTACAGCACCGCCACCACCAGCACCGCCGCCACCGGGCCGGCGGCCGGCATCAGCAGCGTGGCGACCACCGGCACCACCAGCACCAGTTGGCGCAGGCCTAGGCCGTAGAGCAGGCCAGCCCTGTGGACATAGAGCACCCCAGTGGCCGTCCAGCGCAGCCGCGCCGCCGAAGCGACCGGCATGCCGCCGATGAAGCCGGCATGGTTGTAGAAGCGCACCGCCATCAGGGTCGACACCAGCGACGCGGACAGCAGTGCCAGCAGCACCAGTTCCAGCAGCAGGTTCGGCCCAAGATGGGCAATGCCGCCTGCCGTGGCCAGGCCCTGGTGTAGTGAAGGCGCCGCCAACGTCGCCGTGCCCGTCAAGGCCAGCGCGGTCGTGGAGGCCAGCATGGTGGCCGACATCAGCGAATTGCGCAGCGTCTGCACCGCTAGCACTTCCGAGCCCTGCTGGGTGGAGACCAGGCGGAACCACTCCTCGCGCAGACCGGCATGCCGGGCCGGGGCCAGCGGCTGCAGCCGGCGCCGTTGCGGCAGCATCAGCAAGGCCTCATACAGGCCCGTCACCATCAACGTCAGGGCAACGCAGGCCCAGTTGCCGACCATGTCCACGGCTCAAGCCTTCCCGCGCCGCTCGAGCAGCTCGAACAGGCCCATGCCCGCCAGCATGGCCGCGACGAAAACCACGGCTTTCAACTCACCCATGCCCAGCACCACAAGCGCCGGCCCCGGGCAAAAGCCGGCCAGGCCCCAGCCGGCGCCGAAGACCAGGCTGCCGCCGACGAGCCGGCGGTCGATGGCACTGGCGGTCGGCAGCCGCAGCGGCAGGCCCAGCAGCGTCGCCTCGCGCCGCCGGACCAGCGCAAATGCCACCAGGCCTACGGCGATGGCGCCCACCATGACCAACGCCAGCGAGGGGTCCCAGGCACCGGCCAGGTCGAGAAAGCCCAGCACCTTGGCCGGGCTGGCCATGCCCGAGAGGATGAGACCGAAGCCGAACAGGAGGCCGGCCAGCAAGGACGTGAAGACAGGCATGAGCAATCCTTAAAACCCCAGGACGTGGCGCAGCACGAACACGGTGACGAAACCTGCACCCATGAAGGCCAGCGTGGCGGCCAGCGAACGCGGCGACAGCCGAGACAGGCCGCAGACCCCGTGCCCGCTAGTGCAGCCGGCGCCATAGCGGGTGCCTACGCCCACCAGCAGACCGGCCACCACCAAGGTGGGCCAGCCCGCGCCGACGCGCGGCAGCGGCACGGCCGTAAACAGCGAATACGCCAGCGGCGCGGCAACCAGGCCCAGCACGAAGGCGATGCGCCAACCCACGTCGCCCCGGGCCGGCCGCAGCAGCCCGCCCAGCACGCCGCTGATGCCGGCGATGCGGCCGTTGAGCAGCACGAACAGCGCCACCGCCAGCCCAATGAGTACACCGCCCGCCAACGAGGCCCCGGGCGTGAAAGCATTCCAGTCAATGCTCACCGCTCACTCCTTGGGGCAATAGAGGGTGTACAGCAAGGCCAGCACCTGCAGCAGCCTTGCGTCGCCCACGCTGTAGAAGATGCGCTTGCCATCCCTGCGCGTGTCCACCACGCCCTCGGCGCGCAGCACCGCCAGCTGTTGCGACAGCGTGGGCTGGCGGATGCCCAGCACCTCCTCCAGGTCGCCGACGGACTGCTCGCCCTGCGACAGCTGGCAAAGCAACAGCAGACGGTCCTCGTTGGCCAGCACTTTCAGGGCGCTGACGGCCTGGGCGGCGGCCCGGCGCAACATATCGGGATCGATGACGGGAGTGGGCATGAGTCGCTCCGTGAAGTTGACTTCATTATGCAATTAAATATAATGTAAATCAAGATATTGAACAGATCGGGAGCCGCATGGCCGCCAACACCACCGTCCAGGCCTTCTTCGACGACAAGACCTGCACCGTTTCCTATGTCATCGTCGACAACGCCAGCCTGTGTGCCGCCATCGTCGACCCGGTGCTGGACTTCGACTTCAAGTCGGGCCGCACGAGCACGTTGCAGGCCGACCGGCTGGTCGCCTTCGTCCGCGAGCGCGGCCTGACGGTGCAGTGGATCCTGGAGACCCATGCCCACGCCGACCATCTGTCCAGCGCCCGGTATCTGCAGCAGCGAGTCGGCGGCCGCATCGCCATCGGCGAGCACATCACCAAGGTGCAGGCGACGTTCAAGAAGCTCTTCAACCTGGAGCGCGGCTTCCTGCCAGACGGCACGCAGTTCGACCACCTCTTTAAGGATGACGAGCGGTTCCAGATTGGCGAGGTCGAGGCGCGCGCGCTGCTGGTGCCGGGCCACACGCCGGCCGACATGGCCTATGTCGTGGACGGCGCGGCCTTCGTCGGCGACACGCTGTTCATGCCGGACGTCGGCTCGGCCCGAGCCGACTTCCCCGGCGGCGACGCCCAGTCGTTGTATGCCTCCATGCGGCGCATCCTGGCGCTGCCGCCTGAGACACGCATCTTCGTTTGCCACGACTACCCGCCCGACGGCCGCGCGCCCGCCTGGGAGACCACGGTGGCCGAGCAGCGCGCCAGCAACATCCATGTGCGCGACGGCATCGGCGAGACACAGTTCGTGCAGATGCGCCAGGCCCGCGACGCCACACTGGATGTGCCCACGCTCATCCTGCCGTCCATCCAGGTCAACATCCGTGCCGGCCAGATGCCGCCGGCCGAGGACAACGGCGTGGCCTATCTGCGCATCCCAATCAACGCCCTGCCCGCCCGATGAGCAGCAGCACCACACCCACCAGCACGATGCCGGCGGCCAGCCATTCGTGGCCGCTGATCTGCTCACCGGCCAGCGTGACGCCGAGCAGCATGGCGATGACCGGGTTCACGAACGAGTAGCTTGACGCCAGGCCGGCCGAGGCCTCGGCCAGCAGCACCATATAGGCGTTGAAGGCGATCAGCGAGCCGAACACGACGAGATAGACCCAGGCCCACAGCGCCTGTGGCTCGACGTGGTCGGGCAGGGTCTCGCCACCGATGAGGCTCAGGCCCATCAGCACGAGGCCGCCGGCCAGCATTTCGCTCGCGAAACCCATGGCGCCCGGCGCCAGCGGCCAGACGCGCTGCGACAACACGCTGCCCACGGCCCAGCTCGCGCAGGCCACGCTGATGGCCACCAGGCCCATGGGCGAGGCGCCAAAGCCCTGCCCCTGGGTCAGCAGCAGCACGCCGACCAGGCCGAAGGCAATGCCCAGCGACTCCAGCCGCGTCGGCTTCTCGCCCCACAGCAGATTGAGGCCCGCGATCATCAGCGGCATCACGGCAATGAAGGCAACGACGAGGCCCGAGCCCACCGTCTGCTCGGCCGTCGCCGTGCCGCCCATGCCGCCGCCCAACATCAAGCCGCCGATGACCCCGGCGTGCAGCCACTGGCGCCGGCTCGGCCAGGGCGCACCGCGCCAGCGCATCCACGCCGCCAGCAAGGCGCCGGCGACCAGAAAGCGGCTGCCCATCTGGAAGAAGGGCGGCAGGCTGATCAGCGCGTATTTGATGGCCAGATAGGTTGAGCCCCAGACCAGCCAGGTGGCGGCCAGGCAGAGCATCAGCTTCGGGCTCAGGCCCGAGGCGGTCTTGAGTGGCAGGACGGTGGTGTTCATGGGCCAGCATCGTAGAAATTGCCGCCCCAGCCGAACATGGGTCATTCAAGGTTGATCAAACCAATCGCCTTAAAATCGAAAGACATTCGATCCGCTTGCAGAGACTTTCATGGCCATCGAACTCGATCAGCATGACCACCGCATCCTGGCCGAACTACAGGCCGACGCCCGCCTGACCATGGCCGAGCTGGGCCGCCGCGTGCACCTCAGCCAACCCGCCGTGACGGAGAGGGTGCGCAAGCTGGAGGACAGCGGCGTCATCTGCGGCTACCGCGCCGTCGTCGACGCCGGCAAGCTGGGCTATGGCATCCGCTCCATCATCCGCATCGGCAATCTCGACGAGGGCGTGCTGATGCGGGCCCTGGAGTCCAGCCCCGAAGTGGTGACGGCCTATGGCGTGACGGGAGAGGACAGCTGGATTTTGGAGATCGCCGTGCGCGACGTCGCGCATCTGCGATCAACACTGTCGCGCTTCTGCCAGCAGGTGCCGACGTCGACCGCCATCATCCTCAACGCCGTGCGCGAGCATGCGCCGATCAAGCCGCTGCCGACGATGGATGCGGCGCCGGTGACGCCCGAGCCGGACAAGAAAAAACCCCGCCGCGGCGGAGCCTGATCTCAGCCGCGAAGCGGCTTACTTGGCCAGCAGCGTGTTGACGGCGCTGACGTCCTCGGCGCGCAGCTGGCCGGAAGCTTGGCGCAACCGCAGGCTGGCGACAATGGTGTCATAGCGAAACTTCGCCAAGTCACGCTGAGTGGTGTAAAGCTGGGTCTGGGCATTCAGCACGTCCAGATTCACGCGCACTCCGACCTTGTAGCCCAGTTGCGTCGCCTCCAGCGAGAGCTTGCTGGACGACTCGGCAGCCTCGTAAGCCGCTACCTGCGCCTTGAGTGACTGCAAGTTGAAGAAGGCCCGGCGCGTGTCTTCAGCCGTTTTGCGGCGTGCAAAGTCGAGGTCGTTACGGGCCTTCTCCTCCAGCACCAGGGTTTCCTTGATGCGGTTCTGGGTGGCACCGCCGGTATACAGCGGGTAGGTGAAGGTCAGGCCGATGCTGGCGTTCTTGCTGGTGCCGACACCCGAGGCCACCGCCTGGGCGCCGCTGAGGCTGCTGTGCAGGTTCTGGCCACCCACGGTGGCGCTAGCATCTAGCGTGGGCTTCTCACTGGCACGTGCGATCTGCGTGTCGAGCTGGGCGACTTCAAGGCCCAGGCGAGCCTTGCGGACACCAGGCTGCTGGTCATCGGCGGTGGCGACCCAGGTGTCGACGTTGTCGCTGGGCAGGGCCGGCAGGGCCACCGGCACGGCCAGGCCCTTGGGCTCGACGCCGACACGGCCAACGAACTGATCGAGAACCACGCGCTTGACGCGTAGGTCGTTGTCGGCAGCGAGCTCCTGGGCCACGGCCAGGTCGTAGCGGGCCTGGGCTTCGCGCGTGTCGGTGATGGTGGCGGTGCCGACCTCGACGTTGCGTTTGGCCGAGGCCAGCTGCTCGGCGATGGCGGTCTTGTTGGCCTGCGAGGTGGTCAGCGCATCCTTGGCGGCCAGCACATCGAAATAGGCCGTGGCCAGGCGCACCATGAGGTCTTGCTCTGCCAGCTCAAGATCGGCCTGGGCGGCGGCATAGCCGCGGCGAGCCTTGTCGATGGAGGGTGTGTTGGCCGCGTTGTAGACCGAATACTTGCCCTGCAGGCCTGCCGTCACCGTCGTGCTGTTGATGCCACCTCCCGCGGGCGGGTCCACGCGAGCCTGGGTACCGGTGGCCTGCAGGCCCAGCGACGGGCGCACCAGGGCCTCGGCCTGGGCCGCCCTGGCTGCGGCCGCATCAGCGCTGGCGCGGAAACCCAGATAGGTCGCGTCATAGCCCCTTGCCGCGTCGTAGAGCTCCTGCAGGCTCTGGGCCTGGGCCGCGCCAGCGAGCAGGAGGCCGGCGGCGATGGCCAGCGGTTGCAGGGTCAGGCGGGAGGCTGTGACGAAGGGCATGGGATTCCTTGACTGGAGCAATGTAGTGAGCGCGGCCGGGTTTATAGAGGCAAAGCCAGCCGATGACTGAAGCCATGTGACGACCTGCGCCCAAACGGGGGCAAGCGGCGTTTTATGGCGACAAACTGCATTCAAGTGGCGCCCCGCCGCCCGAAGCCGCTTGGCGCCCCCTCGGGGGGCAGCGGCCAAAGGACGCGTGGGGGCCGACATCTCGTCAGAAGCTGAAGGCAGGCGCCTCGGCGAATCCGGGCAGGCGGCCGGCCACCGTGTCGAACATTTCCACGCTGCGGAAATCGCTGGCGCCGGTGCGTGTGATCAGCACGGCGCGCATAACGGGCTCGCTGCCGACGATGGCCGCCAGCCGGCCGCCGACCTTGAGCTGGTCCAGCAGCACCTGGGGCACGGCGGCCACGGAGCCGGACAGCAGGATGACGTCGAAGGGCTCCTCGGCGGCCAGGCCGGCGGCGCCGTCCTGGTTCAGCACGCTCACGTTGAGTACGCCGGCGCGCTTGAGGTTGGCCGCAGCCGCGGCGGCCAGGTCGGCGTCAGCCTCCAGCGCGATGACGCGCTGGGCCTTGTGGCCCAGCAGCGCGGCCAGGTGGCCCGTGGCGGCACCGATCTCCAGCACCTTCTCGTGGCGTTGCACCTTGAGTTCCTGCAGTAGGCGGGCTTCGACCTTGGGCGCCAACATGCGGCGCGTGGCGGTCAGCGGCAACTCGGTGTCGACGAAGGCCTGGGCCTTGTGAGCCTCGGGCACGAAGTCCTCGCGGTGGACGACGCGCAGCAGCTCCAGCACGCTGGGATCGAGCACGTCCCAGGGGCGGATCTGCTGCTCGATCATGTTGAAGCGGACTTGTTCGAGATTCATCTTGTTCTCCGGAGCGCGGACGACGGCAAAAAGCAAAATTCTAGGTGCCCCGCGGGTCTGCCAGCAGACCATGCAGCAGCAGCGCCATCTGGGCGTCCAGCAGTTCCTCGGCGGCCATGGTCTGGTGGCAGATGTCGTGCTCGCCGAAGGAGTGCTCGTGCAGCAACATGTGCAGCATGGGCGCGATCAGCATGTGCACCGTCGCCTCGATGGGGACGGCGCGGAATTCGCCGGTGCGGATGCCGCGCTCGATGAGGCCGCCGATCAGGGCCTGGGAGGGCTGGATGACCTCCTCCACATAGAAGCGCGCCAGCTCGGGGAAGTTGCGCGCCTCGACCATCATGATCTTGCAGACGACGCCGGCATTGCCATGGCCGACCTTGGCCCACCAGGCCTGCATCATCTGACTCAGCAGCTCGGCGATGGAGCCTTGGTACTGCGCGGCCTGGGCGGCCGACTCGGCGATGTGCACCGAGAGGTTTTCGCGCACCATGGCTTTGAAGAGCTCGTCCTTGCTCGGGTAGTAGCGGTAGAGCGTGCCCTTGGCCACGCCGGCGCGCGTCGCGATCTCCTCGCTGCGGGTGGCGGCAAAGCCCTTCTCGACAAAAAGCTGCAGGGCGGCGTCGAGCAGCTCCTGCGGGCGGGCGTCCTTGCGGCGTTGACGGGGTGCGGCTGTGGCCAAGACGAGGCTGTTAATGACCGGAGAGTCAGTAATGTAGCCGCGGCAGCCAGCCGCCCGCAAGGACACGCCCTCGACGCTGGCTACACTGCGCCGCCTTTTCGCCGTCGCTCGGAGCCTTTTACGTGGACATCATCCTGCTGATCAAAGCCGCCATCATGGGCATCGTCGAGGGCCTGACGGAGTTCCTGCCCGTCTCGTCCACCGGCCACCTGATCCTGACCGGCAGCCTGCTGGGCATGACGGACGCCAAGTCCAAGGTCTTCGACATCGCCATCCAGAGCGGTGCCATCCTGGCCGTGTTCATCGTCTACTGGGCCCGCATCCGCGAGGCCCTGGGCGGCATCACCAGCAGCGCCAAGCAGCAGCGCTTCGTCGGCAACGTCATCATCGGCTTCATCCCGGCCGCCGTCGTCGGGTTGACGGTCTACAAGGCCATCAAGTCCCATCTCTTCAACGCCCCGGTCGTGGCCTCTGCCTTCATCGTCGGCGCGCTGATCATCCTGTGGGTGGAGAAGGTCGCCAAACCGGTCGCCCGCGTGCAGAGCGTGGACGACATGACGCCGCTGGACGCCCTCAAGGTCGGCTTTGTGCAATGCCTGGGCATGATCCCGGGTACCAGCCGCTCGGGCGCCACCATCATCGGCGGCATGCTGCTCGGCCTGTCGCGTAAGGCGGCGACCGACTTCTCCTTCTTCCTGGCCATCCCGACCCTGATCTCGGCCGGCGGCTACAGCCTGTGGAAGGAGCGCCATGCGCTGTCCATGGCCGACTTCCCCATGTTCGCCGTCGGCTTCATCGTCAGCTTCCTGGCCGCCTGGGCCTGCGTGCGCTGGCTGCTGCGCTATGTGTCCAGCCACAACTTCGTGCCCTTCGCCTGGTATCGCATAGCCTTCGGCGTGGTGGTGCTGCTGACCTGGGTGACCGGCACCGTCGTCTGGGCAGATTGATAATCGGGCCCTATGGCCATCACGATCAAGACCGCTGCCGATGTTGAAGGCATGCGCATCGCCGGGCGCCTCGCCTCCGAAGTGCTCGACATGCTCGCGCCCCATGTGAAGCCAGGCATCACGACCAACGAACTGGATCAACTGGCGCACGACTTCATCGTCAACGTGCAGCAGGGCATCCCCGCCCCGCTGAACTACTGCCCGCCGGGCTATATCCCCTACCCCAAGTCCATCTGCACCTCGGTCAACCAGGTGGTCTGCCACGGCATCCCGAATGACAAGGCGCTGAAGAACGGCGACATCATCAACATCGACGTGACCGTCATCAAGGACGGCTGGCACGGCGACACCAGCCGCATGTTCGTCGTCGGCGAGGGCTCCATCGCGGCCAAGCGGCTGTGCGCCTTCACGTATGAGGCCATGTGGAAGGGCATTGCCAAGGTCAGGCCAGGCGCCCGCCTGGGCGACATCGGCCACGCCATCCAGACCTTTGCCGAGAACGCCGGCTTCTCCATCGTGCGCGAGTTCTGCGGCCACGGCATCGGCCAGGTCTTCCACGAGGAACCCCAGGTGCTGCACTACGGCCGCCCGGGCACGCTGGAGGAATTGGTGCCCGGCATGATGTTCACCATCGAGCCCATGATCAACGCAGGCCGCCGCGAGATTCGCGAGATGGGCGACGGCTGGACCATCGCCACCAAGGACCGCTCACTTTCGGCCCAGTGGGAACACACCATCCTCGTCACCGACACCGGCTACGAGGTGATGACGCTGTCGGCAGGCAGTCCTCCGCCGCCGGCCTTCATCACGCAGGCCGCGGCCGCGACGGTCTGACGCGGTGTCGAACCTTGCCGAGCTCCGCCAGCAGTTCAAGGCGGGCAAGCAAACCCTGATCGACGGTTTTCTGGCCGCGCGACCCACGCAGGCCGGCGCCCAGACCCTGCTGCGCCGCCTGGCCCGCCATGTCGACGACACGCTGCGCTCGCTTTGGGACGCCGCAGGCATGCCGGAGGGCGCCTGCCTCGCCGCCGTCGGCGGCTATGGCCGCGGCGAGCTTTTCCCGCATTCGGATGTGGACGTCCTCGTGCTGCTGCCCGACGGCGCCGAGGCCTACCAGCCCGGCCCGGTCAAGTCGGCCATCGAGGGCTTCATCACCTCCTGCTGGGATGTGGGGCTGGAGATCGGCTCGTCGGTGCGCACTCTGGGCGAATGCCTGAGCGAATCGCAAGCCGACGTGACCATCCAGACCGCCCTGCTCGAAGCCCGCCCGCTGGCCGGCGACGTCAAGCTGTTCCGGCAGATGCACAAGCGCTTCATGCAGGCCATGGACCCCAAGGCCTTCTTCCGCGCGAAGACGCTGGAGACGGTGCAGCGCCACACCAAGTTCGACGACACGCCCTATGCGCTGGAGCCCAATTGCAAGGAAAGCCCCGGCGGCCTGCGCGACCTGCAGATGCTGATCTGGCTCGCTCGCGCCGCAGGCCTGGGAAAAACCTGGAAGGCCCTCAGCGCACGTGGCCTCATCACGCCCTTCGAGAGCCGCCAGCTGCAGCGCAACGATGGCCAGCTGAGGCTGATCCGCGCCCGCCTGCATGCCGTCGCCGGCCGCCGCGAGGATCGCCTCGTCTTCGACCTGCAGACCGCCGTGGCCCAGAGCTTCGGCTTCGAGGGCACCGGCGCCCAGCGCGCCTCCGAGGTGCTGATGCGGCGCTACTACTGGGCGGCCAAGGCCGTCACACAGCTGCACCAGATCCTGCTGCTGAACCTGGAGGAGCAGATCAACGGCTCCCAGCAGGACAACGTGCGCGCGCTGGAGGGCCACAGCGACTTCCTGGACCGCGGCCGCATGCTGGAGATCGCCAGCGACGACCTCTACCAACGCGACCCGCATGCCATCCTGCGCACCTTCCTGATCTACCAGCAGACGCCGGGCATCAAGGGCCTGTCGGCGCGCACGCTGCGGGCCGTCTACAACGCCCGCGGCCTGATGGATGCGGCCTGGCGGCGCGACCCGGTCAATCGGACCACCTTCATGACCATGCTGCGCGCGCATGAAGGCCAGACCCACGCCTTCCGGCTGATGAACCAGACCTCGGTGCTGGGCCGCTACCTCTGGGTCTTCCGCGCCATCGTGGGGCAGATGCAGCACGATCTCTTTCACGTCTACACCGTGGACCAGCACATCCTGATGGTGCTACGCAATGTGCGGCGCTTCTTCGTGCCCGAGCACGCCCACGAGTACCCCTTCTGCTCCCAGCTGGCCGCGCAGTTCGACCAGCCCGAGCTGCTCTACATCGCCGCCCTCTTCCACGACGTGGCCAAGGGCCGCGGCGGCGACCACTCCGAGCTCGGTGCCACCGAGGTGCGCCGCTTCTGCCGCCAGCACGGCCTGAGCGCCGACGACACGTCGATGTGCGTCTTCCTTGTCGAGCACCATCTGACGATGTCGCGCGTGGCGCAGAAGGAGGACCTGGCCGACCCCGACGTCATCGCCGCCTTCGCCGCCAAGGTGGGCGACGCACGCCGCCTGACGGCCCTCTACCTGCTGACGGTGGCCGACATCCGCGGCACCAGCCCCAAGGTCTGGAATGCGTGGAAGGGCAAGCTGCTGGAAGACCTCTACCGCATCGCGCTGCGCGCCCTGGGCGGCGCCAGGATCAACCTTGACGCCGAGATCGAAGCCCGCAAGGCCGATGCGCGCCAGGACCTGGCCCTGCACTCCCAGCTACCCGGCACCGAAGAGCCGCTGTGGAAGACGCTGGCCATCAGCTATTTCGCCCGCCACGACGGGGCCGAGCTGGCCTGGCATGCGCGCTCGCTGTGGCGCCACGTCGAGACCCAGGTGCCGGTCGTGCGCGCCCGCCCCTCGCCCATCGGCGAGGGCCTGCAGGTGCTGGTCTATGCACCCGACCAGCAAGACCTTTTCGCGCGCATATGCGGCTATTTCGACGGCGCCGGTTTTTCCATCCTCGATGCCAAGGTGCACACGACGCGCAAGGGCTATGCGCTGGACACCTTCCAGGTCATCCGCCCCGAGGCTGATGTGCATCACCGCGACCTCGTGCCCCTGGTGGAGCAGAAGCTCAGCGCTGCGCTGCATGCCGCCGGCCCCCTGCCCGAGCCTCGGCGCGGCCGGCTGTCGCGCCGCGTCAAGAGCTTCCCCTACACGCCGCGCATCTCGCTGCGCCCCGACGAACGCGCCACCGCCTGGTTGCTGACCATCTCGACCAGCGACCGCGCCGGCCTGCTCTACGCCATAGCCCGCGTACTGGCGCGTCACGGCATCAATCTGCAGCTGGCCAAGATCTCGACGCTGGGCGAACGCGTGGAAGACACTTTCCTCGTCGACGGCCCGGCCCTGCAGCACAACAAGGCCCAGTTGCAGATCGAGAGCGAGCTGCTGGACGCGGTCTCGCTGCCGGCCTGAGCCTCAGCGCAAATCGCCGGCCAGGCTGGCCAGGGTCTCCGGCGCGATCAGCACATGCGCTGGATAGTGGGTGTGGTCGCAGCCCAGCTTGACGCCGGCACCGGCCTTCACCGCTTCACGCATGGCCGCGCTCAGCTCGAAGCGCACGAAGTGCACCGCCGAGGTCTTCTCCCCGTTCTCGCGGCCCAGATCTTCATCGGCGATGGCATAGACGCGAGTCTGGCCTTCGATCTCGATGAACAGGCGGTCCTCGACGCCAATCAGCCTGGCAAGCTCGCGCTTGCGCTCGTTGGGGTCGGGATATTCGATCAGCAGCGTCGCCTTCCAGTTCGAGCCATCCGGCACCAGGGGCGCATAGGCATCGATCTCGCTCTGGATGCCCTCCTCCTCGAAGATCTTCTCGATGCGCAGCATTTCCTGGATCTGATAGCGGATGGTGCGCTCGTCCTCGAACTGCAGGTTTAGGTGCTCACCCAGTGGCACGCTGCGCAGGCGGCGGTGGGCGACGATGGCACCCTTCTCGGTCTTGCGGAACTTCGCATAGGCCTCCAGCGTCATCAGGCTGTCGATGGTGATCATGGCAATCCGTAGGCGGTGCGTATCAGCGTGAGGGGATGGGACACGGCCTTGGCCGGGGTGCCGGCCAAGGCCATACCCTGGGCGATATGGTGGCCGGCTAGTGCGCAGTCGCTGGCGATGACGTCGGGCTCGTCCTTGGCCATGGCCTTGAAGACAGGCTTGCCTATCTTCATCGCCACCGGGTGGTAGGCCGTCTTCACGCCGTAGGTGCCGGCATGGCCGGAACAACGCTCGACCGTATTGAGCTTGACCTCGACGCTCTGGCCGATCAGCTTGAACATCTCCTCGGTCTTGCGGCCAATCTTCTGCACGCGGCCATGGCAGGGCACGTGATAGCTGACCTTGCCGAGGGCCTGCTTGAAGTCGGTCTTCAAGAGGCCATCCTTGTGCCTCGCGACGAGGTATTCGAAGGGGTCCCACATCGCGTCCTGCACGAGCGTAACGTCGGCCTCGTCGGGGAACATCAGCGGCAGCTCCTGCTTGAACATCAGCGTGCAGCTCGGGATGGCCGACAGGATGGCGAAGCCGTCCTTGGCATAGGGCGCCAGCACCGCGATATTGGCCGTCTTGTGCTTTTCCACCGTCTCGAGGTCGCCCAGCTCCAGCTTGGGCATGCCGCAGCACTTTTCCTTCTCGACGATGACGTAGGGGATGGCGTTGTGGTCCAGAACCTTGAGCAGGTCCAAGCCGATGCCGGGCTCGTTGTAGTTGACGTAGCATGTCGAGAAGATGGCCACCTTGCCCGGCGTGCGCTCGCCGTTGGTGACGACATTCGACAGGGCCCGCGGCGCGCTCCAGCGAAAGCGCTTGGAGGCCATTTCGGGCAGCCAGGCCTCGGGATGCACGCCGAGCTGCTGGTCCATCAGCTTGCGCGCGAACCTCGTGCGGTTCACCGCGTTGACGGCCTGCACGACGATGGGGATGCCGGCGAACTGGCCATGCACGTCGGTGGAGGCGAGGAACTTCTCGCCTCCTGTGACCTCACCCTTGCGAAACTTGATGGCCTTGGCGCGCAGCATGGTGTGGGGGAAGTCCAGGTTCCACGCGTGCGGCGGCACATAGGGGCATTTGGTCAGATAGCAGAGGTCGCAGAGATAGCACTGGTCGACGACTTTCCAGAAGTCCTGCTTGTCCACGCCGTCCAGCTCGCCCGTCCTGCCCGCGTCGACGAGGTCAAACAGCGTCGGGAAGCTCTGGCACAGCGACACGCAGCGGCGGCAGCCATGGCAGATGTCGAAGATGCGCTCCATCTCGTGGAGGCACTTCTCCTCGTCGTTGAACTCCGGGCTTTTCCAGTCAAGCGCGTGTCGGGTCGGCGCTTCGAGGTTGCCTTCTCTGGTGCTCATCGCGTCTCCTGCGCAATCGTCTGGGCGCACTCACGCGCAGACGACTGCGGCCGCCAGATGGCAGCCGCCGATGCGTTTAGTCGACCAGCGCGTCCAGCGCCTTCTGATAGCGATTGGCATGCGAGCGCTCGGCCTTGGCCAAGGTTTCGAACCAGTCGGCGATCTCGTCGAAGCCTTCGTCGCGCGCCGTCTTGGCCATGCCGGGGTACATGTCGGTGTACTCGTGGGTCTCGCCGGCCACGGCGGCCTTTAGGTTGTCGCGTGTCGGGCCGATGGGCAGGCCGGTGGCGGGGTCGCCGACGGCTTCCAGAAATTCCAGATGGCCATGGGCGTGGCCGGTCTCGCCTTCGGCCGTGGAGCGGAACAGCGCGGCGACATCGTTCTGGCCTTCGATGTCCGCCTTGTTGGCGAAATACAGGTAGCGGCGGTTGGCCTGGGATTCGCCCGCAAAGGCGTCCTTCAGGTTCTGCTCGGTCTTGGATCCTTTCAAGCTCATCGCAGTCTCCGTGGGGGTGGGGAGACAACGACGCTACTCCCTGCATCGGGTGAATCGCCAATCGATAGCTTCAATCCACCTCATAGCAAGCCGCTATACAAACGCAGGCCGAGCAGCTTGCGCGCCAACTGGTGGGAGCGGCCCTGGGGGTCGGCCAGGTCGTGCATGACGGTGAAGTGGTTGGCAGCCCGGCAGCGCCTCGCATACCGGCACCGCGCGGGGCCCCAGGCGTCGCGGATCCGCTGATTCTGCCTCAGGTATTCCTCGCTCTCCTGCTCGCCCACGAGAGCGAACAGCGTCTGCGGCGTGGGCGGCGCCGGAAAGTGCACGGGCTGAGCCGACGCGCACTGACAGCGTCCAGATTCAGGTCGGCCTGCAGAAAGGGCACGCGGCACAGCGTCTCCAGGTCGTGCAGCCCCGACACCGACATCGCCCCCTGTACCAGGCGCCTCGGCAGGTCCTTGCCCACGAGCTTCCAGTCGCAGCAGCTCAGCATGGCCGCCAGATGACCACCTGCGGAGTGGCCCAGCAGCACGATGCGACTGGGGTCGCCGCTATGTTCGCCCGCGTGCCGCCAGCCCCAGGCCACCGCCTCCGTCAATTGCATGGCGATGCGCTCGATGCCGACTTCTGGGCAGAGGTCGCAGTTGGGCACGACGACGAGGGCGCACTCGTCTGTGAAGCTGGTGGCCAGGAAGGCGTAGTTCGCCTTATCCAGCGAGCGCCAGTAGCCGCCATGGATGACGTCGAGGACGGGTGCGAAGCCACCGCCCGAAGCCTGGTCGGGTGTGAAGACGTCCAGCGTCTGCTTGGGCGCGGGCCCGTAGCGCAGGTCGAGCTGGCATTTGGCGCGCTCGCGCCCCCAGCGCCGAGGCCTGGGCCCAGCGTCCCAGGATGTCGGCGCTGTCGATCACGCGCTGGCGGTTGTTGTACTGGGCCTCGAACAGGCCGTCGGCTTGCGGGGCGTCATCGGCGACGACGATAGCGGCCACTTCCCGTGGCTATACTTTGCGAACCGCGTGGGGGGGTAGCTCAGCTGGGAGAGCGCCGCGTTCGCAATGCGGAGGTCGGGAGTTCGATCCTCCTCCTCTCCACCAACGACTCATAAGGCCTTGATTTTCAAGGCCTTTCTCTTTTGTTCGATCGACTTGGACCCGGCACACCGCCAAACATCCAAGTTCATGCATCCGAACACGCAACCCTCTGAGTCCATCGAGCCAAGCTCCGCGGCATGCCCTGACCGGGAACACAACGGCCCTACCGATCAATCTGAAGGGCCTGGGCGACACGCGACACCTGGCTGCGAGACCGAGCACTATGCAGGGTCCTGCGCCGGTGCGATGTGGACCGGCACAAAAGACAGACAGGCTGCACCCACATCCACGTTGGCACCTCAATCGAGCGCCCGGTCACAGAAAGAACGGGATGCCGACGTTGAAGTTGAGTGGATTCCAACGGGCGCCCCGCCCTGGAGCCCACGAGCTGGAGCCCACTACCTCACTCGGGGAGCCAATGGCATCTGGTACGCCCGGTTGGCCGTGCCAGCCTCCCTGCGCGCGTTGAATCCGAATTTGCCGCGCGAAATCAGGCGCTCAACTAGAACGGCCGAAAAGCGCTTAGCGGCAACACGAGCACGACAAATGTGCTTAGAGTTCTTAATCAGGTCAGTCAATGCAGACGCTCACTCTGAGATTTAGCAGTCGAAAGCGACAGGCTCACGACTTCGTCGGCGCGGTGGCTCAAATCCGCGTCGGCAGCAACAGGCCGGGGACGGTCAGTTGCCGATGAATCGGCGGACGGCAGCGCGGCTTGCCGCGCTAGGCCTGGCAGCACTCAGGGGCTGAACCGCGAAACAGTGAACCACGCCGAACCTGCGTCAGGCCCTCGCGACAGGAATGTCACGGATGTCTGTCGTGCAGGCCGGCATTCGCCGTCCCTGACTCGTGCCCAAGCCACGGCGCCATCGGCCCGCCCCGCGCTGGCCAGTCGTGGCCTTCACCGATGGCACGCATTTCAAGAATTGGGCCCTGCAAGCCACAGACCTCCCGCGAACCTGATCATGCGCCCCAAAATTGTCGACTTTCTTTACACCACCCTGGCCAAACTTGCCTCAAAGCCTTTGGCTTCAATGACTTAGAGGTGTGGCACGCCAATTGCACAGCGATGCATTCCAATTTTTTCTAGGGATTCACATGCGTGTTGGTCTTGCTGTAGCAGCCATTCTTCTCGCGGCCGGTAGCGTGCCAGCCATGGCTGACTACATGCCCGTCGGCATTCAATACAACGTGTCCGAGGCGACTGTCCTTGCGGGAGGATGGAAGGTCTATTACGAGTCGACCTACGCTACTCCGTTGGGAACCGATCCTGGCGCTGCGCTGTCCGCAGCAGCTGCTCAGTTTGGCTACTCGAACGTGATGCTCGCGGCCAAGGCCACGGGAAGCTCGACCTTCGACATCCTTGCCCAAGCGCCGGTGGCCGACGTGATCTTCAACACGGGTGCCGCGGACAATGGCGTGACTCACATCGCCAATGGCGTCGAGTGGTACTACGCACCGACCTGGTCGTGGGGTTTTGCCGGTGTTGGCGATGCGGTCAGGAAGTGGTCGTGTGACATCAACAGCGGTGCTGATCGTCTGTGCTGGCACAACCTTGCCAATGTCGGCGGCTATCGCGACGGCAGCTTCACTGGCCTCAATGGCTCTACCGCATACACGAAGGTCATTCTTGTTGAAGGCGCCAACCAAGTGCCGGAGCCTGCGAGCTTGGCACTTGTTGGACTCGGACTGGCTGGTCTTTCGTTGTCGCGGCGCCGGAAGGTCGCTTAAGACGCACAAACGCGCTAGGCATGGCCGCCTTCGGCGGCTGATCCGAGAAACGGCGAGCCGCGCCGGGCCAGCGTCAGCCCCTTATCAAGGGAATATCGCGGATGTCTGTCTTGTAGGCCGGCGTTCGCCGCTCCTGCCACATTTCCCAGGCTGCGGCCTCGTCAGCCCGCGCGCGCTGGGCCAGGCGCGAGCTGCCTAGAGGGCGCCCCTTCCGAAGCGGCCCTGGACGGTGTCCAGGGCCCGCATGAAGCGCCCGCTGCTACCACCCTGCCCTGCCACCCTCAGCGCCCCATGCGTGGACACCGATGGGGTCGCGGCCACCGGCTGCTGCGCCAGCAGCTCTGGCAAGTCGAGGTCGAGCACCATTTGCCGGTCGGGGTTGTTTGCGGCCACCCTAGGAAGGAATGTGTAGAGACCATCCTCTGCGTCATTGCTGTCCTCGCCCTCGTGATCTTCGTTGGCCGTGTTTCGGTCAGTCACTGGGCCGTTATTTGACGGGGGCCGAGCGCCCCGCCAAACTCCAAGTGGATGTCCAGTTGGACGTCCATAACTTGACTTCTGCCGGCGTCCTAGCCTCCGGCGAACTGAAGGCAAGTCCTTGATTTTCAACGCCTTCGGATGGGTGGCGGCGGATCTAAGTCGATCCTCCTCCTCTCCACCACCGATGCAAGCCTCAGAGGGAAATCTCTGACAATCGCGATTCGCCCGCTCTTGAACAGCTGCCGGCAGGCCATGATCAGAGCCGCGATCTTGCCCCTGGGGGCGGCCGTGACAATTTCTGGTAGTTCTTGATAATCGACCGCGACCAGCTGCGTCCCGTGCCGATGCGACGACTCGCGTGTCGCCATTCACCTGGCGAGTTACACGCCGGGCTCGGTGTCGGTCTCGTGCGCGCGCGCAGCCTCGCCTGCGGCCAAGGGCGGAGCGTCTTCGGAAACTGCGCACAGAGCCAGGAGACCTACCGCGAGGATGGCGACGACGATAAGGAAGCGCGTGAAGCTTCCTCAACCGTCTGGCCGCCGTCGACAGTCAGCTTCGCGAGGCCCCGGATACAGGGGTCTCGAGGCGGAACGTGCCAACAAGCTGCGCGAGCCGGGATGCCTGTTCTTTCAGGCTCTCGGCCGCGGCGGCCGACTGCTCAACCAGTGCAGCATTCTGCTGCGTCATCTGGTCGAGTTGGGCGACCGAGCCATTGACCTGACCGATGCCATCGCTCTGTTCGGCCGAGGCCGCGGTGATCGCGCCGATGATGTCCGAAACGCGCTGCACGCTGGCGACGATCTCCTCCATCGTGCTGCCCGCATCTCCGACGAGCTTCGTACCCCCCTGCACCTTCTCGACCGACGCGCCGATCAGGCCCTTGATTTCCCTCGCCGCCTCCGCGGAACGCTTCGCCAACGAACGCACTTCGCTAGCAACAACCGCGAAGCCACGGCCCTGCTCGCCTGCGCGTGCCGCTTCGACCGCTGCATTCAGCGCGAGGATGTTGGTCTGGAACGCAATGCTGTCGATCACACCGATGATGTCAGCGATCTTTTTCGAACTCGCATTGATATCTTCCATCGTCGCGACGACCTTGGCCACCGCGACGCCACCGCGCGCGGCCACTTCGGCGGCTGACGATGCGAGCTGGTTTGCCTGGCGCGCCGAGTCAGCCGACTGCTTGACGGTACCGGTCAGTTGTTCCATCGACGAAGCGGTCCGCTGAAGGTTCGATGCTGTCTGCTCGGTGCGCAACGACAGATCCTGGTTGCCAGTGGCGATCTCACTAGACGCGGTGCCGATGCTGTCGGCGGCGCTGCGCACGTTTCCGACCATGCGGCCCAGTGATTCGCGCATCGTTACCAGCGCGCGCGCCAGTTCGCCGAATTCGTCGCCGCGTGCCCGATTGGGCTTCCGGCTCAAGTCGCCGGCGGCGATCGCATCGGCCAATTGGATAGCTTCGGCCAGCGGCTCGCGGATCGAACTCACCAGCAGGAAGGTCCCAATCAGCATGCAGACGATGACCACGCCGACGATGGCCGCAGCGACAATCAGCATCAGCCGACGGTCGGCGGCAACATGTTCGCGCGCGGCCTGTGCGCCCTGTTCCTGCAGCGCAACGAAGTCAGCCAGCCCTTGCAGATATGGCACGATCGCCGGACTGAAGGTCTTATCCGCCTCGGCGCGTGCGCCGTCGATGTCGCCGGCCGCTTTCAGCTCCCGGATCTTGACAGACGACGCCAAAACGATCTTGCGCGCCTCGGCAATCTTCGTCGTCAGCGCCTTCTCTTCATCGGACTGCGGCAGCTCGGCCAGCTGTTTCTGCAGCTCAGTGATTTTCTCTATGGCCTTGGTGTTCGTATCGTTCAGCAGCTTGGTTGTGACCGGGTCGGCGCTTATCGCGGCCACCAACGAGCGGCCGACCGCCGCTTCAGTCATCTGCGACCAGCGCGACGCAAGCCGAATCTTCGTGTCGGCCAGCGACAGCGTCTTATCGGCGAGATCCTGCGACTGCGAGACACGAAGCGATGCATACCCCAGCAGCGTCATCAGTACGGCGATGAACAGGGCGACTGCCAGCCACAGGCGAGTACCAACTCGGAGGTCGTGCATATTCATGGTGCACCTCGGTGGTAGATTGGAAGGTAAAGGGCCAATAGAGCTACGCTGATCAGGTAGCCGATTTTGATGCTGGATCGCGCCAGCGTCTTACTTGCCAGATTTGACGCCGGTTTGCCGCGCCAACAAGGAATTTTTCGGCCTCTACGAGGCAGTACGCGCTTCGCGCCCCCACTGCGGACGCACTCATGCCACCAGGCGCTTGCGCGCCATGTAGATGGCTGCCTATTTCGAGCCCGAGAAAGGTGGCCACATGATTGACCATGCCTGGCAGCCACGCTTGGTCGATGGAATGGCGCGGACGTCGATCCTGGTCGCCTTGAGCCTGTCGTCGGCCTTCAGCGCCGCATTGATCTTGGTGACGATGGTGGCGTCAGCGGCGGCTTCGGCAGCGGCCGTGGTCGCGTCCTTCAGCTTGGTCTCGGCTTTGTTCGTGGCGTGGCGTGCGTCGGCCTTGGCTTCGGCGCCGGCTTACTTGGCATCGGGCATCGCGCCGTCCAGCGCCTGGCCGGCGGTGCACTCGTCGTCATGCTCGCTGCAAGCGGCCAGGGCGGCGGCCAGCACGACGGCGCCGATCACGGGGGCACTCAGAGAGATCGTGCGGTTCATCATGCGTCCTTTCTTCATCGCTGAAGCTGTTGGGAAAAGCGTGTCGCCAACTGTCCAGGCGCGGCCTGCGCAGCGGACGTGCTCACCGCGCCTATCGCTTGTCGAACGGCGCCCCATACGCCGGCCACGGCCAGCCCCAGCCACGGTGCTGGCGTGCGACGGGCCAGCTTGCCGGCCGCCCTCACCAGGCACTGCAGGACAAGCAGCCCGCCGATACCCCTTGTAGGACAGCGCCGATCGCGACCGCGAATTGCGATTGCTAGCCTGATTGCATCATCACAACTGATTCGGAGCGCCACATGATTCGCATCGGCATCGTTGACGACCACGCCATCGTGCGGTCCGGCCTGCGCCAGTTCCTCAGCGAGAACGTCGACCTGCGCGTGACCGGCGAGGCGGGCAATGGCCGCGACGCGCTCGAGCTGGCGCGCGGCGGCGAGGTGGATGTGCTCTTGATGGACATCTCCATGCCCGGACAGAGCGGCGTCGACGCGCTGTCGGCCATCAAGACCCGCTTCCCCGAGCTGCCCATCCTCATCCTCAGCGGCTTCCCGGAGACGCATTACGCCACCGCCCTGCTGCGCCAGGGCGCGAGCGGCTACCTGAACAAGGAATGCGATCCCGAGGAGATCGCCAACGCCATCCGCACCGTGGCGCGCGGCCGGCGCTATATCAGCCCGACCGTGGCCGAACTGCTGGCCGACGGAGTGGCCGGTGGCGGCAGCGACCGACCGCTGCACGAGTCGCTGTCGGAGCGCGAGCTGCAGGTCTTCCTGCGCCTGGCCAAGGGCGAGACGGTGGGTGAGATGGCCAAGGCCATGTTCCTCAGCGTCAAGACCGTCAGCACCTATCGCACCCGGGTGCTGGAGAAGATCAAGCTGGAGACCAACAGCGACCTGACCTATTACGCACTGAAGAACGGGCTGATCCAGTAAAGGAAAGACGACCCGGGAATGACAACGGCCCCTCCCGGGGCCGTTCGTTCTTGCGCAGCTGACCGGCTTAGCGACCGATGTTCAGCGGGGTCACCGAGGACGCACGCGACTGGTTGGCGATGCGGCGCTCGAGGTCGGCGTGGTCGATGGCGCCGGACAGATAGCTTTCGTCGGCATCCGACTGGGTTTCCAGCGTCAGGGCGCTGCGCAGGGAGGAAAGCAGGTTCTGGATGAGTTCCATGGTGCTTGAGTGGCTTGTGGCCGTTTGTCGTCTAGGGTTAACCCCATTATAGGGTTAATACCAAGTCGACTGCAACTCAGGCTTCGTGAATTGCGTCACCCTGGCTCCAGCGCCAACCCCGCCTCGGTCCAGGCATCGATGCCGCCGCGCAGCACCCGGGCCTGGCGACCCTGCTGCTTGAGCCAGAGGGCGGCGCGCACGGCCGAGGCATCGTTGGGGCAGGCGCAGTAGGTGATGAACTCCCCCACCGTAGGCCAGCCCGCGAGGGCGGCGTCGCCCAGTGCCCCCAGGTCCAGATGTCGTGCACCGGGGATGCGACTGCCCAGCGGCATGCCGGGCGAGGCGGCGCGGACGTCGACGATAGTGATGTCCTGACGCTGGGCCAGCAAGGCGATCAGATCGGCCGGACCGAGGCGCTCGAAACGGTTCAGTTCGCGGCGCACCCGGGCGCGTCGCCACAGCCGCCAAGCGAGATACAGGCCCAGGGCCACGCCGGCCAGCACCAGGGCGACGCCGCCGAGCCGGCTGAGGGCATGCAGCAGCTCGTCGATCTGTTCGTGGAAGACCCGCCCCACGCCGATGGCCACGCCGGCCCACAGCGCCGAACCGAGCAGATTCCAGCCGACGAAGCGCCAGAACGGCATGCCCAGGGCGCCGGCCAAGGGTGGCGCGAGGACGGACAGCCCCGGCACGAACTTGGCGATGACCAGGGTCAGCACGCCGCGGCGGGCAAAGCTGGCCTCGTTCTGACGCACGCAGCTGTCCGGCGAGATGGAGATGCGGCACAGCGTCGCCAGCACGCGCCGGCCCAATCGCTGCCCGGCCCAAAACCACAGCCCGTTGGCCGCCAGCGCCGCCAGCGTCGCGACGACAAAACTGCGCAGTGCGAAACCATCCCGTGCAGCCGACTCCACGCCCGCCAGCAGCAGCACCGGCGTCGAGGGCACGGGAGCGCCGAGTTGTTCGAGCAGCACGGCCAGGGCGACGGCAAGCAGGCCGTAATGGGTGAAGAGTTCATTCAGCATGGAGGAAGGCGAGGATAGTGCGAACCGCAACTCCCCACAGGCAGCAGCCCGCGTGATGTAGTTGATTACATTACGGCACCATGCCCACCGACCTCTGGAGCCAGTTCGACGCCGCGCCGCTGGCGTTGACGCTGCGCGTGGCTATCGTCGCCACCGTGCTGGCCCTGCTGCTCGGCATCGCGCTGGGCTGGGTGTTCGCCCGTACGCGCCTGCCAGGGCGCAACCTGCTGGAGGCGATCTGCATGCTGCCCCTGGTGCTCCCACCTACCGTGCTGGGCTACGGCATCCTGCTGCTGATGGGCCGGCGCAGCGCCCTCGGCGGCTGGCTGCGCGAGCACTTCGACTACACGGTGATCTTCCATTGGCACGGCGCAGTCATTGCCTCCACGCTGGTCGCCCTCCCTCTGGTGCTGAAGGGCGCCAGCAGCGCATTCGCCCAGGTCGACCGCAATCTGGAGGCGGCCTCGCGCACGCTGCGCCAGTCGCGTTGGAGCAGCTTCGTGCGCGTGACTCTGCCCCTGGCCTGGCCCGGCATCCTGGCCAGCACGCTGCTGGCCTTCGCGCGCGCCATGGGCGAGTTCGGCGCCTCGCTGATGGTGGCCGGCTCCATCCCAGGCCAGACCCAGACCGCCTCCATGGCCATCTACGACGCCGTTCAGGCCGGCCGCGACGACCTGGCCTTGATGCTGGCCCTCGTCGTGTCAGCCGTGTCGGTCGCCATCCTGGTGCTGTCCAACCGCTATTTGCAGCGCCCCACGCCATGAAGCGCTTGCTGCTCACCCTAAGCACGGTTGTGCCCCTGCTCGCCAGCGCGCAGCAGCTGACCGTCTCGGCCGCCGCCAGCCTGACCGATGCCTTCAAGGAGATCGGCCCACGCTTCGAAGCCGGCAGGCCGGGCGCGACGCTGCGCTTCAACTTCGCCGCCTCGGGTGTGCTGCTGCAGCAGATCGCACAGGGCGCGCCGGTCGATGTCTTCGTCAGCGCCGACCAGGACACCATGAACCGCGGCGTCAACCAGAAGCTCATCGCCGCAGACACGCGGCGCGACTTCGCCGGCAATGCCCTGGTGCTGATCGCCCCGGCCGGCAGCCACATCAAGACGGTGCGCGACCTTGCCACGCCCGAGGTCAAGCACGTCGCCGTCGGCAAGCCAGCCTCGGTGCCCGTCGGTCACTACACCCTGCAGGCGCTGGAGAAAGCCCAGCTGTGGACGCCGCTGCAGCCCAAGCTGGTGTTCGCCGACAACGTGCGGCAGGTGCTGGACTATGTGGCCCGCGGCGAGGTCGAGGCCGGCTTCGTCTACCGCACCGACGCCGAGATCGCCAAGGACAAGGTGCGCATCGCGATGACCGTCGGCGGCCTTCCGCCCGTCACCTACCCGGCCGCCGTAGTCGCCGACAGCAGGCAGGCCGCGCTGGCGCGGGACTTCGTGGGCTATCTGAGCGGGGCCGAGGCCCAGGCCATCCTGGCCAGATACGGCTTCGGCAAGCCTTGATCGATATCCGCCTGCAACTCTCCGTCAGCGACGCCCGGCGCCGCTTCGACCTCGACATCGCATTCGCCACCGATGCGCCCTTTGTCGCCCTCTACGGCCCCTCGGGCGCCGGCAAGTCGCTGACCCTGCAGGCCATGGCCGGGCTGCTGCCGGTGCAGTCCGGCCACGTCAGGCTCGATGGCCGCGCGCTGCTGGACACGACCGCCAGCATCAACCTGCTGCCTGAGGCCCGCGGCGTCGGCTATCTGTTCCAGCAGTACGCCCTCTTCCCCCACCTGAACGTGCGCGAAAACATCGCCTTCGGCCTGACGAGCTGGCGGCGCCGCCTCAAGCCCGACGACGCGGCGCGGGTGGACGAGCTGATCGAATCCTTCGGTCTCGCCGCCATGGCACGCAGCAAGCCCGCCACCTTGTCCGGCGGCCAGCAGCAGCGCGTGGCCCTGGCGCGGGCCCTGGCCTGCAACCCGCAGCTGCTGCTGCTGGACGAGCCCTTTGCGGCCCTGCACACGACGCTGCGCCGCCAGCTGCGCACCGAATTGCGCGAGTTGCGCCAGCGCCTGGGCATCCCGGCCCTCATCGTCAGCCACGACCCCGAGGACGTGGTGGCCCTGGCTGACGAAGTCTTCCTGCTCGATGGCGGCGGCATGCAAGGCCGGCTGCGGGCCGACGACCCCGACCTGCGGGCCGCTCTGGAACGCGCGCCATGAACAGCACGGGCGATCACCCCCTGCTGCAAGGCGAACTGCGCCTGGCCGGCCGCCTCGACGGCCGCTTCTTCGACCTGCTCGCCGCCCTGGCCCTGACGGGATCTCTGCAGAAGGCCGCGCGCGCCGCCGGCTACAGCTACAAGGGCGCCTGGCTGGTGCTGGGCACAGCCGGCGCGCTGACGCTTTCGCCCCTGGTCGAGACCGCCACTGGTGGCCATGGCGGCGGCGGCTCGGAATTGACGCCCGAGGGTCGGGCCTTGCTCTCTGCCTGGCGCGAGCTGCAGGCCCGCCACGGCGACTTCCTGCGCGAGCAGGCTGCCTGGCTGCAAAGCCAACCCGCGCTCGATGCGCTGCTGAAGAGGATGTCCATGAAGACCACCGCCCGCAACCAGTTCCATGGCCGCATCGCCGGTGTCAACCCGGGGCCGGCGACGACGACGGTGCGCGTCGCCCTGGACAGCGGCCAGGAAGTCACCGCCTCGCTGACGACCCAGGCCGCCCAGGAGCTGCAGGTGCAGACCGGCAAGGAGGCCCTGGCCCTGGTCAAGTCCAGCGAGGTGGTGCTGGTGACGGACTTCGGCGGCTATCGGCTGTCGGCCCGCAACCAGCTCGCCGGCACGGTCTCGCGCGTTCAGCGCGGCGCCGTGTCCAGCCTCGTGGGCCTGACGCTGCCGGGCGGAGCCGTCGTCACGGCCAGCGTCACCAACGATGCGGTGGACGCGCTGAACCTCGCCGCAGGCCAGCAGGCCACGGCCGTCTTCAAGGCTTATGCGGTCATGCTGGCCGTTCGCGATCAGTAAGTCTTGTAGGGCAGGAACTTGCCACTCATGACGATGCTGACGCGGTCGCCGGCTGGGTTGGGCTCGCGCTGCAGGTCCATCTTGAAATCGATGGCGCTCATGATGCCGTCACCGAATTCCTCGTGGATCAGCTCTTTGAAGGTGCTGCCGTAGACGCTGATGAGCTCGTAGAAGCGGTAGATCAGCGGGTCGGTGGGCACCGAAGTGGGCAGGCTGCCCTTGTAGGGCACCACCTTGAGCCATTGCGCCTCGCACTCGCTGAGCTCGAACAGCTTGGCCAGCGTCGCGGCCTGGGCGTCGTTGAAGGTCATCTGGCCCAGGCAGCCCGCGGTGACCCATTCCTTGGACAGGCCCACGGCCTGGGCCACGTCGGCCCATTTCAGGCCCTTGGCCACCTTGGTGGCGATGATCTTCTCGGTGATGTCAAGGCGGCTCATGCGGTCTCCTGGGTTGGTGGCAAACAGTTGCCGCTCATGAGGCGAGCAAGCCCCATGCCACTCATGGTCGAGACCTGAATAAGGAAATAAGAAAACTGTCGTTCCGCGAATAAGCGACTTTGGGCACTCTCGCGGCTTCGTTCATTCGATGGCCCTGCCATGCCTTCCTTCCAGCTCACCCGCCGCGCCCTTGTTGCCACCGTGGCGCTGGCGGCCCTGCCTGCTTTTGCCTCCGACGCCACGCTGCTCAACGTCTCATACGACGTGGCCCGCGAGCTCTACAAGCAGATCAACCCGGCCTTCGTGGCCGCGCAGAAGGCCAAGGGCCAGACCGTCGTCGTCAACCAGAGCCATGGCGGCTCCAGCAAGCAGATCGGCGCCGTCATCGGCGGCCTGGAGGCCGACGTCGTCACGATGAACCAGGCCACCGACGTGGACCAGCTCGCCGCGGCCGGTTTGACGCCCGCCGACTGGCGCAGCCGCTTCCCGAACAATGCGGCGCCCTATTCGTCGACCATGACCTTCCTCGTCCGCAAGGGCAACCCCAAGGGCATCAAGGACTGGGGCGACCTGGCCCGCCCGGGTGTGCAGGTCATCATCCCCAACCCCAAGGTGACCGGCAATGGCCGCTACAGCTATCTGGCCCTGTGGGGCAGCGTCATCGCCAATGGCGGCAGCGAGGCCCAGGCCAGGGAGCTGGTCACCAAGGTGCTGACCAATGTGCCGGTGCTGGACGGCGGCGGCCGCGGTGCCACCACCACCTTCACCCAGCGCGGCATCGGCGACGTCCTGGTGACCTTCGAGGCCGAGGTCGAGCTGATTGAGAACGAGTTTGGCAAGGGCCAGTTCGAGCAGGTCAACCCCAGCATCTCCATCGAGACCGACGCCCCCGTCGCCATCGTCGACAAGGTCGCCGCCAAGAAGGGATCGGCCACGCTGGCCAAGGCCTATCTCGACTTCCACTGGACGCCGGAAGGCCAGGAAATCATCGCCCGCAACAACTTCCGCCCGCGCGATCCGGCCGTGTTCAAGAAGCACGCGCAGCGCTTCGCCAACATCAAGCTGTTCGCGGTCGACCAGACCCTGGGCGGCTGGGCCAAGGTCAGCAAGCAGCACTTCGCTGACGGCGGCACATTCGATCAAGTCATGGCGAGCATCAAGCGCTGATGGCTTCCTTCCTCTCGGCACGACGTCGCGTGCTGCCCGGCTTTGCCCCGACGCTCGGCTTCACGCTGTTCTATCTGTCGCTGATCGTGCTGGTGCCGCTGGCCGCGGTCTTCCTGAAATCGTCGGGCCACGGCTTCGATGCCTTCTGGGCGGCCGCCACCTCGCCGCGCGTGATGGCTTCCTACCGCTTGAGCTTCGGCGCCTCGCTGATTGCGGCCTTCATCAATCTCTTCTTCGGCCTCATCCTGGCCTGGTGCATCGTGCGCTATGAGTTCCCCGGCAAGAAGCTGGTCGACGCCCTCATCGACCTGCCCTTCGCCCTGCCCACGGCCGTGGCCGGCATCGCGCTGACGGCGCTGTATGCACCCAATGGCTGGGTCGGTTCCATGTTCGCGCCGGGCGGCGTGTTCGCGCCGCTGTTCGGCGACGGTGGCACCAAGATCGCCTTCACCCCGGTGGGCGTGCTGCTGGCCTTGATCTTCATCGGCCTGCCCTTCATCGTGCGCACCGTGCAGCCGGTGCTGGAGGACATGGAGACCGAACTGGAAGAAGCGGCGGCATCCCTCGGCGCCCAGCGCTGGACGACCTTCCGGTTCGTGGTGCTGCCCACGCTGCTGCCGGCCCTGCTGACCGGCTTCGCGCTGGCCTTTGCGCGCGCCGTCGGCGAGTACGGCTCCGTCATCTTCATCGCCGGCAACATCCCCCTGGTCAGCGAGATCACGCCGCTGATGATCATCGCCAAGCTGGAGCAGTACGACTACGTCGGCGCCACGGCGATTGCCGCCGTCATGCTCATCGTCAGCTTCGTGCTGCTGCTGGTCATCAACGGCCTGCAGGCCTGGAGTTCGCAGCGGGGCACACGCAAATGAGCACGGCACTGCACATCGCCCCGGCGCGCGCCCGCGCCAAATACCAGGACAACCCCGCCACGCGCGAATCCACCGGCGTGCGCCTGACGCTGCTGGTCCTGGGCCTGGGCTTCTTCGGCATCTTCCTGCTGCTGCCGCTGGTGGCCGTCTTCACCGAGGCCCTGCGCAAGGGCTGGGAGCTCTACTTCTCGTCGCTGGCCGACGACGAGACCTTCTCGGCCATCAAGCTGACGCTGACGGCGGCTTTCATCGCCGTGCCGCTCAACCTCGTTTTCGGCGTCAGCGCCGCCTGGCTGATTGCCAAGCATGAGTTCCGCGCCAAGCAGTTGCTGATCACACTGATCGACCTGCCCTTCTCGGTCTCGCCCGTCGTGGCCGGCCTGATGTATGTGCTGATCTTCGGCGCCCAGGGCTGGTTCGGGCCCTGGCTGCAGGCGCATGACGTGAAGATCATCTTCGCCGTGCCCGGCATCGTGCTGGCAACCGTCTTCGTCACCTTCCCCTTCGTCGCCCGCGAGCTGATTCCGTTGATGCAGGCACAGGGCAAGGATGAGGAAGAAGCCGCCACCGTGCTCGGCGCCAGCGGCTGGCAGACCTTCCGGCGCGTCACCCTGCCCAACATCAAATGGGGCCTGCTCTACGGCGTCATCCTGTGCAATGCGCGGGCCATGGGCGAGTTCGGCGCCGTGTCGGTCGTGTCCGGCCATGTGCGCGGCCTGACCAACACGCTGCCGCTGCACGTCGAGATCCTCTACAACGAATACCAGTTCGCCGCCGCCTTCGCCGTGGCCTCGCTGCTGGCGCTGCTGGCGCTGGTGACGCTGGTGATCAAGCAATTCATCGAATGGCGCGCGTCTGTCGCGGCTAAGGAAGCGTCGTGAATCGACGCAGTCATCAATTCGAGCGGGCCGAGCGCCTGGCCGCTCCCAAGCCGGACCGCATCCCCTCGGGGATCGGCTGGCGCACTCGCCAGCCGAGGGGTAGACATATGGGCATCGAGGTCCAAAACATCCACAAGAGCTTCGGCAACTTCACCGCCCTGGGCGATGTGTCGCTGGACTTCCCGCGCGGCGAACTGGTCGCCCTGCTCGGCCCCTCGGGCTGCGGCAAGACCACGCTGCTGCGCATCATCGCGGGCCTCGAGCAGGCCGACGCGGGTCGCGTGCTGCTGGACGGCCAGGATGCCTCCGACACCCATGTGCGCGAGCGCCAGGTCGGCTTCGTCTTCCAGCATTACGCGCTGTTCCGCCACATGACGGTCTTCGACAACGTCGCCTTCGGCCTGCGCGTGAAGCCCAAGAAGCAGCGACTGCCCGAGGCCGAGATCAAGAAGCGCGCCACCGAGCTGCTCAAGCTCGTCCAGCTGGACTGGCTGGGCGACCGCTTCCCGCCCCAGCTCTCCGGCGGCCAGCGCCAGCGCATCGCCCTGGCACGCGCGCTCGCCGTCGAGCCGCGCGTGCTGCTGCTGGACGAGCCCTTCGGCGCCCTGGACGCCAAGGTGCGCAAGGAGCTGCGCCGTTGGCTGCGCCGCCTGCACGACGAGCTGCACATCACCAGCATCTTCGTGACGCACGACCAGGACGAGGCCCTGGAAGTGGCCGATCGCATCGTGCTGATGGACCACGGCCGTGTCGAGCAGGTCGGCACGCCCCAGGAGGTCTACGAGCGCCCGGCCACGCCCTTCGTCTACGGCTTCCTCGGCGCGGTCAACCGCTTCGTCGGCAAGGCGCAAGGAGGCGTACTGCACATGGGCGAGCACCAGTTGCCCGGCGCCCACGGCGAAGGCGAAGTGCTGGCCTATGCCCGACCGCATGAGCTGCAGATCGCCACCGACGAGGCCGCACCCGGCTTGGCCGCGACAGTGGAACGCGTACTGTCGTTCGGCGCCAGCGCCCGCGTCGAGCTGATCGGCCCCGACGGCCAGCCCCTCGAAGCCGAATTGACCCGCAACGAGGCCGAGTCCCTGCGCCTGCAGGGCGGCCAGCGCGTTAAGCTCAGCGCCCATCGGTTGAGCCTGTTCGAGGCCGGCGCTGGCATCTGAGCCGCGAGTTAGGGGGCGCCAACGGCTGGCTGTCCGCTCACCGGCAGGCATTGCGCCCGTCCCTAGGCAGGCCCACGCCTTCGATGTCCGTCGGCGGGCCCGCTCGAGGAGAGCGTCATGCCCTTGTCCGCCTCGCAACGCCGTCTGATCGCCGTCGCGGCGCTCGCCACCGTTGGCGCCTGTCAACTCAAGCAACCCGCCCATGCCGGTGGACTGCCCCGCCCGGCTGCCAGCAGCCCGCAGGAAGGCCAGCCTAAGCGGTGCACCGCGGAGCCCCTGCGCTTCGCCCCACCGGCCGCCGGCCCGGCACACCCGTCGGCATGGTCATCGACTACAGGGCCTTGCTGAAGCCACCCGCGGCGGCCAAGTGCCAACGTCGGCGCTGATCCCCCGCTGCGGGTCTGCCTTGGTATCCAGGAAATATTCCCCAGCCCCTAGCGAACCGCTCATCCACAAAGTTATTGATTTGAGGCTGTCCGGCCGAGCGTAGCTTTTACGTCTTTCAAGGCAAGGGACTCCACCTGACTGTGGGCCCTGCCAAGGAGACCGCCATGCCTGTTCCAGCCCCCACTCATCGATGGTTCGGCCTCGCCGCCTTCACCGCCATCATCTGCACGCTCGCCGGCCAGCCTGCCAAGGCCGATGGCCAGCCACGCCCGGCCGCGGCCGCCAGTGCCGCCAGCACCCCCAAACACGCCAACAACACGCCACTGCGCTTCGATCCGCCCGCGGCCGGGCCGCGCGGCCCGTCGCGCGCGGACTACGAATACTGCATCGAACATCCCTCGCCGGACGGCCTGTACACGGACTGCTCGGCGCTGCTGCCCGACATCCCGCCCAAGCCCACGGCAGCGGCCAAGCCCGCCAAGCCGCGCTGACCTGGCCGGGGCAGCGAGCCCCGACATATTCGGCAGCCGCATGCGCTGCTGCGCATTGCTTCGTTCTCTGCGGCGGGCGGGCTGCGCACACTGGCTCCACGTCACCCAACCGGAGCCTCTCGTGAGCATCACCGCCATCAACGTCCGCAACCAGTTCCGCGGCACCATCAAGGAAATCATCGAAGGCCCCGTCGTTTCCGAAGTCGACGTCGTCACCCGCAGCGGCGACGTCGTCACCTCTGTCATCACGACGCGCTCGGTCAAGGACCTGGGCCTGGAAGTCGGCCGCGAGGTCGTCGCCCTCGTCAAGTCCACCGAAGTGTCGATCGCCACACTGTGAGGCCGCGGCCATGAGCTACCGAGCGCCGCGCGTCCTCATCATCCCGGGCCTGAACGACAGCGGGCCGACCCATTGGCAGACTTGGCTGCAGGGCCAGTACCGCGACGCCCGCCGCGTCAGCCAGCGCGACTCCAGCAAGCCGGAACTGGAGCGCTGGGCCGAGCGCATCCAGCGGACGCTGGAAGTGGCTGGCGATGGTGAATGGCTGGCCGTGGCCCACAGCTTCGGCTGCCTGGCCCTAGCCCGGCATCTGGCCGACAAACCCGACTCGCCCATCCGCGAGGCCTTGTTCGTCGCGCCGGCCGAGCCCGACAAGTTCGGCATCGCCGAATCCCTGCCCCACCAGCGCCTGCCGCGCCGCTCGCGCCTGATCGCCAGCAGCACCGACCCCTGGATGAGTGCCGCCAGCGCCGCGCGCTGGGCCCATCGTTGGGGCGCCAGCTACAGCAACCTCGGCCCCGTCGGCCACATCAATGCCGAGGCCGGCTTCGGGCCTTTCCCGATCGCCAAGAGCTGGGTCGAAGCCGCCCGCGCGCGCGCCGCCGCCGAGCAACGGCCGCGCCACGCCGAATTCCGCGAGTGGGCCTTTGCCGTTTAGGTCAAAGTCGCCTTGAACACCGCCAGCGTCCGCTCCCAGGCCAGCTGTGCCGACACCGGGTCGTAGCGCGGCGTGGTGTCGTTGTTGAACCCGTGCTGAGTGCCGGCGTAGACGAACTGCTCATAGCGAACGCCGGCCGCCTTCAGTGCGGTTTCATAGCCGGGCCAGCTGGCGTTGACGCGCTCGTCGTTGCCGGCGTAATGCAGCAGCAGCCGCGCCTTGATGCGCGGCACGTCTTCCAGCGCCGGCGCGCCGCCGTAGAAGGGCACGGCCACGGCCAGTTCAGGCACCTGGGTGGCGATGTGGTTGGACAGCGAGCCGCCATAGCAGAAGCCCACCACGCCGACCTTGCCGTTGGCATCCGCCAGCGCCAGCAGGCCGCGCGCGCCGGCGACGATGTCGGCACGGGCCTTGGCCGGGTCGAGCTTGGCGAAGAGCTCACGCGCCTTGTCCTCGTCGCCCGGGTAGCCGCCCAGCGGCGCCAGCGCGTCGGGCGCATACGCCACGTAGCCGGCCAGGGCGACGCGCCGGGTGATGTCCTCGATATGCGGGTTCAGCCCGCGGTTCTCATGCACGACCAGCACGGCCGGCAGTTTGCCGGTGGCGCTCGCCGGCTTGGCGAGATAGCCCTGCACCTTGTCGTTGCCCTGGGGCGAGTCGAAGGCCTGGCGGCGGGTGACTAGGCGCGGGTCGTCGGGCTTGACCTGCTGGGCCGCCGCGAAATCAGGGCTGAGCGTGGCCAGCAGGGCCGCGGCTCCGGCCGGGCCGCCGGCGAAGCTGGCGGCCTGTTCGAGAAAACCGCGCCGGCTCAGATCGCCATGCACATAGCGGTCGAACAAGGTCCAGGCCTGGGCGGGAATGGGCTTATGCATGAACAGTCTCCTGAAGGGTGCGCCGACTGTAGGCGTCGCGCGGACGGCCTGCACTGCGAGGAATCGCATAACGATATGGCGAATCGTTCGAGGACAGATCTGAAGTTCATTCGCAGAATCCCGAAGCATGAACTTCCAGCAGCTCCGCTCCGTCCGTGAAGCCCAGCGCCGCGGCTTCAACCTGACCGAGGTCGCGCAGGCCCTGCACACCTCCCAGCCCGGCGTCAGCCGCCAGATTCGCGAGCTGGAGGAGGAGCTGGGGATCGAGCTCTTCGTGCGCGTGGGCAAACGCCTGACCGGCCTGACCGAGCCTGGCGAGCATGTGCTGCCCGTCATCGAGCGGCTGCTGCAGGAGGCCGAGAACCTCAAGCGGGCGGCCGACGACTTTGCCCAGGCCGGCAGCGGCCGCCTGCGCATTGCCGCCACGCACAGCCAGGCCCGCTATGCCCTGCCGCCGGCGGTACGCGACTTCCGCGCCCACCACCCCGACGTCAGCCTGCATCTTCAACAGGGCTCACCCCAGCAGATCGCCCGCCTGCTGCTGGACGGCGAAGCCGATGTCGGCATTGCGACCGAAGCCCTGGCCCAGTACCCCGAACTGGTCGCCCTGCCCTGCTACCGCTGGACGCACTCGGTCGTCGTGCCACCCGGCCATCCGCTGCTGGACGGGCCGCTGACGCTGCCGCGACTGGCCCAATTCCCCATCGTCACCTACGAGCCCGGCTACACCGGCCGTTCCCATATCGACGAGGCCTTCGCCGCGGCCCAGCTGTCGCCTCACATCGTGCTCAGCGCCATGGACGCCGACGTCATCAAGACCTATGTCGAACTCGGCCTGGGCGTGGGCATCGTTGCAGCCATCGCCTTCGACGAGGAGCGTGACCGCCACCTGCGCGCCGTCGACGCCCGCCATCTGTTCGAAGACAACATGACGCGGCTGGCCGTGCGTCGCAGCGCCTATCTGCGGGACTATGTCTACGAGTTCATCCAGACCTTCGCCTCGCCGCTCAAGCGAGAGGTCGTCGACGCGGCTCGCCACGAGTTGCCTACTGGCGCTGCGGAGCCCGTGCTGGCCTGGTCGAAGGCCGCATGAGCTAGCGCGAACTCTTTCTTTGTGCCTCCGCTATCGCCTCCCTAGAGTGCGCCTTCTTCTCCCTAACTCGAAAACCATGCGCCGCCTTCTCACTGCACTTTCCCTCGCCATCGCCGCCACCGGTGCTTTCGCCCAGACCTCGCTGCTGAACGTGTCATACGACCCGACCCGCGAGCTTTACCAGAACTTCAACAAGGCCTTCGCCGCCTACTGGAAGGCCAAGACCGGCGAGACGATCAGCATCAAGGCCTCGCACGGCGGCTCCGGCGCGCAGGCTCGCTCGGTCATCGACGGCCTGGAAGCCGATGTCGTGACGCTGGGGCTGGGCTACGACGTCGACGCCATCGCCGACAAAGGGCTGCTCGCGCAGGACTGGCAGAAGAAGCTGCCCAACAACGCCACGCCCTACACGTCCACCATCGTGTTCCTCGTGCGCAAGGGCAATCCCAAGCACATCGCGAACTGGCCGGACCTGGCGCGCTCGGGCGTCGAGGTCATCACGCCCAACCCCAAGACCAGCGGCGGCGCGCGCTGGAACTACCTGGCGGCCTGGGGCTTCGCGCTCAAGCAGCAGGGCGGCACGTCGGCCTCGGCCAAGGACTTCGTCAAGCGCATCTACGCCAACACCAAGGTGCTGGACTCCGGCGCCCGCGGCTCCACGACGACCTTCGTCGAGCGCGGCATCGGCGACGTGTTGATTGCCTGGGAGAACGAGGCTTATCTGGCCGTCAAGGAACTCGGCCCGGACAAGTTCGAGATCGTCACGCCCAGCGTATCCATCCTGGCCGAGCCGCCCGTCGCCGTGGTCGACAAGGTGGTCGACAAGCACGGCACCCGCAAGCAGGCCCAGGCCTACCTGGAGTACCTGTACAGCCCGGAAGGTCAAGAGATCGCGGCCCACAACTACTACCGCCCGCGTGACCCCAAGGTCGCCGCGAAGTACGCCAAGCAGTTCGGCCCGGTCAAGCTGTTCGCGTTCGACGAGCTCTTCGGCACCTGGCGTGAGACGCAGAAGACCCACTTCGCCGACGGCGGCGTGTTCGACCAGATCTACACGCCCGGCGCAAAGTAAGCTGCCCCTGCCCTGTCCGCCACGCTGGACGCGGGCGGTGCTGGTCGATCGCCGAGGGGACGGCACTCGGCCCTTGAAAGGCGCGGCGGACGCCCGGGGATGTGAAGTCTTGTTGCGCAGTCAACGACGGCTCGACAAGCCTCGTTAGGCGGCTTCATCATGAGGCCGTCATGCGAAAACTCCTCCTCGCTACCTCCCTCGCCCTTACCCTGGTCGGCTGCGCCACAGCGCCACCCGTAAGCCTGCCGACCCACGGGCCAGCCCAAGACACGCTCTGGCTGGACCGTCTCACCTGGGGCGCCAGCAGCACCGACCTGGCTGCCGTACGCGCCCGGGGCCGCGAGGCCTGGCTGGACGCCCAGCTCAAACCCACCAACCCAGCGGCATTGCCCGAAGCCGCCAGGGCTCAGGTTCAGGCCCTTGACGTCTCCCAGCAAGCCTTGATGCCCCTGGTGCAACAGATGGAAGCCCAGCGCAAGGCCGCGGACGCGCTGACCGACGATGCCGCCAAGGCCGAGGCCCAGAAGAACTACCAGCAGGCCTTGACCAAGCTGGCCCGAGAGGCCTCGACGCGCCAGCTGCTGAACGCGCTCTACTCACCCAACCAGGTGCAGGAGCAGCTGAGCTGGTTCTGGTTCAACCACTTCAACGTCCACCAGTACAAGAGCAATCTGCGCGTCATGGTGGGCGACTACGAGCAAGGCCTGCGCGAGCGGTCCCTGGGGCGCTTTCGCGACCTGCTCGGCTACACGGCCCACCACCCGGCCATGCTGCGCTACCTCGACAACGAGCAGAACGCCGCCAACCACATCAATGAGAACTACGCCCGCGAGCTGCTGGAGCTGCACACGCTGGGCGTGGGCGGCGGCTATAGCCAGCGCGACGTGCAGGAGCTGGCCCGCGTGCTGACCGGCCTGGGCGTGAACCTGAACGACACCAAACCCAAGCTCAAGCCGCCCCAGGAAGCCCAGTACCGGCGCGACGGCCTGATGGAGTTCAACCCCGCGCGGCACGACTTCGGCGACAAGAGCCTGCTCGGCATCACGGTCAAGGGCCGCGGCGAGGCCGAGCTGGAGCAGGTGCTGGACCTGCTGGCCAGGCATCCCAGCACGGCGCGCTATGTGTCGCGCAAGCTGGCCCAGTATTTCGTCGCCGACGAGCCGCCGCCGGCCCTCGTGGAGCGCATGGCCGAACGCTGGCAGCAGAGCGACGGCCGCATCGCCGAGGTGCTGCGCGCTATGGTGGGCTCGCCCGAGTTCGAGTCGTCGCTGGGCCGCAAGTTCAAGGACCCGACCCACTACGTCGTCTCCGCCGTGCGCCTGGCCTATGCCGACAAGGTGGTGTTGAACACCGGCCCCATGATCGGCTGGCTCTACCGCCTCGGCCAGGCGCCCTACAACCGCCAGACCCCCGACGGCTATGCCATGGACGAAAGCGCCTGGGCCGGCCCCGGCCAGATGACGACGCGCTTCGAGATCGCCCGCGCCATCGGCAGCGGCAGCGCCGGCCTGTTCAAGGTCGATGGCGAAGCCAAGGACCGCCCGGCCTTCCCGCAGATCACCCACCCGCTCTACTACGAAGGCATTGCGCCGCGCCTGGCCGCTGCCACCCAGCAGGCCCTGGCCCAGGCCACCTCGCCGCAGGAATGGAACACCTATCTGCTGGCCTCCCCCGACTTCATGCACAGGTGATGCGATGAACAACCGACGTCTTTTGCTCCAACTCGGCCTTGGCGCCACGCTGCTGCCTACGCGGCTCTGGGCCGCCGCACCGGACGCGCCGCGCCTGCTCGTGGTCTTCCTGCGCGGCGCCTATGACGCGGCCAACTTGCTGGTGCCGACCTCCTCGAGCTTCTACTACGAGGCCCGGCCCAATATCGCCATCGCCAAGACGGTCGCCCTGCCGCTGGACGCCAACTGGGGCCTGGCGCCGGCCGTGGCCGACAGCATCCACCCGCTGTGGGGCAAGAACCAGGCGGCCTTCGTGCCCTTCGCCGGCACCAACGATACGACGCGCAGCCACTTCGAGACCCAGGACCACATCGAGCTGGGCCAGGCCGACGAAGGCAGCCGGGACTTCCGCAGCGGCTTCATGAACCGGCTGGCCGGCGTGCTCGGCGCGGGATCTCACCTGGAAGCCATGGCCTTCACCGACCAGGTGCCGCTGATCCTGCGCGGCAATCTGCCGGTGGCCAACCAGGCCCTGCGCGACCTCGGCAAGCCGGCCATCAACGCAGCGCAAGCCCAGACCATCGCCGGCATGTATGCCAACACAAGGCTTGCCAGCACGGTCAGCGGCGGCTTCGAGGTGCGCGACGAGGTCTCGCGCGAGATGGCGGGCGAGATGGAGGCGGCCAGCCGCGGTGCCATCGCCGCCAAGGGCTTTGCGCTGGAGGCACGGCGCGTCGCCAAGCTGATGCGAGACCGCGTGACCCTGGGCTTCATCGACGTCGGCGGCTGGGATACGCATGTCGGCGAAGGCGGCGCGACAGGCCAGCTCGCCACGAAGCTCGGTGAGCTGGGCAAGGGCCTGGCCCTGTTCGCCGAGGAGATGGGGCCGCAGTGGAACAACACCGTGGTCGTCGTCGTCAGCGAGTTCGGCCGCACCTTCCGCGAGAACGGCAACCGCGGCACCGACCATGGCCACGGCAGCGCCTACTGGGTGCTGGGCGGCGGGGTGAAGGGCGGGCACATTGCCGGCGAGCAGGTGGAGATCAAGGCCGCCACGCTGTTCCAGAACCGCGACTGGCCTGTGCTCAACGAATACCGGGCCCTGTTCGGCGGCCTGTTCAAGCGCATGTACGGCCTGAACGACGCGCAGCTGGCCACGGTCTTCCCTGGGGCCAGCGCGCGCGATATCGGCCTGATTTAGCGGGCCAGGCGGGCGGCGACCGCCTTGATGCGCTCGCCAAAAGCCTTGGCGGTAGCGAAGTCGCCGGCAAACATCTCGTCGGGCGAGGCATCACTCGGCGACGCCGTCATCAGGCCGCTGAAGGACGCGACGTAGTTGATGTCGTTGCGCGTGGCGGCCTTGGTGTTGGACGGCATCAGGCCCGTACCCGCCCACAGCATCGAGTGCTGCTGGCTCAGCGTGAACAGATAGTGCAACGTGGACAGCTTGTCGCCGTTCATGGAGGCGCTGTTCGTGAAGCCGGCCGCCAGCTTGTCCCTCCAGGCCTGGGCGACCCACTTCTTGCTGGACGCATCGGCGAACTTCTTGAACTGCCAGCTCACGGTGCCCATATAGGTCGGGCTGCCGAAGATGATGGCGTCGGCAGCATCCAGCGCCGCCCAGTCGGCGTCACTGATATTGCCTTCGGCGTCGATGGCGATGAGCTGGGCGCCGGCACTTTCGGCGACCGTCTCTGCGATGCGCTTGGTGTGGCCGTAGCCGGAGTGGTAGACGACAACGATCTTGCTCATGGACGGGTTCCTCTGTGGGTTGGAAAAAAATTAGGCCGCAAGGTCGAACACGAGAACTTCGGCGTCCTTGCCGGCCGTCAACGCAAGGCGCGATGTTTCGCGAAGCTGCAAGGCATCACCCGGCGTCAGGTCTTGGCCATTTGCGGTAAGCGCGCCGCGCACCAGATGCACATAGGCGATGCGGCCCGGCGCCAGGTCGAGTTCAGCGGACTCGCCGCCATCGAACAGGCCGGCATACAGCTTGGCGTCGGCGTGGATGGTCACCGCGCCTTCGGCACCGTCGTTGGCCGCCACCAGACGCAGCTTGCCGCGCTTGGAATCGGCGTCGAAATGCTTCTGCTCGTAGCTAGGCGCAATGCCGCGCGCGTCCGGCATGATCCAGATCTGCAGGAAGTGCGTCGTCTGGTCCTTGGCATGGTTGAACTCGCTGTGCAGCACGCCCGTTCCGGCGCTCATGCGCTGCACGTCGCCAGGGCGGATGACACCGGCATTGGCCCCTCCCTTTTCGCCATTGCCCATGCTGTCCTTGTGGGCCAGCTCGCCCGACAGCACATAGCTGATGATCTCCATGTCGCGGTGGCCATGCGTGCCGAAACCGGTGCCCGGGGCGATCTTGTCCTCGTTGATGACGCGCAGCGGCCCGAAGCCCATGCGGGCCGGGTCGTAGTAGTCGGCGAAGGAGAAGCTGTGGAAGGACTTCAACCAGCCGTGGTCGGCGTAGCCGCGATCACTGGACTTGATCAGTTGTGTCTTCATGGGGTTCTCCTTGCTTGTTGACGATGGAGTCAATGTAGGAGGGACCCCAGCATTGACCACCCAGCCAAGCTTGAGGACAGCATTCAAATAGACTGAACTGATGTCACCATCCCAAGACAAACGCCGCGCCCTGACGCCCGAAGCCCTGTCCATGATGGACACCATCGCGCGCAGCGGCAGCTTTGCCGCCGCCGCCCGCGAGATGGGCCGGGTGCCGTCGGCGCTGACCTACTCCGTGCGCCAGCTCGAAGACGCGCTGGACGTGCTGCTCTTTGACCGCAGCTCCCGCCAGGCCGTGCTGACCTCGGCCGGTCAGGAGTTGCTGCACGAGGGCCGGCGCCTGCTGCAGGAGCTGGATGCCGTGGCCAACCGGGTGCGCCGCATCTCCACCGGTTGGGAAAGCGAGCTGACCCTGGCCATCGACGACGCCATCGCCCGCCGCGCCGTCTTCGACCTGATGGAGGCCTTCTACGCCGAGAAGATTGAAGGCGGCGGCCCGCCGCCGACCCGGCTCAAGTTGCGCGTGGAGGTGCTGGCCGGCACCTGGGAGGCCTTGCTGCATGGCCAGGCCGACGTGGCCATCGGCGTACCGGCCCAGCTGCAGAACAGCAGCATCCATTGCGAATTCGGCGGCGAACTGGAGTTCGCCTTCTGCGTCGCGCCGCACCACCCGCTGGCCGGCCTGCCCGAGCCGCTGACGGCGGCCCAGATCGCCGAGCACCGCATCATTGCCGTGGCCGACAGCGCCCGCTTGCTGACGCCGCTGACCGTCGGCCTGCTGCCCGGCCAGGACGTGCTGACGGTGCCGTCGCTGGCCACCAAGCTGGAAGTGATGATGCGGGGCCTGGGCTGCGGCTCCCTGCCGGTGCCTATCGTGCGCCGCCACATCGAGGCCGGCCGGCTCGTGCGCAAGGCCACCTACGAGGGGCGGCGCACCGGCAAGATGCACTACGCATGGCGAGAGAACTCGGCCGGAAGCGGCCACGCGCCGGGCAAGGCCCTGGCCTGGTGGATCAACAAGCTGCGCGGCCCGGCCACCCAGCGCGCGCTGCTGGAGCAGCACGAAGGCCTGCTGCTCTGATGAGCGCTCATAGAGGCCGGTTCGCGCCCTCACCCACCGGTCCGCTGCACGCGGGCTCGCTGGTGGCGGCCCTGGCGAGTTGGCTCGACGCCCGCGCCCACGGCGGCCGGTGGCTGGTGCGCATCGAGGATGTCGATGGCCCGCGCTGCCCGCCGGGCCTGGACGAGGTCATCCTCGGGCAGTTGGCCGCATTGGGGTTGGTGCCCGACGAGCCCCCGGTCTGGCAGTCCCGCCGCGGCGAGCTCTACCAGGCCGCACTGGACCGGCTGATCGCCTCCGGCCAGGCCTATGGCTGCGCCTGCACCCGCGCCGAGATCGCAGCGGCGGCAGGCCCCAGGCCCAAGCATGGTGAGCTGGTCTACCCCGGCACCTGCCGTCACGGCACGAATGGCCGCCCGGTGCGCGCCTGGCGTGTCCGCGTCGCCGGCCACGTCGACTGGCAGGATCGTCGTCTGGGCGCGCAGTCCCAGGATCTGGAGACGGAGGTCGGCGACTTCGTGCTCAAGCGCGCCGACGGCCTCTGGGCTTACCAGCTCGCGGTTGTTGTCGACGACGCCGAGCAAGGCATCACCGACGTCGTCCGCGGCGAGGACTTGGCCGACAACACGCCGCGCCAGATCGCGCTGCAGCGGGCGCTGGGCCTGCCCACGCCGCGCTATCTGCACACGCCGCTGGTGCTGGCGGCGGATGGGCACAAACTGTCAAAGCAGAATGGGGCGGCGGCGCTGGATTTGTCCGCCCCGCCGGACAGGCTGCGTGAGGCGGCGGTACGTCTTGGCTTGCATCTGCATACGGCGGATCTGCTTCCCGAAGCCGTTGAGCAGTGGCGCGCGGCGACAATCGCCGGATTTCCCCAACTCAAGGATTCCCCATGAACACCACGCCCACCGGCCTGCAGTTTGATGACACCGTTGAAGGCGACGGCAAGCAGGCGGCGGCCGGCCATGACGTCACCGTCCACTACACCGGCTGGCTCTGGGTCGATGGCGCCAAGACGACCAAGTTCGACTCCAGCAAGGACCGCGGCGACCCCTTCGAGTTCGAGCTCGGCGCTGGCATGGTCATCAAGGGCTGGGACGAAGGCGTGCAGGGCATGAAGATCGGCGGCAAGCGCACGCTGATCATCCCGGCCGGCCTCGGCTATGGCGCACGCGGCGCCGGCGGCGTCATCCCGCCCAACGCGACGCTGTGCTTCGAGGTCGAGCTGCTCGGCCTGGTCGGCGGCCCCGAACCCGTCGAGCTGAACCTGCACACCACCTCCACCGGCCTGCAGTACGAGGATCGCGCCGTCGGCGAAGGTGCTGAAGCTGCCAAGGGCCAGCGTGTGTCGGTGCACTACACCGGCTGGCTGTTCAAGGACGGCATGAAGGGCAAGAAGTTCGACTCCAGCAAGGATCGCGGCCAGCCCTTCAAGTTCCGCCTCGGCGGCGGCGAGGTCATCGCCGGCTGGGACGAGGGCGTGCAGGGCATGAAGGTCGGCGGCACGCGCATGCTGGTGCTGCCGCCCGAGCTCGGCTATGGCGCCCACGGCGCAGGCGGCGTCATCCCGCCGAACGCCACCCTGCTGTTCGAGGTCGACCTGCTCGCGGTGTGACCGTCGTCAAATCAAGGCATGATGGGGCTGCTGACAAGCGCCTGTCATTCGCGGATGCTCTGATTCAGCCTGTCCACGCCCCTGATCACACCATGTCGATTGACCAGCGCCGCTTCCCCCGGGTCGAGTTCTTCCTCGTGCCCGACCAGCACGAGCAACTGCCTGTCTGGGTGATCAAGCCCGAAGGCCTGTCCGAGGCGCGCGGCGGCATTGTCGTCAACCTCAGCGAGGCCGGGCTGCAGATCCTGGCCGCCGCCGAGCCGCCGCTGGATGCCCAGCACTACGAGTTGCGCCTGCTGCTCGGCGAGGACGAGGGCGTGCCTCTCTTCAGCGCCGACGTGCGCCGCGTCTGGACGCGGCCGCTGAGCCGCATCGTGCAGGTCGGCGGCTTCGAGTTCGAGTCGCCCAACTCCCAGGCCGAGGAATTCCTGCTCGCGCAGACGGCACAGATCACGGCGCGCAAATGGGTGCGCTGCGTGTTGGTCGAGCGCATGACTGCTCTGGCCTGAGCAGACATACAACGGCCCCTCTGGCGGGCCGCATCCAACTCGGTTAGCGTGACCGCGGGGCAGCATCGCCCCGCCCCTGGCCATGCCCATGCTCGAAGCCGACCATCTGCTGCGCTACTGGACCGACAGCCAATGGGCCGCCAATGTGCTGATGCTGATGCATCTGCTCGGCGCCATGGTGCTGGGCCTGTTGCTCGGCTATGAGCGGGCCTACCACGGGCGGGCGGCGGGCATGCGCACCTATGCCCTGGTCTGCATGGCGTCCTGCGCCATTACCATCCTCGTCGGCTACCCCGACCAATGGTTCGGCGGCCACGTGGCCGGCGGCTCCCCGCCGCCGTTCACCGACCCGACGCGGGTCATCCAGGGCGTGGTGACGGGCATCGGCTTTCTGTGCGCCGGCGTCATCATGCGCGAGGGCATGAACATCTCGGGACTGACGACGGCGGCCTCCATGTGGGCCGCCTCGGCCGTCGGCATCGTGCTGGGCATTGGCTTCTATTTCGCCGCCATAGCGCTGACGCTGCTGTGCGCCACGCTGATGATGTGGGGCGCCAAGCTGGAGAGCCGCCTGCCTTCCCACCCCGCCATCGCGGTGACGCTTCGGGGCGAAGCGGGCCGGCGCTTCACCCAGATCGAATTGGCAGCGTTCACCAACGCCCTGGGCTACCGCTTCGCCCCGGGTTCGCTCAGCATCGAGGCGCAAGGCGACCAAGAGGAGTGGCGCTTTGTGTGCACGGCCAAACGCAATTTCAAGGGCCAGACCCTGTGCGGCTTCACCGAGCATCTGCACGAGCTGCCAGGCGTGGCCAGCTACCGCGTCACCCACGCCCGGAACTAGGCCCTGTTACGGCTACGGCACCGACCCGTCGCCGTAGCCCTAACAGGCCCTACAGCAGGCTCACGGCCGCCAGGTTCAGCAGCGAGGTCTCGCGCATCAGCCTCACGAAGTCGGCCAGGAAGGGCTTGGCTGCGAGGCCCGCGGTGCAGACGGCGTAGAGCCGCCCGGTCAGCCCCGCCTCGCCGATGCGCTGGCGTGCCACATAGCCGCGCGCCAGATAGCCCTCCACCGCCCACAGCGGTAGGGCCGCGATGCCGCGCCCGCTGGCCACCAGCTGCAGAATGGCCACCGTCAGCTCGCTGGTACGGCGTGGCGGCGCGATGCCGGCCGGCTGAAGCACGCGACGCACCAGGTCCAGCATCTCGTCGGGCACCGGGTAGGTGATGAGGGTGTTGTCGGCAAAGTCGGCCGCCTCCAGCCAGGGCTTGCCGAGCAAGACATGACCCTTGGGCAGCAGGGCCACGATCTCGAAGCTGAACAGCGGGTGCACCACCACGCCGGTCTCGTCGGCATCCACGTCGGACACGATGGCCAGCTCGGCGCGGTCCTGGTGCAGCAGGCCTACGGGGTCGGCCTGGAAGCCCGACACGATGTCCAGCTCCACCTCCGGCCAGCGCTCGCGGAACGCGTCCATGGCCGGCATCAGCCAGTCGAAGCAGGTGTGGCACTCGACGGCGATGCGCAGCTGGCCGGCCGAGCCGTCCACCAGCCGGCGCACATCGCGGTCGGCCTCGTCGACCTGGGGCAGCACGGCATCCGCCAGCTTCAGCAGCCGCTGGCCGACGACGCCGAACACCAGCGGGCTGCTTTTTCGCGCGAACAGCTCGGCACCGTAGTGCTCCTCCAGGCCCTTGAGCTGGTGGGACAGGGCCGACTGCGTCAGGTTCAGCAACTGCGCCGCCCGGGACAGATTGCCGGCTTCGCGCAGGGCGACCAAGGTGCGCAGATGGCGCAATTCGAGAGGCGTTTGCATGAGCAGAACTGTTGATGAACCCGAAAACGTTTCGTTTGATTCATTGTGCTCGACTGCCGATTATCACGAATCGATTTCATTATTTGTCGACTCATCATGATCAAGACTCATATTCTCGGCTTCCCGCGCATGGGCGAGCGCCGCGAACTGAAGACCGCGCTGGAACGTCATTGGCGCGGCGAGCTGTCGGCCAGCGAGCTGCAAGCCCAGGCCGCCGCCTTGCGCGCCCGCCACTGGCGGCTACAGCAGCAGGCCGGGCTCGATCACGTCACTGTCGGCGACTTCGCCCTCTACGACCATGTCGCCCAGCTGATCCAGCTCTTCGGTTGCGAGCCGGCCCGCTTTGGCTTCAGCGGCAAGGAGACGGCCCTGGAGCGCTACTTCGCCATGGCCCGCGGCACTACGACGACCCATGAGCAGGCCTGCGGCTGCGTAGGCGCCCATGTCGACGGCGTGCCGGCGCTGGAGATGACCAAGTGGTTCGACACCAACTACCACTACCTCGTCCCAGAGTTCGATGCCTCCTCCGACTTCAGCCTCCACCCCGAGCGCCTGCTCGCCGAGGTCGATGAAGCCATCGCCCTGCCCGCCAGCCCCAAGGTGGCCTTGCTGGGGCCGGTGAGCTTCCTCCATCTCGGCAAGAGCAAGCAGGACGGCTTCGACCGCCTGGCCCTGCTCGAGCGCCTGTTGCCTGTCTACGAGCAACTGCTGACGCGCCTGGCCGCCCGCGGCGTCACCTGGGTGCAACTGGACGAGCCCATCCTCGGCCTGGACTTGAGTCCCGCCTGGCAGGACGCCCTGCGCCGGGCCTATGCGCGCCTGAGCGCGGTCGGCCAGCCCCTGCTGCTGGCCAGCTATTTCTCGCCGCTGGGCGACAACCTGGAGCTGGCCTGCGAACTGCCTGTCGCTGGCCTGCATGTGGACGCCGTGCGCGCGCCCGAGGAGCTGCTGGCCGTCGCGCTGCGCCTGCCGCTGGATCGCGAGCTGTCGGTCGGCATCGTCGACGGCCGCAACATCTGGCGCAGCGATCTCGACCAGGCCCTGGCCCGGCTGCGCAAGATCCACGAACTGCGCGGCGGCCGCCTGTGGGTGGCGGCGTCGTGCTCGCTGCTGCATGTGCCCTTCAGCTTACGCCACGATTCGGCCCTGGACACCGAACTGCAGAGCTGGCTGGCCGGTGCCGTCGAGAAACTGGACGAGCTGCGCGTGCTCAAGCGCGCGCTGTGGGGCGACGAGGCCAGCGTGACAAGCGAACTGGCCGAGTCCCGTATCGCCCGTGCGACCCGTCTCGCCAGCCGGCGCGTGCGCAACGGCAGCGTCGCCGCCCGGCTCAAGGCCCTGCCGGCCGATGTCGACCAGCGCCGTTCGCCCTTCCCCATCCGCCAGGCCGCACAGCGCCAACGCCTGCGCCTGCCCGCCTTCCCGACCACCACCATCGGCTCCTTCCCGCAAACGCCCGAGATCCGCGCCGCCCGCGCCGCCTTCAAGCGCGGCACGCTGGACGAGCCCGCCTACCGCGAAGCCATGCGGCGCGAGATCCAATTGGCCGTCAGCAAGCAGGAAGCCGTCGGGCTGGACGTTCTGGTGCACGGCGAGGCCGAGCGCAACGACATGGTCGAGTACTTCGGCGAGCAGTTGGCCGGCTTCGCCTTCACCGCCGACGGCTGGGTGCAAAGCTATGGCTCACGCTGCGTGAAGCCGCCGGTGCTGTTCGGCGATGTGTCGCGGCCCCAGGCGATGACGGTGGACTGGACCGCCTTCGCCCAGAGCCTGACGGCCAAGCCCATGAAGGGCATGCTGACCGGGCCCATCACCATCCTGCAATGGTCCTTCGTCCGCGACGACCAGCCGCGCGCCAACACCGCTCTGCAGATCGCGCTAGCCATCCGCGACGAGGCGGCCGACCTGGAAGCCGCCGGCATTGCCATCATCCAGATCGACGAGCCCGCCATCCGCGAGGGCCTGCCGCTGCGCCGCGCGGCTTGGGGCACCTACCTGGCCTGGGCCACCCGGGCCTTCCGCGTGGCCGCCGGTGCTGTGCGCGACGACACCCAGATCCACACCCATATGTGCTACTCGGAGTTCAACGACATCCTGCCCGAGATCGCCGCCATGGACGCCGACGTCATCACCATCGAGACCAGCCGCTCCGACATGGAGCTGTTGCGCGGCTTTGGCGACTTCCGCTATCCCAACGAAATCGGTCCCGGCGTCTACGACATCCACTCGCCGCGCGTGCCCGACACGGCGGAGATGCTGCGCCTGTTGAAGAAGGCCGCGGAGGTCATCCCGCCGGAACTACTCTGGGTCAACCCGGACTGTGGGTTGAAGACGCGGGGGTGGGCGGAGACGGAGGCAGCGTTGGGGAGGATGGTGGAGGCGGCGAGGGAGTTGCGCGGGAGTCAGTCGGCGATGGCGGGGTAGTCGCCCAGCCCATCCGGCCACGGCGTCAGGATCTCGAAGCCGTCCTTGGTCACGGTGACCATGTGCTCCCACTGCGCCGACAGCGAATGGTCGCGCGTCACCACCGTCCAGCCGTCGTTCAGCTCGCGGATGGCGGCGCCGCCGGCGTTGATCATGGGTTCGATGGTGAAGATCATGCCCTCCTGCAGCTTCAGCCCTTCGCCGGGACGGCCGAAGTGGTTGACGTGGGGATCGTCGTGATAGACGTCGCCGATGCCATGGCCACCGTACTCGCGCACGACGCTGAAGCCGGCCGCGTGGGCCACCTTCTGGATGGCATGGCCCACGTCGCCCAAGGTCGCACCGGGGCGCACCTGGCGGATGCCGGCGCGCAGGGCTTCATAGGTCGTCATCACGAGGCGGCGCGCCAGCACATTGGCCTCGCCGACGATGAACATGCGGCTGCTGTCGCCGAACCAGCCGTCCTTGGTCAGGGTCACGTCCACATTGACGATGTCGCCCTTCTTCAGCTTTTTGTCCTTGGACGGGATGCCGTGGCAGACGACATGATTGGGCGAGATGCAGGCCGTCTTGGGGTAGCCGTGATAGCCGACGTTGGACGGGATGCACTTCAGCGTGTTGACGATGTAGTCGTGGCAGAGGTCGTCCAGTTCCTCCGTCGACACGCCGGGCACGACATGGGGCTTGAGCATGGCCAGCACCTCGGCGATCAGATGCCCGGCCTCGCGGGCCTTGGCCACCTCGTCGGGCGTGCGCAACTTCAGGCTCTTCATGCCCGTGCTCCCTTGGCTTTGCTCGGCTGAGTCCAACCAGCGAGGCGCGCCAGGTCCACCCCCCCCTCCTGCTCGGCGCGGATCAGCAATTGGCAGATCTCGCTGTGGCTGAGCTGCGGATGCAGTTCGGCGAGCATGCCGATGCGCATCCAGTGCTCGGCCTGTGCATTGATGGAACGCGACAAGGCTTGGCTGGCAAGGCGCAGGCTCTCATGCATCGGATCGGAGATTTTGACGATTCCCATACCGCAATGATATACGCTTCGTATACGAAACGTATATCAGCCCTTTCTTGACACCACCACGGCCTCGTAGGCGTCCAGGAATTCCAGCGGCATGCGCCGCGGTTTGCCACTGCTGATCTCGATGCAGATCAAAGCCCAGCGCCCGCGCATCAGCGTGACGCCATCGCTGGCGCGCTTGAGCTGGAAGCGTCTCTCCATCGTCAGCTTGCCGTCGCTGGCCGTCAGCCAGGTGCCAAGCACCAGCGCCTCGCCTTCGAAGGACGGCAGCAGGTACTCGTAGTGCCCTTCGCGAATTGCCATGGCGCGGTCCAGGCGACGGTAGTCGTCCAGCGACAGCCTCAGGGCCTCGGAATGCGCCCAGCCGGCCTGCTCGCACCACTGCACATAGACGGCGTTGTTGGTGTGGGCTAGCCCGTCGATGTGCTCACGCGCTGGCGTCAGCGTCAGCGTGAACGGCGACGGGTAGTCCCAGTTACTCATAGACCGACACTTCCGGCCGCCGCGCCAACACCGCGATGGGCGGCGCCCAGCGCTCGCCACGCGGCTTCTTGCTCGTCACCAGCGTGATCTCGCTGGGCTCGAAGACCTCGACGTTGTGCGTGATCGGCGTCGTCAGCAAGTACTGCGCGCGGGTGCTGCGCAGGAAATGGCCGACGAGCTGGATGTTGCGCACGTCCAGGTGGGCGAAGGGCTCGTCAATGAAGACAAAGCCGCCCGGCGTCTCGTCATCCTTCATGAGGCCGACCAACAGGATCAGGCTCTTGAGCACCTGCTGGCCGCCGGAGGCCTCGCCGTCGTTGAGCCCCACCTCGCCCTTGCCGTCGAAGTTGAACTTGACCTGCAGGCCGGCCTGGGCGAGCACGGTGTCGTCGTTGTCCAGATGCGGCAGCACGGCTTCGGCCGTCGTGCCGGCCAGTTCGCCCAGCTCGGCGACGTTCTTCTTGTAGCGCCGCACTGTGGCGCGCAGCACGTCGATATAGCGCTCGCGGGCATTGAAGGCGGCAATGCGCGCCATCTCGTTGCTCGCGCGGCGGTCGCTGAGCTGGCTGTCCTGCTCGTATACCTGGGCGGCCATGCGGGCGTGGCGCTCGACGACGCTGGCGTCCACCTCCCAATGACCGCCTTCCAGCTCCTGGTCCACATGGTGGGCGCGGATCTCGGCCTGGCGGGCGTTCTCGAACTCGTCGCGCACGGCGGCCAGTGCGGCCGGCGTGACCCAGGCCGCGGGGAACTGGGCTTTCTGCTTGCGCGACTCCTGCGACGCCTTGCGCAGCGCCTCGCGCCTGGTTTCGTGCTCGCGCAGGCGGCCGGCGGCGGAACCCTCGCCCTCCTTCAGCGCGATCTGGGCGCCTTCGTAGGCCTGCTCGCTGCGCGTGGACTCGCGCACGACGCGGTCGTGCTCGCTGTCGAGTGCACTCATGCGCGAGGCGGCCTCGGCCCGGGCCTGGCGCAACACCGGAAGGCGCGCACGCGCTTCGGCGAACTCGTCGGCGCGCTCGCTCAACTCCTGCGCCGCCTTGTGGCCAACGGCCGCGCGCTGCACGTCCTTGAACTGGCGCTCGACCTCGGCCTGGGCCTTGGCAATGCGGCTGAGCTCGCCGTCCCAGCGGGCCAGCTCGGCTTCCAGCGCACCGCGGCGCGAATCGACAGCCGACGCGCCGAACTGGTGGTCGCGCGGCTCGACGAAGACGCTGCGACCGCCACGGCCATCGCGGTAGTAGGCGTCGGCGGTGATCCATTCGCCGCCCACCTGAGCGCCGTCTTCTGTCGACGTGACGCAGCGGATGCCGCCCAGCTGTCGAGCCAGCCAGGACGGCAGCGGTGCACTGACGTTCAGGGCGGCCAGCAGCGAGCCGGCAGGCGCCTGAGTGACGGGCGAGGTGTCGGCCACGACGTAGTGGCGGTAACGCTGCTTCGCGGCGATGTCGAAGGCGCGGCTCTCGTCGCTGCGGTGCTTGAGCACGACGACCCAGCGCGACGGGCGCAGCAGGCCTTCGGCGGCGGCGCGCCAGGCCTCGTCGGCGATGTCGATGCTATCGGCGACGAGGTAGTGGGCGATGCCGGCGTCGTCCAGCGCGCGCTTCATCGGCGCGACCTCGGTCGGCGGCGGGGGCAGGCGCTTGCCGCTCAGCTCGCCGAGCTGGGCCTGGGCGCGCGAGGCCTTGTCGCTGGCCCGCGTGTAGTCGGCACGCAGGCGCTCCCGCTCGCTGGCCAGCTCCTGCATCTTGGCCGTCAGTGCGGCGGCATCGGCTTCGACGTCGGCCAGGGCCCTCAGCTCGTCCTCGCGCTTGACCAGCGCCTCGGCCGGGCGCTCGGCCTCGCGGGCCGCATCGAAGGCCGCACGGGCTTCACGCCGCTCGCCTTCCAGCGCCTTCAGCCTCTCCTTGGCGGCCTCCTGCGCCGTGAACAGGCTGTGCAGGGCCGCGCGCTTCTCGCTCAGCGCCTTCACATCGCCCGATGCGAACAGGCGCTGGCGGTGCAGTTCACGCGCATCGCGAGCGATGCGTTCGCGCGCCTCGCTCCAGCGCAGCACCGGCAGCACCTCGGTGGCCAGGCGCTCTCGCTCCTGGATCTTGAGCTGGTACTGGCGGTGGCTGTTGACGCGGTTGGCCAGGTCGCTGAGCTGGGCCTGGGTGTGTGCCAGCTCGGCCGCGGCCTGCTCCACTTCCTTGCCCAGCTGCTGCTGGTGGCTGCGTGCCTGCTCGTAGCGGTCCAGCACCTCCTGGTCGCCGAAGACTTCGAAGACGAGACGCAACAGCTCTTTGGGGCTCAGCTCGCAAAGGCGGTCGGTCTGGCCCTGCTCCAGCGCCAGCACGCGGCCGATGGCGCGCGTCAGGCCGGCCGCTTCCAGGCGCTTCTTCCAGGCCTCGATGCCCAGCCAGTCGCGGTCGCCGCGCTCGGCGAGCTGCTCGATCTCGTGAACGCCGTCGAGGATGACGTAGCGGCGCACCCAGTCGCCGCCTTGGCGCTCGATGCGGCAGGCCAGCGTCACCTGGTCGGCGTACAGCAGCGACGACGCGAATGGCCGGCTGCTGTTCTGGCGCGAGCGCGGACGGTTGTCCACCAGCGCGCGCAGCCAGGCCGTCTCGGCGTTGGCATGCCGGGCGTAGGTTTTGTAGGTGCGGCCGCCCGAGCACTCGAGGCCCAGCAGCGTGCGCATCGCATCCAGCAGCGTGGTCTTGCCCGAGCCGTTGGGGCCGGCGATGGTGATGATGGCGCCGTCCAGCGGCAGCGTGACGCGCTGGCAGTAGTCCCAGTGCAGCAGTTCAAGCGATTGCAGGTGGAACATCAGTCGTCGATATCTTGTTGTTCGGCTTCTTCGGGGCGCGACACCGGATGGCCGGCGCGGGCCAGCACGTCGCCCAGGGCGCCGTCGAGGATGCGCGGCGCCAGCAGGTCGTAGTCGATCAGCAGGTCCAGCAGCGGGCCTTCGGCAATGTCCTCGCCGCGGCGAGTGATGAAGCCATGGCGCTCCAGCAGCTTCAGGTTGGTGTCCAGCCGAAGCTTCTTGCCGAGCTGGTCGCCGAAGTCGGCCAGCAGGCTGCGGTAGCTGATCAGCGGCGCGACGCTGGCCGCCTGCGGCATGGGCTTGTCGGTGGCGAACATCTCGCCCTGGCCGGCGTGGATGGCGTCGCTGCGCGCGACCTGCCGCTGCCGCTTGGGCAGCACGATCAGGCTCCACAGGATCACCAGCAGCGCCACGCCGTCGCGCGGCAGGTCGAGGTTGTTGTTGGCCGCCAGGCCCGTCTCGCCGAACACGGCGCTTTCGGCCGGGCGCAGCAGCGCGACGGCGATGTGGTCGGCGTGCACGTTGTCCACCAGCTGCAGGCCGACGCCGGCCAGGCGGGCACCGAGCTGGTTCCACAACTCGGTGTCGATCAGCGCGCGGCGCACGAGGGGGTGGCTGCGTGGCAGCCAGCGGCGGGCCAGCAACTGGGCCGCGAGTTGCGCGGAATCGTCTAGAGGGCTCATGTAGCAGGAGATTCAGGTGTGAGGACGCCGCGGCTCATCCATTTAACGAACTCGTCGTCCACGGGGCCTTGCTCGGCGGACCAGCGGACCGACCACGGCTGGCGTGCCATGTCGCCGGTGGCGCCCTTCAGGTGGCGGGCCTGCGCGTCGCCGAGCAGCGGCAGCAACTGCGCACGGTAGGCGGCACGGGCATAGCTGCCGCCGAGGATGGCCGGCGTCAGGTCGCGCTCGATGGGTTCGGCGGACCAGGCGGCAAGCAGCGCCTGCATCTGGTCCATGTCAGGCGGCAGCTGCATGACGGCCAGCTCGCCGGTCGGCGCGGCCTGGCCTTGCGGCAGCGCCGCCGATTCGCTGGGCTTGGGCCGGTCGCGCTCGAACTCGGCCTCGGCGGTGTCGACGAGGTCGCGCTGCGCCACCAGCACCGGGTGCACCGGCCGCTCCCACGCGCCGTTCAGCAGCGCGGCGAGGTCGCCCTGGCTCTGCAGCCAACGGCGCACATCGGTCGTCGTGATGCCGGTGGAGCCCAGCGTCACGCGCTGGCGGTCGGCCTGTTGCAGCGCCCGGTTGAACTGGCTGGCCATCGCCAGCAGCCGTGCCTGGGCCAGGCCCAGCTCGCGGGCCAGGCGCTCCAGCCGCGCCTCGCCGGCCGATTCGGCCTGGGCAATGATGGCGCCCAGGGCCTCGCCGGCGCGGTCCACCAGCGTCAGGGCCTTCTCGAAGCGGGTACGAGCCCGGCGCAGGGCAAATTCGCTGCCGCTGGCGATGGCGTCGGCAAATTCGTCGTAAAGCCGCGACAGCTGGGCCAGCAGATGCTGCAACTGGGCCGGCTGCAGGGTGCCGAGCTGGTGGGCGCCAGCCACGCCGGCCAGCAGCGAGGCCAGGTCGCCATCGGGCGCCTCCTCCTGCGTCAACGGCTGCAGCAGGCCAACGAGCTGCTGGGCCAGCGGCGTGACCGCATAGGTCTGGACGGTCGCGTCCCAGGCCAGCAACTCGGCCTCGCGCAGACGCTTAAGCACGCTGTCCAGCACCTCGTCGCGCAGCACGTGGAAGGCCTGGTTCAGGGCTTCGCGCGTCAGCCGCGATTCGCGCAGGGCCATCAGCTCGAAGAACACCCACAGCCGCAGCCGCGTGACGCCGGCCGGGCCCTGGAAAAGCGCCCGCAAAGCGATCTGCAGCGCGTCCTGTCTCTCGAGCTGCCACCACAGCAGCGCCTCCACCGGCGCGGCGCCGTCGCGGAAATAGTCCTCCACGCGGTCGGGGCGAAGGGCGTCGTCGGTGTCCTGGGGAGAGATCAACATGGGGCGCGGATTATCGACGGCCCCCGAAGCCGGCCCATCAGGGGGTGTCGAGGGTTTTGACAGTCGGCCTGGCCTGCTTGCCACAGACCACCGCCCTGCACAGGGAGATCGACCGATGGCATCGAATTTGCATATCTGACACCAACCCACTCGGAGGAGCCCAGAAATGACCCGTCGCGCACTGCTCGCTGCCGTTTCGCTGGCCCTCGCCGCCCTTGCACCTCAGGCGAAGGCCGGCGTCGTCATCAACTACGCCAACTTCACCGGTGCCTGCGGCGCCAGCCTGACCTGCGTTGGCAACACGGTGGTCAACGGCTCGGGCGATCTGCATCTGACCTCGGCTACCGCCGGCCAATCGGGCGCGGGCTACAGCACGACAGCCATCACGCTGGGCTCGGGCGCGACCTTCAGCAGCACCTTCCAATTCCGCTTCACCAACACCGGCGGCATCGATCCCGCCGACGGCATCACCTTCGTGCTTTCCAAATCGTCCGCCGGTCTCGGCGCCGCTGGCGGTGGTCTGGGCTACGAGGGCGTGCCTAACAGCGTGGCCATCGAGTTCGATACCTTCTGGAACGGAGGCGTTGACCCCAACAGCAACCATGTCGCCGTCGACGTCGGTGGCGTGCTGAGCAACAACGCGGCTGCCAGCCCCTACGGTCAGACAGACTGCGTGAACGGCAACAACATCCGCCCGGGCTGCATGAGCAATGGCGACATCTGGTCCGCCACGGTCAGCTACGACGGCAGCACAAAATTGCTGAACGTCTACGTGCAGGACGCCGGCAACGCCCTCCAGCACCTGATCAGCGACTACAGCATCGACCTCAGCGCCGCGCTGGGTACCAATGACGCCTTCGTCGGGTTCACTGGCGCCACGGGCTCGGGTTTCGAGAACCAGGACATCCTGAACTGGCAGCTGGCCAACGACACGTCGCTGGGCAAGCCCGGCCGCCTGCCCGAGCCGGCCGGCCTGGCCCTGCTGAGCTTGGCCGGCGTGGCCGCCCTGGCCGCCCTGGCCGCCGGCCGCCGTCGTCGCGCCTGAATTCGAGTTTTGCGAATGCCGGCGTCAAGCCGGCTGAAACCAGGCCCGCCTTGGCGGGCCTAATCTTTGGCGCATGCAAAACCATCGCCTGCCCACCTTCTTCCTGTCCCACGGCGGCGGCCCCTGGCCCTATATGGACGGCGACTACCGCCGCGCCCATGCCCAGCTGGAAGCCTCGCTGCAAGCCCTGCCGGCCACGCTGCCGGCTGGCCCGAAGGCCATCCTGATGATCTCGGCACACTGGGAGGAGCCGGCCTATACGGTCATGACATCGCCCGCGCCGGGCATGCTCTACGACTACGGCGGTTTTCCGGCCCACACCTACCAAGTGGTCTATCCGGCCAAGGGCGACCCGGTGCTGGCCGAGCGCGTCGTCGCGCTGATCCAGGCCGCTGGCCTACCCACCGCGCGGGACGACAAGCGCGGCTTCGACCACGGCGCCTTCTGCACGCTGGCGCCCATGTATCCGCAGGCCGACATCCCCGTCGTGCAGCTGTCGCTCAAGCGCGGCCTGGACCCGGCCGAGCACCTGGCCCTGGGGCGGGCGCTGGCGCCGCTGCGCGACGAAGGCGTGCTCATCCTCGGCAGCGGCTTCAGCTTCCACAACCTGCGCCTTTACGGTGAGGCCGGCCGCCAGCCGTCCGCCGCATTCGACGCCTGGCTGCAGGACGTCCTTCCCAGCGCAGAAGGTCGCGGCGAGCGCCTGCAGACCTGGGCCCAGGCGCCCGCCGCCCGCCTAGCGCATCCGCGCGAGGAGCATCTGCTGCCGCTGATGGTCGCCGCCGGCGCAGCCGAGGGCGACGCGGCCAGTTGCAACTATCACGAGACCGAATTCCTCGGCGGCGTGACGGCCTCCAGCTTCAGGTTCGGCTGAAACGAGCCGGCGGCGTCCGCGACACTGCGCGCATGACGACGACAGCACTGATCCAAGCCCTAGCCGCCTGCCATCGCGATGGCACTCGACTGAGGGCCGCTGACTGGACCGACGTCGTGCGCGACGAGGCCGACGCCTATGCCGTGCAGGACGGCGTCGCCCGGGCCCTGGGTTGGCGTTTCGAGCGCTGGAAGTCCGGCGGCGCTAGCGCGCAGGGGCCGTTCAGCCATTCGCCGGTGAACCCGATCGCGGGCACGACTCTGCTGGGCGTCGAGGCTGAGGTGGCCTTGCGCGTCGATGCAGCGGGCAAGCCCGAAGCCATGTGCATCGCCGTCGAACTGGTGGCCTCGCGCTGGGCAGAAGGGCTGGATGCGCCGGCCCTGCTGCGCATGGCCGACCACCAGTCCAACGCCGGCCTGCTGCTCGGCCTCTGGCAGCCCTATCGTGCGCTGGACTGGGCCAACGCCGAGTGGCGGCTGAAGCTCGAGGGCCAGCCCGACATCGTCCGCCGCGGCGGCCACTCGCTGGCCAATCCGGCGGGCGTGCTGCCGGCTTGGCTGCAGCATGCAAAGCCGCAAGGCGGCACCGTCGTGACCACCGGCGCCTGGGGCGGCCTGCATCCCTTGAGCGGCCCGGCCCGCGGCAGCCTGGCCATCGAGGGTCTGGGCGAGTTCAGCTTCTTCTAAGCAGCGGCGTGAAGAGGGCGACGAAGGTCGCGACATTGACGGCCACCGTCAGCCAGTAGACGCGCCGGAAGTCCGGCTTGACGCTCTTGTGGTGCAGCAGCCGCTGGGCCAGCAAGGCGCCCGGCCAGCCACATGCCAGGGACAGGGCATGCAAGGTGTTCTCGCCCACCCGCCAGTCGTTGCGCCGGGCAGCGCGCTTGTCCAGCGCATAGACGATGAAGGTCGCCATGCTCATAGCGGAGTAGAGGCCCCACAGCCAGCTGGGCAGGCCCCAGACGAGATGGCAGGCCAGTACGAAGGCAGCGAAGGCGGGGATCAGCAGCAGTACGCGGCCATGATCACGCTGCGGTGCAGGTGGAGGCTGCGCCTTGATGCCCCGCACGGCCAGCGCCCGCGGCTTGCCCTGGGCATCGCAGCCTGATTCAAAGCTCAGGCGCTCACCCACCGCCGGCCGCTCGGCGCGGGCGGCGAAGGCCTGGATATGCACGAAGAGGCGGGCCGCGCCGCCGTCGGGCGCAATGAAGCCATAGCCTTTGGCGTCGTCCCACTGGACGAGGGTGCCGATCTGTCGGTCTCTGGAACTCATCACTAAGAAAAAGGGCCCGCAAGCGGGCCCTCATCATCGCCGGGCGGCGGCTGCCGCCACGGGATCAGCGGCCGAAGCCACCCTTGCGCGGACCGCTCGGCGGACGGCGGTCGCCGAAGGCCGGCTTGGCACCGAAGCTGGGCTTGCCGCCCGGCTGGAAGGAACGCTGCTCGCCACCACGCGGTGCGAAGCCGCGGTCTTCACGAGGCTGGAAACCACGATCTTCGCGAGGCTGGAAGCTCCGCTCGTCACGCGGTTGGAAGCCACGCTCCTCGCGGGCCTGGAAGTCACGGTTGTCACGGGGCTGGAAACCGCGATCATCGCCACGCGGCACGAAGCCACGCTGCTCGCCACGCGGGGCAAAGCCGCGGTCGTCACGGGGCGCGAAGCCGCGGTCCTGGCCGTGATGGCCATGACCGAAGGGCTTGCCGCCGCCATGGAAGGGACGGCCACCTTCTTCACGGCGGAAGGGCTTGTTGCCGAAGCCGGGGCGGCCGCCGAAGTTGCCGCGCGGACCACGGTCGTCAAAGCTGCCGGCGGGACGCGGCGGAAAGATGCGCGGCTCTTGCGTCTTGGGCTCCAGGCCGGCGATCTGCTGGACCGGAATCGTCTGCGTGGTGAACTGCTGAATGCGGCGGATCATGCTGACATCGTCGCGCAGGCCCAGCGTGATCGCCAGACCCTGGCGGCCAGCACGGCCGGTGCGGCCGATGCGGTGCACATAGTCCTCGGCCTTCATCGGCAGGCCGTAGTTGATGACGTGGCTGATGGTGGGAACGTCGATGCCGCGGGCGGCCACGTCGGTGGCGACCAGCACCTTCAGGTCACCGCGGCGCAGGCCCATCAGCACGCGGTTGCGCTTGCCCTGGGGCATGGCACCGTGCAGGGGGGCGACGGCGTGTCCGATCTCAGCCAGGCGGTCGGCCAGCCAGTCGGCATCGCGCTGGGTGCTGGTGAAGACGACGGCCTGGTCCAGCTCGGGCTGGGCCAGGATGGCTTCCAGCAGTTGGTCCTTGTGGTGGGGGTTGTCGGCCCAGTGCAGACGCTGCTCGATGTTCTCGTGCGTGTCGGTGTGCGAGGCCACCTCGATGCGCTGCGGGTCCTTCAGCAGCTGCTGGGCCAAGCGGCCGACGTGGCCGGCGAAGGTGGCGCTGAACATCACCGTCTGCTTGGTCTCGGGCGTGTGACTGGTCACGACGTTGATGTCGTCGATGAAGCCCATGTCCAGCATGCGGTCGGCTTCGTCCAGCACCAGCATCTCGACATTGCTCAGCACGCACTTGCCGCTGGCCAGGTGGTCCAGCAGGCGGCCGGGGGTCGCGATGAGGATGTCCAGGGGGCCGGTCAGCTGGCGGATCTGCAGCGGATAGGGCATGCCGCCCAACACGGTCGCAACCTTCAGGCCGGGGATGTGGCGGCCATAGGTTTGGGCGGCCTTGCTGACCTGCATGGCCAGCTCGCGGGTGGGGGCCAGCACGAGGACGCGCGGGCCGTAGATGACGCCCTTTTCGCGGCGCTTGGTGTTATCGCCGCGGGCGGCGAGTATCTTCTCGAGCGCCGGCAGGATGAAGGCGGCGGTCTTGCCCGAGCCGGTGCGCGAAGAGACCATCAGGTCCTTGTTCGCGAGTGCCGCGGGGATGGCTTGGGCCTGCACGTCGGTGGCGTTCTCATAGCCGGAATCCTTGACGGCTTGCAGCACGGCGGGGCTCAGGCCCAGGGTCTCGAAACTCATTACTTCGTTCTTTCGTTCGCAGTCACGCCGCGCAGGCAAACGCGCAGCGCCGAGGGGCTCGCTTGGCCCTTCGGAATCACAAAAGTCGCTGGGAGATAGATCAGCTCGCGTCGTGCGGCTCGGGCTTGTTACAGCAGCCCGGGTGCGGCGCGGGGGAACAGTCAGTCAAAGCGACGGCTTCATCGCCGCCGACCGATCCGTGTTCGGAGTTTGATGCGAATGATCAAACGAGGTCAGAGGAGACGTGGAACACCTGGAGCGGACCCCAGGCGAAGACGCGACTGTAGCATAGATCAGGGTTTTCACCAAAGCAGCCGTTGGGGGCAGAGTGTGCGGTCTGGCACACTCAAGGCCCGGGTCGGCAGCACACCCAGGCCTTGCCGCGCGGCATCCGCCGTGAGCTGAACCTGCCACACCAAAGCCGTCGTTCACGTGACTCCGCGTGCGCCCTGGCTGCAAGTCGGCGAGCCCAGCCCGTCTTGAGTTGGCGTGCGCATGGAGTGCCACCGTGCCCCGTGAATCCTTTCCCCTCCTCGTGGACGACCTGTCCACCTTCGCCAAATCGCTGCGCACGCAGTTGCTTGCTCACACCACCACGCCGGGCCACCAGACCCTGCTCAATATGCTGGCGCGCGCCGCCGGGCATCGCAATCTGCAGACGCTGCAAGCCCGGCCACCAGCACCGCCTTTGGCCGCCACCCCAACAACGCCCGCCGAGCACAGCGAGATCGTGCGCCGCACCCTGCGGCTCTTCGACGACCAGGGCCGGCTGACCCGCCTGCCCGTCAAGCGCTCGCTGCAGCTGATGTCGCTGTGGGGCCTGTGGATGCGCTTCGACGCCAAGCGGCCCTACCGCGAACGCGAGGTCAACGAGATCCTCAATGCCTGGCACCTGTTTGGCGACCACTGCACCCTGCGCCGCGACCTCGTCACGCAGAAGCTGCTCGCCCGCACGGCCGACAGCTTGGTCTACTCCAAGCTGCCGGCCCGTCCGGGCCCCGACGCCATGGTCTTGATGCGGGCGCTACGCCAGCTTGGCCGCTAGCCAGCCGCGCAGGCTGTTGAAGAAGGCCAGCGCTGAAGCGCGGCCCAGGTCCTCGCGGCGCAGCCGCGCTTCCTTGATGCGGCCCTGGGCCACCAGCTCGGCGCGCAGCACGCCGGGCAGCAGGCCAGCGGCCATCGGCGGCGTCAGCCATTGGCCGTCGATCTGCAGAGCCAGGTTGCCGAAGCTGCATTCGGTCAGCTCGCCAGCCTCGTTCCACAGGATGAGGTCGAAGGCCCCAGCGGGCTTGTCGAGTGCATAGAGCTCGCGGCGCGTGGTCTTGTGCGCCAGGTATTCGGCGCGCGGGCCGAGCGTCGGCATCGCGCGGTCGGCAAGGGCGAGGCGCACCGGCTCGGCTGTTGGCGTGAAGGCGGCGAGCGTGTGAGCGAAGCGGCCCTCGGCATCGCAGGTCAGGCGCAGCCGCCAACTGCCCGTTGGCTGCTCCGCCGCGGTGGTCTTCAGATGGGCCCGCGCCTCGGCCAGAGAGAAGCGCAGGCCGAAGTGACGCGCCGTGCGCTGCATGCGGGCCAGATGGGCTTCGCCACGAAGGGCGACGCCTTCCTCGAGCCGCAGCGTCTCCAGCGCCTCGACCGGCGCCTCGGCACGACCGAGAAAGCGCGACTTGGCCCGCCACTCGGCGATCTCGGCGGCGGGTTCGCTGTCCAGCGTAATGGCGCTGCCGATGCCGCAGCGCAACTGCCCGTCACCGAACTCGACGGTGCGGATGGGCACGTTGAAGGTGGCGACACCACCGGGCTGGATCAGTCCCAGCGCGCCGCAATACCAACCACGCGCGGTCGACTCCAGCTCATGGATGATCTGCATGGCGCGGATCTTGGGTGCGCCGGTCACCGAGCCGCAGGGAAAGAGAGCGGCGAAGGCATCGGCCAGCGTCAGCCCGCCGCGGCTGACCGCCGTCACCGTCGACGTCATCTGCCAGACCGTCGGCAGCGCATGCAGTTCGAACAGGCGGGGCACGCGCACCGTGCCGAGCTGCGCGACGCGGCTTAGGTCGTTGCGCAGCAGGTCCACGATCATCAGGTTCTCGGCGCGCTCCTTCTCGCTGGTGCGCAGATGCTGTTGCGCCGCCTCGTCGTCGACGCGGTCGCGGCCGCGCGGCGCCGTGCCCTTCATGGGCTGGGCGGCGAGCAGCCAGCTGGCCTTGGCGCCGGGCACGGGGCGCCAGTCGAAGAAGAGTTCCGGCGACACGCTGGCCGCTCCCGCTTCGCGCAGAAAGAGGCTGAAGCCGCCGGGCTGGCTGGCATGCAGGGCGAGAAAAAGTCGCTCCGGATCCAGCGCGCCGGCCGCAGCACGCAGCCGAGTCGTGAGGTTGATCTGGTAGCAGTCGCCTGCGCGGATGTAGTCGCGAATGCGCTCGATGGCAGCCGTGGCGTCTGGCTCGGTGTCCTGCCAGCCGAGCAGGCCGGTATGGGCCGGCGACAGCTCGGGCCAGGGCTCTGGCGCGTTGTCGTAGACGGCGAATTCGGCCAGCGGCGCGGAGGCGGTGTGGGTCAAGAGCGCCCTGTCGAAGGCCGCCGCCGCCTCGTAGCGCAGGCCACCGAGCACCCAGGCGCCCGCACGCGCGGCGGCTTCGCCTTGGGCGATGACGGCATGGACCTCCTCCAGCCGCCCAGCCCTCAGCCAGCGCGAAGGCGGTGTGGACCAGCCGCCGCGCACCCGCTCGCCGTCCTCGCGGGCCAGCGGGTGGCGGGGGAAGTCGAAGGCGGCGTGCAGCACGCGGCGCCGGATCAGAACGGGGTCAGCGCGGACAGCGGCTCGCAGGCCTTGTCGTCGCCCACGTCGGGCCGGAAGCACAGCCCATAGGCCTGGCCCTTGAGCACGCGGTCCACCGTGCTGCCGGCCGGCACGCCGAGCCATTCGACATGCAGGTCCGCCTCGGGTGAATCGGCGCGCGGTGCATCCACGACACGCACGCCGCAGCGGCCCGTCATGGACTTCACGCAGCGCAGGCTGAGCTTGTGATCCGACAGCGTGTAGGTCAGTTCCCAGTCACGCCGCGTGTCGGCGCTGCGCACGATCTTTTGCACCAGGCGCGGTGCGCTGCCCACGGGTTCGGCGGCGTGAGTGGCGGTGACCAGCAGCGGCAGCGCCAAAAGCAGCAGCGCCTTCATGCCAGGTTCAGGAAGTGGGTGCGGTAATGGACGAGCTCGTCGATGGACTCGTGGATGTCGGCCAGGGCGGTGTGGGCCTGCGCCTTCTTGAAGCCCTCCAGCGCGGCGGGCTTCCAGCGCTTGGCCAGCTCCTTCAGCGTAGACACGTCGAGATTGCGGTAGTGGAAGAAGCTCTCCAGCTCCGGCATGTAGTTGGCGAGGAAGCGGCGGTCCTGGCAGATGCTGTTGCCGCACATCGGGCTCTTGCCCTTGCCGACGTAGTGCTTCAGGAAGGCGATGGTTTGGGCCGAAGCCTCGGCCTCGCTGATGGCCGAGGCCTTGACGCGGTCGATGAGGCCGCTCTTGCCATGGGTGCCCTTGTTCCAGGCGTCCATCTTGTCCAGAGTCTCGTCGGTCTGATGCACGGCAAAGACGGGGCCTTCAACACGCTTCTCGAGGTTGGCATCGGTGACGACGACGGCGATCTCGATGATGCGGTCGGTGTCTGGATACAGACCCGTCATTTCAAGGTCGATCCAGATCAGGTTGTTGTCGCTGGGTGCAAGGGTATCGGACATGGTGGGCTCACTCAGAGGATGGCGAATTCTCGCAGCCTAAAATTTGCTGATGTCTCCCGTGCTGTTGTCCCTCGCGTTTGCCGTCGCCCTGGCGACCTCGACCCTCGTCAAGTTCTGGCTCTCCTCGCGCCAGATCCGCCATGTGGCTGCCCACCGCGGCCGGGTGCCGGCGGCCTTTGAGGGCAGCGTTACTCTGGCAGCCCACCAGAAGGCGGCCGACTACACCGTCGCCCGCGCCCGTTTCGGCCTGCTGGCCCTGGCATTCAATGCCGCCGTGCTGCTGGGCTGGACGCTGCTGGGCGGACTGAGCGCGCTGAACGGCTGGGTGCTGGCCGCCAGCGGCGCCCTGCCCGAGGCCTGGCAGGCCATGGGCTACCAGCTCGGCCTCGTCGCGGTCTTCTTGCTGGTCAGCTCGCTGCTGGACCTGCCCTGGGAGCTGTGGTCCACCTTCAAGATCGAGCAGGCCTTCGGCTTCAACCGCACGACGCTGAAGCTCTTCTTCGCCGACATGGCCAAGGGCTTGGGTCTAGGCGCGCTGCTGGGCCTGCCCATCGTTGCGCTGATCCTGTGGCTGATGGGCGCCATGGGCCCACGCTGGTGGCTGTGGGCCTGGGGCGCCTGGATGGGCTTCAACCTGCTCGTCATGGTCATCTACCCGACCGTCATCGCGCCCCTCTTCAACAAGTTCGAGCCGCTGACCGATGTGGCGCTGAAGGAGCGCGTCGAGGACCTGATGGCACGCTGCGGCTTTGCGGCCAAGGGCCTCTTCGTCATGGACGGCAGCCGCCGCTCGGCCCATGGCAATGCCTATTTCAGCGGCTTCGGCCCGGCCAAGCGCGTCGTCTTCTTCGACACCTTGCTGAGCAAGCTCAACGGCGGCGAGGTGGAAGCCGTGCTGGCCCATGAGCTGGGCCACTTCAAGCACAAACACATCACCAAGCGCATCGCGCTGATGTTCGCCTTGAGCCTGGCCGGCTTCGCCCTGCTGGGCTGGCTGATGCAGCAGCCGGCCTTCTACCTGGGCCTGGGCGTGCAGCCCAATCTCGGCGCCAGCAACGACGCCCTGGCCCTCATCCTGTTCCTGCTGGTCGGCCCGGTGTTCGGCTTCTTCGTCACGCCGCTGGCCAGCCATTTCTCGCGCCGCGACGAGTTCCAGGCCGATGCCTATGCCCGCGCCCAGGCCAGTGGCGCCGATCTGTCATCGGCTTTGCTCAAGCTGCACGAGGACAATGCTGGCACGCTGACGCCCGATCCGGTCTACGCCCGCTTCTACTACTCCCACCCGCCGGCCGCTGAGAGGCTCGCCGCACTCGCCGCATGAACGACTTGCTGCTTGCCCAATGTGACCCCAAGGCACCCCTGATGGACGCCGACACGCGCCAACGCGTGCTGGCCGCCCTGCCCGGCTGGTTGCCGGATGCCGAGAACAAGGTCATCGGCCGCCGCTTCGGCTTCCAGAACTTCTACCAGACCATGGCCTTCGTCGACGCGGTCGCCGAGATCGCGCATGCCCAGGACCATCACCCGGAAATGCTGGTCGGCTACAACGCCTGCACCATCAGCTACACGACGCATTCGCGCGGCGGCCTGACGCTGAACGATGCGATCTGCGCGGCCCAGGTGAGCGCGCTGCCCGAAGCGACGGCAGCATGAGGGCCGAGCGCAGGGCCGCTCCCAAGCCGGCCCGCATCCCCGCGGGGGATCGGTCGATGTCCTCATCGACCGAAGGGCTCCAGTGAGCAAGTTCCAGGCGCTGGACCTGGGACTTGTCGTGCGCGGCCATGGCCGCCACTACATCGTCGAGGACTCGGATGGAAAACGCTTCGTCTGTCATCCGCGCGGCAAGAAGAGCGATGCCGTGGTGGGCGACCAGGTGCGCTTTGCCGAATCCGGGGACG